>Ga0308158_10004540_pt1 | contig 11705 bp, 12 predicted proteins | sample PhyBR2_FD_201038 | JGI IMG/M metagenome (GOLD analysis project Ga0308158, IMG submission 201038) | Phyllosphere microbial communities from UC Gill Tract Community Farm, Albany, California, United States - DLSLB.R2 | ecosystem: Host-associated > Plants > Phyllosphere > Unclassified | place: USA...
GACCCGCAGATCGAGCTCGCTGACCTGTAATGCCGGCGAAGAGAAGGGGGAGGTGCGGCTGATGAGCACCGTTGTGGTGGGTGTTGAATTGGGAATGCCGTCGGGGGTGCTGGTCGCCGCCGCGGAGCTGGCCCGTGATCTGAAGGCCCGGTTGATCTGCGTTCACGCGCAAAGCGGCCGCTATGTGACCGAGAAGCTCGCCGAAGGGGATCTGCTGGACTCCGCCGATCCGGTCGGCGAGGACTTGGCGTGGGAGCTGTCGCTGTCGATTACCGGCACCAGCTTCGATAGCTATGCCGTGGCTGGGGACCCCGCCAAGGTCCTGGCCGCGGTGGCCGAACAGCAGGACGCGCGGATGATCGTGGTGGGCACCCGGCGCTCGGGATTGCGCCAGAAGGTCGCAGAACTGCTCGATGGCTCCATTGCGCTGGCCCTGGCCCAGAAGCAGCAGCGTCCGGTGCTAGTGGTTCCGCTGCGCGGTTCGCACTAGATCTCGAAGTACAGGTGCGCGTGGGCGGCGCAGCCCGGGTTGAACAGCGCCTGGCAGTGCGGGCAACAGGAGGCGCTGCGATACTCGTTGACGGTCAGCTCGCTGCGGCAGACGCCGCACAGCACCGCGGGCTGGTCAAATAATTGCGCTGGCCACGGCTGGGCCCGGTGGCCGGCCAATTCGGCATGGCACAGGTGGCACGGGTAGTAGGTGCCGCAGCAGAAGTGCTTGAGCGCAATCACGTCGCGCAGCTGGTGGTAGTGCGCGCAACGGGTTTGCCCGTCCATCTGCACCCCGCGCAATTTCACGCCTGTTTCCATGGAGCCTCCTGCCGAATTTGTTGCGCTTGTGCAAAAAAGCACGCCGAATGTGCACAATCTGTGTCCCACTATGCACCGTTTTGGGTATCTTTGGCGATGTGATCCGCGCCATACTCGCTGTTGAAGGCTAGTTCCACCGGGGCAACTAGCAAAGGCGGAAGGAACCCACTGTGGTCAGTGAAACCTCATCAAAGTCTGAGCGCGAAGGATTGCGCAGGGTCGTTGCGGCCTCCATGGCCGGCACCGTCGTCGAGTGGTACGAGTTCTTCCTCTATGCCACCGCTGCCACCCTGGTATTCAACAAGATCTTCTTCCCGGATAACGGCAACGACCTGGATAACATCATCAAGGCTTTCCTGACCTACGCGGTGGGCTTCATCGCCCGGCCGATCGGCGGCATCGTCTTTGGCCACTTCGGCGACAAGTACGGGCGCAAGCACCTGCTGCAGGTGGCCATCGTGCTGGTCGGCGCCACCACCTTCCTCATGGGCTGCCTGCCCACCTTCAACTCCATCGGCTACGCGGCACCGGTCATGCTGATCGTCCTGCGCTTCGCCCAGGGTTTTGCCGTGGGCGGCGAATGGGGCGGCGCGGTGCTGCTGGTGGCCGAGCATGCGCCGAACAAGGAACGCGGCTTCTGGGCCTCATGGCCGCAGGCCGCGGTGCCGGTGGGCAACCTGCTGGCCACGATCGTCCTGCTGGTGCTCTCCTCGGCACTGAGCGACGAGGCCTTCCTGGCCTGGGGCTGGCGCGTGGGCTTCTGGCTCTCGGTAGTGATCGTGGTCGTTGGCTACTACATCCGCACCCGCGTGTCCGATGCCCCGATCTTCCAGGAGGCCAAGGCGGAGCTGGAACAGAATGCCGCCGCCGGATATGGCGTCAAGGAAGTCTTCAAGCGCTACCCTCGCGGCGTCTTCACCGCGATGGGCCTGCGCTTTGGCGAGAACATCATGTACTACATGGTGGTGACCTTCTCCATCACCTACATGGCCACGCAGCTGAAGATGGATACCTCTACGATTCTCGGGCTGATGCTGATTGCCCACGTGATCCACGCGATCCTGGTCCCGCTGGTGGGCCGGTTTACCGATACCCGCGGACGCCGCCCGGTCTATGGCACGGGCGTGATCCTCATGATGATCTGGGGCGTGGCGGCCTTCCCGCTGTTCAACACCGCCAACCACGCGATCATCCTGTCCACCATCGTGCTCGGGCTGGCGGTGCACGCCCTGATGTATGCCGGCCAGCCGGCGATCATGGCCGAGATGTTCCCGACCCGGATGCGCTACTCGGGCGTATCGCTGGGCTACCAGGTCACCTCGATCGTGGCCGGTTCCATGGCGCCGATCATCGCCACCTGGCTTCTGAAGGTCTACGGCTCGTGGGTGCCGGTGGCCGGATACATTGTCTTCGCGGCACTGGTCACCCTGGTAGCTGTGTACTTCATGAAGGAAACCAAGGGCGCCGATTTGGGTGCGATCGATGAAGCGGACCGCTTGGCCACCGGAGGCGATGGCGCAGCGGCACAGCAGATGAATGCGAAGAAATAGCTTCCCGCTTGCCGCAGAACAATGGCCAGTCCCTTGCAGGGCTGGCCATTGTCGCGCTAATTGGCTCGCAGCAGTGCCCGCTCGGAGATGACGCCGCACAGCAGAAGAGTCTGGCAGGCGAGCAAGCCCGGCACATATCGCGCGAATCCGCCGGAGCCATCCAGCAGCCAGCTTGCCGCAAGGTACATGGCGATGGCGACCGTGAGGTGGATGGCCAAGGAGAGCAGCCGTTGTCGTTTTGTCGCGCCCTGCCATGCGCGGATCTGACCGGTTTCGGAATCATCGGCGCTGTTGGCCAGTCCGAGGTATTTCAGCATCATGCTCCTGCCCGTGATCATTCAAAAGACTACTTAGTCATGCGGTTGTCCTATTTAGAGCTTAGCGAGGTCGTGATCGAAATCGAATCCTACTTTTGGATGAGGCCCTCGACGCGCTCGGAGCGCAATGTGCACGGACGGCAATGGCTGCGGGCTGCCTCGGCGAAGCCCTAGAATCGTCGCCACAGACTGCAACACCATGAGGGAGCTTCCATGCAACCGTGCAGACTGCATATTGTGGGTGGCAGCGGGAGCGAAACCACCACACTGGGCCGTTCCATCGCCAAAGCGCCCACGGCGCTGCTGTGGTGGCCAGTACGTTCATTGAGCGGAGGTATCGGTGGGTTGTTGAGGTTGATCTTGATGCTTTTTTGATCGGTTGAACCATGACGTGCTGATGTCCAGGGTTGCGCGGAAGGCGCATGCGGGTCAGTAGTGTGATGAGTCATGTTCAGGGCAGTGAGAGGCCTGGTTACTACCTTGCCAGCTGATCCCAGACCAGCCACTACAAGACTCGCAGTGGTGTCAGAGGTGGGGTTACACCCCCACCTACTCGATTAAATTTGCACCCAATCCTTATGCCAGTGAAATGACCTGGCTACATGCGTCCACGACCTGTTTTGAGTGGGTAGCAATAATCACCGCAGCACCATCTTGGGCAATGCGCTCCAGCTCGCCGAGCACCATCTGAGAATTCGTGGCGTCCAAAGCCCCGGTCGGTTCATCGGCAAGGATGATAGATGGCTTTTTGACGATGAGCCGGGCCAGAGCGACTCGTTGTTGTTCACCACCAGAAAGCGTGTAAACAGGTTCTTTCCCGCGGCCTGCCAAACCAACTCTGCGCAGGGCACCTTCGAAATCGGCCCTGGCAATCGCTCGTCTACCTTTGGCCGACAGAGCGATTTCAAGATTTTCAGAAATGGTTGCGTTCTCGACTAGTGCATAGTTTTGGAACATGTACCCAAGAGTGTCTCGACGAAACTTGCGCTGCGATTCGGGATTCATGCGCGCAATTTTTTTGTCTTCGACATAAATCTGGCCCTTATCGAGACGTTCTAAAAGTCCAATGCAATTGAGCAACGTAGATTTTCCTGAGCCCGACGGGCCTGTCAGGGCAGTCAACTGGCCGGAGTTCACGTGGAACGACAGACCAGAGAACAGCTGGTGTTCATTGAATGATTTTGCTGCATTCTCAACGACAATATTGGTCATGCTGTTTCCTCACTGTGGGTACGGATCATTCTTTGCGTTCGGAGCTGGACCAGTCCAATAAGTAGAACGAGGTTAATCACCGCTACAACGGCAACCGCCAACGGTTGCCACGTAGCTATTGCCAAAGACATGTCATTCACAGTTGCCGGTACATTGCCGCCCTTCGGCTGGATCAAGAGAATCAAGAACCTCACCAACGACCATGCGGTAACGACGGCAAAGATCAACAATTCAGCACGGACCAGCCACCGATGAGTCGAATAGAAAGTCCAGCCATGGAGGTAACGAACGAGAATGGATTGAGCGTTGCCTTGGACGTGCATTTGAGCCAAACCTACGGCTGTTGCTAACAAGACGAACATGGCGATGAGGGAGCTGGCCGCGATGACTTTGAATTCGGATACGCGGTCACCATATTGGTCAGCGGCTGTCTGCGCCACCGGAAGGTAAGCGGAAATCCACTTTCCCATGAACTGATTTGGGGTGTTCTCAATTGCTGTTTCGGAGTCAGTCATCAGCACGCGTCCCCTAGTGGCAAGGGCCAGATAGTCATCGTCCCGTATGAGTCCTGAATCGGCGCCAACCACGACAACGACCGGGTCTTGCATCCACTGTGGATACCTATTTCGTGAAACACCAGGCTCATAGAGGAAATGATTCTGATCTGCGCTCAATCGGCCGAAACTGAGATGATTTGTGGTCTCAGGGCTGGATGAGATCCCACTGAGGAAATTCTCTATTTCCTGTTGAGAAACCGAGGAGTTTTCAGGAATGAAGGCACGAACTTGAGATGGGGATACTTCGTCAAGTTTCTCGCCAACATCATTCAGGATCGGATTCGCATTGAGGTACGAGTTGTTCACCAAGAGTATGTTCTTTGAAGCGCCGAGCTGATCGCCGACCAAAGGAAAGGGCGCTGCCAGCAACGTCCTTCCGGCCTTGTCCTCCTGTTTAAGCCATGCCCCGTATACGTAAGACAACGATTCCATTTCTTCGGGAGGCATCAGACCGTCAAACACGATTTTTGCTGTGTTCCCAGCGTTGTTAAACTCGGCACGAGTAGCAGCCGCGTCTTGAACGGCAGTTGCTGCTGCAAAGCTGGATGCAATGAGCGAGACGGCTAGCAGGATTCCTGGGATTCTGATGAGGTATGCAGCCGGTACCGCTACGCGGAATCCGAGTCGTCCCTTCAGCCCTTCGATAATGGACGAGTTCCAAAGAATGAGCAGCACAACAAGATGAACTGCTATTGCAAAGGTGGCGGCAATGACGAAAATGATCGAAGTTGTTTGTGCGAGCCTGCCGAACTGATTGAGCCCGTTGTAGAAATACAGCGAGATAATGCTGCCACAACACAAAGTAAGTATCGCGATGGCGGTGCCAGGGAACAGGCTTTTTATGGCCTGCCACATGACCGATTTTTTATCATTCCCGTGAAGCCGTTGGATGGCATAGCGCTTCATTTGAGAGATTGCGGATAACCCGGAGATGAGACTAATCAAGAGCAGCGTCACCAAGGTGGGTGGGCCTGTTGGCCCTTGGGGCATGATCACGAATTCAGCTGCTGAGCCTGATGGATACTCAATGGAATATCCGAGTTTTTCAAATTCTTCGGTTACTTTGTGGTCCGCCGTGGCGTTCCCAAAAATGTAGTATTTACCTCTTGGATCTACACCTTTTAGATCACTAACTGAGTGAACATTGGAAGTCCGATTACGGCTGAAATCAGGGAATCCGTCGGTAAGCCAACGAGCTTGCTTCGCATTCTCGTTTCCTACGACGACAAAAAGATTCCGAATATTCGTATCGTGCAGGTCTCTTACTTGCTTAACAATGACTGACTCGGATGAGTCGGCGATATTTTGGGCGATAGCAGGTAAGCCATCCCCACCCTCAGAAATTGCAGATCCGCTCACCAGTATCTGAGTGGATCCGTCGAGCATTGATTCGTCCATGATTACCGTCGACATAAATCCGGCAAAAATGGAATATATTGCAGCAATTACAACTGCTAGGCGCAGGCCCGAGCTTCTCATCTATACGTACTCCTGAACCGGAGCTGGGAATCGCAAATCTGCAACTCCCAGCTGACATTTGATTGATTAGCAGTAGCGGTAATTTGCGTGATCAAAGCCACCGGACGGTGAGTAGATGGATTGCGTGTACGCCCTATTATTTGGCAGAAGGCAGTTGGACTTGTCCGTTCCACCTATGTCGCCAACTGCGGTGGACCCGTGTTTTCTCTCAGTGTCGTCAAAGCTAGACAAGACGTATCGAGTATTCCAGCCAGGTGCGTCGACAGTGCCGTAGTTCCAAATGGGTGCTGCTTGCGCCGCGCCGACAGCTGGCACGAGTATTGCCATGGCGACGATGGTTGAAGCAAGGGTCGAAGTGTATTTATTTAGGGTATTACTCATAATATTCCCATCTCAATGATGTGAATGATGATTGATTGCAGCTCATACCGAAAATAACAATAATCAATATCTATCCGTTGATCTAATTATGGCGATGTTGAAGTGCAGTAATCCTTTTCACATTCATTCTGACGTTGATAATTGCGCTATATGTGCTTACCTCTAATTCGAGGGCTTCGGTTTGAAGCTCTCGACGGGTAAACGCAGGAACAGAGAGTGGAATTTAGTCGATTGCCCATAAGCTTCAAGAGCCGGCATCTTGAATCGGGTCAAAGGGTCGCCGTTTGTCATCCATGGAGTCCATGTGAGGGCGAATCCATCGGAGCCTTCCGGGGCGCGGGCGTAGACTCTTCGTCTGGGAAAAACTCGTCCGAGGAGAAAAAGATGCAACCGTGCAGACTGCATATTGTGGGTGGCAGCGGGAGCGGAACCACCACACTGGGCCGTTCCATCGCCGATGCCTGGTCTGTTCCCCATGCGAATTCGGACGATTACTTCTGGGTACCTACCGACCCGCCCTACACGCGGCAGCGAAACCCAGCCAGACGGGTGGAGTTGATGCTGGAGATTTTTGCGCGGCGTTCGGCCTGGGTGCTTTCCGGCGCGATGAGCGGCTGGGGCGACAGGATCCTGCAACGATGCGATGCCGTGGTGTTCTTGACGCTCGGTACATCAGAACGCTTGCAGCGTATTAAGCAGCGAGAAATCATCCGAAGAGCCGGCGAGGAGATCAATACCGGGGCTTTCGGCGAATTCCTGGCCTGGGCCAGCAATTATGACGATCCAGAATTCAGCGGGCGCAGCCGCGCACGGCACGAAGCTTGGCTGAACACCTTGGATCGACCGGTGCTGCGCCTGGAAAGCTCGAGCAGCGTGCACGAGCTGCGTGACGCGGTGCTTAGTTGGAAGCCTGGTCAGGGAATGGAAGAATAAACCAATCCCCATTGGCTGCTGCATCATTCAGCGCCCGCACGGTTGCCTGAACCGCCTTGCTGCGCAGCGCCTCTTCGCGGCCCACGAGCCAATATTCGGAGACGTAGCTGAACTGGTCATGCAAGACCGGAATCAGATTCGGATAGTGCTTGGAGAGGAAGACCGGAAGCAGCCCGAGCCCCGCATGGTTCATGGTTGCCGCGTACTGGACCGCAATGCTGGTCGAAGAAATCGCACGGTGCATCGGCGGCAGGTGGCTGGTTGCCTCGTCCAGCTTATCCACGGTCAACGCCGTATCAATGTAGTAATTCAAGCTGTGGCCTGCCAGATCCGATAGCTGGTGCGGGGTTCCGCGGGCTTGAAGATATTCGGCCGTGGCGTACAGCCGCAATTCATAATCCATGAGCTTGGTGGAGGCTGCCTTGCGCACGCTGGGCTGCCCGATGACAATCTCCAGATCCATGCCGGTGCGCGTCTGCCGGGCGCGGGTGGTTTCCGAGACAATTTCGAACACCAGCTGCGGGTGCTTGGCCTGCAGCTTCGCCAAGGCGGGCGCCGCCAGATGCGCGCTGAAGGCATCGGGTGCTGCCAGCCGCACATGCCCGGTCAGCGTGGGGGAATCCTCTTCGGTGCTGATGGAGGCCACTGCCTGCTCGATGGCTTCGGCACTGGCCATGGCGCGGCGGCCCAAATCCGTCAGCTCCCAGCCATTGGGGGTATGCGCCAGGAGGTGGCCGCCCATGGCCTTTTGCAATGCGTCGATGCGCCGGGAGATCGTCGAGTGGTTCACCCCGAGAACCGCTGCCGCCGCGGTGTACCGGCCCAAGCGGGCCACGGTGAGCAAGGCAATCAGGGATTCAAGGTGGCGGTAATCGATCTGGCGGTCCATGGCACCAGTCTGCCATGCACGATGTGCGCTGGCGCACACCGCACTTGCGCAATTGGCATGCTTCGAACCATTGAGCGCCCGGCATCCAGGAACCTACGCTGGCCTGAGAAGACAAAACTCGATGGCGAGGGGAAAACCGATGAGCAGCTACGCATGGATCGGACTGGGCAATATGGGCGGGCCAATGACCGCCAACCTGGTGTCGGCCGGGCACACAGTGAAAGGCTTCGACCTCAACGAACAAGCCTGCGCCGCGGCAGCGCAGGGCGGGGTTCAGATCGCCGGATCCATCGCCGAGGCCATGGAGGGCGTCGATGCGGTCTTCACCATGCTGCCCAAGGGCCAGCATGTGCGCGCGGTTTATGAGGGCGACGCGGGGATCTGGGCCCACGCCACGGACCAGATGCTGCTGATCGATTCCTCCACCGTGGACATCGAAACCTCCCGGTACATCCACGAAGGCTCCGCACAGCGTGGACTGAGCTTTGTGGATGCACCGGTCTCCGGCGGGATTTCCGGCGCGGCGGCAGGCACCCTGGCGTTCATGCTCGGCGGCGAGGAGAAGCTCATGGCGCGAGCCACCGACTATATCGCCCCGATGAGCGGGCAGACCATTGTCGCAGGGGCTGCCAGCATGGGTATTGCCGCCAAGATCTGCAACAACATGATGCTCTTCATCGACCTGATGGCCAGTGCCGAAGGGTCGCAACTGGCCGAAAAGCTCGGATTGGATCCCAAGGTGTTCTGGGAAATCGCTTCGGTCTCCTCGGGACGGTCCTGGGCCCAGCAGACCTGGTACCCGGTCCCGGATGTCGTCGATACCGCCGCGGCCAACAACAACTTTGAGGCCACCTTCCGCACCGATCTGGCGCGCAAGGATGTGGGCCTGGCGCTGGATGCTGGAGAAAGCACCGGGGTGCGCCTGCCCGCGGCAACCCTGGCCAAGGATCATTTTGATGAGCTGATCGCCCAAGGGCTGGGGGATAGGGACTGTTCGCTGATCGTCAAGAATCTGTTGCCCGATGAATCGGTCCGTGGGTGGGACCCCGAGAAGGCCAGCTAGCATGCAGATCCAGGCTGCCGTCCTTGAACAGCAGGAGAATCAGAGACCCTATGCCAAGCACCGGCCGCTAACGCTGCGCGAAGTGCAGCTTCAGGAACCGGGTCCCGGCGAAGTTCTGGTGCGGATCACCGCGGCGGGGCTGTGCCATTCGGACCTGTCGGTGATTGATGGCAACCGGTCTCGCCCGGTGCCCATGGTGCTCGGCCACGAATCGGCCGGCATTATTGAACAGGTCGGTCCCGGCGTGGAACTCGCTCTGGGGCAACAAGTCATCTCGGTGTTCCTGCCGCGTTGCGAGCAGTGCGCTGCCTGCGCCACTGGAGGCAAGCTGCCCTGCACCGCCGGCACCGAAGCCAATACGGCAGGAACACTGCTCACCGGCGCTCGCCGACTGGTGGTGGATGGCCAGCCGGTCCACCACCATTTGGGGGTTTCGGCCTTCGCCACCCATGCGGTGATGGATGTTCGCAGCCTGGTGGCCGTCGGCAACGACGTGCCGCCGGAAGTTGCTGCTGTACTGGGCTGCGCGATGCTGACCGGTGGCGGTGCGCTGCGCAATGCGGCCCATGCTACCGGTGCAGAGGATGTAGCCATTGTGGGGCTAGGCGGGGTTGGCATGGCCGCGTTATTAGTGGCCGTGGGGCAGCGCACCACCGGCAAGATCTTGGCCATTGACGCCAATGAGGACAAGCTGGCCGTGGCCCTGGAACTGGGCGCCGACGCGGCCTGCACACCGCAAGACCTGGCTGGCCGCAGCGCAGAAATTGTCATAGAAGCCGCCGGGCACCCACGGGCCTTTGAAACCGCGCTGGCTGCCACGGCCGTGGGCGGAACGCTGGTGACCGTCGGGCTGCCAGCCCCCGGGGCAATGAGCGCTATCGAGCCGCTGTCCCTGACCGCAGGGGCGCGCACCATCATCGGCAGCTATATGGGTTCGGCCCTGCCGGCCAACGACATTCCCTACTATGAGGGCCTCTGGCGGGCGGGCAGGCTCCCGGTGCAGAAGCTGGTGCGCACCCGGCCGATGGAACAGATCAACGAGGCGCTGGACGAACTGGCCGAAGGACGCTCGGTGCGCCAGGTACTGCTGCCGTGACTAGTAGAATCGAGGGGTGACTGATTCGACCGCCGGCCCACGGGCACTGGCAACTCTGACCGATATCCGGGTGTTCGACTACCTGTGTGCCGCTCCGGCCACACGCACCCAGATTTCCGCGGACCTGGGAATTTCCAAGCCCACGGCATCCCAGGCGATCTCCCGCCTGCAGGAGAACGGCCTGGCGATCGCCATTGACCGTCCGGCGGAGACCAAGCGCGGTCGAACCCCCGAGCGCTACGCGCTGCGCAGCGAGTACGGGCATGTGCTGGCCTTGTGCCTGCAAGCCGAATCCCTGCAGGTTCGGGCCACCGATCTATCGGGAACGATCCTGGTTGATCGCCTCTACCCGTTGACCCCGCACAGCAGCGCCGGGGAAGTGGAGAAGATGGCGGCCACCGAAATTGCCCGGGTGCGCAAGCAGCTGCGCTCGCCGTTGCTGGCCGCCGCGGTCAGCCAGGCCGCACCGGTATTGCGCGAGGAAGCAGAACGCGTGGTTCCCACCGTAATTTTCCCTGCCTCTGGCGCCAATTTGGCCGGGCTGTTTGATGCCAGTGTTCCGGTGGTCTTGGATAACGACGTGAACTGGATGGCGGTAGCCGAGGCCGAAAGCACCGATGGGTCGTTGATGATGCTGTACATCGGAGCTGGCTTGGGGGCCGGGCTGGTCATCGACGGAAAACTTCACCGCGGACGCCATGGCACGGCCGGCGAGTTGGAGAACCAGTTGCTCGGCGAGAAGAACCTGCGCGAGGTTCTGGACGAGCTGGGAATGTTCCAGACCCGGATTCTTTGGGAGAAACTGGCCGACCAGCGAACGTGGCCGGTCTTCTTGCGGCCGCTGGGCCAGGTCGTGGCCAATCTGGTCGGCTTCGTGGACCCGCAGCAACTGGTTGTCACCGGCCCGGCAGTGACCGAAAAACTATGCGCGGCGCTGGCTGAAGAGGTCAATGGCAGATTGCTGGTGCCAGTGACCGTGCGCCCCTCGTCCCTTGGCGTGCAGTCGGCCGCCCATGGTGCGGTGGCCGGAGCCCGGGACATCGCCTTGGAAAATCTTTGGGAAAACTACCGGGAACGTTGACCAAACGCCGGAAGCTATATATCGTAAAGAGTCCTTAAAATTTCTTTGCAACGTTGGGGAGAATCCTGATGGCATCATCTGCCGCACCGGCATCCAAGTCGCAGTTCGCTGCCATCGGCCTTGACATGGGCGGATCATCGATCAAGTACGCCTTGGTCGGAACGGACGGAAAACTTGTCGAAAGCACGCTGAACAAGGCGATCACCCCAGAGGGCGCGCATCCAGAGGCCGTCGCCGAAGTCATGGCGCAGATTGTCCGCGACCTGCAAGAGGTCACTGGCGAGGATCTGGCGGGCATCCCCGCTGGGGTAGCCGTGCCTGGCATCGTCATCGACGG
>Ga0308158_10004542_pt1 | contig 11703 bp, 7 predicted proteins | sample PhyBR2_FD_201038 | JGI IMG/M metagenome (GOLD analysis project Ga0308158, IMG submission 201038) | Phyllosphere microbial communities from UC Gill Tract Community Farm, Albany, California, United States - DLSLB.R2 | ecosystem: Host-associated > Plants > Phyllosphere > Unclassified | place: USA...
AAAAACAGCCCATCATCGATTATCATAATCATTTGATTCCAAAAGATATCGCTGAAGATACCGTTTTCGAAAATATTTCTAAAGTGTGGATTGCGGGCGATCATTACAAATGGCGTGCAATGCGTACGATGGGTGTGAACGAAAAATTCATCACAGGCGACGCTTCAGACAAAGAAAAATTCGAGGCCTGGGCAAAAACGGTTCCTTACACGTTAAGAAATCCTTTGTACCACTGGACACATTTAGAATTAAAGCGTTATTTCGGAATTGATGAATTATTAAACGAAAAAAACGCATCAGATATTTATGACAACATCACGGCACAGCTTCAGACTCCTGAAAAGTCGACTAGAGGTTTGCTGAAAATGATGAACGTAGAATCTTTGTGTACAACAGAAGATCCGATTGATGTTTTAAACTACCATCAGGATTTGACGAAAAGTGATTTCAGTATTAAAGTAAGTACAGCTTTCCGTCCGGATAAAGCGATTTTGATTGAAAACCACAACTTCGCAGATTATATTTCTAAATTGGGCGAGTCAGCTGGAATTGAAATCAACTCTTACCAGACTTTGTGCGATGCATTATTAAAAAGAGTAGAATATTTCCACGAAAACGGATGCAGATTATGCGACCACGGACTGAACAATATTTCTTTCGAAGAAGCTACAGAAGCAGAAGTAAGTGCAATCTTCAATGATAAAATTTCAGGAAAAGTAATCGCTGAAAAGCAGGTGAATCAATTCAAAACTGCGATTTTATTATTCTTAGGCGAAACATATCACAAATTCGGATGGGTTCAGCAGTTCCACTTGGGAGCTTTGAGAAACAACAACGAAAGAATGCACAGAATTCTGGGTCCGGATACTGGATGGGATTCTATCGGTGACTTCGTTCAGGCTGAAACTTTGTCTAAATTGTTAAACGCTTTAGACGGAAAAGATAAATTGACCAAAACAATTCTATATAACTTAAATCCTGCCGACAACGAAATTTTTGCGACAATGATCGGAAATTTCAATGACGGCAGTATCAAAGGAAAGGTACAGTTCGGTTCGGGCTGGTGGTTTTTGGATCAGAAAGACGGAATGATCAAGCAGATGAACGCCCTTTCAAACATGGGATTAATCAGCTGTTTCGTAGGAATGCTGACAGATTCAAGAAGTTTCTTATCTTACCCAAGACACGAATACTTCAGAAGAGTATTGTGTAATCTTTTCGGAGAAGAAATGAAAAACGGCGAATTGCCGGATGATATGGAATTAATTGGTAAAACAATTTCCGATATTTGTTATCACAATGCTAAAAATTATTTCGATTTTTAAATTTCGAATTAAATAAAATTTGAACCATTAAGATTTATTAAGGAATTAAGGTTTTTTAAGCTTAAAATCTAAGATTTTATTAAGCAGATCGCTTAAAGCGAAGCTAAACTTAACTATTCTCAATTCCTTAATAAACCTTAATGGTTAAAAAAAAATTCAAATTATTATGATCGTTAAAAGCAATGGCTTATATGATCTTATATTTTCAATATTTTAAACTTCAAAATACCTAAAGCATCAAAAACTTTTGTTTCTTTTGTGGTTTAAAAAGAAGTCAATTAAAAGTTATGAGTAAAATACTTACTTTCGGTGAAGTAATCATGAGGCTTTCACCTCCCGGAAACAAAACAATGAAACAGAGCCACGAGATGGAATTTTTTTTCGGCGGAACTGAGCTCAACGTAGCTTCTTCATTGGCGACAATGGGTTGCGATGTGACACATATCAGTAATGTTTCTGATGATTTCGTGGGAGAATCTGCATTGTCTTTCATCAAAAGTTTTGGGATCGATACAACTTTCATCAATAAAAACGAACATCCTTTAGGTTTATATTTCCTTGAAGTAGGTTCGTCGGTTCGTGCGAGCAGAATTGCTTACAATAGACTGAACGGTTCTTTTGCCAACATCAAACCCGAACAGATCGACTGGAAAAAAGCTTTGGAAGGTTGTGACTATTTCCACTGGACAGGCATCAGTCCGGGAATCTCTGAAGGTGCTTACGAAACTTTGAAAGAAGGTTTGTTAACCGCCCGTGAAATGGGAATTGAAGTAACAACCGATCCGGCTTACCGTTCCAACCTTTGGAAATATGGTAAAAATGGAAACGAGGTTTTAAAGGAATTGGTTTCTTACTCAACGATTTTTATCGGTGGTGTAAATGAAATTAATGAAATTTTGGGAACTCAGTTTTCATCAGATCAACAAGGTTTCATTGAAGCTTGTGAAGAATTAAAAAAACAGTGTCCATCCATTCATAAAATTTTCGACAAAATAAGAATCGGGGTTACGGCGAGTTCTCAGCAAACGCAGGGAAGAGCTTTAATTAACGGAAATTATTTTGAAACAAAATTTCTAGAAATAGACCAAGTTGTTGACAGAATCGGAACGGGAGATGCTTTCGCAGCAGGTTTGATTTATGGTTTATTAAATTTCGATGACGAGAAAGCTTTAAATTTCGCCAACGCAGCCTGTGCCATCAAACACACCATTTTAGGTGATATCAATTATTGCAGCGCAGAAGATATCCTCGAAGTTATGGCCGGAAATTCCGGAGGACGAATCAAAAGGTAGTTTTTTGCCGTTAGCTTTTGGCAAATGGTTTATTGCAACAATAAAAGAATTGTGGACTTGGCTGAGTGAAACGCCTTTGCGAACTTAAAAATATACGTCAAGTTTTAAAAAGAAAATCTTTGCGCCCCTTTGCGTTAAAAGTATACAGCACACTAAAGGATAGATTTAATTCCATCAAAGATTATTTTAACAAAATAATTCAATAAAAATGACAAAAATTCAATTGGTTACAAACACCATCATCAATCAGGGAGCTTTGCCTCTCTATTATAATGCTGATGAAACGGTAACTTTAGAAATATTAAGATCGCTTTACAAAGCAGGAATCCGTGCGGTAGAATATACCAGCCGTGGAGAAGCTGCGTTGAGCAATTTCACAAAAATGGTAGAAGTTCGTAATGCAGAAATGCCTGAAATGCTTCTCGGAATCGGAACCATCAAAAATGTAAAGCAAGCTGAAGAATATTATAAGGCAGGAGCTGATTTCTTTATCAGTCCGGGTTTTGTGGCAGAAGTTGCGACATTTTTAATTCCTAAAGACTTGTTGTACAGCCCAGGTTGTATGACTCCGACGGAAATTATTGAGGCTGAAACAGCTGGGGTAACTTTCATTAAATTATTCCCGGGGAACGCTTTGGGACCGGGATTTATGAGTGCCATCAAAGACGTTTTCCCAAATCTGAAATTTATGCCGACCGGAGGTGTTGATACCACAAAAGAAAGTATTGACAGCTGGTTCAAAGCTGGGGTTTCCGCAGTAGGAATGGGAAGTAAGCTGGTAAGCAAAGAATTAATGCTTGCTAAAGACTATACGACGATAGAAAATGAAACCAAAAAAGTGCTGGATATCATTCAGACTTTAAAATAAATAAATTGACTATGAGTTCAGTTAAATCTCTTAAGCCGACACAATATAGGTGGACAATATGTTTACTGTTATTTCTTGCTACCACAATCAATTATCTTGATCGTCAGGTTTTATCATTGACGTGGAAAGATTTTATCGCACCAGAATTTCACTGGAATAACAACGATTACGGAAATATCACCGCATTATTCTCTATATTTTATGCAGTGGGAATGCTTTTCGCAGGAAAATTCGTTGATTGGATGGATACCAAAAAAGGTTTCCTTTGGGCAATCGGAGTTTGGTCAATCGGTGCAGTTTTACACGCATTCTGTGGAATCGCAACTTCAGGAATTCTTACCGGAACTTGGACGGCCGGTTTTCATGGTTCTAAAGAATTGATTGGAACAGTTTCTAATACTGGGGCAATCATCAGTACAAGTGTAACCTTATTCATTTTTGCACGTTTCGTTTTAGCGATTGGTGAAGCAGGAAATTTCCCTGCAGCGATCAAAACCACAGCAGAATATTTCCCTAAAAAAGACAGAGCATTTTCTACAAGTATTTGGAATGCAGGAGCAACGGTTGGAGCTTTGGCGGCACCGCTTACCATTCCTTTTATAGCAAAATCAATGGGTTGGGAATGGGCGTTTATCATCATCGGTGCGCTAGGATTTGTTTGGATGGGACTTTGGGTATTCGTTTACAAAAAGCCACATTTACATAAAAGAGTTAACGAGCACGAATTGACTTATATAAATCAGGATCAGGATGATCTTCCTAATCAAGATACTTCGGTTCCGGAAAAAGTGTTTACGTTCAAAGAATGTTTCAGCTACAGACAGACTTGGGCTTTTGCGTTCGGAAAGTTCATGACAGACGGTGTTTGGTGGTTTTTTTTATTCTGGACTCCGGCGTATTTAAGTTCGGTATACGGAATGGACTCCACAGAAAGTGCACTTCCATTATTTGTATTATACATGATTACTTTGTTATCGATCATCGGAGGATGGCTTCCAAAATATTTTGTTGAAAAGAAAGGAATGAATGCCTATTCAGGAAGAATGAAAGCGATGTTAATTTTTGCATTTTTCCCACTGTTAGCACTTTTAGCACAACCTTTAGGAACTGCAACCTATTGGATTCCGGTTTTAATTATCGGTATCGCAGGAGCAGCACATCAGGCTTGGTCAGCAAATATTTTCTCAACAGTAGGCGATATGTTCCCTAAAAAAGCCATCGCAACCATCACAGGAATTGGCGGAATGGCAGGTGGAATTGGATCATTTTTAATTAATAAATCTTCAGGATTATTATTCGATCATGCGCACAAAGCTTGGTCAACCGTAGATGGAGTTCCTTTGTTAGAAAAATATCCCCAATATGTGAACGACCGTTTGCCGGATGGATTCTTTGAGCAATTGGAAAAATCAGGCGCAGTAGTTTCAGACGGAATTGATAAAGGATACATGATCATTTTCTCAGTGTGTGCTGTCGCTTACCTTATCGCATGGACAGTTATGAAAACATTGGTTCCGAAATATAAGGTGATCAGTAAATAAAATTTTCAAAGCATTTTTCTTTACCCCGACCCTAAAGTGTGGAAAAATGCCTTGAAAATTTCATCAAAATTAACTCCCTTTAGGGTCGGGGTAAATAATTTTGATGAAATTTTAAGCAGACTCTTAATAGTCCAAATATAAAACTTTAAGTTGTTTGCTAAGTAGAACGCCTTTGCGAACTTAAAAATATACATCAAGCATTAAAAAAATCTTTGTGCCCTTTGCGTTAAAAAAAGCACACAGCATCAAGATTTCATCGAATTAAAAACACAATTTAATTCAAATTAGAAAAATGGAAAATCAGACAAAACAGAAATTAAACCGTCAAAACAGCGGTATAATTACAAAATTACCAATCAAAATTGTACAGTTCGGGGGAGGAAACTTCATGCGCGGATTTACAGATTATGTGATTGATAAATTAAACAAAGAAGCAGATTTCAACGCAGGAATTGTCAACATTCAGCCTACACCCAACGGTTCAGTTCACAAGCTTGAAGAACAGGGGAATCTCTACACTTTATTTTCAAGAGGAATTAAAAAAGGAGAAATCATCGATGAAAAATGCGTGATTTCAGCGATTCAGAATTCAATCAATCCTTATGCAGATTACAGCGATTTTTTAGAGTTAGCAAAAGAAGAAGAGCTTGAATTTGTTTTTTCAAATACAACAGAAACAGGAATTGCTTACGACGAAACAGAAAATACCTATGAAGGTCCGCACAAAAATTTCCCTGCGAAAGTAACGGTTTTACTTCATGAAAGATATAAGCATTTCAATGGAGCAGCAGACAAAGGCTTAAGAATTATTCCTTGTGAATTGATTGAGGACAATGCATTCGTTTTAAAAAGTATTATCTTAAAATATGCCCAACTTTGGAATTTAGAAGATGGTTTTGTGCAATGGATTGAACAAAGCAATCATTTCCATAATACATTGGTAGACAGAATAGTTCCGGGATGTCCGAAAGACGATCTTTCGACTTACGAAGACCAGTTAGATTATGAAGATCCGATGATGGTGGTTTCTGAAACATTCCTTTTATGGGTGATTCAGGGAGGTGAAGATTTAAAAAATAGAATTCCTTTCGATCAGATTAACGAACAGATTTTGGTGGTAGATGATATTCAGCCATACCGTTTGAGAAAAGTTAGAATTCTGAATGGCGGACATACGTTGATGTTGGCTCCGGCAATTTTAGCAGGAAAAGAAATCGTAAAAGAAGCGATTGATGATCAATTTATCGGAACTTTTTTAAGCGATTCTATTTTTAATGAAGTGAATCAGACTTTAGGTTTAGATGAAACTGAACTGAAAGAATTTGCGGAAGAAGTTTTTGACAGATTTAGAAATCCTTTTATTAAACATCATTTGGCAAGCATCGCTTTATATTTTGTCTCTAAATTTAAAGTAAGAGTGGTTCCGAGTTTACTGACGTATGTTGAAAGAAATAACAAACTTCCGTTGAACTTAACGTTCTCTCTGGCAAGTTTAATCAGATTCTACCAGGGAAGTTTTGGTGAAAAATCTCTTCCTCTGAATGACGAAGAAGCGATCGTAAACAGATTCAAAGAAATCTGGAAAAACGAAGATTACGAAATAGTTTCAGAACAAGCATTGAGCGAAAAACTGTTCTGGGATACCGACCTTACACAAGTTGAAGGTCTGAAAGCCGCAGTAGCAAAAGCATTGTACGAAATCGATCACAATGATATGGAAACTGCCTACAAAAATTTTATTCAATTTTATTCTTAAAAAATCATGCAAAAGAAAGTACTGAAAGTAAATCCCAAAGACAACGTGATTGTAGCGCTGTTGGATTTACCAGCCGGAGAATCGGTGCACTTAGACGGTACAGATTATACGATTCTTAAAGATATTAAAGCAAAACATAAATTCGCTGCCGTAGATTTTGAGGATGGCGACCATATTTTAATGTATGGCGTAATCGTTGGGAAAGCCAACCAATCCATCAAACAAGGCGAAGTCATTACAACCGAAAACGTAAAGCACCAAAGTGCAAAAGTAGTCGGGAAAACCGAAACTTTAGGATGGACTCCACCCAATGTAGACAAGTGGAAAGACCGTACTTTTATGGGCTATCACCGTGAAGACGGACAGGTAGGTACAGAAAATGTTTGGCTGTTTTTCCCGTTGGTATTCTGTGAAAACAAGAATATCGAAACGCTGAAGGATATTTTTGAAAAAGAACTGCTTCATGATAAAGCCAGCAAACATCAGTTATTACTGCGTTCGTTATTAAACGGCGGTGCAAATGTTGAAGTTGAAGAAGAACAACCTGACACAAGAATATTTAAAAATATCGATGCAAGATTCATCACACACCAAGGCGGTTGTGGCGGAATTCGTCAGGACGCTGAAGCGTTGGGAAGATTGTTTGCGGGATATGTCAACAACCCGAATGTTGCAGGAGCTACGGTTCTCAGCTTAGGTTGTCAGAATCTTCAGGTTCAGATTTTCATGGATTCACTGCATGCATTGGCTCCGGATAACAAAAAACCAATTGTTGTTTACGAACAGCAAAAATCAGGTACTATCGATGAAATGCTGACAGGCGTTATCAAAGATTCATACGAAGGCATTAAAAAAGCCAATGAAATAGAAAGAAAACCTGCTTCTATCACCAAGCTGAACATAGGTTTGGAATGCGGTGGTTCAGACGGTTTCTCAGGAATTTCTGCAAACCCTGTTTTGGGAGAAGTTTCAGATATTATGGCGGCAGTTGGCGGAACAACCATGCTTGCCGAGTTCCCCGAATTGTGTGGAGTAGAGCAGGAGCTGGTTAACCGTTGCATCAACGATGAAGACGGTGTAAAGTTCCTGAAGCTGATGAAAGATTTTGAAGCATCTGTAGTTGCGGCAGGATCGGGATTTGATATGAATCCGTCTCCCGGAAATATCAAGGATGGTTTAATTACCGATGCCATGAAATCTGCAGGAGCCTCCAAAAAAGGCGGAGCAGCCCCAATCGTGGAAGTTCTCGATTTTACAGAATATGCCACAAAATCAGGTCTGAATCTTCTGTGTACTCCCGGAAATGATGCCGAATGTACCACCGCTTTAGTAGGTTCAGGTGCAACAGTGGTACTTTTCACCACCGGTCTTGGAACTCCGATGGGAAATCCTATTACGCCTGTTGTGAAGATTTCTTCCAACACTATTTTGGCAGAAAAGATGTCAGATATTATTGATTTCAATGCAGGTACGGTCATCAGCGGAGAAAAAACAATTCCCGAAGCCGCAGACGAACTTCTGGAACTCATCATCAACGTAGCCAGCGGCGAAGTAAAAACCAAAGCTGACGTTCTTAATCAGAATGATTTCATTCCATGGAGACGAGGAGTCTCTCTGTAATGGGTTAATTATATTAAATATTAGGGTTGAAAATGCTTTCTACATCGTGTAGGGAGCATTTTCTTTTTTGTGGTTATTTAAACTGAAATTATGAGTTTTTATTAATAAAAATAGACACACGCAATGCAATATTTACATCAAGAGGAAAAGGATTTTGGTTTTCACTTCTATTTTAATGGTAAACTATTTAATATCATCTTTGTTAATAGTAATCTCTTTTACACTATTTCCTTTTGCATCTATATATTTAAATATAATATTGTTCACTCCTAAAGCTTCTGTTTTTGTAAAGATTTGTTTAAAACGGGGAGATTTTGCAATCTCTTCTTTTATAAGCTTTTCTGAATCATCTATACTAAGAAGCACCTTGAAGTTTTCTGGGACTTCTACTGTGTAAACGATGTTATTTTCGTCATCAGCTCTTATACTCATAATTTTTGTGCCAGAAGATTTATCCTCCATTGGAAGACTTTTATTATATACTTCAAGAACTGTATTAAGCGGAGAATCTTGCTTATTTTCGTTTGTTGAAGATTTTACATTTTTTGGAGCTTTTCCAATCAAACTGTTTTTATCAATAACTTCATCTGCAATTACTTTTCCACCCAGACCATAAATTTTAATAATAAACTTTACACCTTTATCAATAAGTTCTTGTCCTTCTTTCTCAGTTCTAATAGCCTGCCCCATTATTTCAGGAATTGAAGATTTGATTAATCTTGTTTCTTCTTTATTTTTGGAATCGTTGAAAGTATTAATGTTAATTGTAATTTCATTACCTCCAGATACAACAGCTCTTGTAGATTTGATCATATAGCTATTCGGAATTGCGGAAGTAGCATTATAGTTGCTTACGAAATCATTTACTTTGTCAGTTGTTGTCTGACATGAAGACAATAAAATTGCTAAAAATAAAGTAATAAATAAGTTTCTCATGTATATTTTTTTGAAAGATAAATAAAAAAACCTAAACTCTAAAGTTTAGGTTTTGGATAGCGCAGATTCATAATCAATGCTTGTTACTTTGAGAAAAGTTGCAGAATGATTTCATTCCATGGAGACGAGTTGTCTCTCTTTAATAGGTTAATGATAATTAAATATTAGGGTTGAAAATGCTTCTTGCTTCGGTGAGGAGCATTTTCTTTTTTGGATTATTGAAAATTTATAACCTTCAATTAGAGCATCAATTTTTTATTGCAGAAATTCAAGGATTATGCATCAGTGCTAGGAAAAAGATGCAGAGTACTTTTTAAATTTTGAAATCGTCTCAAATTTACCTAATATATTTAGTCGACGTTTCTTTTTAAAATGCTGCCTGGATTTGCACCAGGTCTTCTCATTTAGAAATGAGTGTGCTATCTAATTACACTACAATTGCATTTTTAATACCCTAATGGTAGTTTATTGAACTACCAGACACCTCGACCTCCCCAAATTGGATTTTTTGAATTTGTGGAGAGTTAGGGAGTTGCTTTGTTATATTGGCTGCTTTTGAGCACCTTTTAATATTTTTCCAGTATTTGGATTTGTTCTTTCAAAATTTTCATTTCGCCATTCGATGTTATCTGCATTTACATTTTGAAGATATTCCCGACCGTAAAGATATAATTTTTCCTCAAAAACACTACCCAATAAGATTGAATTTTTATTTCTGTATAAACCAATAATTTGGGGATTTCCTCCAGTATATATATCCTTTATTTTATTTAAGGTTTTTATTAAACATTGATAAACACCACGACTTGTTCTGTACTCATTGTGTGACTCTTTTTCAAAATGTTCAAAATCTACATTAAATTCTTTTGCACCTGATCCTCCACTAAATACTTTTGTCGAAAACAGCGGCAAATCAATCTGATTATAAGTAAATTTTCGTATTTTGCAATCGTATAAATACTTATGTAGACTAAATTCTTGACTTATTCTAGTTCCATGAATAATTGTGAAATTTTGAGTTAAAGCAAAATTTGGATACAAAGTAATAGCTTCTGAAATGAAGTCAAATATTTTTTTTGATTTTATTTTTTCACAATCTGTGTCATAAAAAAAAATTCCATTATCTATCTGTGTTATCAGTTGGTTTATAAGGTTTGAAGGAAATAAAACATCCCCACAGAAACCAAAAATTTCTGGCGAATTTACACAACCAAATACTTTAACACCATAATCGTATTTACCACTTTTGCCCCAACTAAACCTACTGTCAGAAGCAATGTAAAGTGATGAGATTCTATTTCCATTTTTCTTTTGATCTACGCCAATCCAAGATACAATAAGTGTCATATTCAATTTTGATCTAAATGTTATCTAAGAGTTGTTTAAACATTATGTTTAAAACAAAAGATAATTTACTGAAAAAATACTGCAATAATATTCAATATTAGGTTTTAATTTATGTAAAATATTTTAAAGTACTGAGAAACTAACTCCACTTTATTAAGACTAAGTGTTTAGTAATGGTTATTTTTTCTCACCACGCTGGCGCGAGCATCCTGCTCGTGCCCATTCAAAAAGACACGAGTGAGACGCTCGCACCAGCAAAGCAAAAACAGATATTTCCACGTTTTGAACCCCAACCGACACGTCCAAAACCTATCCCGCCACGTTCCGAAGAAGTCCCGATACGTTCTGTAAAGGTTCCGATACGTTATACAACCTATCCCTATACGTTCATTAGAAGTAGGGCGGGGTTACCGATGCCTCCGATAGGGTTCCCAATACATTCGTACACGTTATACAACCTATCCCGACAGGTAAAATATATGTCCGGATAGGTAAAAGACCATTTCCTACCTTTCCAGAACGTGTCCCGAGGAGTTGATAACTTCTTCCGACCATTAAAGAACGTCTCCGGATGATTAAATAAGCTGTCCGAAGATATGTTGAATGTATCGGAAGTAGTATAAAATGTCCACCGAGCATTCAATAACGTATCGAACTTATTGAAAAACGAATTGAAAGCATAAAAATACCCCTCCGTATCATTGAAGGGGTGGTTAATTATCGTTGTTTTACTTTTTCTCTTCGGTTGGAGCTGTAGAGACTGAGTTTTTCACAAAGAACTGTTTCAGGTCTTTGTATTTGTCTTCAAATCCCGATGATGCTGTACCTGCTTTGTAGGTGGTGTATGAATAATCAACCAATGCCGACTGATAATTGTCGTAATCATATAGTGTTTTTGCATTATTCAGTCTCGTAATCAGGCTTTCAAGTCTGCTGATCATTCCCTCCATATTATTTCGGGAGCTGTGATCTTTGTTGAATTCGTCCCAATCTACTTCGGGAGAACTCAGGTTAGACT
>Ga0308158_10004543_pt1 | contig 11703 bp, 9 predicted proteins | sample PhyBR2_FD_201038 | JGI IMG/M metagenome (GOLD analysis project Ga0308158, IMG submission 201038) | Phyllosphere microbial communities from UC Gill Tract Community Farm, Albany, California, United States - DLSLB.R2 | ecosystem: Host-associated > Plants > Phyllosphere > Unclassified | place: USA...
TCAGCCTACAATTCGTATCCGTCTGGATCGCTTGTTGTTTTTGGTCGCTTGCGCATTAGCGCCGGTTATAGCGATAGCTGTCTTGCTGGTTCTTTTCAGTTGAGCCAAAACCGCACCCAGCACCTCTTTCAGCCTGCAAACCAACGAAACGAGGAGACTGTATGTCCAAGGACAGACAGCCAGCGAACCGGGCTTCTCAAAAGAAGAACTATTGCACCATGTTGCTGCGGCTGAGGTGAAGCGGTCGCGGGGGAGTGATGAAGATAGTCGATCGGATGGTAGACAAATTTGAAACGTTGCGAATGTCGTCCTCACTGTAAAACGCTTCATGATCCGCTCTCGCCGCCTTCTCAGTTTGGGTGTGGAGAGTCGGCGTATGTGTGGATTGACAAGCTGTCCGAACTGTCTATAACTGTAAATGCAGACTGAAGATTTAAGACCATCTGCAAGGATGGTCTTATTGCGTCTGGAATCCGGACAAGTCCTCTTGCAGATGTCTTAGCGACGTTGGGAGGACGCCGTTATGCACGCTGGTAAAATAGCCCTGAGGGGCGTGCCGGATATTATTTCCTACATTGATGCGAATGACGGTATTCGAGGCCGCGCCGGTATTATCTGGTGGCTTGCGCTCGGTGGCCTGTTCCTTGATGCCTTCGCCAATTCGGCGCTGAGCGCCGGGCTTGGGCCAATGACCCGCGACCTGGGACTGGATGCGGCGCAGGTTGCGCTGATGACGTCCTTCGCTTCGTGGGTAGCGATTGCATTCAATCCAATCGGCGGCTGGATCGCAGACCGCTGGGGCCGTATGCGCCCGCTGGTCTTCGCAAAGTTCATCGCGCTCATCGGGGCGGTGCTGGTGATGACGGCTCATTCCTATGAAGTCATTCTCATGGGTCGGTTCTTCGTGGGTGCTGCCTACGGGATCGATTTTGCTATCGCCATGGCTGTGCTCGCCGAATTCACACCGGCAAGCCTGCGCAGTCGTCTCAACACCTGGCAGGGCATCTGGTATACGGCCGTTTGTACAAACGTGCTTCTGGCCATGCTGTTCTACAGCTGGGACGTGGGCGACTCGATCTGGCGCTATTCGGTCGCGGCCACCGGTGTCTTCGCCTTCGCCATCATGATGCTGCAGCTGGTCTTCATGGTTGAAAGCCCGATCTGGCTTGCCCGCAAGGAACGGTTGGAAGAGGCCGCCCGTGCGATGACCCGCATCTATCATCGTAACTTCGTTGCCGCCCTGCCGGAAGACCGTTTGCCAGTTCTCAATCAGGCTCGCCGCGGCATCGCCAATGTCGCCCTGATTTTTCGTGGCATCTATCTGCCGCGAACCATTCTGGCTGCGACCGTCCAGATTGGGCAGTCGATCCAGTATTTTGCCGTAGGCTGGTACCTGCCGCTTATCAGCGCGGCGCTGTTCGGCAAGGATTTCCTCTATGCCATGCTGGGCACGCTGGTGTTCAACGTATTCGGCATCATTGGTGGCTTCTCTTCGCCGGTCATTGGTCGTGTGCTCGGCTTGCGCAAGGCTTCCGCCATCGGCTTCGGCGCGGTCTTCGTCATGCTGGTCATCATGGGCCTGTTCCATGACACCATGCCAACCTGGCTTGCGGTGATTGTGCCTTCGCTGTTCATCCTGTTCCATTCCGGCGGTCCGGGCGCAAACGGCAAGAGCCTTTCGTCGCTCTCGTTCCGCAGTGAACTGCGTGCAGGTGCGAACGGCATCATCGGTGCGCTGGGCGCCATGGGTGCTGCTCTCGGCCTCTTGGTCTTTCCGCTCTTCCGCGAGAACTACGGACTCGGCCCGACATTCCTGATCCTGTCGGTGGTTCCGCTGATCGCCTGCATCATCTGCTCGATCATTCAGTGGGATCCGACCCGCACAGAGGTCAGCCCGGATGATGAGCCGAACGCACCGCAGTTCGAAGGCGACCGGTAGGAGGATAATGTGAACGGACGCAGACAGGCCATTCTGGCCATTGATGAAGGAACGTCCGGAACCAGGGCCGCGCTTGTCGCGGCCGACGGTTCGGTCTCCGCCGTCAATTACACGACGCTTGCCGTATCTTCACCACGTCATAATGTGGTGGAACAGGACGCCGATGTTCTTTTGCAAAAGACCATCGAAGTGTGCGGCAAGACGATTGCTGCAGCGCGTGATGCGGGCGTGGAGATTGCCGCAATGGCAATTGCCACGCAACGTGCGACCGGCGTTCTGTGGGATACGCAAACGGGCCGGGCGCTGGTTCCGACCATGGTCTGGCAGGATTCGCGCTATGCCGAAGAGCTGAAACCACTGGGAGCCATCTGGGACGCGAAGCTCGTGTCGCTCGCAGGGCGCCCGGTTGGTGGACGGGCGATCTATCTGTGGGCCGCGCGCCATATGCAGGAGACGCCCGCCGTGCGCGAGGCATGGAAGGCAAAAAGGCTTGCCTTCGGTACGGTTGATAGCTGGCTGCTCTGGAACCTGTCCGAAGAACGCAAAGCCGTTACCACGCCGACGAACGCGACCTCTGCCGGTGCCTATATTCTGGGTGAACACCGCTATTTCACCGACTGGGTGGAGGCGCAGGATTTTCCGCTGGAACTGTTGCCGGAACTGAAACAGGATGCTGATGATTTCGGTTATACGCGGCAGGATGTTTTGGGTATCCGCGTGCCGATCAAGGCGTCTTGCGGCGACCAGCTCGGCGGTCTGGTCGGGCTCGGCTGTCACGATGCGGGGCAGGCCATGTGTGTGCATGGGACGGGCAGTTTCGTCGATCTTGTGATCGGAAAGCAGACACCGAAAAATCCCGGCCTCTATGAAGCAACTTTCACCATGACCGCATGGCGGAGCGAGAACCTCTCGCATTTCGCGGTCGAAACCTATGCCGCGACGACAGGATCGGCGCTCAACTGGCTCTGCAATGAAATGCGCTGGTTCGAGAATGCCAAGGAAATCAGCGAACTGGCTGCGACAGTGCCGTCTTCCGACGGCCTGTTCTTCATGCCGACCCTGACGGGATTGCGCCAGCCGAATATCGTTCCGGATGGGAGGGCATCCCTGACCGGGCTTTCCATGGCACACAGCCGGGCGCATCTTGCTCATGCCATTCTGGAAGGCATCGCGCATTCGGTCGTTTCCTGTGCGGAGGCGAGCTCTGAAGTCGCGGGCGTTCCGGTGCGGGAAGTGGTGGCAGGCGGAGGGCTTTCCTCCAGCGATACGCTGCTTCAGTTGCAGGCCGATCTCAGTGGTGTTCCGGTACGGCGCATGGCGGATCAGGATCGCGCGAGCCTGCGGGGCGCAGCCTTTCTGGCAGGCAGCGATGGCTTGCTCTGGAATGGCCTTGCGGAAGCTCGTGCCACGCTGCCCCAAGGCAATCTTTTCATCCCCAAGACCAACGAAGCCGAAAGACAGGACCGCAGAGCGCGATGGTACTCCCTCACGGATGAGGAAGTCGCACGTGTTCAGTCGGGTCACTATTACTAGTTTTTTGATCTAACGCGCATTTTTCCCGAAAACCGTTTCACACTTTTCGGAATGCGCTCGAACAGGAGTTGAAATGCTGAATCTGCGCTCCCGGCGCGCGGACAAGGATCGCGCCCGGATGATCCGCACCGAGCCGCTGCGGCTGAATCGGTCGGAACAGGAAGACCGTCTTGCTACTGAAACCTACGATATTCTGATCGTCGGTGGCGGCGTGACCGGTGCGTACTGCGCCTTCGATGCAAGTCTGCGCGGCTTTCGCGTTGCGCTGGTCGAGAAGGATGATTTTGCATCCGGCACCTCGTCAAAATCCTCCAAGATGGTGCATGGCGGCTTGCGTTATATCGAACAGGGCAATCTTGGGCTGGTGCGTCACTCCCTGCTGGAGCGCCAGCGCCTGCGCCGCAATGCTGGTCATCTGGTGCAGCGTCTGCCCTTTCTGTTCCCCATTCTGGAACGCGACGGGGTTTTCGATTCACGCTTTGCCAAGGCGTTTGAAGGACTGCTCTGGACATATGATCTGGTTGGCGGCTGGCGCGAAGGCATCCTGCACCAGAAGCTGACTGCGGCGGAAGTGCTGGCGCATTGTCCGACCTTCAAGGACGAATATCTGCGCGGCGGCCTCATGTATTTCGATGCGCGCGTCGACGATGCACGCCTGACGCTGGCACTTGCGCGCTCTGCCGGTTTTCATGGGGCGACGGTGCTCAACCATTCGAAGGTAGCCGAGATTACCCGCAGTTCAGGCCGGGTCGATGGTGCTGTCATCCATACCATCGACGGCAAGGAAATCCGGGTGCGCGCCAAGACCGTCATCATGGCGACAGGCGTATGGCTACGGGACTGGATGGGGCTTGGAAAGAATGGCGAAAAACCGTTGCATGTGCGCCCCGCCAAGGGTGTTCACGTGGCGATTCCCTGGTTGAAAATCCGCAACGACTGCACGGTGACGGTGCCTGTGCCGGGGCGCAGCCGCCGTGCGACCATCACGCGCTGGGGCAATGTCTCCTATCTAGGTACGACCGACGAGGATTATCAGGGCGATCTCGATGATGTCCATTGCACGCGTCGCGAGCTTGATTTTCTGATCGAGGGCGCATGCAGCGCGCTCAATATCGACCTGACGCCTGATGATGTCGTCGGCAGCATTGCCGGATGCCGTCCGCTGGTGGCTGCTTCGTCAGGCGGCAGCACCATGGACGTCAAACGTGACCATTCCGTGCATGTGGCGTCTGATGGCCTCGTCACGATTGTGGGGGGCAAGCTGACGACTTCTCGCCATATGGCCGAACAGACGGTGGATGCTGCTGCAAAAGTTCTGGGTGATCGCCGCCGCTGCACCACGAAGAAGGCATTTCTGCTGGGTGCTGCCGGTTATGACGCGCAGGCAATTGTGGCTTCCGGCGGCATGGAAGCCCACTTGGGCGAACGTTACGGTACGGAATCGCGCTTCGTCAGCGATCTGATGGCCGCACGCCCGGAACTGGCTGAACCGGTTGTGGACGGGCTGCCCTATACCAGTGGCGAAGTTGTCTACGCTGCCCGGCACGAACTTGCCCGGACAATCGATGACGTGCTGTCGCGTCGTATGCGCGCCCGCCTGATGGCGCGCGATGCCTCCGCCCGCGCCGCCGCAAAGGTTGGTGCCTTGCTGGGTGAGGAACTTGGTCTTCCTCAAGCCGAAATCGACCGTCAGGTCGCCGCCTATGTGGCCGCGACCGAAAAAGAAAAATCCATTCTCATAGGAGCGAACTAAACATGATCAGCAAAGAAGCCATCAAGCGCGGTTATAATCGCGGAAATTATGTTGTTGGCGCGCCGACCCAGCCGCACTATGCCGCTAGCATCAAAGAAATCGGCACCAAGGCCGATCTGGCTCAGAACGCCGTTTCGGTGGATGCTGCGCTCGTCGAGAAGCTGCAGGGCGTTGCAGACGAAGTTCTGACCGCGCGCGAAGACCTCGTGGTAAACACCCGCGACTGGTGGGCGCGCACGATGGTCGCGGAAACGGGCGGAAAGCCTGCAACGGTTGACGGGGTGTTCGTTCGCGTTTCGACAGTGGAGCAGGTTCAGGCCGTCATGCGCCTTGCGCATGAAGCCAAGGTTCCGGTTACCGTTTCTGCCGGGCGTTCCAACGTTACGGGCGCGGCGCTGCCGCTGCGCGGCGGCATTGTGCTCGACGTCTGCAATCTCAACCGTCTTGTCAGCTTTGATGCTGACAGCCAGATTGTTGAAGTTGAAGCTGGTATGTTCGGCGATATTTTTGAGGAAACGATCCAGCGCGACTATGGCATGACCATGGGGCATTGGCCGTCTTCATACGGTATCAGCACCGTGGGAGGCTGGATCGCCTGCCGCGGCGCGGGCCAGCTCTCGACACGTTACGGCAAGATCGAGGACATGGTTTATGGCATGGAAGTCGTGTTGGCCGATGGGTCGCTGGTGACGGTTGGAAATTATGCCCGCGCAGCAATCGGGCCTGATCTGCAGCAGATATTCATCGGTTCGGAAGGCACGCTCGGCATCATCGTGAAGGCACGCTTGAAATTGCATCGCCTGCCGGATTATGCCCGCGCTATTGCCTATGGGTTCAAGAGCTTTGCCATCGGCCTGGAAGCCTGCCGCCGCATCATGCAGGGCGGTGCCAATCCGGCCGCGCTGCGTCTTTACGACGAGTTGGAGAGCGGCGTGCAGTTCGGCCTGCCGGAAAGCAACGTGCTGTTGATCGCTGATGAAGGCGCGAAGGAAATGGTCGATGCCGTTATGACGATCAGCGAAAAGGTTTGCGCTGAACTCGGTGAGAAGCTCGACGGCGATGCAATTTTCGAGAAGTGGCTCGATACGCGGTATCTGACTGGCAAGAGCGCGGAGGGCTTCAAGCGCAGCCCCGGCTTTGTCGCCGATACGCTGGAAATGACCGGATGCTGGCGCGATCTGCCTGCGATCTATGATGAGGTGGTTGCTGCCATCAACGCAGTGCCGGGTACGCTGGCCGGTTCTGCGCACCAGTCCCATGCCTATGTCGATGGTGCCTGTCTCTATTTCTCGTTGCGCGGTGACGTGGACGTGGAAAAGCGCGCTGAGTGGTATCGTACAGCATGGGATGCTGCCAATGCCGTTTTAATCAAGTATGGTGCAGCATTGAGCCATCACCACGGCGTTGGACTGCTTCGCGCGCCTTACATGAAGGACGCTCTCGGATCGGCATTTCCGCTGTTGGAAACAGTGAAGAAGGCGCTCGACCCGGACAACCTGCTTAACCCCGGCAAGCTCGGACTTTCGCTCGACATGCCAAGAGACGGAAAATGATGGAATGACTTTGGACAGAACGATCGGTGAGCGGCTTTTGCGGGCGCCAGTGATGGCAACGCTCTACGGCGTGGACAATCTTCAGGCGTTTCTGGACAGCAAGGCGGAGGTGGGCATCGTAGCCAACATTGCCTTGCGCCATGTGGCTGAAGTGCTGAAGGCGCTCAAGAAAAGTAACAAGCTGATTGTTCTGAACATCGACAGTTGCGAAGGCCTGTCGCAGGATAAGGGGGCCATCGAATTCCTTGCCGAGATTGGCATTTCGGTTCTGCTGTCGACCCGCGTTCCAACAATCCAGAAGGCTGCGCAATGCGGCCTTCTGACCATGCAGAAGGTGTTTGTGACCGACCGCTCCACTTGGCCTCGCAGCCTGAAGGCGATTTCACAAAGCGCGCCCAATCTGGTGCAGATCATGCCATCGCCGATGCTGGGTTATCTTTCGGTGGAGGACAAGCGCCGCTTGCCGCCTGTCGTGGCGTCAGGTTTCATCTGTAACGAAAGCGACGTCGGCACAGCGATGGCACAGGGCGCAATCGCGGTCTCCTCGAGCAACAAGTCACTCTGGAACTACTCGGGTGCTTCGGCCTTGCGCGGGAAGGGAAAAGGCTAGATTAAGACCGTGCCGGGCAGGGAAACCCTGTTCCGGAAAGCCGTATGGCGGCCTGTTTTCAAGGCGGCCGAGATTTGCGCAACGGCAAACGAGAATATCTGCTTATAACAGGCTGCACCATTTCAGTCTCGTTGCCCGTCAATCCGGAGAAGAAAACCTGTAAACTCAAAGGTATAAAACAAAATCGAACAGGCGGACAGAATAAGTCGTTGGACGCTCCCGCCACTATTCTTCACCTTATCCTCAAACAAAAGGGGAGTGACTGATGGCACGTTCGATCAACAGAAAATCGGCTTTTCTGGCAAGCTTAGCGCTGAGTGTTTCGGCGGTGACTGTATTCGCGGCCAATGCTGCGGAAATTACCGTGATGGGTTATCGCGGCGCATTCCAGGACAATTACGTCAAGGCCGTCATCGAACCGTTCCAGAAGGAACATCCCGACATCAAGGTCACTTATTACGGGGTGCAGAATGCAGCGACATCGCTCGGCAATATGCGGGCCCAGAAGTCTTCGCCGCAGACGGATGCGGTAATCTACGATCTCTCGGTCGCCAAGATTGCCGATGAGGAAGGGCTGGTTGAAAGGCTCGATCCAGCGACGCTCAGAAATTATGCGGATGTGGCAGACCTCGGCAGGGAACTCGCTGGCGCGGCAATTCCCATTACATATGACACGCTTTCGCTGCTTTATAATCATGATGCATTTGGGCAAGGCGCACCGGATAGCTGGGAAGCGCTCTGGGACAAGCAGCAAAGCGGCAAGGTCATCATCCCGGCGCAGGGCGGCGGCGATATTCAGGCCATCCTGCTTACGATCATTGCAAATCGGCTTGCCGGTGAAGACGATTATACGAAGACCGTAAAGCCGGGCGTCGACAAGCTGGTGGAACTGGCGCCTGCCGTGCAAACGTGGGAACCGAAGCCCGATGCCTATACGCTGGTTGCAAACGGCACGGCGACCCTGTCCATCGGCTATAATGCGCGCGCGCAGTTCTATTATGATCAGACCGGCGGAAAGCTTCAGTCGGTCGGGCCGAAGGAGGGCACGGCTGCGCAGGTGAATGTGATCAGTGCAGTTGCCAATGGCAAGAACATGGATGCAACCAGAACATTCATCGATTACGCGATAAGCCCCGAGGCGCAGGCCCGTTTCGCCGAGATCATGTTCTATGCGCCGTCGAACACGAAAGCGGACGTGAACGACGAAACGAAAAAGCGCATCCCGTACATGGATACGGTTCAACGCGAAAAGCTCATTCCGGTCAATTGGATGACAATTGGCGATATGCGCGACAAGCTGCTCAATCCGTGGCGGCGCCAGATCATTCCGGCTGGTCGTTAAGGCCCTACCTCACCCTGAAATTCACGCTTCCGCCCCGTTTCGTCGGGACGGCAATGACGCCCCCACAGGTTTTGATATGGCAGCAGAAAGCTCATTTCTACAGTTGAAGGCCCTCACCAAGCTTTACGGTAACAACCATCGGGCAGTGGATGATCTTCATCTCTATCTGCCGCGCGGAAAACTGCTTGGTCTCCTCGGCCCGTCCGGTTGCGGCAAAACCACGACATTACGTATGATTGCGGGTCTCGCATCGATCTCGGACGGCAACATCCTGATCGATGGTAACGATATTTCGCACAGGCCGCCCCATCAGCGCGATATCGGTCTGGTTTTCCAGAACTATGCCCTGTTCCCGCATATGACGGTGGCCGAAAATGTCGCTTTCGGTCTCGATATGCGCAAGGTCGGCAAGGCTGAGGCTAAGAAGCGGGTCGAAGAAGCGCTCGAAATGGTGCGGCTTCCCGGCTATGGTTGGCGCAAGCCCAAGGAAATGTCCGGCGGCCAGCAGCAGCGTGTGGCGCTGGCGCGGGCGCTGGTCATTCGTCCGCGTATTCTTCTGCTCGATGAGCCTCTGTCCAATCTGGATGCGAAGCTGCGCGACGACATGCGGATCGAAATCCGCGAGATTCAGAAGCGCCTCGATATCACTACGGTCTTCGTCACGCATGACCAGGTAGAAGCACTGACAATGTGCGATGTCGTGGGCGTTATGGATAGCGGCAAGCTGGCGCAACTCGGTTCGCCGGAAGAAATCTATGAAAAGCCATCCTCCCTGTTTGTCGCCAAATTCGTCGGTCGCGCCAATGTCCACAATTGCGAGATCCTCGATGAAAATGTCTGCCGTCTCGGCAGCGCCGCCTATCGCTGCAACACGCATGGAAAGTCGCGCGGGTCCGGTCAGATCGCCATTCGTCCGCATCGCATCAATCTCACGCCCAACCGTGATCGCAATCTTGTCAGCGTCGTAACCAACAGCGCGCACGGCGTGGTCGAGCGTACCACCTATATTGGTGACATCGTTCAGTACGACATCGAGATCGAAGGTGCATGCCTGAAAGTGGAAGTGCCGACCGCCAGCGCGGGACATGCATTCCATACCGGCGACCGGCTGCTGTGCGAATGGAAGCCGGAAGATATGCTGGTTTTCGGGAGCTGATGTCATGACAGCGATCACATCAACCGGCATCATCCCGGCAAAGCCATCGAGACGCAGACGTTACGGTCTCGTCGCCGTTGCGCTTCTTCTGCCGATGGCCTTGATCAATCTCATCGCCTTTATCGCACCGGTTGCGCATCTGGCGCAGATATCCTTCCTGCAGAGCGAAAGCGGCGGCGTCCTGACAGACCACTATACGTTCGAAAACTACATCAATTTCTTCACCGACAGCTTCAATTGGGGGCTTGTGTTCAACTCGCTCTGGCTGAGTGCGTTCATCACGCTGGCAACGCTCATCTGCGCCTATCCGATTGCGCTTTTCCTACACCGTGTTTCGCCGGTATGGCGCAACGTTCTTTTCGTGGTGACGGTCTCGCCGCTGCTCGTCAGCAGCGTGGTGCGAACCTATGGCTGGATGGTGCTTCTCGGCGATCAGGGGCTCGTCAACGGGGCCCTGATGAACCTCGGCATCATTTCCTCCCCCATCAGGCTCGTTAACAATACGCTTGGTGTGTTCATCGGCATGGTGGAAATCCTGATCCCCTATATGGCGCTGTCGCTGATTGCCGGTTTCGGGCGCCTGAACGCTTCGCTTGAGGAGGCAGCGGCATCCCTTGGCGCCAATGCCTTCACCCGGTTTCGCCGGATCATCCTGCCGCTTACCTTGCCGGGTATCGCGCTTGGCTGCCTGCTTTGCTTCGTGCTGGCAATCAGTTCCTTCATCACGCCCAAACTGCTTGGCGGGGGGCGCGTGTTTCTGCTGGCGACGGAAATCTACGATCAGGCCGTGATCCAGCTTGAATGGCCACGGGCCGCCGCAACCTCCGTCATTGTCCTGATCATCTTCGGTCTCGCCCTGATGGTCTATTCCCGCATCGCACGTCGCATCGACTGACCGGCAAGGAGAAACGAGATGATTGGTTCAACTTCATTGCCATTCCGCCTTCTGGTCGGCCTGCTTTACCTGTTCCTGCTGGCCCCTATTCTGGTGGTGGTGCCGTTATCGTTCAGCAACGACAACTATCTTACGTTTCCGCCGCAGAGCTGGGGCGTGCGGTGGTATGCGGAAATGCTGCACCACGAAACGCTCATCCACGCGTTCTGGATCAGCCTCGGTATTGCATCGGTCGTCACCGTCCTGTCGCTTCTGGCGGGTATTCCGGCGGCCTATGCGATCCGCCGTTACCAGTTCCGTGGACGCGAAGCGGTGCTCAACCTCTTCACCGCGCCGCTGCTTCTGCCATCCATCGTTCTAGGCCTCGCCATTCTGCTGGTCTTCGTGCGGCTGGAACTGCTCGGCACATTTACAGGTCTTGTGATCGCTCATCTGATCGTGACGACCCCTTATGTCATCCGCATCATGATAACCGCGTTCTCCACCTTGCCGCCATCGGTCGAGGAGGCCGCCACGATGCTGGGCGCATCGCCGTTCACGGTGTTCCGGCGCATCACCCTGCCATTGATGATGCCGGGTCTGGTGGCAAGTGCAGCTTTGTCCTTCCTGCTGTCCTTCGATGAAGTGGTGATCTCGCTCTTTATTACCGGACCGCGCATGACGACGCTGCCGGTTGAAATCTTCAACTATGTCGAAAGCCGCACAGACCCGATGACCGCTTCCATCTCGGTCGTGCTGATCGCGTCCACGCTGCTCATCATCTTCGTCATCGAACGCACACTCGGATTGTCCCGCACAATCGGCAAATAACCTCCCAACTGAAAGTGACTGCAAGCATGGAAAATATCGCCCTCTGGATGTCGCAACCGCATTTCAGCTATCTCGAAATTGCCCGGACCTGCGGCTTCTCATCCTTCGTTCT
>Ga0308158_10004545_pt1 | contig 11700 bp, 12 predicted proteins | sample PhyBR2_FD_201038 | JGI IMG/M metagenome (GOLD analysis project Ga0308158, IMG submission 201038) | Phyllosphere microbial communities from UC Gill Tract Community Farm, Albany, California, United States - DLSLB.R2 | ecosystem: Host-associated > Plants > Phyllosphere > Unclassified | place: USA...
GGATTGACTATCAAGTAGATAGCTAGGCGCAAGATTGGACGCATGCCGCTTCGAGCGGCAGCATGGCCGGCGCGACCAGCGCCAGCAGGCGCGCAGCAGGCACGCCATCGCGCGCCTGTACCGACAGCCCGTGCAGCAGCGCCGCATAATAATCCCCGAGCGCCTCGACATCGGCACCTTCACGCAACTGCCCTTGCTGCTGAGCTGCACGCAGCCGCTCTATCAGGCCCTGGGTGCGTGCGCGCCGGTGCCCCGCAAGCCAGTCGGCAATGCCGGCATTGTCCGCACTGGTATTGGTGGCGGCAGTAACGACCATGCAGCCCTGCGGCTGGCCTGGCCGGGTATACAGCAGCACCGCCTCCTCCAGCATGCGCGCGACAGCATCGCGCACGTTCAGACCCTCTGCCAGCGCATGGGCGGCAAAGGCGCCGTCGCCAGCCTCATACAGCGCCACTGCCTCGCGGAACAACTGCTCTTTCGAGCCGAACGCCGCATAGATGCGCGCCGAGGCAATGCCCAGCGCGGCCACCAGGTCAGCCATCGATACGCCCTCATAGCCACGCGTCCAGAATGCGTCGCGCGCTTTTTCCAGCGCCTGCGCGCGGTTAAACTCCCTCGGTCTTCCTGCCATTTTCTTCCTTTGCCAGCCAACTGGCGGCCAGTATAACGCCTGAGCGCCGCCGGCGTTTCCGCTTTTATTTTGCATCAGTGCCTTGACCGCGCCAAAAATTTCACCTATTCTTTGTCGATCGACAAACAATAGGAGCCGATATGAAAACCATTCAGGGACCCAGCCTGCACCTGGCACAATTTGCCGCCGACACGGCGCCCTTCAACAGCCTTCCGGCAATCGCCGGGTGGGCGGCCAGCCTGGGCTTCAAGGCCCTGCAGATTCCCGCCTGGGACACGCGCCTGTTCGACGTTGGCCAGGCCGCTCATAGCCAGAATTACTGCGACGCAATGACAGCCATGCTGGCCAGCCATGGCCTGGTCATCAGCGAATTGACCACCCACATCTTCGGCCAGTTGGTGGCCGTGCATCCGGCCTATGACACGCTGTGCGACAGCTTTGCGCCACCCGGCCTGCAGGGGCGTCCGGAAGCGCGCACCGCCTGGGCCATCGAGCAGATCAAGCTGGCCGCCATGGCTTCAAAGCGCCTGGGCCTGCAGGACATGGGGACGTTTTCCGGCTCGTTTGCGTGGCCCTACCTGTTTCCGTTTCCACAGCGCCCGCCGGGACTGATCGAGGCCGCGTTTGACGAGCTGGCGCGCCGATGGCTGCCTATTCTCGACGTGTGCGAACAACAAGGCGTCAACCTGTGCTACGAGATCCATCCCAGCGAAGACCTGCATGACGGCATCAGCTTCGAGATGTTCCATGAACGCGTAGGCCGCCACCGGCGCTGCAAGATGCTGTTCGACCCCAGTCACTTCGTGCTGCAACAACTGAACTATCTCGATTTCATCGATATCTACAAGGAACATATCCGCATGTTCCATGTCAAGGATGCCGAGTTCAATCCCAGCGGACGCCAAGGCATCTATGGCGGCTACCAGTCGTGGGAAAACCGCGCCGGACGCTTCCGCTCGCTGGGCGATGGCCAGGTTGATTTCAAGTCGATTTTCTCAAAGCTGGCGCAATACGATTACACGGGCTGGGCCACGCTGGAATGGGAGTGCTGCCTGAAAGACCAGATAGCTGGGGCGCGCGAAGGCTTAGCGTTTATCAACGCCCACATCATTCCCGTCACCGGCAAGATCTTTGACGACTTCGCTGGCGCCCCCGTCAGCGAGCAGCAGATCCACCAGATGCTCGGCATCGAACTCCAATAAGGAAAGCAACATGCATCATCAGGACCACGGCATGAACTCAGACTACATTACCCACGACTATGTGCGCATCGACGGCCAGCGCCTCCATTGCAGCATCAGCGGCAGCGGCAAGCCCGTGCTGCTGATCCCGGGCTGGCCGCAAACCTGGTATGCCTGGCGCCATGTCATGGCTGCCCTGGCCAGCCAGGGTTACCAGGCAATTGCCATCGACCCGCCCGGCAGCGGCTACTCCGACCGGCCTGCCGCCGGCTATGACACGGGTGCGGTGGCGGCCACCCTGCACCGCGCCATGCTGGCGCTGGGCCATGCGCAATACGACGTGGTCGGCCACGATATCGGCATGTGGATCGGCTATGCGCTGGCCAGCGACTTCCCGCAGGCGGTCACGAAGCTGGCGCTGACGGAAGCGGTCATTCCCGGCCTGGCGCCGGCCCCGCCCATCTTCGTGGCGCCTGCCGACAATATCTTCCTGTGGCACTTCATGTTCAACCAGGTGCCAGACCTGCCCGAGATGCTGACAGCCGGCAGGGAGCGCGAATATATCGGCTTTATTTTCGACCGCTGGTCCTACCGGCGCGACCGGGTTGCGTCTGATATCTACGCCGAAGCCTACGCCGCACCTGGCGCGCTGCGTGCCGGCTTTGCGTACTACCGCGCCATACCGGAAACCATACGGCAGAATCTGGAGCGCGCCAGGCGCACCCTGGCCATGCCGGTGCTGGCCATCGGCGCCGAGCATGCCACCAATGATGCGCCACTGCTGACGATGCAGGGCAAGGCCGGCGACCTGCGCGGCGCCATCGTCGCCGACTGCGGCCACTTCATTATGGAAGAGCAGCCAGAAGCCTTCCTGGCACACCTGTTGCCCTTCCTTGCTGGCGTCGCAGCACCGAAGATGCAGTAAGCCAGGAAGTTTCGCTGTGCGAATCGGCGTTTCACAAAACGATTGACAGCGCTGCAGGTGGCAGGCACACTGGTTTGCAAGGCCAGCATAGGAAAGCAGCAGATGAATCCAGCACACAGCGCCATCGATCCGGAAATCGTCGTCTTTGCCGACGAAGAGGAAAACCGCGACAGGCAGTTCGTCAACGCCCTGGCGCGCGGGCTGGAAGTGCTGCGCTGTTTCCGGCCGGGCGAGGTGTATCTGTCGAATGCCGAGATGGCGCGGCGCACGTCCATCCCCAAGCCGACCATCTCGCGCCTGACCTATACCCTGACCAAACTCGGCTACCTCAATTACTCCGACAGCCTGGGCAAATACCAGCTGGGCGCCGGCGTGCTGGCGCTGGGCTACCGCATGCTGTCAAACTTTGACGTGCGCAAGATGGCGCGCCCGCTGATGGAGGAACTGGCCGAACATGCGCAGGCGTCCGTTTCGATGGGCACGCGCGACCGCCTCAGCATGGTGTACGTGGAGACGTGCCGCAGCAGCGCCAACGTCACGCTGCGCCTCGACGTCGGCTCGCGCATTCCCTTGATGACCACCGCCATGGGCAAGGCGCTGCTGTGCATCCTGCCGCAGAGCGAACGCGATTACCTGATGGACCATGCGCGTACGCACGATGCCGAGCGCTGGCCGCAGATCCGCGCCGGCGTCGAGCAGGCCTACAAGGACTACCAGGACCGTGGCTTTTGCATCTCGGCCGGCGAATGGCAGAACGATATCCATGCGGTGGGCGTGCCGATGCTGGGGGCCGACGGCGAGCAGGTGATGGCGTTCAACTGCGGCGGTCCGGCCTTTCTGCTGTCACGCGAGAGGCTGGAATCGGATCTCGGGCCGCGCCTGGCAGCGCTGGTCAACAACATTGAAACCAATATGGGCCGCACCTAGACAGGCCGCGCCTGAGCCTACTGAACAAGGACATCATGATACGCGACGAAGAAACCCTCAATATTCTGCTCGACAGCATCAGCCGCTTCGTGCGCGAAGTGCTGGTGCCGAACGAGGCGCTGGTGGCTGAAACCGACACCATCCCGCCGGCCATCGTGGCGCAGATGCGTGAGCTGGGACTGTTTGGCCTGTCGATCCCGGAAGCCTACGGCGGCCTGCAGCTGACCATGGAAGAGGAAGTGCGCGTGGCCTTTGAAATTGCCCGCACCTCGCCAGCTTTCCGTTCGCTGATCGGCACCAACAACGGCATCGGTTCGCAAGGCATCGTGATCGATGGCACGGAAGCGCAGAAGCAGCACTACCTGCCGAAGCTGGCCGCCGGCGACATCATCGGCTCGTTTGCACTGACCGAAGCCGGGTCGGGCTCGGACGCGGCCTCGCTGCGCACCACAGCCGTGCGCGATGGCGACTTTTATGTTCTCAACGGCAGCAAGCGCTATATCACCAACGCGCCCGAGGCCAGCATCTTTACCGTCATGGCACGCACCGACCAGGCCAAACGCGGCGCATCGGCCATTTCCGCGTTTATCGTGGAGAAGGATACGCCAGGCCTGTCTCTGGGCAAGATCGACAGGAAGATGGGCCAGCAAGGCGCGCATACCTGTGACGTGATCTTTGAAAACTGCCGCGTGCCGGCGGCGAACCTGATCGGCGGCAAGGAAGGCGTGGGCTTCAAGACTGCCATGAAGGTGCTCGACAAAGGGCGCTTGCATATTGCAGCCGTCTGCGTGGGTGCGGCCCAACGCATGCTGGCCGATGCGCTGGCATACGCCATGGAGCGCCAGCAGTTCGGCCAGCCGATTGCCGAGTTCCAGCTGATCCAGGCCATGCTGGCCGACAGCAAGGCCGAGATTTACGCGGCGCGCAGCATGGTGCTCGATGCGGCGCGCCGGCGCGACAACGGCGAAGATATTTCCACCGAAGCGTCGTGCTGCAAGCTGTTTGCCTCCGAAATGTGCGGCCGCGTGGCCGACCGCTCGGTGCAGATCCACGGCGGCGCCGGCTATATTTCGGAATACGCAGCCGAGCGCTTCTACCGTGACGTGCGCCTGTTCCGCATTTACGAAGGCACCACGCAGATCCAGCAGATCGTCATTGCCCGCAACATGATCAAGGCAGCGCAAAAGTGATGGATGCCGACTTCGACATCCCCGCCCTCACGGCTGGCCTGCCGGCGCGCCTGTCTGCCATTGCTGACAAGTGGGCCGAGCGCACGCCCGATGCGCCGGCGCTGATCGAGAGCGATCGCAGCTGGACTTACGCCCAGCTTTTGCGCAGCGTGGAAAGCGCCGCGCATCTGCTGCGCGAACTTGAGGTGCGCCCCGGCGACCGCGTGATGGTGGTCGGTGAAAACTGCGCGCTGCAAATAGCGCTGATCTTTGCCTGCGCCAGCGTCGACGCGTGGGTCGTCAATGTCAATGCGCGGCTGTCGTCGCGCGAGGTCGACACCATCGCCAGCCACTGCACGGCACGCCGCGTGCTGTACCTGACGCATAATTCGCCGGAAGCGGCCACCCATGCGCAGCGCTGCGGCAGCAGCGCGGCAGCGGTTGACGGCATGGGCGAGCTGCAGGCGGGCGCCGTCAATGAAGCGGCCCAGCCTGAAATCACGGTAGCGGGCAACGGGCAGATTGCCGCATTGATCTACACCACCGGCACCACCGGCCAGCCCAAGGGCGTGATGCTGACGCACCGCAACCTGCTGTTTATTGCGGCCGTGTCGAGCCGCCTGCGCGGCCTTGAACCCGGCGACCGCGCCTATGGCGTGCTGCCGATCTCGCATGTGTATGGCCTGGCCTCGGTGGCGCTCGGTACGCTGACGGCTGGCGCCACGCTGCAGCTGGTGCCGCGCTTCAGCTGCGAGCACCTGCTGGCGGCGCTGCGCGATGGCCTGACCATCGTGCAGGGCGTGCCCGCCATGTATGCCAAGCTGCTGCAGACACTGGGCGGCTCCGGCACGCCGCTGCCGAACCGGCTGCGCTTTGCCTATGCCGGCGGCTCGCCGCTGTCGCCGGTACTCAAGCAGGAAGTGGAAAAGCTGCTGGGCACTGCGCTGCACAACGGCTACGGCATGACGGAAAGCTCGCCCACCATCAGCCAGACGCGCCTGGAAGCACCGCGCCGCGATGACTCGGTCGGCATGCCGATTCCCGGCGTCGAGGTGCGCATCGTCGATATCGACAATGCCGATGTGGCGCCAGGCGGCACGGGCGAACTGTGGATACGCGGCCCGAACATCATGGCCGGCTATTATCGCGAGCCGGCCATGACGGCAGCGACCATGCGCGAAGGCGGCTGGCTCAACACGGGCGACCTGGCGCGCCAGGATGCCGATGGCGCGCTCTTTATCGTCGGGCGCACCAAGGAGCTGATTATCCGCTCGGGCTTCAATGTCTATCCGCTGGAGGTGGAAACGGCATTGAATGCGCACCCGGGCGTGGTGCAGTCGGCCGTTGTCGGCTGCCTTCTCGCCGATGGCAACGAGGACGTGGTAGCGTATGTGGAACTCGATGCGCAGCAGCGCGTTTCGGTGGCCGAACTGCAGCAGTGGCTGGCGCAGCAGCTGGCGCCTTACAAGTGCCCGTCAGCCATTATCGTGATGGACGCCTTGCCTGCGGCCGCCACCGGCAAGATACTGAAGGGACGCCTGAAGCAGATGGCCCAGCAACATATTGCATCGCCAGATTTGTAGACCAGCAGTCAAGCTCATTACAATACCGTCCGACAAAAGCAAACCAGCGGGCAGCAGTCATATCGGAGGAGACACAGATGAAAAACGCAATCACACGTATCGCCATGGCAGCCATGCTTGCCTGCGGCACCCTCAGCGCGGCGCAGGCAGACGAATTTCTGGTCGGCGCAGAGATTCCGCTGACGGGCAACCTGGCACGCGTTGGCGCCGGCATGCAGGAAGGCATCATGGTGGCAGCCGAAGTATTCAACAAGACCAACGGCAAGCACAAGGTCAAAATCGTCACCATCGACGACGAATCGGCGCCGGCCAAGGCCATCGCGGCGGTAGAAAAACTGGCCAGCCAGGGCGTGGTGGCCATTACCGGCGGCTACGGCTCGAACAATATCTCGCCCGCGTCCGACACCGCCAACAAGCTCGGCCTCGTCTATATTACGTCTGGCGGCGTCGACGACAGCCTGGTGGCAAGCGGGCGCAAGAATTTCTTCCGCATCAATAACACGGCCGGCTACGAAAAAGCCATGCTGGGCCTGCTGCAGGACGTGGGCGCCAAGTCGGTCTCCATCGTCTACTCGACCAAGGAAGCGACCACCGGCCTGGCCAAGGATGTGGAAAAGGCGCTGGCGGCCAAAGGCGTGAAAGTCACCTCGCATTCGTTCGACCCGGCCATTACCGACTTCAAGCCGATCATCAACAAGATCAAGCTGCAGGACAAATCGGAAGTCGTCGCCATGGTCGGCTATGAAAACGATTATGTGGGCATCATCCGCGCCGCGCGCGTACTGAAGCCGAAGATCAAGGCGATGGTGGGCGTCTGGTCGCTGGCCACGCCCAAGATGGCGGCCGATTTCCCGGACCTGATGCCCAATGTATTTGGCACCGCGCTGCTGCCCTTCCCGACCGAATTCAAGACGGCCGACGGCAAGGCCTTTGCCGACGCCTACAAGCAGCTCTACAAGAAAGAGCCAGACTACCTGGGCCAGTTCGGCTACGTGCAGTCGATGCTGCTGTTTGAAGCGATTGCACGTGCGGCCGACAAGGGCACGATCAAGAAAGGCGGCGTCGCCGACGAGATGCGCGCCACCGACCGTGAAACGCTGATCGGGCGCGTGCAGTTTGCCGACAATGGCGACAACAAGAACTTCGTGCACCGCATGGCGCAGCATCAGGACAAGAAGGTCGTGATTGTCTGGCCCAAGGAAAACGCCACCGGCAAGCTGGCCTATCCTGCCCTGCCCTGGTAAGCGCAGCATCGTGGCGTCTGCACGCCTGCCCTGCTTGGGCGGCGCAGACGCGCCCGAGGAACATGAACAGGACTAGCTCATGACAGAATTAATCGCGCAGGCGCTGTATTCAGGCTTGCTGCAGGGCGGCTCCTACGCCCTGATCGCACTGGGACTGGCGCTGGTGTTCGGCACCATGAAAGTGATCAACCTGGCGCACGGCGAGCTGGTGCTGCTGGCCGCCTATATTGCCTACAGCGTCGAATCGGGCCTGGGCCTGGGGCCGATGTTTGCCATTCCGATTGCGCTGGTGATCGTCAGCCTGACTTCAGTGGGCGTGTACGCCATCATCAGCCGCATCAAGAAGGATCGCGAAATCAATTCGCTGATCCTGACCTACGGTATCGGCGTGATCCTGACCAATTTCATCCTGCTGGTATGGAAGGCCGATATCCGTTCGACGTCGTCAAGCTGGCTGCAGGAAGGCTTTGAAGTCGGGCCGCTGTTCAGCATGCGCAGCGAAGTGATCTTCTTCGGTGTCAGCCTGGTGCTGATGGCGGCGCTGTGGCGCTGGCTGTCGACCAGCTGGTATGGCCGCGCCGTGCGCGCCGTGGCCAGCAACCGCGATGCGGCCAAACTGATGGGCATCGATCCGCGCCGCACCGAAATCGTGTCGTTCCTGGTGGCCGGCATCCTGGCAGCCTTTGCCGGCGTGGCACTGTTCAGCTATGGCGTGATCCAGCCAGCCTATGGCAGCGCGCTGACCGTCAAGGCCTTTATCATTACCGTGCTGGCCGGTATCGGCTCGATCCCCGGCGTGCTGCTGGCGGCCGTGCTGCTGGGCGTGTGCGAGGCGCTGACCGTGACGCTGGCCAGTTCGGCGCTGCAGGAACTGTCGGGCATGGTGCTGTTCCTGCTGGTGCTGTTTATCCTGCCCAACGGCCTGTTCGGCGCAGCACGGAGGCGCGGATGAAAACCACGGCATGGATACGCAATACGCTCCTGCTGGCAGCGGCCTATGTGGCCGTGCCGCTGGCCTTGGGCGGCAACCAGTACGTGATGAGCATGGTGGTAGCGGCGCTAGTGATCGGCGGCGTGGCGCTGTCATGGGCGCTGCTGGGCAATCTGGGCGGCATGGTCAGCTTTGGCCATTCGGCTTTCTTTGGCGTGGGCGCCTATGTATCGGCGCTCACCACCGTCAAGCTCGGCGTGCCGGTACTGCCAGCCATGCTGCTGGGCGGCGCGGGGGCGGCGGCAGCCGCCGTCATCATGCTGCCGGTGCTGCGCCTGCGCGGACCGTATTTTGCACTGGCCATCCTCGCCTATGCGCATATCTTCCGCATCCTGGCCACCGAATGGAGTTCGGTTACCGGAGGCGCCGGCGGCGTAGCCCATATTCCGGCCCTGCCCACCGTGTTCGGTTTTGAGCTGGCCAGCAAGAGCGGCGCCTACCTGGTGGTGCTGACGCTGGTGGTGCTGTGCGCGTTGGCCTACAGCCGCATCCGCGCCAGCCACTACGGCCTGGCCCTGCGCGCCATGCACGACAGCGAAGACGCCACGCGCGTGGTCGGTGTCAACAGCACGCTGCTCAAGGGCCTGATGCTGCTGGTGTCGGCTTTCATGGCCGGTCTGTTTGGCGCCTTCAATGCGCATTACATCAATTTCCTCGAACCGGACTACGCCTTCAGCGGCTTATGGGTCACGCTGCCGATCGTGGCCGCCATCTTTGGCGGCTACCGCACCATACTCGGCCCGGTGCTCGGCGCAGTGGTGGTGTACCTGGTGGACCAGCTGGTGTTCAAGTCGCTGATCCCGACCGGCCACCAGCTGGTGCTGGGGCTGCTGCTGGTGGCCATGATCGTGTTCAGTCCGAACGGCCTGCTGCCGCTGCTGCTCAAGGCCTTGCGGCGCAAAGAGGCCGGCAAGGAGAAACAACATGCTTGAACTTGATAATGTGTCGGTGCGTTTTGGCGGTCTGACAGCGGTCGATGCAGTCAGCCTCAAAGTGGGCAGCAGCGACGTGATCGGCCTGGTGGGCCCGAACGGCGCCGGCAAGACCACGCTGTTCAACGCCATTTCAGGCCTGGTGCGCCCCACCAGCGGCCAGATCCGCTTTGAAGGGCGCAACGTGATGGCGACATCGATGTACCAGCGCGCGCGTTTGGGGCTGGGCCGCACCTTCCAGATTCCGCAGCCGATGCACGAACTGACGGTGCGTGAAAACCTGATCGTGGCGCAGCGCTTTGGCACTGGCAAGGTCGATCACGCCAAGCTCGACACCATCCTGGACTTTACCAGCCTGGCGGACAAGGCCGGACGCGATGCGTCCAGCGAACTGGCGCTGACGGAACTGAAAGCGCTGGAAGTGGCCAAGGCGCTGGCCACCGATCCGAAGCTGCTGCTGCTCGACGAAGTGCTGGCCGGCCTGGAGACGAACGGCAAGCGCCGCTTCATGGGCATGCTCAAGGACCTGCATGCAAAATTCGGCGTCGGTATCGTGATGATCGAACACGATATCGAGACCATCAGCAATCTGTGCCAGCGCGTGGCAGTGCTGAACTTTGGCCAGCTGATCGCCGACGGCACGCCGGAAGCCGTGTTCCGCGATCCGGCCGTGATCAAAAGTTATGTAGGCGCAGATGCAGGAGGCCCCGATGCTTGAAATCGATAAAGTACGCGCCGGTTACGGCGCCATCAATGTGCTGTGGGATGTTTCGCTCAGCATCGAGCCTGGCAAGCTGACCACGATTATCGGCCCGAACGGCGCCGGCAAGACCACGCTCCTGCGAGCCATCATGGGCCTGCTGCCCGTCAGCGCCGGCAGCATCCGCCTGGGCGGCAAGGCGATGAACGGCACGCCAACCTGGAACATGAGCGACGCCGGCGTGACCATGATCCCGGAAGGACGCATGACCTTTCGCGACATGAGCGTGGAAGAAAACCTGATCATGGGCGCTTTTCCGAAACAGCACCGCCAGCATATGCGCGCACGGCTCGAACAGGCTTACGCCATGTTCCCGCGCCTGCACGAGCGGCGCCGGCAACTGGCCGGTTCGCTGTCTGGCGGCGAAGCACAGATGCTGGCCATGGCGCGCGGCCTGATGTCGGACCCGTCGCTGCTGATTATCGACGAGCCCTCGCTGGGCCTGGCGCCACTGGTGGTGGGCGAGCTGTTCGAAATCCTGGCGCGCCTGAACGATGGCCAGCGCACGATGATCCTGGTCGAACAGAACACGGCGCGCGCAGTAGCCGTGGCCGACCACGTGGTGCTGATGCAAAGCGGGAAGGTAGCGCTGTCGCAGCCTGCAGCGGGAGTCGATCTCGATCATCTGCACGCCCTGTATTTTTCACACTGAACCTTGATGACCAGTCCCTTCTTACAGCATATCGCCAGCCAGGCTTTCAACAATGCCTGGGCCAACCACCGCCTTTACCAGGCGTGCTCGCAACTGACGCGCACCGACTTCCAGGCCACGCGGACCAGTTTTTTTCCCACCATCCAGGCTACACTCAACCATATCCTGACCTGCGACTGGTTCTATCTCGATGCACTGGAGCGCGAACTGGCAGGCCAGGCACCGCATGGCGACTGCTATGTGTTTTTTGAAAAGGACGAGCCGTTCAACGACTGCGCCAGCCTGCATGCGGCGCAGGCAGCCGCCGACAAACGCCTGATTGCCCATTGCAGGCAGCTGACCGAGGCCGACCTGGCGCGGCCTGTCACCATCTTGCGCGACACGCCGCAAATCGATACGCGAACGCGCCTGCTGGCCCATCTGTTCCAGCACCAGATCCACCATCGCGGCCAGGTGCACGCCATGCTGGCCGGCACGCATGTCGAGCCGCCGCAGCTCGACGAATTTTTCTGCGCCGGCGAGGCCGGCTTGCGCGCTGCGGACTTTGCCGAACTGGGCTGGACTGAGGAAGAAATCTGGCAGCGCTAGCTACTCGCTCTGGTGACAGCATACGCACAGCTTGTTACCATCAAGATCGCGAAAATACGCGCCATAGTAATTGGCGTGATAATGCGGACGCAGTCCCGGCGCCCCTTCACAGATCGC
>Ga0308158_10004546_pt1 | contig 11699 bp, 12 predicted proteins | sample PhyBR2_FD_201038 | JGI IMG/M metagenome (GOLD analysis project Ga0308158, IMG submission 201038) | Phyllosphere microbial communities from UC Gill Tract Community Farm, Albany, California, United States - DLSLB.R2 | ecosystem: Host-associated > Plants > Phyllosphere > Unclassified | place: USA...
CAGTCTTGCCGTTCAGCGTGTTGACACGGGCCAGTTCACTGCCGAAGTAGCGCCAGTTCTTGTCGTACAACATGCGCTCGACGTAGAGCCATTCCGAATCCTGGCTGCCGGTTTGATCGAGCAGGAAGAAATTCCAGCCCAGGTAAGCGTCGCTGCGGCGGGAATTCATCGCATGGTGTGCCAGCTGGACGCGCCCGCCGCCGTCACGGTTGACCGCAAACAGGCCGGGCGTATTGCGACGGTCGCCAACCACTTCGGTCAAGTCGACCACGTTGTAGGCGAGACGCTCGTTATTGACCCATTGGAAGTTGCCGATGTCGAAATCAAGATACTCGGCAGCGACGACGGCAGCGCGCGTGTCGAGATTGATGACAGCCAAAAAGTTGCGACGCCCTGGTTTGCTCATGCGCACAGCGATGTGCTGGCCGTCCGGTGAGAACACGGCGCCGCTGAATGCATCGTCCTCGAAGAAATGCGCAGCCGCCACCGGCGCCTGGGCGTGGACCGGATGGCTGGCCCCGAAAAACAGGACGAGTGCGAGGCCCAGGCCCAGGAAAATACGTGTCGTCATGGTGTGATTGGCAAGTTCGATTGGCATGGACGATAGCATCGGGGCCACCACCACAAACGCGCAAAAAATCACAGCCTGCTGCAATACAGAGTAGCCGAGTCAAGCAGCCAGGGTCAGGTCTGACATTTGGACTCGGACTCTTCCTTCGTACGTTTATTACGCAGGCTGGGCGCTACTTTGCGGCGCCCCGACGCAGCGCCGTGATCCGCGCTGCAGCGTTGCGCTGGTTCGAATCGGCCGCGACGGCTTTTTCGTAGGCCGCAATGGCTGACTTGGTGTCGCCGAGCGCTTCATATGCCTCGCCTTCACTGTCGAACGCGTTGGCGTACTTCGGTTCGAGGAACGTGGCCAGCTTGAACAGCTCGACGGCGCCGCGCGCGTTCTTCCCGCGCAGCAGCTGGTAGCCCAGCGTATTCATGCTCAAGGGGCTGAGCTTGAAGTCGGGCGAGCGCACCACCATCCCGTCATGGATCGACCGTGCATCCTGATAGCCGGCTTTGGCGAACGCACGCAGGAAGTCGCCTTCGCCAAGGAGTTCATGCCGGACCGGCGTGAACGCCATCGACATCACCTGCGGGCCGATACCATGCCGCGCTGGTGACTGCTTCAGCCATGCCAGAGCCTCGCCGTCCTGCTTCAGATACGCGTCCAGGAACCGGCGCACATACAACGCACCGCTGCGATACGCCTGCAGCACATCGGCACGCGCATAGTCGCCAAACGCGGCATCGTCGGCAAAGCGCACATGCCACGCGCTGAAATCCGGATGCGTCATCGGCGGCAGGGTCGCGACATACACGTCGGAATAGGTCATCGTGTTGAAGTAACTCTTGCCGAGCATGTCCTTGCGCTCCATGACTTCTGCGGACGGCGCGCGCGCGCCCAGGTACAGCATCGGCACCGCCGTGCGCGCTGGCTGCACATAACCCGCTGCGCCCCACACCTTCGGGTGATACCGGATGGAGCCATCCAGACTGACCAGCGCCTTGATGCGGCTGGAACGCGCCGCGGCAAACACATTGGCCATGCCGCCCCAGCTGAAACCTGCCGCCGCCACGTTGCCGATGTCCGCCTGCGGCAGCGTCTGCGCGTAATTGGCAAGGAAAGCGATATCGCTTGCCTGCGCCTCGACGCCTTCGACGTCGTCGGTCATCATGACCGAGCGCGCGCCCAGGCTGCGGCTGGCAAGCACCACATAACCATGGCTGGCCAGGTATTCGCACAGGTCGATGTTTTCATGCGCTTGCGCGGCAAAGCTGGGCGCGTAGATCACCACCGGAAAGCGGCCGGCGGCCGCAGCCGCATCACGCACGGCCAGCGTCGGCGCGCGGTACTGCGCGCTCTGCGGTCCCGCCACCCAGCCTGCCCGCTGGCTGGTTGCTTCGGCGGCCGACGCAGTGAAGTCGACATCATTCAGGCTGATCTGCTGATAATCTGCGGCCAGCATCGGCGCGCCACCACCGCGCCTGGCGGGGTACCAGGCCAGCATCTGGATTGGCCGGCCAGGCGCAGCAGTGCCAGCCTTGCCGAATGCATCAACCGACGGCTCGAGCAACCGGCTGTAATCGTATTGCTGGATGACGCGCAGGCCGACGGCATGCGGGCCGGCTTCAGGGATCAGGTTCGGCGCGGCAGGCACGGGCACGCCTGCGCTGGCACTGGCACTGACGGCGATGGAAAGGACTATCAGGACAGGACGCAGGATCATTGGTAGCTTCATTGGGCCGCTCATTTGCCTGGTGCGGCCGGCGGCCGGATCGGCGTGTACTGCGCCGAGACCAGCTTCCAGGCACCGTCCTGCTGCTGGGCCACGAAGCTCGAGCGCAGCGCGGATGTGCGGGTTTGCCCGCCAACCGTCATAGCGTACGACACCTTCGCGAGCACGATGGCGGTATTGCCCATTACCCGCGGCATGATCTCGTCGACGCTGATTGCCGGCAGCGGCTTGTCGTCATGCTTGACGTAGAACGACAGCATCTTCGCGCGCGGGTCGACCTCGCCAAGTGGGGAAATCTCGATGTAGTTTTCAAACGTCAGCGCTTCGAGTGCGGCGCGGTCGAACGTGCCCTGCGCGGTGGCGAAGCGCTGCACCAGTTCGCTGACCGACTGCTCCGGCGTGGCGGCGTGGGCGACCGTGATCGACAGGCAGGCAAGCGCGCCCGCAATGCATAACGTGTTGCTGCAAGAGATCATGCGACTCCTCGTAAAGTTGGTCAACGCCAGTAGTGGCGTCATGGTGACGGTCGATCATAGCAATCCGCGTTATTGTTGCCTATTAAAAACGGATGCATATGGCTGCCAACTTACTGAGACGCGCTAATGCAGTTCGCCACCAAACGAGAAAGTCTTCGACAGCGACCGCAGTCTCCCGGCGCTCGTGCAACTTGTTCAGGGACCACAGGAACGTACACTGAGAATGCTGACAATCTTTTTTTGGCCAGAACTGATCTTTGTGACATTGTGTGATTTATAGGACTAGTCGGTCTGCTATGCTGAATAAAGTCAGATAATACAAGTGATGATTGCCAAAGACGCGACAAAAACATAAATTCACATAGAGAAAAGTCGTGAATACCACATCAAGATTTATTTCAGAGTGTTCTGGTTGGATTTTTCGTTGGCCTGCTTGTTCATGCTTATGAGTATATGTATGGCCCCATATCTACGCATTTTTTTGTGAGAGCTGTAGGCATAGGAATGTTTTTCGGTTTTGCATCAGCAACTTTCCTCTCAATTAGAAATAAAAAAGGTCTTGAGTCTCCAAACAATAGCCAGAGTAGCCAGCATTAGGTCTCACATTTGGACTCAGGCTCTTCCTTGCTACCTCTGCTAGGGCATCCATAAACAGACTTTTTGCTAAGCTCTTGCCCGAATGTCAGACCTGACCCCGACCGTGCACTTGACCCCGACCGTGCACTTGTCCGAATGTCAGACCTGACCCCGACCGTGCAACCCCGACCTTACTTTTAATTTTATTTAAAAAGGAAAATCATGGAAAATGCCATGCCAATTTTAGTATTGAGAAAATATATTGGCGAATGTTCAGCAAGAATTTCGCCAACGAAAGCGCGGGAACTTGGTGAATTTTCGGATGCCAAGGGAATTTCCATCGAGTTCACTGATGATACTAGATTCAACATCCGCGTTAACCTAGCTTCGAACACCATAAAGTTGCCAATTGGTGCACTCAATTATCTTTGGTCTGCAACACATTTATTCGTTGCAATGTATCAGGCCTATGTTGATGCTCAAAAAAATTCCAAGACAACCTTTGACACAGGCGCCGACCCCGCGACAAGCGCTGCTGTCGATCTCTTCAACTGGGCTTCCGACGACTTGATTGCCGGGACTCTTATTTGGCCCACTGATGCTCCACGCCCTTCGCTTATTCATGCGCCTGGCGACCTAATCCATCTAACCAACGAGATTTTTTTAGCAGCCCTTGCTTGGATATTACATCATGAGAGGGCCCACGTTGAGCTAGAGCATTCAGGCAATAGCAACGGGACGGATAGTGTCAGGCAAGAGAAAGATGCAGACCGCAGTGCAAGCCAGTGGGTCATGGCAGACTGCGCTGACGAAATAGAAAGACAAAAGCGGGCTTTTGGAATTTCCACAGGCTTCTTGGCGATGGCATTGCTAGACAGCCCACAGAGCAGAATTCCTGAAGTTAAATCGCATCCTCCAGATATGGAGCGCCTGCTAGACAATCTAGAAATTGCTAAGTTAAACCAAGAGAACGTAGTCTTTTCGTATAGTTTTGTTGTTCTTCAATTTTGTATTGGCCAATATGATTTACGACAGACTGAAACAGGATTTATAGATGGGCAACCTATCCCGACTTTTGAAGAAATGTTTAATGAGCTTGCCCTTCGATACCACGTCCGGCACCGGAACTAGCTTAATTCAAGAGTAAGACGACAGTCTGTCTTGGGTCTGGAATTCAACCGGTCGACGAAACAAGTTTACTGAATTGTCAGCGGGTGCTTGGTATTATAAAGTCTTCCTTAGCTGTTCATTCAATTTACGAACTATTTCGTTGAGTTGGGCCTGCGAGTACGCGGGGATAGCGAGGCCTTTATGAAAATACTGGCGTAATAGTTCGCTGGTATTTTCATTGCTGCCGCGCTGCCAAGGGCTGAGCGGATCGCAGAAGTAGACATCAATGTCAGTGGGAATGGCAAAACGCTTGTGGTCAGCCATTTCCTTACCCTGGTCACAAGTCAGTAATTGATAACGCTCTCGGAGTAATTGGCGGGCGTTATCAATCGATGCTGATGACTGTTTCTGTATCTTTACTTGCGAATTTTACCAGCATCACATAACGAGTGTAGCGTTCAACAAGGGGAGCGATCTGGCTATTTCGGCCTCCGAACAATAGCTCGCCTTCCCAATCCTCGTACAACGCGATCCCCCACCATGGCAGGTCGTTGGCTGATCGATACCGTATTCTTAATCCTGCCGTGATTTTCTTTCTTTTGCGTATGATGACGCGATCAACGCATAACCCCGGTTCGCCAGCGATGCTCAAGTAGCTCCTTTTTTAGCGCACGGGCCTGAATGAAGAGGCTGCGATAAATCGTTTCATGCGACACTTGGTAATCCTTGCTGCCTGAAAACGTATGCTTGAGCCGCCCAGCAATTTGCTCAGGCGACAACTGTAATTTGAGTTTGCTCGCTACGATACTTGCCAACTCGGGGTCGCTCAACAGTTCGCGGCACTTAGGACGATGGGCTCGCTTCCAAGCAGCTGCGTCGGCATAGCCAGCTCGATAGCTCGTCTGGCCACCATTGAAACTGATCTCACGGCTAATAGTGAACGGTGCTCCTCCAACTGCTTGAGCAATCCGACGATCGCTGTCTTCCTGCGGGCCGAATGCCACTAGACTCGGCAAAAATTCGCTGTACAGACGAGTGGTTTCGATCGAACAACTGGGCAATTTGCTGGGGCGATTCTCCCTTTCCCAGGGCTCCCACATCAACGCCTTCTGGGCTTCCGTAGAATAAATTCTTGCCTCTGCTTCATCCGTAACACTCCTTCTGCTTACCCAGAGTTTAGTGTGTTGCGTCGATCGATTGAATCCAAGAGCTGGTCATGTCACGCACCTAGCTGACGCAGAAGGTGAGAGATAATTTCCCACCTCTATGGCCTCAAGTATCAGCTGTATTGCAGCGTCCGGAAGGCAACAGATGGTCTGTCCAAAACAGCGACGAGGGTCTGCTTAGGGTCGAATCTGGACTGTCGTGCACCTGCGTCCCTGTCAACTGTGTCCAACTTGATGTTTCGTCCAAGCCTACCGGTCCTCGGTTGGTGTTTCCGTCGCAGGCTCCGTTTGCGGTTCGGCTGCGGTTTCCTGTGCATTTACCGGTTCGGGTTCCGGTGCAGTAGGCGGTGCTGGCTCCGATTCTTCTGTCTTCTCCGCCGCCGGCACATCTGCCGGCGCAGCCGCAGGCAAGCCAGGCGGCACCGGTTGCGCCGCCGGCGCCGCTGGTGCACCAGGCTGCGGCTGCATCTGCCCAGGCGCCTGCCCCAGTGCCGGATCGCGCGCCTTGAACCGCCACGCCGAAATCGTGTCCGCATTGTCCAGGCCCGCAAACCGGCTATCAAAATTGGCGACCTTCAGCGGCCTGGCTGTCGACAGACTATGCACTGCAACCACGCCCGTCGTGCCGTCACCCAGATACACCACGCCCCACTCGGCCTTGCCCGTCAGCGGATCGACGAAGATCTTGCGAAGGTGCCGGCGCACTCCTGGCACGCGCGGGTCCTTCAGCAATTCCTTGAGCGATGGCGGATACGGCGAGGCGCCTTGCGGTGTCGCCGCCGCGTAGCTGTCGAGCGCTGCGCTGAAGGCAGCGCCGATGTCCAGCAGTTCTTCCTCGGCCGCCGCCCGTTGCAGCAGCGCGCCGATCTTGAGCGTGGCGGCGCCCACCAGGCCGATGATGGTGACAAAGATGATCAGGCCCAGATAGGTGAACCCAGCCTGGCGCCCGCGGCGTATCCCTGCCCGAACTACCATTCCAGATAGGGCCGGCCGCGCCGGTCGTTGCCCGGCGCGCCGCTGCGCAGGTTGGCAAAGCCGCCCTGCTCGCCTTCGTGCGGCGCTTCAAGTATCCACGTGTCGCGCGCTTCGGTGACCGGGTCGAGCGGGATTTCGCGCAGATAGCGCGCCTCCACCAGCTGCTCGAGCGACTCGGGATAGCGGCCCGTATCGGAGCGGTACTGATCGACCACCTGGCGCGTGTTGCGCAGGTTATCGGCCAGGATCGTCTCCTTCGCGCTGTCGATGCTGGGGAAAAAGCGCGGCAGCGCCACCGTCAGCAGCAGCGCGATGATCCCCAGCACGACCAGCAGTTCGATCAGCGTGAAGCCGCGGCCTTTTCCATCTGCGTGCATGCGCATTGTGCTCACCATGTGCTCACCTCGTGCTCACCATTTGTTGTAGGGGATGCCGTTCAGCCCCACCCGCGTGGAGCGCGAATACACATCATAGACATCGTCGCCTTCCTGCGGTTGATCCGGCTCGCTGGCATAACTACGCTTGCCCCAGGTGGCGGCGTCATCGAGATCGCGCTCCGGCGTGAACGGGTCGCGCGGCAGGCGCCGCATGAAGTAGATCCTGGCCTGCTTCGGGCTGCGCAGATCGGGCACGCCCTGCACCAGCAATTCCAGCCGCGCCGGATAGCCGCTGGCGTCGGCGGCCTTGGCCACGCGGCCCTCGTCGGCGGCCTTCTTGTAGGCATCCAGCCCGGCGCGGATCTCGCGCAGGCCGCGCCGCAGTTCCTGTTCATCGCGGCGCTGCACCGTCACTTCGGCCACGGGCAGTACCAGGGTGCCGAGCAAGGCCAGGATCGCGAGCGTGACGAGCAGCTCGATCAGCGTGAAGCCGTGCCGCGCGCGCATGCCCGTCTGCGTCATCGCTGCGGCACTGGCGGCGTCACGCCTGGCGGATAGGCGGCCGGCTGCGCCATGGCCTCGGGCGCAGATTCCGTTGCAGATTCAGGCGCCGTCACCGGCTGGCCCGGCGGCGCCGATGGCGGCGAACCCAGTTGCGGCGTGGCCGGCAAGGCCGATGGCGGTACCGAGAATGACGTCGCGGGTTCCTGCGCCGGCGGCGGCGCAACCGGCGTCGTGACCGTGGTCGTGGTGACCGTCACTGGCGGCGCCAGAGCCGGCGTCGTCGTAACAGGCCGCGCGCCCGTCGCCGGCAGCGCTACCTGCGCGCGCACGGCATTGTCAGGCCGGCGGCGGAAGCTCGCCTCGGTGCCGGCGCCAAACTCGGATGCGGACGCCGGCGGGCGCTGCACCGCCCGCACGATGCGCGGCGTGATCGACAGGAGGATCTCGGTGCGTCCGTTGCTGTCCGTCTGGCTGCCGAACAGGCGGCCGACGATCGGCAGGTCGCCCACGCCCGGCACCTTGGTGCCGCTGCTGCGGTCTTCGTTGCTGATCAGGCCAGCGAGCACCTGGTTCTCGCCATCTTTCAGTTGCAGCATGGTGGTCGCCGAGCGGCTGCCGATGCGGTAGGCCACGGTGCCATTGCGGGTCTCGACGCGCTCACCCAGCGTGCTGACCTCGAGGTTGATGCGGATGGCCACCTCGTTGTTCAGATAGATGGTCGGCTCGACGTTCAGCGTCAGGCCCACGTCCAGGTAGGTGATGTTATCGGAGGCGAAGCCGCCGATCCCCGACGACACCGTCGCCGAAATATTCGGGATCTTGTCGCCGATGACGATCTTGGCCTTTTCCTTGTTGCGCACGCGGATGCGCGGGTTGGCCAGCGTCGTCGTGTCGCCGTCGGTCTTGCTGGCGTTGAGCGTGGCGCTGATCGGGCCTGTCGTGATCGTGCTGCTGTTCAGGCCACGCAGCTGGTCGATGGTCAGCACATTGCCATCGAACGACGTCAGTGGCGAGAACCCGAGCGATTGGGGCCAGTTGATCCCCAGGTCCATCACGCTGCTGCGGTTGATCTCCAGCACCTCGACGTCGAGCATCACTTCGGGCTCTGGCACGTCCTGCAGCGCCACCAGCTGCGTGGCGATGCGGATCGCTTCCGGATTGTCGCGCAGGATCACCAGGTTCAGTTTTTCGTCGACCACCACGTCGCGGCTCTTGAGGATCGTCTTGAACGTGTTGGCGATCGACTTGGCGTCGGCGTTCGCCAGGAAGAACGTCTTGACCGTCATTTCCTGGTACTCGCGCAGCTTGGCCGCGACGTTCGGGTAGATCAGGATCGTGTTGCCATCCATGACCTGGCGCTCGAGCTGGTTCGTCATCAAGAGGTAGTACACGGCCGCTTCGACGGTGCTGTTCTTCAGGAAGATCGAGGTGCGGGTATCGGCCTTGACGTCCTTGTCGAAGATGAAGTTCAGGCCCGAGTGGCGCGCGATGATCTCGAACACCTGCTTGAGCGGGGCATCGCGAAATTCGAGGCTGATGGGCTTGCGGTAGCTGGCCGCCAGCGCTGCCGGGCCGGATGGCGCGGCCGCCGCTTTCTCGTCGATCTCCAGCAGCAGCAGGCGCGCTGCCTCGTGCGCCGGGCGCTCGGTCAGCACGGCTGCCAGCTTGTTGCGCGCGGTGTCGATATCGTCCTTCTCGAACGCGGCGCGCGCCTCGATCAGTGCGGCCGCATGGCGCCGGTCCGCCTCGACCTGGCGCAGGCCCGCGCGGGCGCGGTCGTTGCCCGGATCGATGGTCTGCACGCGCCGGTATTCGTTGCTGGCCACATCGATCTGGCCAGCGGCCAGTGCGCGGTCGGCTGCCTCCACCATGCGCACGACAGCGCCGTCGCGGGCGCGCAGGTAGGCCGCCTTGTATTCAGGGTTGCCGGGGTCGGAGGCCAGCGCCTCCTGGTACTTGGCCAGGCCGGCGCCGACCTTGTCCTGGGCCACCAGTGCGTTGCCCTCCTGGTAGGCGCGCTGCGCCGCGCAACCCGCGAGAAGAAACGGCAACAGCAGCAGGGTCAGCCCCTGCATCGGCAAACGAGCCATCAATCGAATACTCCAATATTGAGCTGCTGGACCTGGTCCAGCGGCAGGTAAGTCAGGGTCAGCGTGGGCGGACGGATCGCGTCGACGCGGTAGGCGCCGTCGATCGTCGCGCCGTCGCGCACGAGATAGGTACGGTCGTTGCGGGCCAGGTAGATTTCCCAGACGCCGTCCTGGAGCGACTTGCCGATGTACTTGAACGGCAGCGGTGGCGCCACGGGCGGCGGCGGCGGTGGCGGTGGCACGTTCGATGGCGGCGGCGGTGGCGGCGTCCAGTCGTGGCGCGCGAACAGGCCCTGCTCACCCTCGCCGAAGCGCTCGCCGTCGGCGCCGATCAACTCGTCGCGCGGGACCAGGCGCACGATCGCGGTGTCCGCGACCGGCTTGACGATTACCGCGGCCGTGCTGCGCACAGGTGCAGTGGCAGCCGTCTTCGCCACGCGCTCGGCCGGTTCGGCCAGTGTGTTGTCAGGGGTGGTGTCGCCAAACACGACCAGGCCGGCGGCCAGCGCCAGCGCGCCACCCATGGCGATGTGACGGGGCTTCATCGCGCTTCTCCCGGTGCTGCGCTGCGCTCGGCGAGATAGAACGTCAGGCGCAGCCGCGCATCGACGCCCGCCTCGCCGATCGCGTCACGGCGAAACGCCACGTCGTCGAGCGAGGCATGCGGCACCGCGCGCAGCACGTCCATCGCAAACTGCCAGATTGCCGCGTAATTGCCCTTGACGGGCAGGTTGATCTGATAGGCGACCAGTCGGGCGTTGCGGTCGACCGTGGTGCGGTACTCGCCCTGCTCCAGCGTCAAGCCATGGCGCGCGGCCAGTGCGAACACCGCTTTCAACTGGCGCTCCACGCTGCGAGCATCGCCCAGCGTCGCGTAGAACTGCGCCAGGTTCTGGTCGCTGCTCGGTGGCGGCGCGCTTGGTGCCGGGCGTGGTGGCAACGGCGTGCGTGCGAGGCGGCGCGCGGCCTCGTAGTCTGCCTCGAGCCGGGCGCGCGCCGGCACCAGCGCGACCTGCACGGCAGCGCCGGCCACGATCAGCGCCACGACGAGCGCCACCAGCGGATTGACGCGCGCGAGCAGCAGGCGCGCGCGCAATGGCAGGATCGCGAGCGTCATGGCGTCCCCCATTGCACGCTGACCTGGAAGCGCAGCGGCCGGTTCGGGTCTTCCTGCATGACTTCATGGCGCATCAGCACCACACTCGTGAACCATTCCTCGGCCTGCAGGCGCGTGATATAGGCCAGCATGTCGTCGCTGTTCTTTGCCTCGGCGCTGATGCGCAGCGTACGGCGTTTGGCGTCCGGTTCCAGCGCCAGCAGCGCGATCGAGGCTGGCGTGGCGTCGGCCAGCGCTGCCGCCAGGTCGCGCCATGGCAGGTTCAGTTGCTGCACGGCGGCGTTAACGGCAGTGACCTGCGCCGGCGCCAGGGCCACCTTCGGCGCGGCCGCCACCACGACTGGCGGCGGCGCACTGCGCACGGCCAGCGCCGCCTGCAAGTCGGTCAGTTCCTGCTGCTGCTCGAAATAGCGCTGGGTCATGACGCCTGCCGGCACGCACATCGCCAGCACGGCAGGCAGCATGAAGATCAGGCGCGGCGGCGTGCGAAACAGCGTGCGGCGCAGGCCGGGCGGGGCGAAATCGATGCGGGTACGCTTCACGCGGGCGCTCCCGTGCGCGCCAGGCGCGCCAGGTCGGACCAGCCGTCGCCGGCGTTCTGCTCCAGCAGGCTGCAGGCAAACTTCAGGCGCCCCGGGCTGCTGCCCCAGGCGGCCGGCGCGGCGCCGCACAATTGCAGCCGTTCGGGCCGTCCCACGCCCACGCGCAGCGCTTCGCGCGCCACGTGCGATTCCAGCCAGTCGCGATCGGCGCCAGCCGGGATCGGGCTGCTGCGCACGGCCATCAACACCGCGCCGTCATAGGCTGCAAGCGACAGCACGCCGCCATGCACCTGGCCGAACCACGCCCCTGCCCTGCGCGCCTGGCGCCATTGATTGAGCGCGGCCACGAACTGCGGCCGGATGTCGACCAGGTGAAAGCGGTGGGTCTCGGCGGCCAGCTGCAGGCCATCGAGCAGATTGAGCGGCGCAGCGCTGGCCAGGAACGGCCGGGCCGCATCCCAGTCGGCGCGGATCACCC
>Ga0308158_10004548_pt1 | contig 11698 bp, 7 predicted proteins | sample PhyBR2_FD_201038 | JGI IMG/M metagenome (GOLD analysis project Ga0308158, IMG submission 201038) | Phyllosphere microbial communities from UC Gill Tract Community Farm, Albany, California, United States - DLSLB.R2 | ecosystem: Host-associated > Plants > Phyllosphere > Unclassified | place: USA...
GGCGCAGCGTCCTTCAGTATCGACTGCGAGGTCAGCAGGTTTCGGCTGTCGTAGGTGAACTCGCGCTGCAAGTGCGGGCTCAGCTGCAATGGCAAAGGACATTTTCGCCTCAGCCAAGCCAACCAATTGATGCCGCCTCCTTCTTAAGTGCAAGCATAAAGGATGAGACATCCAGCCCGTCAAACTTATACTTTTTCAAAGCATCCTCAACGTACCTGAAAAAGTATCCTGCCACGACAGACCTTTGCTGCTCCACATCCATACTTTTCAGTACATCTTCTGAAAAACACATATCAAGATATAGAACAGATTCGGCCTTCGAAAAACGACGTGACGACTTCCTGCCAAGCTCATCCGGAAGACATCTAAAAACGAAGAAGACCTCGACGCCGACCGAATGGAAATCCGACTCCAATACAGGAAATATCGAACCAAGCTCGTTCGCAATTTCATAAACGCAAGTTGCGCCACTAGTGTCTGTAGACAATCCGAATTTCATTGCACCCTCAATGCCTGCATTTATTTCCAGGAGGAAGAAATCCCTTCCATTTCAAAAATCCCGTTATTCGAATTCGCTCCACAATTCGATTAAAACTCTTGGTTGTCCCACGATGTACGGCAAAGTACTGCAAGTTATTTCTTCGCAACCATGCAGCAGAGTATCTGGTTTTCGGAACCTTGGTTTCACCAAACTTCCAGACCTCCCCCTTCTTTAGATACCAATAGCCGACCGGATTCTTCTTTCCCCATTCCATGATAGGATACCACCCATCTTTTGATGCAAGAAGCGCATAAAATTCATCAAGCCCGAGCGGATCCGTCCACCCAATTGCATTTGGGCCAAACAGGTAGAAATTCTCACCAGCCTCAAGGCCCACTGGATCTTGGCCAATGAAGGATCCGACATTTTCTTCGTAATATCTATACCTATTGTAGTGCAGGCCAGTTTCATCATCAAAGTACTGTCCTTGCAGTCTAATGTTATTGTCAATGCTTGAGCTCGGATGTGGCGCCATGCCACCCCAGGCCGTTTGATCACTAGACCATGCGCACCCACCGGATTTGCTCAGAATCCGATCAGGAGCACCGTTAGGCATGACGTGGAAGTAGTGCACCTCGCTTCTGAAGGAAATTTTAGATAGCTCGGAGGAGCCACTGAACGATATATCACCCAAGGGGCGATCAACCAATTCTGCAGACGGCGCAGACGCGCGCCCCAACTCCTTTACGTAGATTTTCGTCGAGGCATCAAGCACGGCAGCTTCATGCGCAAAAAGCTCCGCCGAACCTTTATTGCCGACATTTCCCCCATCAGAGCGCGCAAACCGGCATTTATCATTGACCGGACGTTGATCAGGAACTACAGCACCTAGAGGTCGAGCACCAAGTCCACCAAAAGCGACCGGAAGTTTCTGGGCAGATGTCGCGGCCTGGACATCCAATCCCTGCAGCGTCATCGCGACACCGGAGGCCACCTCGCCCTCGATCTTGGAATGATGGTGTACGCCCCCCAATTCTGGCGCGGCTGAGCTGACAGCCCCTACCAACGCCAACGGCACAAACGTCCCCGGGTAGTACACATACTCCCGCACCCGCTCATGCAACCGCTCCAGCCGCCGCTGCCGCCGCCTCATCTCCACCAGGCTGGCCACATTCCCCACCCACACCGGCGCCGCCTCTTCGGCATCGTTGGCCTGCTGCACTTCACCCAGCAGCGCATCGCCATCCCAGAAGAACCACGTCGTCTGCGTCGGGTTGCGCTTGAACACGCGCCGTCCCAGCGGGTCATAGCCGTAGCACGTCGACTCGCCATTGCGCCGACTTTCCGCCAACCGATGGTTTGCGTCCCATATCAGGGTCAGGTCTTCCTGCGGCTCGCCCTGCGGTGCGCCCTTGCGTACCAGGTCGCCCGCTCTGTCGAACACGTAGTGCACGCCCTGGTAGATGCCCTCGCGTGTCCACGTGGCGACCCCATCATCATCGCCGCCCACGACCTTGCGCGCCTGCACCTGCTTCACTTCGGTACGCAGCCGATCACCCGCCGGGTCGGTGAAGTAGCGCTCCACCTTGCCCTTTGGATCGATGTGCTGCAGCAGCCGCCCGACAGCGTCGTAACGGTACTCGTCCTCACCCTGTACACCGTCACTGCGCCGGCTCAGGTTGCCACTGCGGTCGTAGTCGTGGCGGGTCACCGACAGGCACAGCAGCAGATCCTCACTCCATGGCTCCCGTGCGATAGCCAGAAGGTCGACGGTTCCAGACCGAAATCCCGAAGGACCTGGGCACTCACCTCCAACGAACCCGAGCCATAAACGCGGGAGAATGCAGTTTAAGTCACGCATGAACCTCATGCTGTTCCAACGGGCACGGATCGACGCCGCGACGAGCGATTTCCTCGAACACCTGGCTTCCGCGGTCCCCGGGGCACCGGTACCGCCTCGCACAACCCGCCGGATGGTGCGCAGCGGCACGGATCCACCTGGCTCAGCAGACCGGCATCGCACATGCAATGTGGCTAGGTCGTCGCTCCGATGGTGCGCTTCTGAAGCGATTCGATCTTTGCCTGTATTTTCTCCAGACCAACCTTTCCGCAACCTACGAGCGTCAACTCACGAAGCGCGGAAAGATCATTGATGACCTCGATGTTGGCAATCTTCTTGCAGTACTGGATATCCAGTTTCTTGAGCTTCTCGAGCCCCACCAGTGCACGGATGTCTGTCAGCGAACTCAGATTCTTCAGCCATACCGACGTCAACGCGGCAAGTGTCTCGATGCCATCGAGGCTTTTCAGCTTCGTGCCACCCAACAGTCCCAGGCGTTCGAGGCCACCAACCGATGCAGACAGGATGTTGAAGATCTCACCATCCACGGGGACATTCAGGATGTTCAGTTCTTCCAGAGGCAGGGCCAGAGCCTGCCTGAGATTCTTCAAGGACTTGTCTGGATAGAGCGAAAGTACTTTCAACGCAGGGAAGCTTGATGCGTCGAAGCGCACCGGCACGTCGACATAAAGCGTCCTGAGATTGGGTAGCATAGCGCCCGGCCAGGCCAACGTCCCCGTGCCAAGATGGATGCTCAATGCCTCGATGCTCTCAGGCAGAAGTCCTTCCTCGAGTCCATCCATGATCGACGGTGCGATTGATCCCGGCCCTATGCTGAGCGTCTTGAGACCTCGCATTTCCTTGAGGATCTCTGGAAGCGCTTCGAGCTTGTCGCCGGGAGGTGACCAGAGATGAACCTGCTCGATCCGGGCGAGCCTCTCAGTGTTGAAAGGGGCGTTGAAGAACACCAGCTCAGCACCGGGAGTCGGGAATGCTGCTTCGTGTCTGCCATGCATCAAAACAACTTTGTTATTCATACTCTCTTCTTTGAATCAGCAGGCGTTTCTCGCCGCAGAAACAGCGGCCCTTGAAGCAGGCGTGCTCACTGTACCAGCCCCGCGGCTTGCTCCATGCCGCAGCGCATCCCCGGCGAATTCATCCACCCGGGTCACCCGGGCTGCGCGGATCTGATTCAGTGATCCGCCCTCCTTGGGCACGTTGTCTGCTGCATCCATAATTCCCTGTTCGTACCCCCGCAGCACGTGATTTGTCATGCGCGCATGGGTTCTACCCCGAAATCACGGACGGCTCTAAAAGAGCTGCAACCTTCTGATCCTGCCTGACGCCCCTTCGCCGCATCCTCGGGTTGTGGCGTCAATCGATGTAGTCAAACACACCCATTGGTGTCATTGACGTACAGCAGGATTACCTTCGCTTGCCCGGATGAATCCCGTCCGAGAAGGCCGCCTTGGTGAGGCCTGGCGCCGGGTCGATCGCCGCATGCCGTGGGCGACCGTCTTCAGTGGTCTCCACGGCGATCACGAAAGGGCGCTTATTCTCCGAGCCGCGCCCGGCTTTGCCACCGTTGCGACCAGCGCAGGAGCACCAAGTGATCATAAACGTGCCGATACAGCGCAGTGCCCTCTGCCAGCAGACGCCTGCGCCAGCATCGTTCACGTCAGCGCCGATACCTGTGACCAGTCGCAGTCGCGTCGCAGGCCGGCATCTACAGGCGGCGTAACTCACGGATGATGGTTGCCGGCGAGCGCCCGAGACATCGGACGATGCTGCGCATACTGGCACCATCTTGGCGCTCGATCATGATCACAGCAAGTTTTTCTGCACTGAGGTGGTGATAGGTTCTTGTCGTTGACATGGCAACATCAGGATATGGGGGTATTTGCGCTTGGAAGTTGAGCCTAATCTGTGCTGAAAGTTCATGCTAATCAGGTCACATCAAGCCTGCCGGACAATCTCCTCTAGAAAACCCACAAAACTGTCGGCAAACGGCTCATATGATCCGTCAGACCAATCCCGCCTGACAATGGGATACTCTCCGCCAACCAGTCCCTTGCTGGTATCGAAATAGAATGATTCATCCGTATCCGGCAGATGAATTGAGATATACCCGACCGGCAGCTCACCATCCCGGGAATCCAACCTGAAATTGTAGATCAGATCACTATCGGAAATGTCACGCACATCCCGAGGCGCAAGGGTCAGAACAGGATAAGCGCCGACCCTCAGATTCCCATACTTGAGCAACCACTCCTTGTACGAATCAGGCAATGGAATCCCCAGCTCAGCTTCGGCCTCTCGGATAAGGCCAGGTTCAACCTGGCGCCCAGGAAACACCTTGACTCGCGGGTGTTGTGCCACCAACCCTTCCAGATTATCGAACATGAATGCACCTCATTGTCGACAGCCGGCGATTATTGATTGTGCTCTCGCCTTCCAATATGACTCCCTGAAGGTGTCAAATTGACGGGGGAGCTTACGCTACAGCACCCTGGAGTTCGCATGGGACCCGTGTTTCAGGGCGAATTCCTCCGGGGTTTTCCATCCTAGTGCACTGTGGGGACGTTCCTCGTTATAGGAGCGCCGCCACGCTTCGGTTTTGCTCCTTGCATCGGCCAGCGATCGGAACCAATGCTCGTTCAGACACTTCTGCCGCAGTCGGCCGTTGAAGCTTTCCACCATCGCGGATAGCAAGACCGCGAACTAATCGCCAGCAGTCCGTACAGAGCACGAGGTTAGACCTGGCGGGAGGGAAACAGATCAATAGGCCAGAGCTGCACCAGCTCTGAGACTTTCTACCGACAAACTCCACATCTTCGTCAGTCATACACACAAGCCTAAACCCGGCCTGCAAGTGCTTCCTCAAGGACTTCAGCGATGTATTCCGCAAACTGCGGCATGGACGAGGCACAATCTCTTCTGTGGCATTCAGGTACAACCTCTCCACTGAGATTGACGTAAGTACGCTTTGCGGGAAGTCCCCGATAGAAGACCAGCGATTTCAGATCCGGTAATGCATCCATCACGCCCTTCTGCAGAATAGGCCAACTGCCATCCTCGATACGAAGCGTCACGATATTGTGAACGGGCATCACTTCATCAAAATCAACAACCGAATCCGTCATTTCCGGGACGCCCAATTGCAGGTCAATGAACTGCGCCAGCCTCCATCGATCGGAAATATGAATGATCCGACCCACTCCATAGCCGCCCTTGGGCAGCGGAACGGCAAACACGTCACCAACCTCAACTTTGAACTTCTTTGGCATTCAATTACCCTCGGCATGCTGGCAAATTCACACTTGACCCTGGCGAGTCGGCACTGAGGGTATCGTAGTACGCACGAAATGCCTTGCCACGATCATCCGTACGATTGATATCAAACCCCACTTGCCGATTGCCCTCCGCGCCTGGACCGAATGGCTGGCCTCGTTGCGATGTCTCGATCGTGCCATGCGTGTCTATGTAGAACTGCTCTTTGCCTCGTGCCTCAGCATAGTTTGCAGCAGCATCCAGCTCGATACTTTCCAATGCACCATGCAAGCGGCCGCTGGTCTGATGTTCATTCATTCGCTCGAAATAGCGTGAGTGCTCGGTGAGTCCAACGTACTTCACTTGGCCGCTTTTTCGATCAACCAAAGCATAGATGGTGTAGCCCTGACCATCTGCACCGGTGTGGTCCAGTGCTGTCAATCCCAATGGATCGATCCAGCTGGTTGTGTTCGGCCCGAACGCATGAAGGTTTACGCCCGGTATCGTACCTAGTGGATCTCGGCTGGTGTAGCTGGCCGACGTCGCATCGAAGTACCTGAAACGGTTGTAGTGCAGTCCGGTTTCTTCGTCGAAGTACTGCCCTTGAAGACGAAGCGGGTTACATAGTGGCCCAGGCTCAGTCGCCTCCACTCCGCCTGATGCGTTGTAGCGCGCCGCCCAAAGGACCATGCCGTATCGATCAGTGATCCTTGTCGGCGCGCCGTTGGGTTCGTTGTGATAGAAATAGAGCTGCGACCACCCAGCATGCTGACCGGAGCCTGCAGTCCGCGCTGCGCTGCCGGTTTCCACGGACTGTTCGCTACCAGGATGCAGTGGGAGTTGCGCTGACCTTGGAGATCTTGCAGCAGATCCACCAAGCACCACAGCTCCCAATGCGCCACCTGAAAGGCCCCCAATTCGAAGTTCGCTGACAGGCTGGACAGAACGGCTCGTCTGAATGACAGGGCCCTCCACTACGGCAGGCGGTGACAGGCGGGGCGGAGCTGAGTCTGAAGATTCCCCGCCCACAGCACTATGCGGACCTATAGACATCAGGCCGGTCACATCGTGACCGCACTGACTGAACAGCGCCAACGGCACAAACGTCCCCGGGTAGTACACATACTCCCGCACCCGCTCATGCAACCGCTCCAGCCGCCGCTGCCGCCGCCTCATCTCCACCAGGCTGCCCACATTCCCCACCCACACCGGCGCCGCCTCTTCGGCATCGTTGGCCTGCTGCACTTCACCCAGCAGCGCATCGCCATCCCAGAAGAACCAGGTCGTCTGCGTCGGGTTGCGCTTGAACACGCGCCGTCCCAGCGGGTCATAGCCGTAGTACGTTGACTGTCCGTTGCGGCGGCTCTCCGCCAACCGATGGTTGGCATCCCAGATCAGCGTCAGGTCATCCGGCGCATCCCCATGGGGTGCGCCCTTGCGCACCAGATCGCCCGCCCGATCAAACACGTAGTGCACGCCCTGGTACGTGCCCTCGCGCGTCCAGGTGGTCAGGCCATCGTCGTCGCCGCCCACCACCTTGCGCGCCTGCACCCGCTTCACCTCGGTGCGCAGCCGGTCGCCCGCCGGGTCGTTGAAGTAGCGTTCCACCTTCCCCTTCGGGTCGATGTGCTGCAGCAGGCGCCCGATCGCGTCGTAGCGGTACTCGTCCACGCCTTGCGCGCTGTCGCTGCGCCGGGTCAGGTTGCCACTGCGGTCGTAGTCGTAGCGGGTCTCGAACAGCGGCGCAGCGTCCTTCAGTATCGACTGCGAGGTCAGCAGGTTTCGGCTGTCGTAGGTGAACTCGCGCTGCAACTGCGGGCTCAACTGCTCACGCGTGGTACGACCCAGCGCATCGCGCTCCATCGAGATCGGCGATTCGTCATTGATGGCCACCGATACGGTCTGGTCGCGCAGGTCATAGCCAAACGCTACGCGGTTGCCGGCCGAGGTCTCGCGCAGTACGCGGTTGCCGACTTCATCATAGGCGTAGCCCACGCGGAAGCCGTCCTGCAGTTCTTCCAGCAGCTGCCCCAGCGGGTCATACCGGCGCTTCACCGTACGCTCCGGATTGCGCAGCTCGACGATCTGTCCCTGCACGTCGTAGACGAAGTGTTCCTGTACCTGCTGACCAGGATGGCGCACATCGGACAGCGTCTTGCGGGTGATGCGCCCGAGCTTGTCGGTAGCGAAGGCGATGCGCTGACCCAATGGATCCAGGGTCGCCGTCAGTCGTCCGGCCGCATCATAGGTGTAGCGCCGCGACTGGCCCCAGTAATCCACCTCCTCGACGATGCGTCCCAGCGCATCGCGCACCAGCTGGTAGGTTTCGCCGCGCTGGTTGATGACCGCGACCAGCTGCTCTTCGGTGTCGTAGCGGTATTCCACGCTGTGGCCATCAGCCTGCAGGCGCTTGCCGATCTGGCCGATGCCCACGTACTGCAGCCGCGTCTGCGCGCCGGCCTCATCGGTATAGCGCACCAGCTGGTCTTCAGCATCGTACTCGCAGCGCACACCATTGCCGTCCGGGCCAGCAGTGGCCAGCAGTCGCCCCTTGGCGTCGTACTCGTAGCGGCTGGCCTGTCCCAACGGATCCACCTGGCACAGCAGATTGCCGAGCGGATCATGCTCAAAGCGGCTCTCATGGCCGAGGGCATCGATGACCGCTGCCACCAGCCCATGGCGGTCATAGCGCAGGCGTGTCACTGCCTGGCGGGCATTGGTCTGCGACTGCAACTGGCCCTGCTTGTCGTAGTCGAACCGGGTGATCGCACCCAACGGGTCGGTCTGGCTGACCAGCAGGCCTTGGCCATCGTACGCCTGCTGCCAGTCGACGCCATCCGGCGTACGCAGCGACACCATGTGGTCGTCCAGGTCGTACTCCATCTGGATCGAGGTGCCGTCGGCGCGGGTCAGGCAGACCAGGTTGCCATGCGCATCATAGGCAAACGCCGTTCGCAGTCCTTCCGGATCGGTCACCGCCACGGTCCGCCCGAAATCGTCGTACTCGAACAGCGTCACGCCATCGAGCGGATCGATCTCGCACAGCGGCAGCTGGTTCTCGTCGAACTTCACCACGCTCAGGTGGCCCAGCGAGTCGGTCACCCGGGTCTCGCGCAGCAGTTCGTCGTACTCGAAGTGATAGTCGTACAGGCCACCGTCGCCCCACGAGTGCACTACCCTGCCCTGCGCGTCGAACGCGTAGTGGAACGACAGGCCAACACGGTCAGTGTGCCGCACCAGGCGGTGCTGTTCGTAGGCAAAGGTGCGCGGCGCCCCGAGCGCGTCCACCGCCGCCAACAGATCACCCTCGCCACTGTAGCGGTAGCTCACCAGCGGATGCATCAGGCCGGTGGCCGGGTCATGCAGCGCCATGCGTTCGATGCGACCGTGCCGCGCCTCCACGTCGATGAAGCGGCCCTGCAGGTCACCGATGCCACTCTCGACGATGCGCACCAGATGGCCGTCGCGACGCTCGAACCGCCAGTGGTTGCCGTGCGCGTCCTCGATGCGCTCGATCGGCCAGGACTGTGGATTCGGCAGCACGCTCACGCCTGCCGGCAATTCGCCGCCGAACACATACTTCAGGCCACTCTTGAAGCCCACCTGCCACTGCCCGCGCCGACGCAGCAGGCGCGCGCCATCGACGAAATCGAGGATCGCCCCGGCCTCGCCTTCAGCGGGTGGCAGCTCCGGGAAGAACGCGGCCTGGTCCGGGCCGGACAACCACACGCTGCCATCGTCCAGCAGTTCCAGGCGGATATCGGCCGGCGTCTGCCAGCCGGCGCCGCACAAGCCGGGCTCACCCGCGCGGCGCGAGCCATAACTGCGCTGCCATGCGAAGGACAGCCGCCCCGGAATGTCGAAGTCCTGGTGGCTGACCACCACGCTGCCATCGCGGATATCCACCGGCTCCGCACGCAGCACCTTGCACTTCAGGAAGCCAGAGGGCAGATGGCCCCACTTGCCGCGCCGCCAGTTGGCGAACGCATCCATCTTCTTGCGGAAGAAGGCACTCTTGCGCAGCTTGCCCAGCCCGGCGAATGCGGCGCGGAACGCCAGTGCGGTCCATGACACCGTCGGCGGACCACCGACGGTGACGCTGGTAGGAATGGCCACGTTCAGGCCGGTCGGCAGCGACATCGCGCGCAGCGGCTTCTTCGGCTTCTTCACCCGGAACGGGTTGATCATGCCGGCCAGATTGCAGTCCAGCACCGGCATCGCCAGCCGCGAGAACGGCTCGCCATCGGCCGACACGGTACGGCTGCCCATGAAAATTTCTTCGCCGTCGAACTGCGGCCCCATCGGTGCGGCCATCGGCGGGCCCCACACGCCCAGCGGGATGTGGATGTCGAGGCCGCCGGTGCCGGCGGTACCGCGATGCACGCCATTGACCTTGATGGTCGAACCGATGAACGGGATGTAGTCGAACGGATCCAGCACCAGCCCGATATGCGGCGTCGGCAACGGGCATGGCGGCACCGCGTACATGTGGATGTCGATGCCCAGCTGCGGGTCGAAATGCTTGGCGGCGATGCTCACGGCAACACTCCCTGTTGCTTCACAAAGCGCGGAACAACGCGCGCAGGAACGCCTTTACTTCGTCACGGTATTCGGCGCTGATCCAGGTCACGACGATGATGCCCAGCACGATGGCCATCAGCATCAACACGGTCTTCTTCGACTTCATGCAACAGCCACTCCTGTAACGGCAGGCCCGGCTGGCGCCACCACGGGCGGCTGCAGCAGGCCACTGGGATCGGGCAGCGGCTGCATCGCCGGTGGCTCGCTCCACACCGGTATCTCATGATCGAGCGGGTGTTCGATGGCCGGCAGGCCGTTCCAGCCCGGGTCGAGAAAGTCGCGGCCGACGGCCACGATCTTGCGGAAGAATTCGTCGCCGCCCTGGATCAGGCGCTCGCGCTCCTGCTGGGCGCGGTGGAAACCGCGCTCCAGCGTGGAATCGAGCTCGGCGTCGATGGCATCCAGCGCCGGACGCGGGGGACGCGGGCCGAGGGCGCGCCCCTGCGCGTCGGCTTTCTCCAGCAGGCCGGTGCTGGCCTGCAGGTAGTCGGTGGCGACCTGCTGCAGTTGTTCGCAGCGTCGTGCGTCCTGAAGCTGCAGCAGATCCCACAATGCCTGGGGCAGCGTCGTGGCCTTGCGGTCGGCCGGCGCCAGCGGCTTGGCGATGCGGATCGCTTCCAGCAGCTGCGTGCGCGCGGCCTCGCGCTGGCCCGCCTGCAGCTGGCACCAGCCGGCCATGCGCTGGCCCTCCAGCGCGAACATCGGGTGCGGAATGCTGGCTGCCGACGCCGAGGCCTGAAGGTAGGTCTGCGCGGCGCGCTGGGGCTGTTTGGCCGCCAACCAGCAGCCGGCCTCGCCGAACCAGCTCTGCATCACCAGTTCCGGTGCTGCCGGATTGCCGCTCAGGCGTGCACCCTCGGCCGCACTGCGGGCCTGGCGGTAGCTGTTGACCGCCTGGCCGTGATCGCCATGCTTCAACCACGCACCGGCCACCATCATCTGCACCACCGACTGCTGGTCCTGCCAGCCGTGCCGCTGCGCCAGTCCCTGCGCGCGCTCGGCACGGGCAACAACCTGGGAGGGGCTGCCGCGTTCGAGCAGCAGCATCAGGTCGGCCAGCAGCTGCCGGTACAGCACTTCCGGGCCACGGCCGCCAGACTGCGCGGCGGTATCGCGGGCAATGCCGAACATGTCGATCGGCGCGGTAACGATCCGTGCGGCCTTGCCATGACGCTCCAGCAACGGCTGCCAGCGCGGATCCTCCTCGGTGTCGACCAGCACCAGGCGCAGGCGTGGGCCGGGGCCCGCGGCCAGCGCGGTATCCATCCAGCGCTCGAAACCTTCGCCGGGCACGCAGCGCTCGGGCTCCAGCACCGCCGCCAGCAGGCGCAGGTGCTCGCCGTGGTGATCGATGAAGCTCTCCAGCACCTCGACCACGCCTTGGGCGCTGTCCGGATGCCCTTCATGCGGGCCGCGCCAGCCGAGCGGCACCTGCTGTGCGCGCAGTTCATCCTGGCTGGCGAGGTAGCGGTCCAGCAGGTCCTGCTTTACCTGGCGACTGTAGCGGAAGCCGAGTTCATAGGCGC
>Ga0308158_10004549_pt1 | contig 11696 bp, 10 predicted proteins | sample PhyBR2_FD_201038 | JGI IMG/M metagenome (GOLD analysis project Ga0308158, IMG submission 201038) | Phyllosphere microbial communities from UC Gill Tract Community Farm, Albany, California, United States - DLSLB.R2 | ecosystem: Host-associated > Plants > Phyllosphere > Unclassified | place: USA...
CTCGCCGCGGGGCTTCCCGCCGACCAGCGCAAGAAGGTCATCCTGATCGGCATCGGCGCCGCGCTCGTCCTGCGCATCTTCTTCGCGCTGATCGTGACATGGCTGATGGGGATCGTCGGGCTGATCTTCGCGGGCGGCCTGCTGCTGCTGTGGGTCAGCTGGAAGTTCTGGCGCGAAATCCGCGAGGGTGCGCAGAACGCCGGCTCCGAAGAAATCCAGGGCGACGAGCGCTCGGGGATCAAGTCGTCGAAGGGCTTTGCCAGCGCCGCCTGGGCGGTCGCGGTCGCCGACGTGTCGATGAGCCTCGACAACGTGCTCGCGGTTGCGGGCGCGGCGCGCGAGCATCCTGGCATCCTCGTCATCGGCCTGTTGCTGTCGGTCGCGATGATGGGTCTGGCGGCGAACTACATCGCGCGCGTCATCAACCGCTATCGCTGGATCGCCTATATCGGCCTGCTGGTGATCCTCGTGGTCGCGGTGAAGATGATCTACGAGGGCTGGGTCGGCACCGGCGAAACGCTCGGGATCATCTCGCTGCTCGGCTGATCGCCAACAGCGTCTGGATACGGAAAAGGCCTCGCCGGGATCGTCCGGGGAGGCCTTTTTATGGCGCTCGTGCTTCGTCAGGCCTGGCGTTTTCTCCCCCGACATAAACCTGAACGTCATCCCCGCGCAGGCGGGGACCCATAAACTCGACGGTTGGCGATCTTATGACGAGGCTAGCCAGTATGGATTCCCGCCTTCGCGGGAATGACGCCGGTTGGGGGGGGAAGGCCGCTTAGCCCAGATGCTCGGCGAAGAACTTGGCCGTTCGCTCGTCGGCCAGCTTCGCCGATGCATCCGACCGGCGCTCGCCGAACTCGGTCGCGAAGCCGTGGTCCTCGCCCGCATAATCGTAGATCGTGACCTTGGGATGATCGTCGAGCCCGGCGTGCATCGCGGCCTGCGCATCCTTGTCGACGAAGTGGTCCTCCTCGGGAACGTGCAGCAGCACCGGGTGCGCGATCGCGTGCTTCTCGCCGAGCAGGCCGTCGATCCCGACGCCGTAATAGCCGACGCTCGCATCGATGTCGGTACGCGCCGCGGTCATGAACGCGAGGCGTCCGCCGAGGCAATAACCGACCGCGCCGACCTTCGCGCCGTCACCGAGTTCGCTGCGCGCAGCGCGGATCGTCGCCTCGATATCGGCGATGCCCTTGTCCTGATCGAACTTGCCCATCAGCTCGAGCGCGCGCTCGAATTCGGGCTTGATGTCCGGATCGAGCTCGATGCCACGCTCGAGCCGCCAGAACAGATCGGGTGCGATCGCGAGATAGCCTGCTTCGGCGAGCGTATCGCACTTGCGACGGATGCCCGCGTTCACGCCGAAGATCTCCTGGATCACGATGATGGCGGCCTTCGGCGTGCCGGCGGGGACCGCGCGATAGGCGTGGAAATCGCCGTCGCCGGCAAGCGTCGGGATGGTCGTCGTGTTCGTCATAGCAATACTCCTTGGTGGCGCTCGAGATCGAGCAGCCGGGATTTCGTGTGCGGGCCTTCGCCGGCGGAATACGCGCCAAGTACGCCTCCGGCTCCGAGAACGCGGTGGCAGGGGACGAGAATTGGGAAGGGGTTGCGCGCGCAGGCCTGGCCGATCGCGCGCAGGCTCGACCCAATCGCGCGGGCAAGCGTGCCGTAGGTCGCGGTCTCGCCATAGCCGATCGCGACGATCGCCTCGCGCAATGTCCCGCCGCGTGCGGTCGGGGAGGGGGCCAGCGGCAGGTCGAAATGCGTCAGCGTGCCGTCGAAATACGCGGCGAGTTGGCGAAGCGCCTCGTCCACGGCGGGGCTGTCGCTGGCCGACGCGGCATCGACGGGCCCTATCGTGACCGCCGTGATCCAGTCCGCGGTACCGAGCACCGTGACCGTCCCGATTGGCGTTGCGATCGAGGCTGTATCCCGCGCATACATCGATACGCTATGCCGCGCGCGAACGAGCGGCTCAAGCAGCATCGTGAGGGGCCGCATATGAAGATGAACATCGAGATCGAATGCACCCCTGAAGAAGCGCGCCGTGCGGTCGGATTGCCCGACCTGACGCCGATCCACGACCGCTATGTCAGCATGATGATCGAGGCGATGCCCGGCCTTGGCGAGGGGCAGATCAAACCCGAGATGATCGAGACGATGATGCGCAGCTGGCAACCGATGAACGAGGCGGGGATGACGTTCTGGAAACGCCTGTTCGATGGCGCGAACAAGGCGGGCAGCTGAGCGATCCGATGACGACGATCTATGCGGTGTCGAGCGGACGGCCGCCGGCTGCGATTGCGGTCGTCCGCATATCGGGGCCTGCTGCGTGTACCGCTGCGGAAACGCTCGCGGGTCGGCTTCCTGCGCCGCGTCATGCCAGCTTGGCGGGACTGCGCGATGCCGACGGCGCGTTGCTCGACCGGGCGCTGGTGATCGTCTTTCCGGGACCGCGAACGGCGACTGGCGAGGATCTGGTCGAGTTTCACTGTCACGGCGGCCGCGCGGTGATAGCGGCGGTCGAACGGGCGCTGTCGCTGGTCCCGGGGCTGCGACCCGCCGAGCCGGGGGAGTTCACGCGGCGTGCGCTGACCAACGGACGGATTGATCTGACCGAGGCGGAGGGGCTTGCCGATCTGCTCGAGGCAGAGACCGAGGGCCAGCGTATCGCCGCGATCAGCGCGGCCGAGGGGCGCGTGAGCCAGGCCGTGCGGGGCTGGATGGACGACGTCGCGATGCTCTCGGCGCGGATCGAGGCCATGCTCGACTTCTCCGACGAGGATGACGTGGCGAGCGACGCCGCGGCGTTCGACGCAATCCGGCGGGCGGTCGATGCGCTGGCGGACAGGATCGCTGGCGTGGTCGATGCGCCGCCCGTGGAGCGGCTCAAGGATGGCATCCGCGTGGTGATCGGCGGACCGCCCAACAGCGGCAAGTCGACCTTGCTCAACCTGATGGGTGAGCGCGACGCCGCGATCGTCTCGGCGATATCGGGGACGACGCGCGATCGGATCGACGTCCCGGTGATGCGCGGTGGCATCGCCTATGTGCTGACCGATACCGCCGGACTGATCGACACGCTCAATCCGATCGAGGCAATCGGCGTCACGCGCGCGGAGCAGGCGATAACGACTGCCGACATTCTCGTCTGGCTTGCCGACACCGCGCCGCCGCGGGCCGATGCGATCTGGGTGCACGCCCGCGCCGATCTCGCAGGTCGCGATGTCGTGCCGGAGGGGCGGGCGATCGCGATTGCACAAACCGACCCGGCATCGATCGACCGGCTGTGGGACGAGCTGCACAGGCGGGCGGATGCCCTGCTCCCGCGCAGTGACGGCGTTGCACTCAAGGCGCATCAACGGCGCCAATGCGCCGCAGCGATCGCGACGCTGAGAGAAACGTCGGGCGACCCGTTGATCGTCGCCGAGCATCTTCGTCGCGCGCGGAGCATCCTCGCCGAGGTGCTCGGGCTCGATGCGACCGGGGAAATGCTCGACGCACTGTTCGGACGCTTTTGCATCGGCAAGTGATGTTCCACGTGGAACAGCTTTGACCGACCGGCCGCATGGTCCTAGGACGGCGGCATGTTCGATGTAGTGGTGGTTGGCGGAGGCCATGCCGGAACCGAAGCCGCAGCCGCGGCGGCGCGCCGGGGTGCGCGGACGGCTTTGGTCTCATTCGATGCGCGTCATATCGGTGCGATGTCGTGTAATCCGGCGATCGGTGGCTTGGGAAAGGGCCATATGGTCCGCGAGGTCGACGCCTTTGACGGGCTGATCGGCCGTGCAGCGGATGCCGCCGCGATCCATTATCGGATGCTCAATCGCAGCAAGGGCGGCGCGGTCCAGGGGCCGCGTGTCCAGGCCGACCGGCGTCTCTATGCCGGCGCAATCCAGACGATGCTCGCCGCCACCGCCGGACTGACGGTGGTCGAGGGGGAGGCCGTCGCACTGCGTTTCGACGGTGATCGTGTCGCCGGTATCGTGCTGGCGGACGGATCGATCGTCGCGGCGCGTGCGGTCGTGCTGGCGACGGGGACGTTTCTCGGCGGCAGGATCTTTCGTGGCGACGATCGCGCAGAGGGCGGGCGGATTGGCGAGCGCGCCGCAAAGCCACTCGCGGACCAGCTCCGCGACCGCGCGCTGCCGATGGCGCGATTGAAGACCGGGACGCCGCCCCGGCTTGATGGCCGCACGATCGACTGGGCATCGCTCGACGAACAGCCGACCGATGTCGAAGCGTGGACGATGTCGCCGATGACCGCCGCGCGGCCGCTCCCGCAGATCGCGTGCGCGATCACGCGGACGACGGATGAGACGCACGCGATCATCCGTGCCGCCTTCGACCGCTCGCCACTGTTCACCGGGGCCATCGAAGCGGCTGGCCCGCGCTATTGCCCGTCGATCGAGGACAAGGTCCACCGGTTCGGCGACCGTGACGGGCATCAGATCTTCCTCGAGCCCGAGGGCCTCGATGACTCGACCGTCTATCCCAACGGGCTGTCGACGTCGCTGCCGACCGAGGTGCAGGCGGCGATGCTCGCGACGATCCCGGGGCTCGAGCGCGTCGTCATGACGATGCCCGGCTATGCCGTCGAATATGACCATATCGACCCCCGCGCGCTCGATACACGTCTCGCACTCAGTGCGATCGAGGGCGTGTTCTGTGCGGGGCAGATCAACGGGACGACGGGGTATGAGGAAGCGGCGGGGCAGGGGCTCGTTGCGGGTCTCAATGCGGCCGCGCATGCCTGCGACCTCGCGCCGGTGATCCTCGACCGGGCGTCGAGCTATCTCGGCGTGATGATCGACGATCTGGTGCTGCAGGGCGTGACCGAGCCGTATCGGATGTTGACCGCGCGTGCGGAGTTCCGCCTGTCACTGCGTGCGGACAATGCCGAAACGCGTCTTGGCGGGATCGCGCTTGCCGCGGGATGTCTCGGGGACGAGCGTCGAGCACATCAGCACCGTCTGGCGGAACAGCGTGCGACGTTTCGCTCCGCGCTCAACTGCGAACGGACGGCGACCTATGTCGCGGATCAAGGCGTTGCGATCGGTCGCGATGGCGCGCGTCGGACGGCGTTCGACTGGCTGCGGTTCGATGGCGTGATGCTGTCGCATGTCGCGCCCGACGCCGCGGACGGGATGCCGCCGGCGGTGATCGACGAGGTCCTCGGGGATGCACGTTACGCGCCGTATATCGAACGCCAGGCGCAGGAAGTCGCCCGGCTGCGCGCGGACGAGGCGATCCGGCTGCCCGAGGACCTTGCCTATGATCGCATCCCCGGACTGTCGAACGAGATGATCGATCGGTTGAGCGTCGCGCGACCGACATCGCTGGCGGCCGCGGCGCGTGTCCGCGGGATCACCCCCGCGGCGCTGTCGGCCGTGCTGTTGCATACGAAACGAGTAGCCGCATGACCGAAGACGACGCGAAGACATGGGTGAGCGACCGCTTTGGTGCCGACGCGACGGACCGGGTGTCTGCGTTCGTCGAGATGGTCGTGGCGGAAACGGAGCATCAGAACCTGATTGCGCCCTCGACGATCCCGACGATCTGGGAGCGGCATGTGGTCGATTCGCTCCAGCTGGTCGCGCTTGCAGGCGAGGCGTCCGACGCCGGACGCTGGCTCGATATCGGCACGGGCGGCGGCTTTCCTGGCATGGTCGTCGCGCTGGTGCGCGACGGCCCCGTCGATCTGGTCGAACCGAGACGGCGCCGGGCCGATTTTCTCAGCCTCTGCGTCGCCCGGCTGGGGCTGGGTGGGCAGGTCGCCGTCCATGCCGCCAAGGTGGAATCGGTCAGCGTGAAGGCGTCCATCATATCGGCCCGCGCCGTTGCATCACTGGAAAACCTTTTGCGCGGCGCGGCACACTGCGCCACAACCGAGACGCGGTGGCTCTTGCCTCGGGGACGTCTTGATGAGGCCGAGATCACCGCATTGCGGCAACAGTGGCGGTTTATGTTCCACGTGGAACACAGTGTCACGAATGCGGAGTCGTCGATTGTGGTTCTGACACAGGTGCACAAGCGGTGATCACGATCGCCGTAGCCAATCAAAAGGGCGGGGTGGGCAAGACCACCAGTGCGATCAATCTCGCCACCGCGCTCGCGGCGACGGGGATGCGCGTCCTGCTCGTGGATCTCGATCCGCAGGGCAATGCCTCGACGGGCCTCGGCATCGGCCAGTCGCAACGGATCAAGTCGAGCTACGATGTGCTGGTCGGCGAGGCGACGATCGATCAGGCGGTCGTCCAGAGCCGCGTGCCGCGCCTCGACGTGATCCCGGCAACCGTCGATCTTTCCGGCGCGGAGATCGAGCTCGTCGAATTCGAGGCACGCACGCACCGGCTCGACCGGGCGATGCAGGCTGCGACGGGGCATTGGGATATCGCGCTGATCGACTGTCCGCCGTCGCTTGGCTTGCTGACGATCAACGCGATGGTTGCGGCGGACTCGCTGCTCGTGCCGCTGCAGTGCGAGTTCTTCGCGCTCGAGGGGCTGTCGCAACTGCTCAGCACGGTCGAGAGGATCCGTCAGCGCTTCAATCCGGGCCTGTCGATCCTGGGGGTCGCGCTGACGATGTATGATCGTCGAAACCGGCTGACCGATCAGGTGTCGGCGGATGTGCGTGCGGTCCTTGGCAAGGTCGTGTTCGAAACCGTGATCCCGCGCAACGTCCGGTTGTCGGAGGCGCCCAGCCATGGTCTGCCCGCGCTGATCTACGATCATCGATGCAGCGGGTCGCAGGCCTATATAGCGCTTGCCCGAGAAATGATCGGTCGCCTTCCCGTGGCGGCGCAGGCGGCCGCGTGAGGGTGTTGGTATGAGTGAAGGTACGAAGCGCGGCCGGCCGGGTCTGGGACGCGGTCTGAACGCGCTGCTTGGCGAGATGGCGCGCGAGGCGCCGGTCAATGCCGGCGGCGAAACACCGACACAATCGGGCGTGCGCATGTTGCCGGTGAGCTCGCTGTCGCCGCATCCGGACCAGCCGCGCCGCCATTTCGACGAGGCGATGCTCAACGAGCTGGCCGCATCGATCGCCGCGCGCGGTCTGATCCAGCCGATCGTCGTTCGCCCACACGGCCATGATTACCAGATCGTCGCGGGCGAGCGCCGCTGGCGGGCGGCGCAACGCGCGCGGCTGCACGAGGTGCCGGTCGTAGTCCGCGACTTTGATGATGCGGAAACGCTCGAGATCGCGCTGATCGAGAACATCCAGCGCGAGGATCTAAACGCGATCGAGGAGGCGCAGGCCTATCAGCGGCTCGCCGGCGAATATGGCCATACGCAGGAAGTGCTCGCGCGGATCGTTCACAAGTCGCGCAGTCACGTCGCGAACCTGCTCCGCCTGCTCGAACTGCCGGCGCAGGTCCAGGCGCAGGTCGTCGACGGGTCGCTGTCGATGGGCCATGCGCGCGCGTTGCTCGGGTCGCCCGATGTCGAGACGCTCGCCGACCAGGTGGTCGAACGGGGTCTGTCGGTCCGCGAAACCGAGAAGCTGGCGCGCGATGCAAAGCCGGGACGATCGCGATCGGGCGGGCGCGCTGCGACCCCGCCGGCGGACGCACGGATACCCGATGCGGATATCGCCGCCCTCGAGCGGCAACTCGCGGACCTCCTTGGCCTCCAGGTGCGTGTTGCGCATAGCGAGACCGGTGGGACGCTGACGCTCAGCTATTCGACGCTCGATCAGCTCGACATGGTCTGCCAGCGGCTGACGGGCGGCGCGATCTGACGGTCGGCGTCGGCTCTCCTTAGTTGATCGGCACCGACGTCGACCTGGGGTGAGGCCGATGGCCTCGGCGTCAATTCCGTCGCGCGATCGCTTGCGACAAGGCTACGACCGCAGCTTCGGCGACGACGCTGCCCGCGTTGCCCGAAGCCATGATCGCGCGCTCGGCGGCTCGGACGCGCGCGATCGCCGTGGCGAGCATCGTCGGCGACCAGCGCCGCAGTGACTTGGCGGTCTGGGCCTCCTCGCGGAAAAAGACGCGGTGGCGCTTCATCACGACATCCACCGCCTCGCCACGATCGATCTCCCCGCGCATGTCGGCCAGCGTCACGAGCCGGCGGACGAGCTGGCGGAGCCACGGGATCGGCGACGTGCCCGCCTGTTCGAGCAACGCGAGTTCGGTCCCGAGATCGGCGACGCGGCCTTCGATCACCGCGTCGATCGCGCGCGTCATTTCCGCATCGCCGAGGTCGGCACCCACCGCGTCCAGCGCGGTGTGCTCGAGATCCTGTGGCCGCTCGGCGCTGGCATCGAGATACAGCGCGAGCTTGTCGATCTCGCGTGCCATCACGGCGCGGTCGCCGCCCGTCGTCTCGACAAGCCGCCGCGCGACGCCGCCTGCGAGACGCAGCCCCTGATCGCCCGCCATCGTGGCGGCGAGGCGTTCGGCGTCGGCCGCAGTCGGTGCGTAGCAGGCAAAAGCCATCGCGCGCGGCGATTCGAGCGCGAGCTTGACGATCTTCGCGCTCGTCTTGACCGATGGCGCGATCGCCACGACGGGGTTGCCCGCGCGATCGGCGTTCAACAGCGTCGTGAAGGCCTCCAGGCTTTCCTCGCCTGCGGTCGTCACGCGGACATGCCGCGCGGTGGCGAACAGCGACATCGCCGCAGCCTCATCCGCGAGCCGTGATGGATCGCCCTTCAACTGTGCGCCGTCGAGATCGACGCGTTCGGCGTCGGGACCCATCGCCTTGCCGAGCGTCCGGGCCAGATCGGCGGCGCCGGCCTCGTCCGGGCCGTGGAGCAGATAGAGACGGATGTCGGGGCCGGGTTTGGCCAGCGCCGCGCGGATCTGGGCAGCGCTGGCCTTCACGGCGTCGGGCTGGTCGCGGGCGGATCGATCACGGCACGGCTCGCCGGGGTGCGTCGGGCATAGAGCGCAATACGCGCGACGATCTGGTCTGCGACGATCGCCGACAGCCGTTCGAGCGCGGTGTTTTCCGCGGCGATCGTCGCATATTCGGATCGAACGACGTCGATGCCGGCATCGGACCCCGCGGTCGCGTCGAGCAGCACCGATCCGTCGCCGATGCGGACGAGTTGATAGCGTGCACGCAGGACGCGGCGCTCGCGCGAAACGCTGTCGTCGCGCCGCACGCCCAGACCACTGATCTGGTCGTCGAGCCGAATGTCGACGCGGTACAGCGGCGCGCTCCCGTTCGACGGCATGCGGTCGCGGAGCGCGGTTGCCATCAGCCAGCCCGCCTTGCCCTCGATCGGCGCAATCTCGACCTGTCCGAGCGCGCCTGCGACCGCGCCCGTGCTGCCGCCCGAATACAAGGGCTGCAGCCCGCAGCCGGCGAGCGTGACGGGCAGCATCAGCGCACCGGCGAGGATACGCAGCCGTGTCATGCGACGATGTTCACGAGACGGTCGGGCACGACGATCACTTTCCGGGGCGGCTTGCCCTCGAGCAGGCGGACGATCTTCTCCGAGGCAAGCGCGGCGGCTTCGACCTCGTCCTTCGGCGCGCCCTTGGGGAACACCAACGTGTCGCGCAGCTTGCCGTTGACCTGCACCGCGATGGTGACCTCGTCATCGACGAGCAGCGCCGGATCGACCGCGGGCCACGCAGCGTCGGCGATCAGGCCGTCATTGCCCGCGGTTGCCCAGGCTTCCTCGGCAACGTGCGGCACCATCGGGCTGACGAGCAGCAGCAACGTGCGGAGCGCCTGTTCGCGGTCGGCGGACGGCGGTGCCTTTTCGATCGCGCTGCACAAGGAATAGAGCCGTGCGACCGCCTTGTTGAACTGCAAGCCATTGATATCGCTCTCGATACCGACCGTCGTGCGGTGGCACAGCTTGCGCAGCGCGATGTCGTCACCTTCGGCTTTGGCGGCACCGTCGGCTTCGATCAGACGCCAGAGACGCTGGACGAACCGCCACGCGCCTTCGATGCCCGATTCGCTCCAGGGCAGATCGCGCTCGGGGGGCGAGTCGGAGAGCACGAACCAGCGCACCGCGTCGGCGCCATACTGGTCGACGATCGGCTCGGGATCGACGGTGTTCTTCTTCGACTTCGACATCTTCTCGACGCGACCGACGGTGATCGCATCACCCGTCGCGATCTCGATGCCGTCGCGCACGTCGTCGGGGCCGAGCCAGCGGCCGTCTGCGGACTTGTACGTCTCGTGCGTGACCATGCCCTGCGTGAACAGCCCGGCAAACGGCTCGGCGATGTCGAGCATGCCGATATGTTTCAGCGCGCGCGTCCAGAAGCGCGCGTAGAGCAGGTGCAGGATCGCATGCTCGACGCCGCCGATATACTGGTTGACCGGCAGCCACTTCTCCGCGCCGCTTCGGTCGAACGGCTTGGCGTCCGGCTGGCTGGCGAAGCGGATGAAATACCACGACGAATCGACGAACGTGTCGAGCGTGTCGGTCTCGCGCCGCGCATTCCCGCCGCAGCTGGGGCAGGGGACGTGCTTCCACGTCGGGTGGCGATCGAGCGGGTTACCGGGGATGTCGAAGCTGACGTCCTCGGGCAGCACGATCGGCAGCTGGTCCTTGGGCACCGGCACCGCGCCGCACGTGTCGCAGTGGATGATCGGGATCGGCGTGCCCCAATAGCGCTGGCGGCTGACGCCCCAGTCGCGCAGGCGGAACACGGTCGTGCCCTTGCCCCAGCCTTCGCCCTCGGCGCGCTCGATCACGACACGCTTGGCGTCCTCGATGTCCATCCCGTCGAGGAAGTGCGAGTTCACGATGGTGCCGGCGCCCGTCCAGGCGGTGTCGCCGACGAACACAGGCGCCTCGTCATCGCCTTCGGAGACGACGCGCTTGACCGGCAGATCATATTTGCGCGCGAAATCGAGATCGCGCTGATCATGCGCGGGCACGCCGAACACCGCGCCCGTGCCGTATTCCATCAGCACGAAGTTCGCGATGTAAACGGGGAGTTGCCACGTCTTATCAAGCGGATGCGTCGCGCGAATCCCGGTGTCGAAGCCCAGCTTCTCCTGCGTGTCGAGCTCGGCGGCGGTGGTCCCGCCACGCTTGCAGAGTTCGATGAACGCAGCCGCATCGGGGTTCGTCTCGGCAATGGCGCGCGCGATCGGATGATCCGCTGCGACCGCGACGAAGCTCGACCCGAACATCGTGTCGGGACGCGTCGTGAACACCTCGACCGAGTCGATGCCGGTGGCATTGCCCGCGAGCGCGAACTTGAACTGCAACCCCTGGCTGCGGCCGATCCAGTTCTCCTGCATCAGCTTGACCTTGTCGGGCCAATGCTCGAGCGCGCCGAGCCCGTCGACCAGCTCGTCGGCGAAGTCGGTGATCTTGAGGAACCACTGCGACAGCTTGCGCCGCTCGACCAGCGCGCCCGATCGCCAGCCGCGCCCGTCGATCACCTGTTCGTTGGCGAGCACGGTCATGTCGACCGGATCCCAGTTGACCGCCGATTCCTTGCGATAGACGAGCCCCGCCGCGAACAGGTCGAGGAACAGCGCCTGTTCATGCCCGTAATAGTCGGGCTCGCACGTCGCCAGCTCGCGCGTCCAGTCGAGCGCGAAGCCGAGGCGCTTCAGTTGCGCCTTCATCGTCGCGATGTTGGCGCGCGTCCAGTTGCCCGGATGCACGCCCTTTTCCATCGCCGCATTCTCGGCGGGCATGCCGAACGCGTCCCAGCCCATCGGATGGAGCACTTCCATGCCCTTCATCCGACGGAACC
>Ga0308158_10004551_pt1 | contig 11692 bp, 10 predicted proteins | sample PhyBR2_FD_201038 | JGI IMG/M metagenome (GOLD analysis project Ga0308158, IMG submission 201038) | Phyllosphere microbial communities from UC Gill Tract Community Farm, Albany, California, United States - DLSLB.R2 | ecosystem: Host-associated > Plants > Phyllosphere > Unclassified | place: USA...
GCGGAGGCGCCTGCGTCACCAGCGGCGGCGCCGGATGCGGCATCCGCCTGGGACTGAGCGTAGATGGCCTCGCCCAGCTTGCCCTGCGACGCGTTGAGCTTGTCGAACGCGGCCTTGACCGCGTCGTCGTCCTCGCCGGCGAGAGCCGTCTTCAGAGCGTCGACGTCGCCCTGCACCTCGGACTTGACGTCCTCGGGCAGCTTGTCCTCGTTCTCCTTGATGAGCTTCTCGATCGAGTACGCGAGCGACTCGGCCTGGTTGCGCTGCTCGAGGGCCTCGGCGCGCTTCTTGTCCTCGGCCGCGTTCTCCTCGGCCTCGCGCACCATGCGCTCGATGTCGTCCTTCGACAGCGACGAGCCACCGGTGATGGTCATCGACTGCTCCTTGCCGGTGCCCTTGTCCTTGGCGGACACGTGCACGATGCCGTTGGCGTCGATGTCGAAGGTGACCTCGATCTGCGGGATACCGCGGGGCGCCGGGGCGATGCCGGTCAGCTCGAAGGTGCCGAGCGGCTTGTTGTCGCGGGTGAACTCGCGCTCGCCCTGGAAGACCTGGATCGCCACCGACGGCTGGTTGTCGTCGGCGGTGGTGAAGGTCTCGCTGCGCTTGGTCGGGATGGCGGTGTTGCGGTCGATGAGCTTGGTCATGCGGCCGCCCTTGGTCTCGATGCCGAGGCTCAGCGGGGTGACGTCGATCAGCAGGACGTCCTTGCGCTCGCCCTTCAGGACACCGGCCTGCAGGGCGGCGCCGACGGCGACGACCTCGTCCGGGTTGACGCCCTTGTTGGCTTCCTTGCCGGTCTCGCGCTTGACGAGCTCGGCGACGGCCGGCATACGGGTCGATCCACCGACGAGCACGATGTGGTCGATGTCGCTGACCTTGATGTTCGCCTCGCGGATGACATCCTCGAACGGCTTCTTGGTGCGGTCGAGCAGGTCCTTGGTCAGGTCCTCGAACTTGGCGCGGGTGAGCGTCTCGGACAGGGACACCGGACCGGACTCGGTCAGGGACAGGTACGGCAGGTTGACCGAGGTGCTGGTCGAGCTCGACAGCTCCTTCTTGGCCTGCTCCGCAGCCTCCTTCAGACGCTGCAGGGCGATCTTGTCACCCGAGACGTCGACGCCGGTCGAGTCCTTGAACTGCTTGATCAGGTAGTCGACGACGCGCTGGTCCCAGTCGTCACCACCGAGGCGGTTGTCACCGGCGGTGGCGCGCACCTGGATGGTGGAGAAGTCGTCGTCCTTGCCCACCTCGAGGAGGGAGACGTCGAAGGTACCGCCACCGAGGTCGAAGACGAGGATGAGCTCGTCCTCCTTGCCCTTGTCCAGGCCGTAGGCCAGAGCAGCGGCGGTGGGCTCGTTGATGATGCGCAGCACGTTCAGGCCGGAGATCTCGCCGGCCTCCTTGGTGGCCTGGCGCTCGGCGTCGTTGAAGTACGCGGGGACGGTGATGACGGCATCCGTCACGGTGTCACCGAGGTACGCCTCGGCGTCGCGCTTGAGCTTCATCAGGATGCGCGCGGAGATCTCCTGCGGCGTCCACTTCTTGCCGTCCACGTCGAACGACCAGTCGGTGCCCATGTGGCGCTTGACCGACGAGATGGTGCGGTCGACGTTGGTGACGGCCTGGCGCTTGGCGGTCTCGCCGACCAGCACCTCGCCGTCCTTGGTGAATGCGACCACCGAGGGGGTGGTGCGGAAGCCCTCGGCGTTGGCGATGACCTTGGGCTCGCCGCCCTCGAGGACGCTGACGACGGAGTTGGTGGTTCCGAGGTCGATTCCGACAGCACGTGCCATGTGATTCTCCTTGTTGTTGAAGCGGTGAAGTTGAGTGAGTTCGTGGGCGACTCAAGAAAACCTGAGTCGCGATGACTCAAGTGTAACCGCGACACCGGATGCTGTCAAGAAAGTTGATAGAGGTCGACTCAGGTTTGAGTGGATGCGCTGTCCGGCCCCCTCAGCGCTCGCGCACGCGATCGAGCAGCCGGTTGAGCGTCGCGGGCGTCCGCTCCAGCGGCACCGCATCGATGACATCCGCCGCGAAGCGGGACTTGCGGCCGGCGGCGGTGCCCGCGAACCGGTGCAGCTGCTCTTCGATGCTGCGCACGCGCTGCGCCGGCTGCCGCTGGAACCGGCGGAACCGTGCCCGCTCCCGGGCATCGAGGGCCTCGAGAACCAGCTCGGCTCCGGCGGCGCGGATGACCTCGTCTTCCAGGTCGCGCTCGCAGCCGAAGAAGCCGAGGGGCTCGAGCGAGTCCATGTCGGGTGCGCCCCGTGCACCCCGGCCTGCATCATCGAGCATCCCCAGGCCGGCGAGGACCCGCTGCACGTATCGCTGCTCAGCCGCGTCGTACAGACCGAGGACCCGAGCCGACGCGCCCCGCAGTGCAGTCAACGTCTTGCGCAAGTTCGTGATGCCGTCGAGCTCCCGCAGTTCCACTCCGTCGAGCGGGCCGGCCTCTGCCTGCGACTGCGCGCGGCGACGCGCGAGGGCCTCGATCGCGAGCCGGTCGCTCCGGCCCTCGACCAGCACGACCGTGGACATGGCGTCTCCGATCGTGAGGCCTCTTGGACGCGACCATCCTCGCACGGCGTGGAAGGCGGCACGACGACCCTATCCTCGTCGCCTCGGCGGCATCCGTCGCCCGCCCAGCGCGGTACGTGAGACCAGGAGGATTGCTGAGAACAGGAAGAAAGCCGACCGAATCGTCCGGTTTTCAGCAATCCTCCTGGTCCGGGTTGCTGGGGCGGATGCCGGGGTTCCGACCGAGACCCGAGGACTGATCACTTCCCGCCGGGAGGACCGATCAGCAGCAGGATGCTGAAGATCGCGGCGACCGCGACGAGGATCAGCAGCGCGAGCACCCACGGGCGGTGCAGGAACCAGCGCATCGTCCGGTCGTACCAGGTGCGGTCGCGCGGGTCGTCGGTCTCGGTGAGTCGCCAGTCGCCCTCGAGGCGCCGGCTGCGGTGCAGCCAGATCTCGGCGGGGATGGTCGCGTAGGGGACGATCGCGCTGGCGATCGCGGTGATCGCGACGCCGACATGCCAGCGCTGATGGAAGGCGAGAAGCACGGCCGTCGCGCCGTAGGAGAGGAAGACGAAGCCGTGGATGCCGCCGGCGATCGTCACGAGCACCGGCGCCGCGCCGACCGCGCGGGCGATGAGCGCGCCGATCAGCAGGGTCCAGGTGATCGCCTCGGCGATCGCGAGCGCGCGGAACAGTCGGGCAGGGCTGCGGAACATGGATCTCCTCGGGTCGATCTGCTTCCACGCTAGGCGACCGATGCCTTCCGTCCCCTGGAATTCCGGCCCTGAGGGGCCTCTGTGGCAGGAAGATCATCCGAAAGGTGGAGACCGCGGCGCGCCCCGGGGGTCAGAGGTGCTCGTCCGGGCGCTCTTCGGCTCCGATCTCCGCGCGCATCACCCAGCGCCACTTGGCGATCCTCCGGTCGCGGACGAAGCCGAACTGCGCGTACAGCTCTTCAGGTCCGGTGTGCAGGTACGCCCCACGCTGCGGCTTGCGGTCCGTCAGCTGCTCCGGGTACGCCTCGACGACTCCCCCGCCCGCCTTGCGGATCTCCTCCAGCGCGGCAGCCACTGCCACCCGTGCCACACCCTGCTCGCGCCGCTTCGACGCGGTGAAGATGCAGCCGATGCGCCACGTGGGCGCGGGGGCGCCGGCGGCCTCGTACGTGCGCAGGTTCTGGATGTTCGGCAGCTCGGCGGGTGACCCGAACTGGCACCACCCCACGCAGTCGGCCCCGTCGTACACCAGGATCTGGTGCACGGTGCCGGCCTGGACGTGCGCCTGCTTCGCCGCCCGGTTGACCTCCGCGGTCTGCCCCGGCCTGCCGACGCCCTCCGGGTGGAAGCCCATGCACCAGCATCCGCCCCACACGCCGTTGCTGGCTTCGACCAGTGCGGCGAAGTCGGGCCAGGTCCGGGCATCCAGCAGTCGGGTGGTGAACCGATCCTCCATCGCACGGCCTCCGATCCGTGCGACCAGACTGACACGCCGGCGCGCGCTCGGCCAGGGTCTGTGGTGCTGACGTTCCCATCACGAACGGGTAACAGATCAGCATCCGCCCGTCGCCTCGCGGACGACGTCACCCCTAGACTCGACCACGCAGCCGGGAAGCGCCCGGAGGATGCAAGCGGAAGGAGCCCACGATGAACACCGTCATTGTCGCGCCCACCGCCGTCGACATCCTCATCCTCGAGGCCGCCCGCTCCTGATCCGCGAGTGGCCTCCCGTCCGGAGCCACTCCCGTGAACACTCAGATCCCCGCGTCCTTCGACGCCTCCCCCTTCGACGTGACCCTCGCCTTCGCCGACACCGTGCTGCAGGAGAACCAGCGCTGGTCGACCTGGCCGGCGACCATGCCCACCGAGCGCGGACCGCTGCCCCGCCCCGATTGGGTGGTGACCAGCGCCGCCGCGGTCGACACCGAACTCGGCATCCTCAAGACCGGCAAGGAAGCGGACGTCTTCCTGATCGAACGCGCCGTCCCCGACGACCCCGACCAGCGCACATTGCTCGCGGCCAAGCGCTACCGCGACAGCGATCATCGCAGCTTCCAGCGCTCCTCGGTGTACACCGAGGGGCGGCGCACTCAGAACACCCGCGACGCCCGCGCCCTGGCGAAGAAGTCCGCGCACGGCCGCGAGGTCGCTGCCGCGCAGTGGTCGTTCGCGGAGTTCGCCGCGCTCAGCCGGATGCACGAGCTCGGCGCGCCGGTGCCGTATCCGGTGCAGGTGGACGGCACCGAGATCCTGATGGAGTTCCTCGGCGACGGCCAGGCCGCGGCGCCCCGGCTCGCGCAGGTGCGATCGGATGCCGTGGATCTCGCCGACCTGTTCGATCAGATCGTCGACCTCATGCGCATCTTCGCCGCCGCGGGCTTCGCGCACGGCGACCTCTCCGCCTACAACCTGCTGGTGCACGAGGGGCGTGTGCGAGTGATCGACCTGCCGCAGATCGTCGACACGGTCGCGAACCCGCAGGGCCTGGACCTGCTGCACCGCGACTGCGTGAACATCTGCGACTGGTTCACCCGGCGCCGCCTCGAGCGCGACCCGGAGGAGCTCTTCGCCGAGCTGCTCGCGGCGTCGTTCGGGTGAGGCCGGCGCCCGCGGATGCCGACCACGGCATCCCGCACGGCGCGCCGTCACCGGCCGTTCACCGGTGGCGGCCAGACTTCGAAGCATGAGCGACGATCACTCCGCGGCGGGCACACCCATCAACACCGCCGCGATGACCGCATTCGGGCGGGAGCACGACGACGTGGCGCCCGCCTCGCGCAAGAAGGTCATCTCGTGGGCGATGTGGGACTGGGCTCTGCAGCCGTTCAACACCGTCATCCTCACCTTCGTGTGGATCGCGCTGTACCTGACCTCGCGGATGTTCCTGGACCCCGACGTGCGCGCCTCGGGACTGCTCGCCGACGGCAGCTACATGAACTGCAACAAGTCGGAGTACCTCGGCTCCGCGTACTGCAGCGGCCTGACCGACCTCTCGGAGTGGTGGGGCTGGGCGAACTTCGCAGCCGGCATCGTGATCCTCGTGCTCGCGCCCGTGCTGGGCCAGCAGGCCGACGCACGGGGCAACAAGAAGAAGTGGGTGATCGGGGCGACGATCGGCGTAGCGCTGCTGCAGTTCGCGCTCTTCTTCGTCGAGGCCGACCCGAAGTTCTTCTGGTTCGGCGCCTTCGCCGTGGCGGTCGCTGCCGTGATCAGTGAGATCGGCAACGTCAGCTACTACGCGATGCTCTCCGAGGTCTCCACGCCCAAGAACGTCGGCCGCATCTCCGGCCTGGGCTGGGGCCTGGGCTACATCGGCGGAGTGGTGGCGCTGATCGTCTGCATCCCCGTGCTCTTCCTGATCGGGCAGGACAAGCCGCTCGCCTTCAAGCTGGTCGCGGTGATCTGCGCGGTGTGGACGATCGTGTTCTCGATCCCGCTGTTCCGCAACGTGCCCGAGTCCCCGGCATACGCGAGCTCCGAGAAGGTGGGCTTCTTCCGCTCCTACGTCGTGCTGGCGAAGAACATCGGAAAGCTGTTCCGGGACAACCGCCCGACCTTCTGGTTCATGCTCTCGGCCGCCGTCTACCGTGACGGCCTGGCCGGCGTCTTCGCCTTCGGAGCCGTGCTCGCGGCGCAGGGCTTCGGCTTCTCGTTCCTCGAGGTGATCGTGTTCGGCCTCGCCGCGAACCTCGTCGCCGGAGTCTCCACGCTGCTCGCCGGCCGCATCGACGACGCGATCGGCCCCCGGCGGCTGATCGTGATCGCGCTCTCCGGCCTGGTCGTCATGGCGTTCATCGTCTTCGCGCTCAAGGACTACGGGACCATCGTCTTCTGGATCTGCGGCCTTCTGCTGTGCGCCTTCGTCGGCCCCACCCAGGCCGCCAGCCGCAGCCTGCTCACCCGGCTCGCTCCACCGAGCCAGCAGGGCGAGATCTTCGGTCTGTACGCCACGACCGGCCGCGTCGCCTCGTTCCTGTCCCCGCTGGCCTGGTCGCTGTTCCTCGCCTGGTTCGGCGGGATCGTGTACGGCGTGCTGGGCATCGGGCTGATCCTGCTGATCGGCCTGGTGCTGCTGCTGTTCGTGCGCTTCCCGAAGGACGTCGGAGTCTGAGCCTCCGCGGCGTCTTCCGTCAGACCGGCAGCGCGTTCAGGGTCGACGCATCCGCTCCGGCTTCGAGCAGGAGGTCGCGCATGCCCCGGGCCGCCAGCGCGTAGGGACGGTCGCTGCCGTAGAGCAGCGACCGGGCGTTGGCCTGCTCATACAGAGCCGGCAGCGCGAACGCCAGCTGCTCGATGCCCTCGTCATCCAGGTCCAGCGATCCGTCGCCGGCGGCCGTGCGCACCTGGATCTCGAGGTACCCGTACCACTCCTCGATCGCCGATCGGACGGCATCGCGCACCGGCCCGGGCTTGGAATCGTAGTCGGCGGAGATCGCGGCGAAGAAGCAGCCTCCGGCGAAGACGCGACTGCGGGAGTACTCGATCACGTTGCTCATCAGCGCCACCAGACGCGGAAGACCGCGTGGCCGACTGCGCGCGGGCTCGACGACCACCGAGATGAACACGGCACGGCCGGCGTCTACGGTGGCGAGCTGCAGCCCCTCCTTGTTCTGGAAGAGCCCGGCGATGCTGCTCTTGCTGCGCCCGGATGCCTCGGCGAGCCGCCCGATGCTCAGCCCGTCCAGCCCCTCCACCGAGGCGAGGTCGGTCGCATGCGCGAGCACCGTGTGGCGAGAGGCGTCGCCGCGCAGGCGCCGCCCATCTGCGACCTGCTGCTCGGCGACCGGATCGGACATGCCCCTAGTCTACGAACGATCGTTCGGATACTCTATGTACGATCGTTCGTATAGTCAGGAGTTCGGCATGACTTCCCTGAGAGACACCCTCGTGAGCGGCATCCGCCGAATCGACGCCGTGTCGCCCGCCGTCACCGGCCGCGTCGCGAACGTCGCGTTCTTCGCCACGACCCGCCAGATGAAGGTGCGCGAAAGCGACCGCGTCACCCACGACGCGGCACGACGCGAGAGCATCCGGATCGGCGGACACGACGTCGTGACCTACCAGTGGGGAGCAGGCGCGCGCGCCGCACTTCTCATGCACGGCTGGGACGGGCGCGCCTCGCAGTTCGCGACGCTGGTGCGCGATCTGATCGCCGAGGGGTGGCGGGTCGCGGCCTTCGACGCCCCCGCCCACGGCGACTCATCGGGCAGGCGCACCGACGCCAGGGACTGGGTCGCCGCAGCCCGGCACCTCGCCGCATCCGAGGGGCCGTTCGAACTCGTGATCGGCCACTCCTTCGGCGGATTCGCGTCCCTCGCGGCGGTCCGAGAGGGCGTGCAGGCACGGCGCATGGTCACCATCTCGGCGGCGGGATCCGTCCAGGCGTTCCACGACGAGTTCGAACGGATGCTGCGACTGTCGCCCCGCGCGAGCGCGGCGTTCGAGCGCGCCTTCCATCGCCGGCTCGGCATCTCACGCGAGGAGGGCATCGCCCGCTTCGACTCCGTTACGCATCCGCTGCCGCCGGAGGTGGAGCTGCTCATCGTGCACGACGAGGACGACCCCCGAGTCACGATCGAGAACGCGCACGCCCTGCATCGGGCGCACGGCGAACGGGCTCGACTTCTGGTGACTCAGGGACTCGGCCACAACCGCATCCTCGGAGCCGATCGCGTGCTCGACGCGGTGATCGCGTTCGCAGCTGACGGACCGCACGGCATCGATCGAGCGGATGCGAGTGAGCAGCGCGGGGTGCGCGGCGCCTGAGTCAGGACCCCCAGTTATCGGCGAGCTTCGTCAGCAGCCGGGCGAGTTCGACGCTCTCCTCCTCGGTGAAGGCGGCGAGCGCGCGGCCGAGTGCTTCGCGCCGTTCGCCGCGCATGCCCCGGAACATGCGCGTGCCCTCGTCGGTCAGGGCGATGCGGGTGCGCCGGGCATCCTCGGGGTCGGCCTCGCGTCGGACCCAGCCGCGATCGACGCCCTGCTGCACCAGCCGTGACGCGCGCGGCTGATCGACGCCGATCGCGTCGGCGAGGCCGCTCACGCTGAGCGGCTCGGATGCCTGAGCCAGCGCGTCCAGCATCCTCAGCACAGCCGGGGCCCCACCGTGACGCATTCCGGCATCTGCCACCCACGGCCCGCGTCCATGCGGGCGCATGCCGTGCGGACCGTGCTCGCGCCCGCCGCGGTCATGCGCGCCGCGGTCATGCGCGCCGCGGTCGTGCGGATGCTGATGCGGACCGCGCCGGCCGCGGAGGCGCGCCAGCGCGGCGGCGATGGCGTCGGCGGGATCCGGTTGCGCGTCGTTCATGCATCCGATTTTACATGCGACTTGACATGCATCGACATTGCATGTCACACTGCATGTACATGCAACATGACATACAAAGGATTCCCATGAACACCACTGATGACAACACCCGCCCCTTCGGCTATTGGATCACCGCGGTCGACCGCCTGATGCGCGCCGAACTCGCCACCGTCTTCGAGGACGAGGGCATCACCCGCCGCGACTGGCGGATGCTGAACCGCATCGACGGCACGGTCCCCGATGGCCGCCCCGTCCACCCGCGCAAGCTGCACCGGCTCGTCGAGCTCGGCTGGGTCGAGCGCACCCGCGAGGGCTTCGGCATCACCGACGCCGGCACCCTGGCCAAGCAGCGCCTGGGCACCGCCGTCGACGAGCTGCGCGCCCGCGTCGCCGGAGCCCTCTCCGCCGAGGAGTACGCGACCATGACGGCCGCCGTCGAGAAGATCGCCCGCGAGTTCGGCTGGGAAGAGGGCAAGCGCCTCCCCCGGAGCGGCCGACGCGAACACGGCCCCGCCTCCCGGTTCGGACACCACCACGGCGTCCCCGGTCATCGCGGCTCCGATCGCGGCCACGACTTCGGCCGCGGGCGCCATTCCGGAGAGCACGGCTTTGGCCACGCCCACGGATTCGGCGAGCACGAGTCCGCGAACCGCCACGATTTCGAGCATCGCGCCGACGCCGACGCCCACGGCCACGGCCACCACGAGATGGGCCGGGGCTTCGCTCGCGGCCACCACCGTCACGGCATCCCCGCGACACACATCCACATCCACACGCACGGCTGAGCCGTGCTGCCACCCGCGTCGAGCCACCACCGAATCGCCGAGCCACCACGCAGATGGCAGCGTCTTCCGTGGTGGCTCGACGTCTGCGTGGTGGCTCGGCGGTTCGGCCCACGGAATAGTCACGTGCGCAGGCAGGTTGGCATGTTCATGAGCAGTCCTGTCCTGAGCATCCTGCCCACGCCCACGTCCTCGCCGTCGAGCGACGCGCTGGAACGGGTGCTCGGCGAGGTCGCGATCAGCATCCGCTCGCAGCATCGCATCCTGCCCGACACCGACCAGGCCGTCGTCCTCGACGGCCTCTCCCTCGTGTACGTGCTGCGCGGCAGCATCGGGACGCCTGCGGATGCCGGGCTGCCGGACGACCTTCACGCCGGAGATGCACTGCTCGTCGCCGACCGCTCGCTGACTCTGCGCATCCCGGCGGGTTCCGGGGTGCTCGTGTCGCGGCTCGCGTGGGCAGACAGCGCCGCGCATCTCGGTGCGCTGCTGCCCGACACCGCCTGGATCCGGCGCTTCGACGAACTCGAGCCCGCCGCGGCGGCACTCGCCCACCACATGGGCGGCGACGCGCCGTCCGTCTGCGAGCGCAGCGGCGACCTCGTCATCTGCCGCATGATGGCGACCACGCTTCTGCAGTCCGTGATCCGCGCCTGGTCGAGTGTCGGCTGCGCCCCGCAGGGCTGGCCGTCGCGGTCGAACGACCCGTTCCTGGACCGCGTGGTCAGCGCGATCGACTCCGACCCGGGCCGTGAGTGGACCGTCGAGCAGATGGCTGCCGTCAGTGCCCTCTCGCGCACCGTCTTCGCGGAGCGCTTCCGTCTCGCCTTCGGCATCTCCCCCGCGCAGTACGTCGCGGAGGTACGGATGCGGGCGGCCCGCGCCCTGCTCATCGACGGCCGTGGCGTGAGCGAGGTCTCCCGCGAGCTCGGTTACGGCTCAGACGAGGGCTTCAGCCGTGCGTTCCGGCGCCACACCGGGATGACGCCGTCGGCGTTCCGCATGCGCGGCGCCCTGGCGTCCGCCTGATCCGCCACCCTGCTCGCACCGTGTCCCAGAAACGGCGGGTGCTGCCGCGTCTGAGCCGCCCCTTCTGAGACATGCCACGCAGCGTGTCCTCGAAGGGGCCCGCCCGGCCGGCTCGCACCCGCCTCTTCTGAGACACGCCCCGCCGTGCCCCCTCCGGCGCAGCGCCACGCGGCTCAGCGCCCCCGGCGACCCGAGATCCCGAAAAGCACCGCTCCCACGGTCAGCATCGCGGCGCCCACGGCGTACGCGAGCTCGATGCCGATGGCGTCCACCAGCATCCCGCCGACACCCGCGGCGAGCATGATCGCGGCCTGGAACCCCACCACCACGAGCCCGCCGCCCGCCTCCAGGCGGTCGGGCATCCGGTGCCCCACCCAGGTGTTCACGATCAGCAGCCACGAGGCGAAGAAGAAGCCCCAGACGAACGCGACCACGCCGACGGTCCAGAGCGATCCGGCGCCCAGGATGATCACGAGCACCGCCACCGCGATCACCAGCGGCGTGACCACCGCCAGCACGCGATACGTGCGGTCGATCCCCGCGCCGATCACGAGGTTGCCGATGAACCCGCCGATCCCGAACACCGCCAGCAGCACGATGATCGTGCCCTCGTCGATCGCGACGCCGTCGGCCTGCACCCGCTCCAGCGCGAGCCGGATGTAGGTGTATGCCAGCGCGTGCCCGAAGATCACCAGCACGTGCCCCACGACCCCGAGGCCGATGCCCGGGCGGCGCAGCGTCTCGACGAGCACCGAGATGCGCGCGGCGTTCTCGGCCGGAACCGACGGCAGCAGGGTGCGCAGGCCGATCGCGAGCAGCGCGGTGGCGCCGGCGGCGATCCCGAACACGCCGCGCCAGTCGAGCAGCTCGCTGAGCATGACGCCCACGGGAACACCGGCGACCGTCGCCAGCGACGTGCCGGCCGAGGTGAACATCACCGCACGCCCGAGCCGCTCGGGCCCCGCGATGCGCGCGGCCACCGTGATCGACATGGTCCAGAAGCCCGAGAGCGCGGCACCCAGCAGCACCCGCGCGACGAGCATGAG
>Ga0308158_10004553_pt1 | contig 11689 bp, 10 predicted proteins | sample PhyBR2_FD_201038 | JGI IMG/M metagenome (GOLD analysis project Ga0308158, IMG submission 201038) | Phyllosphere microbial communities from UC Gill Tract Community Farm, Albany, California, United States - DLSLB.R2 | ecosystem: Host-associated > Plants > Phyllosphere > Unclassified | place: USA...
GGTTTAAGCGTTATCCCTTACCAGAAAAACAGCTTAGTCATTTTGGTTATGATTTATTGCTATCCCTTATTTAATCGTTGCTATTCTGCTCGGTAACCTTACAAACTCTCCTGATCTTTTCCGCACGCCCGACGCAGCGAAGAGACAGCGACTGGCACTGGCGCGCGCCTGGCAGGAAAGGCGCTAAGTATAGGAAATAAGTACAGCAATGACGACTCAGGCTCCTCCAACATCTTTGCTCCCGCTGACGCCCGAACAGCTGGCACGCCTGCAGGCGACGATCGGCGACTATTCGCCGACGCAGCTGGCGTGGCTGTCCGGCTATTTTTGGGGCATGGTCAATCAACAGCCAGGAGCCGTGGCCATTGCGCCCGCCGCCCCTGCCGCCGCCGGCATCACCATCATTTCCGCTTCGCAGACCGGCAATGCGCGCCGCCTGGCGGAGCAGCTGCGCGACGATTTGCTGGCCGCCAATCTGAACGCCACGCTGATCAGCGCCGGCGATTACAAGTTCAAGCAGATGGCGCAAGAGCGCCTGCTGGTGATCGTCGCCTCCACGCAAGGGGAAGGCGAACCGGCGGAAGAAGCGGTGGCGCTGCATAAATACCTGTTCTCGAAAAAGGCGCCGAAGCTGAGTGACACCGCGTTTGCGGTGTTCGGGCTGGGCGACACCTCTTATGAGAATTTCTGTCAGTCCGGTAAAGATTTCGACGCCAAGTTGGCCGAACTGGGCGCCGAGCGCCTGGTGGAGCGCGTGGATGCCGACGTGGAGTATCAGGAACTGGCCGCCGCCTGGCGCAAACAGGTGGTGTCGGTGCTGAAGGCGCGCGCGCCGGCGGAAAGCGCCGCGCCGGGCGCGTTGGCCAGCGGCGCGGTCGACCTGATCGACAGCAGCCCGTACAGCAAGGAACAACCGCTCACCGCCCAACTGGCGGTCAAGCAGAAAATTACCGGCCGCGCGTCCGATAAAGACGTGCGCCATATCGAGATCGATTTGGGCGATTCGGGCCTGCGCTACCAGCCTGGCGATGCGCTCGGCATATGGTTCGACAACGATCCGGCGCTGGTGGACGAACTGGTGCAGCTATTGTGGCTGAAAGGCGACGAACCGGTGGAGGTGGAAGGGCAAACCCTGCCGCTGGCGCAGGCGCTGCGCAGCCATTTCGAACTGACGCAGAACACCACGCCGATCGTCGATAAATACGCCGCGCTGTCGCGCGACGAAAAGCTGATCGGTCTGTTGGCGGATAAAGCCGCGCTGCAGCAGTATGCGCACAACACGCCGATCGTCGACATGGTGCGCCAGGCGCCGGCGGATCTGAGCGCCGAACAGCTGGTCGGGCTGCTGCGTCCGCTGACGCCGCGCCTGTACTCCATCGCCTCTTCACAGGCGGAAAATGAGAACGAAGTGCACATCACCGTGGGCGTCGTGCGTTACGACATCGACGGGCGCGCTCGCAGCGGCGGCGCCTCCGGTTTCCTGGCGGACCGCCTGGAGGAGGACGGCGACGTGCGGGTGTTTATCGAGCACAACGACAACTTCCGTCTGCCGGCCAACCCGGAAACGCCGGTGATCATGATCGGCCCGGGCACCGGCATCGCGCCGTTCCGCGCCTTTATGCAGCAGCGCGACGCCGACGGCGCCGGCGGCAAAAACTGGCTGTTCTTCGGCAACCCGCACTTTACCGAAGATTTCCTGTACCAGGTTGAATGGCAGCGCTACGTGAAAGACGGCCTGCTGACCCGCATCGATCTGGCCTGGTCCCGCGACCAGCAACATAAAATATACGTACAAGACAAACTGCGCGAACAGGGCGCGGAAGTGTGGCGCTGGATTCAGGAAGGCGCGCACATTTACGTCTGCGGCGATGCCAATCGCATGGCGAAAGACGTGGAACACACATTACTGGAACTGGTGGCCGAGCACGGTGGCATGGATACCGAGCAGGCGGATGAATTTTTAAGTGAGCTGCGCCTTGAGCGCCGTTATCAGCGAGATGTTTACTGATGAGTGATAAACACCCCGGGCCTTTGGTGGTCGAAGGCAAACTGGCCGATGCGGAGCGCATGAAGAAGGAGAGCAACTTCCTGCGCGGCACCATTGCCGAAGATTTGAACGACGGCCTGACCGGCGGCTTCAACGGCGACAACTTCCTGCTGATCCGTTTTCACGGCATGTACCAGCAGGATGATCGTGACATTCGCGCCGAACGCGCCGAGCAGAAGCTGGAGCCGCGCCACGCCATGATGCTGCGTTGCCGCCTGCCGGGCGGCGTCATCAGCCCGCAGCAGTGGCTGGGCATCGACAAGTTCGCGCAGGAGAGCACGTTGTACGGCAGCATTCGCATCACCAACCGCCAAACGTTCCAGTTTCACGGCATCCTGAAAGGCAACGTCAAACCGGTGCACCAGTTGCTGAATCGCCTGGGGCTGGACGCGCTGGCGACCGCCAACGACGTGAACCGCAACGTGCTGTGCACCTCCAACCCGGTGGAGTCCGAGCTGCATCAGGAAGCCTACGAGTGGGCGAAGAAGATCTCTGAACACCTGCTGCCGCGTACCCGCGCCTACGCAGAGGTGTGGCTGGATCAGGAGAAGGTGGCCACTACCGACGAAGAGCCGATTCTGGGGCCGACCTACCTGCCGCGCAAATTCAAAACCACGGTGGTGATCCCGCCGCAGAACGACGTCGATCTGCACGCCAACGACATGAACTTCGTGGCGATCGCCGAAAACGGCAAGCTGGTGGGCTTCAACCTGCTGGTGGGCGGCGGGCTGTCCATTGAGCACGGCAACAAGAAAACTTACGCGCGGCAGGCCAGCGAGTTCGGCTACATTCCGCTCGAGCATACGCTGGCGGTGGCGGAAGCGGTGGTCACCACGCAGCGCGACTGGGGCAACCGCACCGACCGCAAGAACGCCAAGACCAAATACACGCTGGAGCGCGTCGGCGTGGACGTTTTCCGCGCCGAAGTGGAAAAGCGCGCCGGCATCACCTTCGCGCCGATCCGCCCGTATGAATTCACCGGCCGTGGCGATCGCATCGGTTGGGTGAAGGGCATCGACGATCAGTGGCATCTGACGCTGTTTATCGAGAACGGCCGCCTGCTGGACTATCCGGGGCGCCCGCTGAAGACCGGCATGGCGGAGATCGCCAAGATCCATAAAGGCGACTTCCGTCTGACGGCGAACCAAAACGTGATCATCGCCGGCGTGCCGGAAAGCGAGAAGGCGAAGATCGACGCCTTGGCGCGCGATCATGGCCTGATCGACGATCAGATCAGCGAGCAACGCAAGAACTCGATGGCCTGTGTGTCGTTCCCGACCTGCCCGCTGGCGATGGCGGAGGCCGAGCGCTTCCTGCCGCAGTTCGTCACCAAGGTGGAAGGGATCATGCATCGGCACGGGGTGGGCGACGAGCATATCGTGCTGCGCATCACCGGCTGCCCGAACGGCTGCGGCCGCGCGCTGCTGGCGGAGCTGGGGCTGGTGGGCAAGGCGGTCGGCCGCTATAACCTGCATTTGGGTGGCAACCGCGAAGGCACGCGCATTCCGCGCATGTACCGCGAAAACATCAACGAAGACGAGATCCTGAGCGAGATCGACCTGCTGGTGGGGCGCTGGGCAAAGGAGCGCAACGCCGGCGAGGGCTTCGGCGACTTCACCGTGCGCGCGGGCATCGTCAAACCGGTGCTGGATCCGGCGCGGGATTTCTGGGAGTGAGGCCGGGCGGCCCCTGGGCAGAGGGGCCGCACAGGTCATTTCAAGTATCAGGAGAGACAACATGGCTGAATTCGATCTGGCGGCGCTAAACGCGTTGCCCAAATCCGGGCAGGCGCTGGCATTGGCGGTGGTCAACGGCCAGCTGGAGAGCCTCAGCGCCGAACAGCGCGTCGAATGGGCGCTGGAGCATCTGCCCGGCGAGTTTGTACTCTCGTCCAGTTTCGGCATTCAGGCGGCGGTATGTCTGCACCTGGTGACGCGTATCCGGCCGGATATCCCGGTGATCCTGACCGACACCGGTTATCTGTTCCCGGAAACCTATCGCTTTATCGATCAACTGACCGACCAACTGAAGCTGAATCTGCAGGTGTTCCGCGCGGAGCAGTCTCCCGCCTGGCAAGAGGCGCGCTATGGCAAGCTGTGGGAGCAGGGCGTGGAAGGGATTGAAAAATACAACCAGATCAACAAGGTCGAGCCGATGAACCGCGCGCTGGAGACGCTGGGCGCGCAGAGCTGGTTCGCCGGCCTGCGGCGCGAGCAGTCCGGCAGCCGCGCCAATCTGCCGGTACTGGCGGTGCAGCGTGGGGTGTTCAAGATCCTGCCGATCATCGACTGGGACAACCGCAAGATTTACCAGTATCTGACCGAACACGGGCTGAGTTATCACCCGCTGTGGGAGCAGGGTTACCTGTCGGTCGGCGATACCCACACCACCCAGAAGTGGGAGCCGGGCATGAGCGAGGAAGAGACGCGTTTCTTCGGCCTGAAGCGCGAGTGCGGCCTGCACGAAGGCTAAACGACGCGAATGACATCACAGGGCTCAGCAATGCTGGGCCCTGTTTTTTTGCGGGCTACTTTTTCTTCTGCGCTTTCGGCGGGTGCGCCTGCGCCAGCTCTTTGATCAAGGGCAGCAGGATCTGCACGCTGTCGCGGCTGCGTTTGTCGATCCGCCCCGGCAGGTAGCGATCCAGATATTGCAGGTTGTCGTACTGCGGGCGGTGCCAGGTGATGCCCTGCGGGAAGTGCGGACTGACGGCGCGCTGCTGGTAACCGTCCTTGTCGCCCAGCGACCAGTTGGTGGCCTCCACTGACAATACCGGGATGCCTGCGGCGTCGAACACCTCTTGATCGGAACAGCAGCCGGTGCCTTGCGGATGCTGCGCGTTGCCTGGGTTGGTGGCGGCGGCGATGCCGTAGCGGTGGGCGATATCCAGCGCGCGATCGCGGGAGCGCTTCGCTATCTGCGGCGGCGTGTTGCGCCCGGCGTTGAAGTACAGACGATCGCCGGTGATCAGGCTGTCGAGGTTGATCACCAGCACGGTGTTGCTTTTCTCTTCCGCGCTCATGCGCTGCAGGTAGTTCTGCGCGCCCAGCGAACCGATCTCTTCAGCGCTGGTGGCGACGAAGCGCAGGCCGTAGGCGGTGGGGATATCCTTCAGGCGTTCCGCCAGCTCCAGCATTACGCCGATGCCGGAGGCGTTGTCGTCGACGCCCTGCAGCGTCAGGCCGCCGAGATTGTTATCCAGATCCTCGTCGCTCTGCGGCGTATAGGTGTCGAAGTGGGCGACGACCACGACCTGTTTCGGGCTGTTGCCGTTGCGGGCGGCGATCACCGAGCTGGCGGTGACGTTATTCCAGTTCTTCTTGCCGTCTTTGCTGGTGTAGAGATAGCGCGTATTGACGCTGCGAATATCGCTTTGGTAACCCATCTTGCCGAACTGCTGCTTGAGATAGTCGGCGGTGAGCAATTCTGCCGGGCTGCCCGCCATGCGGCCGGGGAAGTAAGTGGCGATGTGGCGGGTCTGTTCGGCGGCGAAACGGCCCATTGGCGCGTCTTTTACGGGCTGTGCGGCACAAACGCTGAAGACGCCGCCGAGTGCGAGGGCCAGCAGGCTGGTCTTCAGGTAAAAACGGGAAAACATACCGAAAAATCCTTCTTTGCTATCGGCGCTGCCGATCATTTTTCTTCGGCGCCCAGTATGAGACGACGGGCGGCATTACACAATTTCCCTGTCTCTTAATTTTCGCGCGAACGCGCAAATTGCCGTCGCGATGAGCATGGTTTGCCTCCTGCGCTGCGGCCTATATTCCATAAAGGAACTAATCATTCCTTTTCGTCATTTCAGAGGCTAAATCTCAGCCCGTATAGTCACACTATCTTTCTGTTATATGAAAAGGCTGTTGTGGACTATCTACCAATATTCGCCGACCTGAAACAACGTCCGGTGCTGGTCGTTGGCGGTGGTGACGTGGCGGCGCGCAAAGTCTCCCTGCTTCAGCGCGCCGGGGCTGAAATACGGATAGTTGCGCAGTCGCTCTCACCGGAACTGGAACAACAACGTCAGCAAGGGCGGGTGCTCTGGCTGGGGAAAACCTTTGATCCGCAGCAGCTGGACGACGTGTTTCTGGCGATCGCCGCCACGGACGACAATGCGCTGAACGCCGCGGTGTTCGCCGAGGCGGATAAACGCCGGGTGCTGGCCAACGTGGTGGACGATCAGCCGCGCTGTTCGTTCATCTTCCCGTCGATCATCGATCGCTCGCCGCTGGTGGTCGCCGTATCGTCCAGCGGCCAGGCCCCGGTGCTGGCGCGGTTGCTGCGCGAAAAGCTGGAGGCGTTGCTGCCCGCCAGTTTGGGGCAGATGGCGCAGGTGGCGGGCCGCTGGCGCGGCCAGGTCAAACAGCGGTTGGCTTCGATCGGCGAACGTCGCCGTTTCTGGGAAAACACCTTCGGCGGCCGTTTCGCCACGCTGGTGGCCAACGGCCAGACGGCGCAGGCGGAACGCCAGCTGGAGCAGGATTTACACCGCTTCGCCGCAGGCGATGAGGGCGCCCAGGGCGAGATAGCGCTGGTGGGCGCCGGGCCGGGCGACGTGGGGCTGTTGACCTTGCGCGGGCTGCAGGTGATGCAGCAGGCGGACGTGGTGCTGTATGACCATCTGGTCAGCGGCGAAATCCTCGATCTGGTGCGCCGCGACGCCGAGCGCATCTGCGTGGGCAAGCGCGCCGGCGCGCACTCGGTGATCCAGGAAGAGACCAATAGGCTGCTGGTGGAACTGGCGCAGCAGGGCAAGCGCGTGGTGCGCCTCAAGGGGGGCGATCCGTTCATCTTCGGCCGCGGCGGCGAAGAGCTGCAGGTGGCCGCCGCCGCCGGCATTCCGTTCCAGGTGGTGCCGGGCGTCACGGCCGCCGCGGGGGCGACCGCCTACGCCGGCATTCCGCTGACGCACCGCGACCACGCGCAGAGCGTGACCTTTATCACCGGCCACTGCCGCCCCGACGGCGATGGCCTGGACTGGGCCGATCTGGCCCGGGCGCGGCAGACGCTGGCTATCTACATGGGCACCATGAAGGCGGCGGACATCAGCCAGCGCCTGATCGCCCACGGTCGCGACGCCGCGACGCCGGTGGCGGTGATCAGCCGCGGCACGCGCGCCGATCAGCAGGTGCAGATCGGCACGCTGGAACAACTGGAATATCTGGCCCAACGGGCGCCGTTGCCGGCGCTGCTGGTGATCGGCGAAGTGGTGGAACTGCATCACCAAATCGCCTGGTTCGGGCATCAATCGCAGACGGAAGGGGCCGCGCGCCCGGCCGTCGTGAATTTGGCATAGGCAAGGCTTTTAAGGACCTGTTATGGACGAAAAACGACTCACTCATTTGCGGCAATTGGAGGCGGAGAGTATCCATATCATCCGTGAAGTCGCCGCTGAATTCGCCAACCCGGTGATGCTGTATTCCATCGGCAAAGACTCTTCCGTGATGCTGCACCTGGCGCGTAAGGCGTTCTTCCCCGGCACGCTGCCATTCCCGCTGCTGCACGTCGATACCGGCTGGAAATTCCGCGAAATGTACGAATTCCGCGATCGCACCGCGAAGGAGTACGGCTTCGAGCTGCTGGTGCATAAAAACCCGGAAGGGGTGGCGATGGGCATCAACCCGTTCGTGCACGGCAGCGCCAAGCATACCGACATCATGAAAACCGAGGGCCTGAAGCAGGCGTTGAACAAGTACGGTTTCGACGCCGCCTTCGGCGGTGCGCGGCGCGACGAGGAGAAATCGCGCGCCAAAGAGCGCATCTATTCGTTCCGCGATCGCTTCCACCGCTGGGATCCGAAAAACCAGCGGCCGGAGCTGTGGCACAACTACAACGGCCAGATCAACAAAGGGGAGAGCATCCGCGTCTTCCCGCTGTCGAACTGGACCGAGCTGGATATCTGGCAGTACATCTTCCTGGAAAACATCGACATCGTGCCGCTGTACCTGGCGAAACCGCGCCCGGTGGTGGAGCGCGACGGCATGCTGATGATGGTGGACGACGATCGCATCGATCTGCAGCCGGGTGAAGTGATCAGCCAGCGCATGGTGCGTTTCCGCACCCTGGGGTGCTGGCCGCTGACCGGCGCGGTGGACTCGCAGGCGCAAACCCTGCCGGAGATCATCGAAGAAATGCTGGTCTCCACCACCAGTGAACGCCAGGGGCGGATGATCGATCGCGATCAGTCCGGCTCGATGGAGCTGAAAAAGCGTCAAGGGTATTTCTAAGGAGCCGCCGGATGAATAACGCAATTGCACAACAAATCGCTGACCAGGGCGGCGTCGAGTCTTATCTGCACGCGCAGCAGCACAAGAGCCTGCTGCGTTTTCTGACCTGCGGCAGCGTCGACGACGGCAAAAGCACCCTGATCGGCCGCCTGCTGCACGATACCCGCCAGATCTACGAGGATCAGCTGTCGACGCTGCACAGCGACAGCAAACGCATCGGCACCCAGGGCGAGAAGCTCGATCTGGCGCTGCTGGTGGACGGTCTGCAGGCCGAGCGCGAGCAGGGCATCACCATCGATGTGGCCTATCGCTACTTCTCGACCGAAAAACGCAAGTTTATCATCGCCGATACCCCGGGGCATGAGCAGTACACCCGCAACATGGCCACCGGTGCCTCTACCTGCGATCTGGCGATCCTGTTGATCGACGCGCGTAAAGGGGTGCTGGATCAGACTCGTCGCCACAGCTTTATCGCGACCCTGCTGGGCATTCGCCATCTGGTGGTCGCGGTAAACAAAATGGATCTGGTGGACTATCAGGAAGCGGTGTTCGAGCAGTTCAAACAGGATTACCTGACCTTCGCCCAGCAGCTGCCAGGCGATCTGGACATCAAGTTCGTGCCGCTGTCGGCGTTGGACGGCGACAACGTGGCGAGCGAAAGCGCCCATATGCCGTGGTACAGCGGCCCGACGCTGCTGGAAGTGCTGGAGAGCGTTGACGTGGTCAGCGAGCGAGAAAACCAGCCGCTGCGCTTCCCGGTGCAGTACGTCAACCGCCCGAACCTCGATTTTCGCGGCTATGCCGGCACGCTGTCCGCCGGCGTGGTGCGGGTGGGGCAACGCATCAAAGTGCTGCCTTCCGGCGTGGAGTCCAGCGTGGCGCGCATCGTGACCTTCGACGGCGATCTGCCAGAGGCGGTGCCGGGCGAAGCGATTACGCTGGTGCTGAAGGATGAAGTGGACATCAGCCGCGGCGATCTGCTGGTCGACGCCGGCGAAAGTCTGCAGGCGGCGCAGAGCGCGCTGGTAGACGTGGTATGGATGGCCGAGCAGCCGCTGGTGCCGGGCCAGAGCTACGACATCAAGATCGTCGGTAAAAAGACCCGCGCACGCGTGGAGAGCATCCGCCATCAGGTGGAGATCAATACGCTGGCGCAGCATCCGGCCGACACGTTGCCGCTCAACGGCATCGGATTGGTGGAACTGACCTTCGACGAACCGCTGGTGCTGGACAGCTACCAGAGCAATCACGACACCGGCGGGCTGATCTTTATCGATCGCATGAGCAACGTGACGGTTGGCGCCGGGCTGGTGCGTGAAACGCTGCAGGCCGCATCGGCGGCGCGCGGCGAATTCAGCGCCTTCGAGCTGGAGCTGAATGCGCTGGTGCGCAAGCACTTCCCGCACTGGGGCGCGCGCGATCTGCTCGGTGGCCGATAAGGTGGCCGTTGAACTGAGGGCGACCGGGCCGGACGACGAAAATGTGGTTTGGCATCCGCACGCGGTGACGCGCGCGGATCGCGAAGCGCGCAACGGCCATCGCGGCGCGGTGCTGTGGTTTACCGGGCTGTCCGGCTCGGGCAAATCCACCGTCGCCGGCGCGCTGGAGCAGGCGCTGCATGGGCTCGGCGTCAGCACCTATCTGCTGGACGGCGATAACGTGCGCCACGGCCTGTGTCGCGATCTCGGCTTCTCCGACGAGGATCGGCGCGAGAACATTCGCCGGGTGGGGGAAGTGGCCAAGCTGATGGTGGACGCCGGGCTGGTGGTGCTGACCGCATTCATTTCGCCGCACCGCGCCGAACGGCAGATGGTGCGTGAGATGCTCGGCGACGATCGCTTTATCGAGGTGTTTGTCGATACGCCGTTGGCGATCTGCGAGGCGCGCGATCCGAAGGGATTGTATAAGAAAGCGCGCGCCGGCGAGCTGCGCAATTTCACCGGTATCGACGCGGTTTACGAGGCGCCGCAGCAGCCGGAAATCCACCTTGATGGCCAACAATTGGTAACAAATTTGATTGCGCAATTGTTAGACGTGTTGCGTGGTCAGGCTATTATCAAACCCTGAATTCAAAAAAAGCGTGTGGCGTTTTTCGCCATGCGCTTTTTACTCTAAGCCGCCGCAGAGCGAGCCGAATAACCAGGGATCACTATGCAAAATGTCACGCCTATCTTGATCGACTCCAAGCAGTCAAAACAGGAGAAAGAGGAGCCTTCTTATTCTTTCCTGGGCGGCGTCAGCGGCTTTGTTTTCTACTGGCTGGCGTTCGCGTTGCCGTTTTTGGTTTACGGTTCCAACACGCTGTTTTTCCTGCTTTATACCTGGCCATTCTTCCTGGCGCTAATGCCGCTGTCGGTGCTGATCGGCATCACCCTCAGCATGCTGCTGCGCGGCCGTCTGATCTTGACGCTGCTGCTGACCGGCGCCGTTGTGCTGTGCCTTTTCTGGCTGGTGTTCAGCTTCCTGACCGGGTGGTGAGAGAGTGGGCGCCGAGGCCGGCGCCCGCAGGATTGCAAAGCCGTGCCGAAGGTTACAAAACTTTGCTCAAAAATGCCTGAGTGCGCGGATTGGACGGGTGACTGAAGATCTGCTGCGGCTGCCCCTCTTCCTGAATGATCCCCTGATCGATAAACAGTACCCGGTCGGCCACCTCGCGGGCAAAGCCCATCTCATGCGTGACGACCACCATGGTCATGCCCTCATGGGCCAGCGATTTCATCACCGCCAACACTTCGCCCACCAGCTCCGGATCGAGCGCGGAGGTCGGTTCGTCGAACAGCATGATTTTCGGCTCCATCGCCAGCGCGCGGGCGATCGCTACCCGCTGCTGCTGGCCGCCGGACAGGCTGTTGGGATAGGCGTCGATTTTGTCGAGCAGGCCGACCTTGCGCAGCAGCTGTTCCGCTTGCGCGATGGCTTCGGCGCGCGGCAGTTTTTTCACGCTTACCGGCGCCATGATGATGTTTTCCAACACCGTCATGTGCGGGAACAGGTTAAAGCGTTGGAACACCATGCCCACGCTTTCACGCATCTTGTTCAGGTCGGTTTTCTGATCGTGGACGGCGAAGCCATTCACCTCTATCTCGCCGCCGGAGAGCGTTTCCAGCGCGTTGATGCAGCGCAGGAAGGTGCTTTTACCGGAGCCGGAGGGGCCGATGACGCACACCACTTCGTTGGCGGCGATCCGGCAGGAAATGCCGCGCAGCACGTGGCTTTCACCGAACTGTTTTTGCAGGTTATGTACGCGAATCACTTTTACCGAACCTCTTTTCCATGTGTTGCACCAGCAGCGAGAGCAGGAAGGTGATGACCCAATAGACCAGCGAAATGGTCAGGTAGGGCTCCCAATAGGTGGCGTAGGCGCCGGAGACGGTGCGGGCGGCATAGGCCAGATCCGCCAGGCCGATGGCGGAGGCCAGCG
>Ga0308158_10004557_pt1 | contig 11686 bp, 12 predicted proteins | sample PhyBR2_FD_201038 | JGI IMG/M metagenome (GOLD analysis project Ga0308158, IMG submission 201038) | Phyllosphere microbial communities from UC Gill Tract Community Farm, Albany, California, United States - DLSLB.R2 | ecosystem: Host-associated > Plants > Phyllosphere > Unclassified | place: USA...
TGCGGCAGTCACCCGGCAAGCCCGGCCGAAAGACATTCGCCGCCATCATCGAGCGACTGACACTGCTTCGGGCCATCGGGATCGATCCGGATATCGCCGTAGGTGTAGGCGCTTGCAAACGTAGCGGCCCCTGCTCGCAAACAGAGAAGTTTTCTGCTCAGATTGACTGACAGCGGGCGGGCCGGGCTGCTCGTGCTAAATGACAATGTGCTCGCCATCATCCGCGCTCGCTCGCAATCGTAGTCGGTCTGCTCACGCTTTCTGCCAATCCGAGGAAGGCGACGACAGACATCAGCCATAGCTGGTGAAATTTACACCGACCAACGTGCCGACAATTAGTGAAACGCCAAGCAGCGCCATGGCCATGAAGCACCGTCGACCCCAACCGACGTTCGCGGCCATCCCGACTGCAACGGGTAGTCCGATCATCCAAGCCAGATTGGCCGGTGACCTAAACGCAGGTGCGTCTGTCACCAACACGCCGACCGTGGATGCGACCGCGATGATGCACACCTGGAGAAGGTATCGATGTCGTGTAACGGCTTGCGATACCATCATATTGGCACCCCGGCTTCGCGGAGCCGCTCGGTCAGTTCGCGGGTATGTTCGGCGTCCAGCGTTCCGGCGAGGAAGGCGCGCACGTCGGATGGCCGGGTGTTGAGCTGGCTGGCGAGCGCCCCGGCGTCGTAGCCGTTGCGGGTCAGCGTGGGTTCGAGGTCGTCGATCGCCCGCGACAGCACCTGCTCGACGATCTCGACCGTGACCGGCTTGGCGGCAAGCCGGAAGCCCTGCTCGAAGGCGAGGGTCAGGTGCATCTCGATCTGGAGCGGGGTGCGCAGACGCTCGGCAATGAGGTCGATCGCATCCTCGTCCATCAGGTCGGCGACCTCGACGCCCTCGGCCGCGCAGACACCGAGCAGCCAGGCGACATAGTCGCGTCGCTCGGCACCGATGCCCTCATAGTCGAACGTCGTGGTGCGGTAACCGATCTCCTCCATCTGCGGACGGCGCAAGTCGTTGCGCAGCCGGGGATGGCCGACGAGCAGGACCGACAGCAGCACGCCTGCGTCCGCCACCACCTCCATCAGCCGCTTGAGGCCGGTCAGCGTCTTGTGGTGGAGGTCGTGCGCCTCGTCGACCACCAGCACGACCGGTCGCTTGCCCTTGCGCATGATGTCGCGCAGATCGCGCTCGCGGCGTTCGGCCTGCTTGGGGATCTTCACCTGGGCGCGGTCGCCGGGCAAGAGGTCGTAGAACAGCGCCTCGATCAGCGACGGCAGCGAGGTCCGACGCTTGTCGACCGCGAGCGACTTGGCGACGGCGACCTTGCCGGCCCTGACCAGCTCGTCCTCGATGCGGCGCAGGAGATGCGTCTTGCCCGATCCGACCAGGCCGGAGACGACGATCAGCCGGCCGGTCTGCACCGCTGCGCAGACCTCGCGCACGAGGTTGCGCTGATGCTCTGTCTCGAAGTTGCCGGCACCATGAAACGGGCGGGCGAGCCCGTAGCTGGATTGAACGTCGGCGAGCATCAGCTTGTCCCCCGTCTTGCCTGGAACCGCTCGCGAATGCGGCCGGCGATGATGGTCTTGTCGAGCGTTTCGCCCAGCAGCGCGTCGATGAAGGCGCGGTCCGCCTCGGGCAGCGAGCCGAGCGGTCGCCGCAGCTGGTCGACGATGGCGTGGCGCGCCGCGAGCCCGTTCGGGTATGCCGTCTCCACCACTGGTTCGGGAAAAGGTGTCTGTCGGACCGCGAGCCCTGCGGTCGAGGGCGGCAGCGACGGCAGCGGCCGGTCGCCGCCCGTCACGGTCGCACGGGGCAGACCAAGCTGGTCGGCGAGCCGGACCACCTTGTCGAGCCGCTCCTCGGCACGGCTCTTCTGGTACTTGCGATAGCGGTAGAGCGGCACCGCGCCGCGCGACGGTTCGTAGGGTCCGTGCCGCTTGCCGCCATGTTCCACGAACAACTGCTGGTCGAACAAGCCCCAGAGCAGCGTCACCGTTTCGCCGGCCAGCTGGGGCTCGACCTCGTAGGAAGCACCCTCGACCGAGACGGTCGCGTCGCCGGCGACGGTGCGTCGCTCGGGCTCGCGCGCAAAGGCGCAGAACCGCTCCCAAGAGCACATGGCGCGCACGCCCTCGCCGGGCAAATGCCGAAGCCAGTGTTCGACCCGCGCGTGTGGCTCGGAGCGATGGTCGCCGTTGTTATAGGTGACCAGCGCGCGCCGCATCCACAGATTGGCCTCCGCTTCGTCCTTGGGCTTGTGGAAGTGGTACAGCGTCTCGTGCACTTCCTTGATCGTGCGGAACGGCCGCTCGACCTTGCCCTTGGCGCGGGCCGCGGTGTGCCGGTCGTCAGATTTGGGCGGCAGATGGGTGAGGACGCGCACGCCCAGGCTGCCCATCACGGACTGGAACACCCGCGACCGGCTGACCGGGCCGTTGTCCATGTAGATCGTGACCGGCAGACCTTGGAACGGCAGTTCGGGCTCCGGCTTGGCGGCAAAGGCGTTGAACAGGAAGCGCAGCGCGGACTCGGCGTCTTCGCCATAGACGCTGCGATATTCCTGATAGACCACGCCCGAGCAGTCATCGACGACCGAGAACAACATCAGCGTCGGTTTGCCGCGCCCTTGCTCGATCCAAAGCGGCGCCTCGACCTGCTTGAGGTCGGACGGGCTCATGTCGAAGTGCCACAGCTCGTTCGATCGCCGCGCTTGAAAACGAACGGCCGCGTGCGGACGGGTCACGCGAGTATAATCCAGCCCCGACGAGCGCAGCAGCCGGTCGATGGTAGCCCGCTTCAGCAGGCCGGGCGCGACCTTGACCAAGCCCTCCGGCGTCTCGACGCCGTCCGTTTCGAGGAACTCGATAGCGCGGGCGGTGGAGACGTGCCGGCCCTTCTTGTTGGTCGTCCTGATCTTCAGCGCAGCGACGATCTCGGCGTAGCGCTCCATCTCAGCCTGCGGGGCGACCCGCGTCGCGCCATGATCGGACCGTCGCACCGACTTGGGGCGGTTCAGTTCACGCAGCGCCCGGTACAGGGTCCAGATCGAGATGCCATAAGCCTCGGCGGCGCGGGCGATGATTTCGGTGCGACCGGGGTCGCGTGGGGGCAACAGCGACAATCGTCGGCGAAGGTCGACCAGCGCCTCTCCGGGCGGCCGCTTAGCCCGGTCAGCCATGGGCTGCGGCGGGCTCCTTGGCCGGTGCGCCGCTGCCGCGCTTGCCGGCGTAGCGATAGAGGGTCGCCACCGACACGCCCATGCGCTTGGCGATGTCGCGCACCGGCAATGTCCCCTCCTTCATCATTGCCCGTGCCGCGGTGACGTCGCTCGGGCGCATTACCGATGGGCGGCCACCCTTGCGGCCCTGCCGACGCGCCTCCACCAGCCCGGCGGTGGTCCGCTCCCGGATCAGCGCGCGCTCGAACTGCGCGATAGCGCCGAACACGTGAAAGGTGAGCATGCCCCCCGGTGTAGTCGTGTCGATGCTCTCGGTCAGCGACACCAGCCCGATCTTTTCGCGCTCGAGTTCCTCGGCCGTGGCGATCAGCTTCTTGAGCGAGCGGGCGAGGCGGTCGAGCTTCCACACGACCAGCGTGTCGCCTGCACGCAGCACGTCTTCCAGGATACGCGCCAGTTCGGGCCGGTCATCACGTGCGCCCGATGCCTTTTCGGTGAACACCTTGTCGCAGCCGGCGCGGCGCAGCGCGTCGAGCTGAAGCTCGGGGTTCTGATCGCTGGTGCTGACCCTGGCGTAGCCTACCCGCATGGGCGTCCGATCTTCTCCAAACCCGTGCGCGGCATACCCTTTTGCGAAGTCGGTTTCCAGAACAGTTTTGACAAAGCGCCGCCCGCAGATTTACGTTGCCGGACAGGCAAGGCGATCGGCTCGTCAGAAAGGGTCGTTTTGCAGAACTGCTGAGGAGCAGGGTTCATGCAGGTGCTCGATACGGTGGACTGGGTCGGCGACGGCGACGACACCGACTTCTTCCTAGCGATCGAGCGTACCTTCGATCTTCGCCTACGCTCGAACCTGCCTTGGACGACGTTCGGCGAGGTGAGGACCCATGTCGTCGCGCATGTCGCAGCCCACGGCGGGGGCGGCACGACGTGCGCCACGCAGATGACGTTCTACAGGCTTCGACGTGCGCTCGGGCTTGGGCGGCACGTCGGGCCAGATGCGCCGTTGGCGCCGCTGATCGGCAACAAGCTGCACCAGTCGTTCACCAACCTGGAAGCCGATACCGGCCTCAAGATGCCGGCAACGCGAGCCGGATGGCTTGGGATCGTCGCCACCCTTTGCTTCGCCGTCGCGGTCGCCATCGTCGCCTTCACGACGCTGGCGCCGCCCCTTCGCATCTTCGCTGCTGGAGCGAGCGGATATGCGGGGCTGTGGTTGCGGCACATCGACCGCCGACGACTACCTTGGGGATGTGAAACCATCGGCGATCTGGCCCGCCTCGTCACGGAGCAGAACCGCGGCAGGCTGGCACGTGAGGGCGCGCGCCTCACCACACCCGATATATGGCGGATCATCCAGCAACTGGCTGCCGAGGAAAGCGGGATCGATCCGGATCTGATCGGGCCGGACACGACCTTCTTTCGCCAGAAAGCACGAGCCGCCTGATCGTGAACCGGACGTCAGGTCCAACGTGAACATTCCGCCCCTGATTGCGGAAGGTCGAAAGACCGTCAGCCTGCCGGCAGCCTCGCGATGCGAGTATTCCGGACGCTAACCCTCTCTGCCTTCTGCTTCAGATCTCCCAAAACCCGCGACAGGTTCATCCTGATCGCCAGCCTGGCTAACGGCTCCCAATAGAGCACCGGCTCGACCCGCAAGACATGACGGGCCTCGATATCAAGCCGGGTGTGCCCACTCGGCAAAGAGGTCAGGGTAAAACCCGTGGTACCGGTCTCGAAGTAGCCCTGCACATGGGGTGAGTGGACCCGGCGATATGGGCTCATTTCCTCCATCGCCGGCGGTTGGGTCAGCACCGCGAACGCGAGCCGGCGTCCGGGCATCCACTCGGTTATCCGCTCCCGCGCTGTTCCGGTAGAGAACTCGCCCAAGCGGATCGCGCCGATGCCCTGGCCGAGTAGCTGGCCGCGGATTGGGTAAGCGAGGCCGGCGATCCCCACCAGACCGGGGCGACCAGAGATGGCGCGATCGTCAGTGAGCGCCGCCCATACCGCTCCCGGGGGTGCGGCTATCTCGACGGACCTACTTGCCGCGATCGGCAGCGTGGGCGGCACGGCCGCTTCGAGTGCAAACAGAGCGGGTAGAAGCGCCACGCTCGCTACCGTTCGGCCACCGCCATGAGCCGCATTTGCAACTGCGCGGCCTGCAGCGCCACCAATCAGCGCCGCAATCGCGCCCAGCGGAGCGGCCAGCAGGATGCAGACCAAACCCTCCAGTGCCAGCATCACGAGCGCAACGGTGCCTAGCGCTGCCGCAGCCAACACCAGCCGCGCGGTTGCACCCGCGCTTAGCAGCAGACGACGGTTCGCGAGATAACCGGTGGTGACACCCACCAAGAAGGGCGTGGCGACGAACAGGCTCCATCCGTAGCTGCCTAGGGTTAGCGCCGACACAAGTACGGCCGCGACGATGATGGCTACGCCGGCAAGCACGCCTTGAACCATGTGAGCGATGTTCGCGCCAGGCGCAGGAGCCAAGTCATCCTGCCGTTCGAACTTGGGCAGTAGTGCCAATACCGCCGCGGCCGCTATCTGCACGGCCGGCACTATTGCGGCTGCGGCGAGTGCGTAGCCCGCACCTGACCAACTGGCGCGGCGGAACGATATGAGTGCAAGTCCGCCTGCTGCCGCGAGCGATACCGTAAACGCCAGAGCAGCGTCGCTGGCCGGCAGGCTTGGACTCATGGCCAATCGTCTTAGCGGCAGCAGCCAGAAGCCGACATCAGCTATCAGCGGCGTGCCGCGGGCGGCCATCAGCAACCCGACGACCAGATGCGGTGTCAGCAACAGCAGCGGCGCGGTGAGCGCGTAAGGTGCCGGCGGCATCGTGCCGGAGAAGGAGGGAAACCGGAGGATTGGCATCACGCTCTCCCTGCGGTCACCGCAACGGCGGGCTGCGCTTCATGCCTGTGCTCGGGTGCGACCCTGGTCAGTTTACCCTCGCGTGCGAGGTGCTCGGGGAGTGCGATGTTCCAGGCGAGTCCCGCCTGCTCCAGCAGCAGCACAAAGCCGTATCCCCAATCACTTTGGCCTGGATAGAGGCCAATCCGCGCCGAACCGGGGAAAGCGTGATGGTTGTTGTGCCAAGCCTCGCCCATGGTTGGAATGGCCGCCCAAGGCACATCGTGGGCCTGCACGCCGGCATCGTTCACCAGCCAGCTCTGCGGTCCCGTGCGGTGCGCCAGGTGGCCAACGAACCAATGGCCCGACACCGACAGGGTAACGCGCACACACACGCCCCAGACGACCCAACCCCAGCCCCCCGCCAGAAACAGAAGCGCCGCCACCGGCAACTGCTGGGCCATCCAGGTCGCCTCCAGAAAGCGGTAGAACCCATCGCGTCCCGCGCGTCCCAGATCGAACGAGGGCGGGCACTCCAGCTCCAGGCGGCAATGCATCTGCCACCAGGCGTCGGCTAGCGGCCGGCGACGGTGCGCTAGATAGTCATGGCAATCGGCCTGCCGTTGCGCCCAGTCCCGCAGATCGTGCGTGCGGATCATCCATAGCGGGCCGCTCATGCCGACCAATGTTCCTGCCCAGACCAGCAGCCGCTCCAGCCACAGAGGGCAATCGAAGCTGCGGTGAATTAGCCGACGGTGGAAGCCAACGCTGTGACCCAGCAGGAGCGTGCCACTGGCCAGTAGCAAGCACGCGGCCAGCGCGCCCCAGCTGAAGAGCAGCGGCGCCAGAAGCAACGAGGCAGCGAGCATTGTACCGTTCCAGAGGGAGTGAGCCGGATCCCACCGCACGACACCTGCCACGGGACTGCTACCGGGCAGCTCCACCAGCGAGTTCACCCGGCAGCGTTCGGGATCGAGGGTCATGCCAAGCTCCAAGCGTTTAACTCATAGCTTAAATGCTGTCCTAGCCAGCCGCCCTTGTCAAGTGGTTAGCTTATCGCTTAATCATCGTCCATGCAGAAGGTCTTTGAAGCTTTGGCGTCCACCCCACGCCGCAAAATCCTTGCCTACCTCGCCCACGCGGAACTCAGCGCAGGCGAGATCGCGTCACGGTTCGAGATGTCCAAGCCTGCCGTATCCCAGCACTTGTCGGTGCTGGAGAACGCTGGCCTGGTGACGAGCGAAAAGCGAGGCCAATTCGTGTTCTACCGCTTGGTGGCGGACAACCTCGCCAACACGCTCAACGCGTACGTGCAGGAGGTTTGCCCCGTGTCGCGGCCGCTGAAGGCAGAGAGCGCCAGCCTCGCCCGCGACCGAGTTGCCGCTGCTGGCGAAAAGCGTGAGTAGATCGCTTGGTTTGTAAGCAAGCGCTGCCGATGGCGAGCATATTGTCAGCTAGCGTGAGCAAGGTAGCGCGCCGGCTGTCGGCCAATTTGAGCAGGAAATTGCGCTGTTTGCGAGCAAACGCCGCTACGTGTGCAAGCGCCTACACGTAACCGTGAACGACGCACCACGCTGCCAAGCTAACCTTCTCTGTATGGTTTGCCGTGACGATGGTTGCGACAATGGCGGCCATAATGCCAAACGCCCGGGCTCCGGCGCAGCGGCATCGGGAAACTTGGCCTTGTCGACCAACTCGCGGGAGAACATTAGCCGAAACAGGGCCGGCGCGTCTTGCGCGAAGGCGATGTACGCTTCGCCCGCCTTCGCCAGCGCTTCGTGGCCGGACAGGTGCGCCGAGGCAGCATCAACCTGGCTGGCCAGGCGATCAAAGCCGGTCACGACCAGTGTCGCCAGAAGCGGTTCCTTGTCGGCGAAGTGATTGTAGGGTGCCTGCCGCGACAGGCCCGCGCGCTCGGCAATCCCGCGCAACGACAGGTTGGCAGCGCCCACGCTCTCCAGCAGCTCTGCCGCAGCCTGAATCAGGCACGCGCATCGTGCTGCCATCCCCGAACGGCTCGCGGCTTTCGCTCGCAACAGGCAACATTCCCCCCATCAGCGGGTGCCTCCGCAATGCCCGGGCTGTCGCGCAAGAGGCCGCCGTGGTTGCCGGTGAAGGTACAATAGCGGTGATCGCGGCGGGTGAGCGCTGGAAGGATCAGTCTCTTGTCCCGCTATCGAAGACTGGCTCGGAGCGGGCGAGGTCATCGCGGCCTTGCGCGGGAACGCGAACGCCGAGGCCACTTGCGCAGCGGACGCTATCGCAACCCCGAAGATGAATTGGGTTCGACCCACTCACTGCCGTCCGCAATCGAGCGGCGAGCGCGCCAGACCGGTCGGATCATGCCACATCGGCGCAATTGGACGTCATCCGCTGCAGTGCAGGCACATGCATCAGTCGCGTGGAACGAGCGTACGCGAGGCGATCTGGAGGACGTATCCCGTACATGCTGCCGATCCGGTTGTGCACGCCGCGTCGCGGCTGCATGATGGCTACATGGCACCCCACATTCTCTACGGCGTCCCGCACTCGCTCTATACGGGCAAGAGCCGAGCCTATCTGCGCAAACAAGGCTTCACCTATGTCGAGCGCACCCCGGCTGATCCGCGCTTCAGGGCGGAGATCGTGCCCCGGATCGGCCGCGGCATCATCCCGGTGCTGGTGACGCCGGACGGAGAGGTCATCCAGGACACGGTCGACATCCTCGACCATTTCGAGGATCGCGGCGTGCCGGTGTCGGCCCGTCCGCCGGGCGCGCGCCAGCGCGTGCTGGCGCATGTCGCCGAGCTTTACGCCGTGGTCACGCTGACGCGCCACGCCATGCATTATCGCTGGTCGTATCTGGATGAGCAGCGGACCTTTCTGACCGACGCGTTCACCGGCGGATCGGGAACGGACGGTGCGGCCAAGGTCATGGCGCGCATGCAGTCCTACCTGCCGATGCTCGGCGTCACGCGGGACACGATTCCTGCGATCGAGGCGTCGTACCTCACCTTGCTCGACCTGCTGGAAGCACACCTGTGCCGGCATCCCTATCTGTTCGGCGGGCAGCCATCGCTCGGCGATTATGGCCTGCTCGGCCCGCTCTTCGCGCATCTCGGTCGCGATCCGGTTCCTGCCGACCTGATGCGCCGCCGTGCGCCCAAGGTCGCGCGCTGGGTCGAACGGATGAACGCGCCCGATGCCGATCTGCCGGAGTATGGCGAGTATCCGACCTGCTACCTAGGCGGCGACGAACTGCCCGAGACGCTGGTGCCGCTGTTCCGGCACATGGCGGACGAGCTGTTGCCGGAGCTGGCCGACAAGACCGCCTGGCTGTGCCGGTTCGTCGCCGACACCGACCCCGAGGAGGGCGCGCCGGTCACCGACAAGCCGCACCAACGGGTGCTCGGCTCGGTGGACACCATGTTCGGGGGCGTGCCGTTCGCCAGCGGCGTGCAGCCGTACCTGTTCTTCCTGTGGCAGCGGGTCACGGACGTGTTCGCCGCGCTCGGCGACGAGCAGCAGCACGCCGTGTCCGCGTGGCTGGACGGCGTAGGGCTGTTGCCGCTCCTAGACTTGCCGCAGCCGGTGCGGGTCGAAAGAAGCGGACATGTAGAACGCTGGGGCGCCCGCTTGCCGACATCTCCGGGCCTCCGCACCGGTTACGCTCCGGCCTGAGTTGCACTGCGATGACGGGCTGCGGCTCCTCATCGGCATCAGAGCATCAATTGCCTAATCCTCTCTCTCCGGCGCCTGTCTCAACATTCGAGGCGGATGGCACTCAAACCTGATCGCTTTTCGGGAGAAGAGTGCATTTCCCGAACGTCGATCCCAATCGGGACGATCGCGGCTGGCGCGGTTCGGCTCATTCAGTCGTAAGCGTATATCGGTGCCCCTTCTATGCGCCGGCCGCTGTTCGCAAAAACCTTCCTTTCTGACGACTTTGCCGGCGAACCATGATCGCAACGCATTTCTGCGGTCCGCCGCTTGTCAGAACTGTTCTGGAAACCCGCTTCACAAAAGCGCCTGCCGGCGACGGGTTTGGAGAACCCATTGGCTGGGAGCGTGAGCACAACGTCCCGTTTGCAAGCAGCGCCGGATGATGGCGAGCACACTGGCAGATAATTCGAGCAGGACGCTCCCCGCCAGTGGCAGATAGCGTGAGCAGGAAATCAGGCTGTTTGCGAGCAGACACTGATATGATTGCAAGCGCCTACACATAGATGTCGTCGAGCGCCCCCGTCGCGACGGCTTGGTCCTGCGGACGCCCGCTGACCATATGCGGCGCCGTGAGCGGTGCGGAGTTCTGCACGGGCCGCGAAGGACCGACTTCGGGGTTCAAGTTGTAACCTTGCAGCGCTCGCCGCCCGGACACTGCACCCACTTCGGATCAGCGAGGGCAAAGAGTTCCCCCGAGAGACCGGTTGCGAGGCCTTCGGGCGCGCTGTCCGAGAAGTCGAACCGGTCGCGGCCGACAGGGTAGCTTGTGCCGCTACCCACCGTAGCGCTCTGTTTTGATGATGGAGGCATCGACGCCGGCGAGCAGCGCACCCTCCGTCGCGATGTTGACGAACCCATTGGAGCCGCAAACGAAGACGTGGGTCGGCTTTCGGTGAAGCCTGGCCACAACTTCTTTGACCATCACGTCGTCGATCCGCCGTCCGAAATCGGATTCGCGGATTGGTTCTTCGCGCGTGATCGCCAGTGCCAGGACGAACCCTGCATCGCTGATTTGGATAGAATGAAGCTCTTCTGAGAAGAGCACGTCCGCAGCGGTGCGCGCGGACAGGAGCAGCGCTGTCGGAACGGCCGGATGTAGAGTGCGGCGATGCCGGATCATTGCCATTAACGGAACGAGGCCGGAGCCCGCTCCGATCAGCAGCACCGCGTCCATCGCATATTCAGGCCATAGGAAATGGCCGCCCAGCGGACCGCGCAGTTCGATCTCGTCGCCGATCGCCGCGACATCGTGAAAGAACGATGAGACCTCGCCATTGGGCAGCTGCTCGATGGCGAGTTCGATGATCGGCGACGAGCTTGATGACGACGCGATCGAGTAGCTGCGCATCGCGCTGTAACCGTCAGGTGCTGTCAGTCGGACATCGACATGCTGACCCGCGATGTGCACGAACGGCTTACTCAATCGCAGAAAAAAGCTCTTGATGCTCGGTGTCTGCTGGATGATGTCGTCGATTACGCATGACTGCCATGACGCGTTTTGAGCGCCGTTGTTAGTCATTGGTGTAGCGCTGCTCGCGCCATGGATCACCGTAGATGTGATACCCGCGCAGCTCCCAAAAACCAGCCTCGTCCCGCGTGGTGAACTGAAGCGACTTCACCCACTTGGCAGACTTCCAAAGGTAGAGGTGTGGAACTAGGAGGCGCGCCGGCCCCCCATGATCGCGAGGCAATGGCTTACCCGCATAGTTCAAGGCGACCATCGCCTTCCCTGAAAGCAGGTCTTCCAGCGGGACGTTCGTCGAATAATTGTCGTAGCTGTGCGCCAGGACGAAATCTGTGGGCCGATCGAGCCCTGCATCTGCGAGGATGTCTTCGATGAGTACGCCTTCCCAAGCGGTATCCAGCTTGGACCAGGAGGTGACGCAGTGAATGTCCCGGATCACCTTCGTCTTTGGAAGAGCATTGAACTGGGCCCAGTTC
>Ga0308158_10004558_pt1 | contig 11685 bp, 10 predicted proteins | sample PhyBR2_FD_201038 | JGI IMG/M metagenome (GOLD analysis project Ga0308158, IMG submission 201038) | Phyllosphere microbial communities from UC Gill Tract Community Farm, Albany, California, United States - DLSLB.R2 | ecosystem: Host-associated > Plants > Phyllosphere > Unclassified | place: USA...
TAAAGTCAAAAGGTGCTGTATCGTCAAATGCTTTTACTCTGATTACTGAGCCGAACGGATTAGGTTCTATGGAGCCGCCTGCCGCCCATACCTTATAGAGCTGTTGAAATAACCATATTTCATCACTAAAGCTATTTAGAGACCAGAACTTTGGGGATAAAGGCGATTTTATATCTACCTTAAGGTTTGAGTTTCTATATATCAAACCAATATGTATTTTGAAGGCCCATAAATACACATCGAGGTCGCTTGCCCTTCCTTCTGCTATCCTCGTTTCTACTTCTCCGAACTTAGCGTTATGGGCAGTTGCTACAGGTATTGTCGCTAACGCGTAACGGATTTTTGTTCCGTTCGGGAGAACGTGCGTTTGGTTGGCTAAACCAAAGCGCCGCTGCATCCATCCCGGTATAATGTGCTCTTTGCTGTCGGCTGCTTCGCCGCTGAACATGCAGTCCATTCTATGTTCCTGCCGTTATGTTACGTGGAAGCCAAAGCGAACGAGCCTACTATCTCTTCGTAAAGCTCCGACGAGTAGTGATGTCTCAGATGTCAGCTAAATGTTAGGGCCGAACGGTTCTGACGCTGTTCTAACGTTACGGCTATCCGTGCAGGGCTTGTTCTAAAGCCTGTCTGATAAAGCGCTGATAGGGCATACCCTTGCGAGCAGCTGTTGCTTTGACCGCGTCCAATAGCTCGGCAGGCAAACGCATATTCACCCGCGCGTCTTTGCTCGAAAACTCGAACTGCGTGGGCGTAAGCGCCGAGAGATCATATTTGGTGAGATCAGCCGACCCTACGAAAGCCTCGGCCTCATCATCGCTAGAAAACAATGGAAGAGACTTATCGTCGTTCATAGTGCTGCACCTCCTTGGCATGCATGTAGCGGGCGCTGATAGGGCGAATGAGATTGGCGCCGTCCCGCTCGCGCCAGGTGAAAGCTAGAAACACGTAACGGCCACTGCTGGCCTTCCCGATTGCCAGAAACCGCGCCTCGGCCATGGAATGCGCGGCATCCGGCCCGATCGCCGGCGTACCCGCGAACACGCTCTCGATCTCTTCGATCATTACCCCGTGCTTCTGACATTTTTCTAGGTTTCCCTCATTCCAATCAAAGCCAGAGAAGATTTTGCTAGGCATACCGTAAAATGGCATTTGTGTGTACGTTTGTCAACTTTCTGCTGCCGCTATTTTGCTGGGCAATGTGCCGTCGCCAAAGCGTGATACTTTGCTAAATACCCAGCGGTTTTGACACCAGCCGCTAAGTAAAGGTCAGTCGCAGTTGGGCGGCAACAGGTGCGACCTAACCTGCCCGGATATCACCGGATCCAGTTTGTCGGCTTCCTGATCGGCCCACTGCCGCCATTCGGCTAGTTGGGCTGCCGACATATCTAATCGACCATCAGCGACAGCCAGCGCGACCCGAACGGTCAGGCTCCGTAGGTTTTCCGCTTCCGCCAGCAGGCGACCGCTCTCGATCAACGCTGTGCTTCGATCTGCATTGGCCTTTGCCAATCGCTCCTGCCGGCGACGTTCTGCCGCGACACGCTCGCGCTCCGCCTGCTCTTCGAGTTCGCGGAAATGCTCCCGGTAAGCCCGCTCGCCCTCGACGATCAGACCCGCCGTAATCTCGGCGATTTTGGACTCCAGCGTACCAGCGTCGTCATCCTGCCAGGACGCATTCCCTACAGTCAGCCTGAGCTTCACGGAAGCCGACCGTTTCGGGTCGGGACGAGGCGCGGTGTAGCGGTTGTAGACGCCAGCTTTCCGGCCAACTTCATCGAGGTTCACCGATATGCGAGTGTCGCCGATGAAGGCCGAGAATTCCGTATGATGGTCCTGTCGATCAGCTCCTCCGTCATGACCCTGACGGTTTAGGGTCAGGAACAGCGCGTTGAGGATACGAAGACGTCGCTTCTCGAACGGGCTGTCATAAAGGAGGTTAGCCGTGTGCCACCGGGTCTCGGCCGCCTTCGTTCGCTCCTTTTCATCCTGCGCCAGCAGCATTCGGATCGCGGGATGCGGAAGCGTTATTTTCGCCGCAGACGCAGGACGGCCGACTGCCTTCAATGTCTGGGCGCGCAGCTCCTCCAGATCCTCAGGAACCTTTGCTGATGCAAAGGGACCGGCCGACGACGAAAGGGCGGCCTCGGGCAAATGGGCAAGCCGACGATCAACGTGGATGTAGGGGCGCTTTCCAGGTCCACGGGCCGGTGCCGCAGGTGGCTCTGACACCGGCCGTCCCGCATGAACCCGGTTCCAGTGGCCTTGCGGGGGACCAAATACGTCATACGATTTTAGCAACTTCTTGAGGCCCACGTCCGACAGGCCCACTTGCGCTGCAAGCTCACGCATCGGTGCCGACCAGGCAAACGCGATTAGATTATCGAGCGTGACGCGATGATAGCCCCAGCCATACATTCGCCATGGGTGCCAGACCGCCCCAATCTAGGAAAGTCGTAAGACGCTGCCGTCGCAACAGTGCAATCGTTCGTTGCCATGTTGGCTCACTCTTGCCCTTGCCCGTCACGTAGACGCGATGGTGCTTGTCCCTGATCCGCGATCTGTCGGGCGCGCTGCAAGCGGTCGGCTCCCGATGAGCCTTGCCCCTGCCCCGCCTGGGCGATCTGCCCGGCCCGTTGCAACAGTTCGGGCGCAGACGATGATTCAACGCCAGACTGGCCCGCTTGAGCCGCTTCCCTCCCACGCTGCAATCGCTCGGCTGCATCGTTGCCCATCGTACCCGATGGCTGCTCCTCCCGGTTCTGCCCTGTCCAATTCCGCCACGTCTGGGAGGCCCGCTGCGCCAGATCCTGTGCGAACACTCGCACCGCCTCCAGCCGCTCGGCTGCGATCGTCCGCACCTCGGCCAGCCACCCTCCGCGATCGGTGACGGGCTCATAGGCCAGCCCTGCCGCCTCGGCCGCTGTCCGAGCCTTCTGCTCCATGTACCAGGACGCCCGAAGATGGGGCGATGGCTCGCGATCCATTCCGGCCGCCTGCACCTCTAGCGCATCGCGGCGCTCGCCTTCGGGCTCGGCTGCGGCATGAGCCTGTGCTTCGGCCCGTTGCGCCGCCAAGGTGCGATGATCGATCCGCACCTCCTCGCCGGCCTCGGCGAGTTGCGCGTTTGCCTGGTGCGCCCATTGCTCACGCCAATGCACCAGCAGCTCGTCGCTGTTCCAGTCGCGCACCTTCAGCCCGAATCCTGTCTCGTCGATCGACCGCATAGTGAGCATCACATGCGCGTGCGGCTGGGGCTGGCCGTCGCTGCCGGTATGATCGTGCAGCGAGAAATCCGCCACCATCCCCCGCGACACGAACTCGTCGCGGACGAAGCCGCGCAGCAGCGCGATCTGCTGATCCGCGTTCAACTCGCGCGGTAAGGCAAGCTGTACCTCACGGGCGAGCTGAGCGTCCTTGCGCCGCTCGCCCGCCTCGACCGCGTTCCACAACGCTGGTCGATCCAGCGACCAATCTGGGGCCCCCTCCGGCGCCATGATTTCGCTGTGCTGGATGTCAGACTTGCGCGTGTAATCATGCACGGTGCCGGTCCGCTCATCCAGCAATTCTGCACCTGCGCGATACGCCGCAGCAGCAACCGACGAGCGCCCTTTCGAGCGCGAAATTATGGTTGCGGCAAAGCGGAAGATCGCCACTTACGAAACGCGGTCCAGCAGCACGATGCTGGCCGGAGTTTGAGGCGGGAGCCTCATAGCGCGAAAGCGCTTCGGGAGCCGTCGGCAGGGCATAGCCCTTGAGACCACGCACATTGACGAACGTCAATGTATAAGCGTGCCCTTCTCTCATTCTTCGCTTGGGACGGTTGACGTCGTTTGCGGTTTTATGACAGCTTCTCTCTTCAGGAGACTGCATATGGCGCTTACGCTCGAACAGAAGATCGCTGAAGCTCAGGCAAACCTCGCCCGCCTTAAAGATAAAGCACGCTCAGAAGATACACGGCAGAAGATCATCGTCGGGGCAGCGGTCATTTCTCAGGCGCTACGATCTTCCAGCCTCGCCGGCAGGTTGCTCGCCATCCTCGATGCCGAACCTTTGCGCGATCACGATAAAAAGGCCGTCGCAGACCTGATTAATAAGCTCAAATCGGTTGCTGCCAAAGACGTGGAATGACCAGGCCTGTAACAGCAGCTATTTCGCGTAGTACGCCGGAAATTCGATGTAATACGCGGATTTGGTTGCGCTTGGATGTCGCCTCGGGACGATAGCGCCATGACCGGAAAAAAACTGAATACGATCTCTTTGCGGCTCGGTGATGACCTTTACCAAAGGGTTTGTTCCGCATCCCAACGCCGAAAGCTGCCCATATCCAGCATCATCCGGGAAGCTCTGGCCAAGGAACTGGATGCCATGGAACGCCCGAATTACGAGACCCCGCCCGTTACCGATCCCTATTATGGGCAATATCGCGAGTTCGAAATCGGCGAGCATCGTATCGGCGTCGCGGTTACCCCATGGCGCAACGAGCCGGTGGTCATTTTCCACGACCTGGAAAGGCAGGGCGCGACGTTCGACCCGATCAAGCTGCCTGCACATCCCGCAACGGACGCCTACAATCGGCTAGAGGCCACGCGATATTATCACTGGGACACACCGGAATTTCTCGAATTCTGCCGCACCATCGGTCTGAACCCAGAGGAAATTAGACCCCGGTTTGCCGATGGCCATGACGCACTCGTGCAAAAATTGCTCGAACGCTCCAGTCGCTATGACGATTTCGAGGATTATGGCCCCCAGGGAATTGGCCATTATCGCAACTACATTCACGATGTTCTGGATTTGATACGATCGGATCGTGAACCGACGGCGGAGACGTTTTTGCGCTGCTGCCGCGATCTCGTGGACTGGGAAGAACAACCCGAGGCGGCCGAAATCAGGGCCTTTCTGCTGGACTTTGACCACTCCCGCTGGTCGTGGGTTGATAACCACCCGCTCGATCGAAGATATCAGGCAGACCCGATACCCTTCCCCTCGCAAGCCGATGGCAACGACCGATGACCAGCGGCCCGAGCCTGGGCCTTCGGATCGCCGGCCTGGTCGTGGTGACGCTGCTAGTCACCGCCGGATTGGCGACGCTGATATTCCCGTTCGTCGCCGGATTTCTCAAGCTCGGCATGGCGCCTGGCGTAACCGGCTTTGCGTCGCTCACCGCTTGGATCGGGTTCTCGTTCGGCACCAATGGGCAGCCTGCCCACTGGTTCACCTTCTGGTCGCACCTGAACTTCTACCTAGCTGGCACCTATGTCGCCGCTCCAGCCTATATCAGGGCCGTTACCGTCACGCTGGTACTTGGCGGAGCCTTAGGCGTGCTTTGCGCCCTGGGGGTGGCCTACCGCCTCTGGCTGGCCCGGTCGGCACAACCTGCCGTTACCCGCCGGCACATGCGCGGCACCACCCTCATCGCCCGCACCGACATGCCGGCCTTCACCGCTACCCTAGTCGCCCGCGCGCTCAACCCGGCCGACGATCGCCGACGCCAGCGCGATGAACGTGCGCTCGCTGCCATCAAGTCGAGCGGTGCCGATGTTCGTTTCATCCTCGATGATGCCCGCAAACAGGATCGCGAGCTGACGAAGGCGGAGGCAGTTGCCGACGCCCGCATGAACCTGATCGGCGACGAGGCCGCCCGGCATGGTCTGGTACGCTTCGGCAGTCTGCCGATGCCACCCGATGTCGAGACCCTGCATAGCCTGATCTGTGCCAGCACCGGAACCGGCAAGACCGTGGCGCTTCGCCAGCTTCTCGGCGACATTCGACGCCGTGGGGACCGCGCAATCGTCATCGATGCCGGTCACGATCTCTCGCGCTCGTTTCGCCGCGACGACGACCTGGTGCTTTCGTCTGGTGACGACGCTTCCCTGGGCTGGGATTTGCGCAACGAAGTCCGCCGCCCTTCCGAATGGGCGCGGTTCGTCGCGGCTAGCGTACCGGCGATAGGTAGCGGAGAGTCGGGCGAGTGGGTTCGCAAAGCACAAGCCTTCCTGACCGCGATCTGTGAACAGGTCGGCACGGAGACCACCAACCAAGAACTGCTGACGATCGCGACGGCTTGGTCGGCCACTGCCCTCGCCCCGATCCTAGAAGGCACGCCAGCCGCCTCGTTGCTGGCGGAAGGTGGCGACCGTTACCTGGTCAGCGTCCGCAACAATCTCGGCGAACGTCTGGCGAGCTGGAAATACGGGAAGTCCGGAGATTTCTCGCTGCGCAGCTACATGACCGGCGACGATCGGCGTTGGCTGTGGCTTCCCTATCGCGACATGGAAAAGGGCACGCAGGGGCCGGCTATCGCTGCCTGGGTCGATATGCTTGTTCTAGCCGGGCTAGAACGCGCGGAACGGCCGGGCACGCACCGGACCTGGATTATCATCGACGAGTTGGACTCGATCGGCACCATCGTCGGGCTGAAAGAAGCGGTGACACGCCTGCGCAAGAGCAACGTCGCGGTGGTCGCCGCGATCCAGGATTTGAGCCAGCTCGTCGAACGCTACGGTCGGGAAACCGCGCAGACCCTGTTCGGCTGCTTCTCCAACCGGCTCTTTCTACGTTGCACCGCCAGCGACCTCGCCGAGAAGGTCGCTAAGGAGCTGGGTGAGGCAGAGTTCGAGGAAACCCGCACCCAAACCGCCCGCAGTCTTAATCGCCAGTCGCAGAACCGGACGTCCAAGGGCGAGAACACCTCGCTATCCAGCCAATACACCCGCTCACCCGTCCAACTCGCGACCGAGATTCGCAACCTGCCCACTCGCACCGGGTTCGTGACGTTCGCCGGCATCAATCGCGTCATGCCAGTCAATCTTTCTGTCGGCCGATAGGATCGGCGAGACCATGTATACGCCTATACAACACCGCAATCGGTGCAGATTAAGAGCGAAAGGTGAGTTTTGGGGTATCACCTCACCTTTGGTTTCGCGTGTCGGAGGGCAAGGATAAGCTGCCGATCGAACTTGGCTGCTGAAAAGCCATTGTACGGTTCGTCTTGATGATGGCGGATATGGTTCGGCGTGCCGGTCATCCTTGACGTCGACGGCGTAGCCGGCGACCAATAAAGGCTTATCGGCCATAGGCCGATTCCGTTTTGCCTTTCCTCTCTGATGATTGCCACGCTGCGATAAATGTGGCGGTCAGGCATCGATAATGTTCTGACTTATCCACAGGTCTTGGTACCCGAAACCTCACCTTTCGTGTTCAAATTCTAATATTCTTCTTAGATTCAAGATTCAGGGTCCCGAAACCCCCGGATTTCTGCCGGAAATGACCTCGAAAAGTGAGTGTCGGGGCGGGTTCGCGTGAGTTTTGGGGTAGGCTAAAGTGAGCTTTTGGGTCGGTTGAAGTGAGTGTCGGGGCAGAGTCGGGTGAGCTTTTGGGTAGGAGGTTGGTCTTGACCGATCAACGGTGAGTTTTGGGGTATCCGTCTCCCCGCCGTCGGCGAGCTAGAGAAGTTGCCAAGCTCACAATTCACGCTAAGGTGAGCCGCTAATCCGCCCCTCCTCACCGGACTTGCCATATGTCGTCCCAGCCCGCCGCTGTCGATCTGACCTTCCGCACGTTGACGCAGAAGGGTCGTGGCAACCCGTTTGATCCCGCCAATTACGGCGAAATCGTCAAGCCCGGCGAGTTGGTCGACATCGTCGAGCTAAGTCCTCTCACTCTCGCCGATCGCCGCATCTATAATCTGCTGATCGCCAACGCCTGGGAACGCATCGGCGAACCCGTCATTCACCGCATCACAAAAACGGCCTTGAAGGGGACGCACCAGGGCAACGAGCGCGTGGAAAGCTCGCTGCTGCGTCTAATGGGCACTATCGCGATCGTAACGATCCGCAAGGCCGGAAAGAGCTACAAGCGCCGCGTCCAGCTTCTCGGCCCAAGTGACGAAAGCGTCGAAAAGGACGGCTTCCTCCACTACCGGATTCCCGAGGAGCTGATCGAAATACTGCGGAACAGTGAGGTCTATGCCCGCCTCAAGACGCAGGTAATGTACTGCTTCGAATCTAAATATGCTCTCTGCCTCTATGAAATGATCGAGCGTCGCATCGGCCTCGAATACAAACAGAAGGAAGAGTTCACGATCGAGGAGCTGCGCGGCTTACTGAACGTGCCGGAAGGCAAGCTCGAACGCTTCGCCGATCTCAACAAATACTGCCTCAAGGTCGCGGTCGGGGAAATCAACAAGCTCTGTCCCTTTTATGTTGAGTTCACGCCGATCAAGAAGGGCCGCAAGGTCGAGCGCGTCGCGCTCCATTGGTTCCCGAAAACGTCCAGCGGCAAGCGCGACGCCCAGAACCTGATCGACCAGCACAGCATTGTGCGCCGCGCCAAGCTGCGCGGCGGTATCCCCGAGTTGCCGGTCCTAGTTGATTTTCAGCACGCCGACCAAAAGGTGAGCCCCTACCCCAGAACTCACTTTTAAAACACGACCTATAGCAGGAGTCGCTTAAGGTAGCCGTTATGCGCAACGGCAGTAGACTCTGCTCCAGGGCCTCATCCTCCGAAAGCTACCCGTCTCGAAACCCACCTACGGCCACATCAAAGCGTATAGCCGTATACATATATACGGCTATACGCTTCGTGCGACGCGCCCCCTGCCCTTCTTGACGAACAGATCATCCAGCGCCTCGGCGAGCAGATTCTGCACCGTCGTCCCTTCCTCGGCCGCCAGGATGCGGAGTTGGGTGCTAACCTCGGGCGCGAAATGTCCACCGATCAGCTTCGTTCCCTGCCGTCCGCTCGACGCGGGCTTGGCGGAGGGTGCCGTGACTTCTGGTCCCGACGCTGCCGGCGTGTCGCCGCCCGCCTTCGCGCGATCGAGGACGGCCTGGAGTGCGTTCGGTTTCGCCATCATGCCACCCCTGCTTTGTCGTACAAGCGTATAGCTGTATACTCGTATAGCTTCTTGATCTCGGTTGCCGCCGGGCCGTGCGGCTCGAACTCTTGCACCGCCTGCCCTACCGCCTGCGCGCGGAAGAACGCCTTGCGGTTGCCGATCGTCACCGGGCAGACCGCAGCTCCCAGCTCCTCTACCGCCTTCATCGCGTCGCTCGTCTCCTGACCTTGAGGCGGCACGAACGTCAGCACTACGGCGAAGGCGCGATCTAGCTGACGCACCACGTCGAGCGTGTGCGTCATGCTCATGGTGTCAAATACGGCGGTCTTGGTCGGCACGAGTATGAAGTCGGCGTGGCGCGCCGCTTCGTAGGCCACGTCGCGCGCGACGGCCGCGCCGTCGATCACCACAAGGTCGGTGCCGGCGTCGGCACAAGCCTTGAGCATCGCCGCCAGTCGCACTGGTTGAATCGAGGCGACCGCCGGCGTGTCGAGCTGGCGCACGTCCTTCCAGAACGATGCCGTCGCCTGCGGGTCTAGGTCGATGATCGCAACTTCCTTGCCGGCCTGCTCGGCCGCAACTGCTAGGCACGTCGCAAGCGTCGTCTTACCGACACCGCCCTTCTGAGACAGGATGGCGAGAACCTTCATATACGCTCCTACGAGTATAAGACTATACGTGTATACAAATATGGTTGGATGGGGAAGGGGCTTTCGCGCACGAAAGCTGTCGCCGTACCTGATCGCTCCAATAACGACGTAATCCCATATCGTATAGGCGTATACACTATCCACTACCAACCCAGCCCTGCGAGCTATAAGCGAGTCTCGAACAGTACTTGACTGAGAAGGGGCGGCGGCGTCCGTTCCCGATTAGGATCGTGTTGGTAGACAGCGGGGTTTCAGGCCGGCACACCCCCCGGCTATCACATTCATCGTCTAGGGGGACGGCGACCGCATGGCTCTGACTTGGTTGGAAATCAAAGGACGAGCAAAGGCGTTCGCAGAGGAGTGGAAGGAAGCCCATTACGAAAAGGGCGAGACCCAGACGTTTTATAACGAGTTTTTCGGAATTTTTGGTCTCCGACGCAAGCAGGTCGCGACCTACGAGCAGCGTGTAAAGCTACTCTCCTCGAAGCATGGCTTCATCGACCTTTTCTGGCCGGGAACGCTACTGATTGAACAAAAGAGCGCGGGCAAGAACCTGATCACCGCACAAGGGCAGGCGCTCGACTACTTCGACGCGCTGCGAGTGGATCAGCAGCCTCGCTACATCCTCGCGTGCGACTTTCAGACATTCAAGCTGCTCGATCTAGAAACGGGCGTGGAGGACAACTTCACACTGGCGGAGCTTCACGAAAAGATCGAGGCCTTCTCGTTCGTGCTAGGGCGGCAGCGCCAGTTCCGCGTTCAGGCCGATGTCGATTTTGATGCAGCCGAGCTTATGGGTAGCTTGCACGACCAGCTTCAAGCGAGCGGGTACATCGGTCATGATCTTGAAAGATTACTGGTCCGCCTGCTGTTCTGCCTGTTCGCGGACGATACCGGCATCTTTGAGCCGAAGGATATTTTCCTCAACCTGCTTGAGGAGGATACCAAGGAAGACGGCAGCGACACCGGGCGCGCGCTCATAGAGCTTTTTGACATCCTCGATGACATCCTCGATACTGCCGTTCCGCATCGCCAAACCAACCTGCGCTTGGAACTATCGCAATTTCCCTACATTAATGGTGGGCTGTTCGACGGTCATATTCGTACCCCGACCTTCAATAAGAAGATGCGCGCTACGCTGATTGAGGCGGCGCGGTTCAACTGGACCAAGGTGTCCCCGGCCATCTTCGGATCGCTGTTCCAGTCGGTGATGAAGAAGGAAGAACGTCGGAAGAAAGGCGCGCACTACACCTCTGAAACGAACATCCTTAAGGTCATCGGACCGCTATTTATGGACGAGCTGCGCGCCGAATTCGCCCGAGTGATGGCTCGCAAGACGCACCGACAGACGCTCTTGAGAAAGTTTCAGGAACGGCTTGGTTCGATGAAGTTTCTCGACCCTGCATGCGGTTGCGGCAACTTCCTTGTCATCGCTTACCGCGAGTTGCGGCGGCTAGAGCTTGATGTGCTGCAAGCTCTGCGTAAACGCTCCGGCGTGATCGATTTTGAGGCGGTTCAGCAGACCGATCTGGATATCGCCGCGTTGAGCGTTGTCACGGTCAGCCAGTTCTATGGCATCGAGCTTGAGGAGTTCCCGTCACGAATCGCGGAGGTCGCGATGTGGATGACGGATCACCTAGCGAACAACGAACTGTCACTGGCGTTCGGCCAATCCTACGCCCGCATCCCACTCACCGAAAGCCCGCACATTCAGCACGGCGATGCTCTCGAAACAGATTGGGAAAAACTACTGCCAGCCGACGAATGTACCTATGTCATGGGCAACCCGCCCTTCATCGGCGCTAAGAAGCAATCGCCCGAGCAGCGTGCCCAAGTCCACCGGGTTACCGGCCTCGGTGGTAGTGGCGGTACTCTCGATTATGTGGCCGCCTGGTTCGTGAAGGCAGGCGCATATATCGGTGGACGCAACACCGGCATGGGATTCGTCGCCACCAATTCGATCTGCCAAGGCGAACAAGTGGCACAGCTTTGGCCGGTTCTATTTGATAGGCACGGGCTGGAAATCGCCTTCGCTCACCGCACATTCAATTGGAAGACCGAAGCACGCGGCACCGCCCACGTCCATGTCGTGATCGTCGGCTTGACTCACCGGAACGTCGAGCCTCCGGTGAAGCGCCTGTTTAGTTACCCAGACGCGAATGGCGATCCGGTCGAGACCGAGCACCGCGCCCT
>Ga0308158_10004559_pt1 | contig 11684 bp, 10 predicted proteins | sample PhyBR2_FD_201038 | JGI IMG/M metagenome (GOLD analysis project Ga0308158, IMG submission 201038) | Phyllosphere microbial communities from UC Gill Tract Community Farm, Albany, California, United States - DLSLB.R2 | ecosystem: Host-associated > Plants > Phyllosphere > Unclassified | place: USA...
AAGAAGGCGAAGGTGCCGGCATGAGCGTCCTCCAGGATCTCCCCGCGTCCCCCGAGCAGACCCAACCGCAGCAGCTGCGCCCCGATCGCCGGTTCCGCCGCAAGGGGTCGGGCGACTTCAGCAAGCCCACCATCGGCGGCCTGATCGGCAGGTACGTGCTGGTCACGATGGTCCTGCTGCTCGTGATCGGCCCATTCGTCTGGCAGCTGTCGACCTCGTTCAAGGGTCCGGCCGACGACCTCTACACGTTCCCGCCGAACTTCATCCCCACCGACCCGACCATCGAGAACTACATCAAGGTCACCGACCTGATCCCGGTGTACACCTACGCCTGGCACTCGCTGCTCGTCGCGGTCGGCTCGGTCATCACCAACGTCGTGCTCTCGCTGTTCGGTGGGTACGCCCTCGCGTGCATGAAGTTCCGCGGAAAGTACATCGCCCTGGGCATCCTGGTCTCGACCATGCTGCTGCCCGGTGAGGTGACCGTGACGGCCAACCTGCTCACGATCAACTCGCTCGGCCTCGCCAACTCGCTGTGGGGCGTCTTCCTGCCCGGCGCGATCGGCGCGATGAACGTGCTGCTGATCGCCACGGCCTGCCGCATGATCCCGCAGGACGTGCTCGACGCCGCGACCGTCGACGGCGCCACCACCTGGCAGCGCATCCGGCACATCGTCTGGCCGAACGTGAAGGGCATGGCGAGCGTCGTCGCGATCTTCACCTTCATCGGCCAGTGGGACGACTACCTGTGGCCTCTGATGGTGCTCACCGACCCGAGCAAGTACACGCTGACGGTCGGCATGGCGTACCTGAACGGCAACTTCTCGCCCGACCCGCGCATGATCGCGGCGGGCACCATGGTCGCCCTGATCCCGATCATCGTGCTGTTCTCTGTCATGCAGCGCTTCTTCTTCCAGGGAGTGCAAGAGGGAGCGGTCAAGGGATGACCTCGGCCGAGCTGAGGAGGACGGACGGTCCTGCGGACCCGCCGTCGTCCCGGCCTCTCGCCGGCGTGCTCGATGGGCAGGTGCACGCGTTCCGCTTCGACCCCGCCGCCGGGGTGCAGCGGGTGCCGCTGCCCGGAGCGTTCGAGGTGGCTCCGGATGCCGTGCTGCACTGGGCGTTCTACGCGGACGGTCCTGATGCCGTGCACGCTCCGCACTCGGCGCTCGCCGTGACCGTCGACGTCGTCTTCGAGCGCGCGGCCGGCACGCCGGAGGAGCGTCTCAGCGAGCATCCGAGGGTGCGCGACCGCTACGGCTTCGGCCTGACGGCCGAGGCGCAGTTCGCGGCGGCGTGGTCGATGCCGGAGCAGTGGAACGCCGATTCGGTGTCGCTCGAGCCGTGGGCGGGATGGGTCGCTCGCGTCGAGGTGGTGCTGGGCGCGCCGGCGCTCGCCGCAGCCTCCGGTGATGAGCAGGTGGTGGAGGGTTTCGTCGAGCTCGTGCTGGGCAGCACGACGGATGCCCTGACGCCGCCGACCGCGTCTGGCGATGACCTCACGGCGGCCGATCGCGTCGACACCCGCCGCGGCAGCCACTCGGGCGATCGCTTCTCGCGGGGCAACACGATCCCGATCACTGCCGTGCCGCACGGCTTCTGCTTCCTCACCCCTGCCACGCAGGTGGCCGACACCCGGTGGCCGTACCGCTGGTCGGTGCACGACGACGCCCGTGGGCGTCCGCTCGCCGCGCTGCAGTTCTCGCATCAGCCGAGCCCGTGGATCGGCGACCGCGGCGTGCTGCAGCTGCGGCCGTTCGTGGGCGCGGTCGGCGAAGCGGACCGCGAGTCGCTGCGCATCGCCCCCGGCACGGAGCACGCCCGCCCGCACGTGTATCGGGCGGGGCTCGTCGGCGGTGGCACGGCCGAGATGACGGCGACATCGCACGGTGGCGCGTTCCGCCTGCTCGCCGACGATCCGCGCACCACCGTCGGCTTCGCGGTCGGCTCGCCCGACGGCGAGGGCCGCGTCACCATCCACCCCGACGGAACCTTCGACGGCTGGACGCCCGAGGGCTCGGCCGACTGGGGCAACCCGCCCCGCGCGTACTTCGCTGGGGCCATCGTCGGCGGTCAGGGCACGGCCGAGATGGCCGAGGCCGGGGCATCCGTCGTGCTGAGCGCCGCCGGTGGCCTCGAGCTGCGCATCGCACAGTCATTCCTCTCGGTCGAGCAGGCCCGGCGGGCGCTGGCCCAGGAGCTGCCGCCGGCGCGCGGGTTCGACAGCCTGCGAGACGATCTGCGCGACGAGTGGAACACGCTGCTCGGCGCCGTAGAGATCCCCGCCCTCGATCCCGAGGATCGGCCGTTCCGCGGCCTCGCCGATGATGAGGCACGGGCGCAGATCGCCTCTGCGCTGTACCGCCTGCACCTGTACCCGAACACGACCGCCGAGAACGTCGGCACCGTCGAGCAGCCTCGGCTGCAGTTCGCCGATCCCACCGTGGCGGCCGCCGAGCATGGCGACGACGCGACCGGCGCACCGATCGCCGACGGCGAGCTGTTCGTCAACAACGGCTACTGGGACACTTATCGCACCGCCTGGCCGGCGCTGGCGCTGTTCGACGCCCCGCGGGCGGGCCGTATGCTCGACGGTCTGCTGCAGCAGGCGCGACGAGGCGGATGGATGGCACGGTGGAGCGCGCCCGGCTACGTCGACTCGATGGTCGGCACCTCGAGCGATCAGATCTTCGCCGACGCCGAGCGGTGGGGTGTCTCGTTCGACGAGCGGGCCGCGTTCGAGACGGCCTGGCGCAACGCGTGCGAGCCGTCCGACGACCCCCGCAAGGGTCGCAAGGGCATCGCCCGCGGACGTTTCGCCGGCTACGTCAGCTGTGAGGTTCCCGAGGGCATGAGCTGGAGCCTCGAGAACGCCATGTCCGACGCGGGCATCGCTCGCCTCGCCCGCCGGCTCGCCGGTTTCGAATCGCTCACCTGGTCGCCTGGCGAGCCGAACAGCCGTAAATTGAGCGATTCGAATGCCGAAGGTTCCCGCTACGCCGCCTACGCGCGCTACTTCGGCAACAGGGCGCTGTCGTACCGCGTGCTGTTCGACCCGGCATCCGGATTCTTCCGCGGCCGCGACCGCTCCGGCCGATTCGCCGACGAGTTCGATCCGCGCGTCTGGGGCGGCGACAACGTCGAGACCAACGCATGGGGAATGTCGGTCAGCGCCGTGCACGACGGCGCAGGACTCGCGGCTCTGCACGGCGGCCGCGCGCCTCTGCGCGCGCACCTCGACCGCCTCTTCGCCGAGCCCGAGACGGGTGACGAGGCCTTCGGTGGCAGCTACGGCACCGTGATCCATGAGCAGCGCGAGGCACGCGCCCAGCGCAGCGGCATGTGCGCGATCTCGAACCAGCCCGCGCATCACATCCCGTGGATGCACGTGCACGGCGACCGCCCGTGGCAGGCAGGTGCCCTCGCGAACGAGCTCGCCGGACGCCTGTTCGCGGGCGCCATGATCGGTCAGGGCTTTCCGGGCGACGAAGACAACGGCGAGATGAGCATGTGGTGGCTGTGGGCCGCCGTCGGGCTGTATCCGCTCGAGCTCGCCTCCGGCGAGCTGCGTCTCGGCTGCCCGCTCTTCGACGACATCACGCTGCGCCGTGCCGACGGCTCGCGTCTGCGGGTCGTGTCGCATCGCCCGGATCCGGATGCCCGCTACCTGGCGTCTGCGACCCTCGACGCCGCACCGCTCGAGAACGCGACGCTCTCGGTTGACGCCCTCCACGGCGATCGCCTGCTCGAGCTGTTCTTCACCACCGACCCCGGTGAGGCGGCGCGAGGCCGACTGTGGGATGCCGACGAGCCGGCGGCGGAATGGCATCCGGATCTCACCGCCGCTCACGGCGAGCCGCTCGATGCAGCCCACGCGGCGCTGTTCGACGATGCCGGTGCCGAGGCGCTCGCCGTCACCGACGCCGGCTGGGCCTTCGATGCGCCGCGCACCGTCACCGACGTCACCCTCACCGCCGGTGACCCCATGGTCGATGGCGGCTGGGTCTGGCAGGCAAGCGACGACGGCCGCACGTGGCGTGACATCGCGACGACGCATCGCGAGCCGCTGCCCGCCGACCGCACCACCCCCTTCACGTTCGCGGAACCCGTCACCGCCCGAATGCTGAGGGTGCACGCCACGGCGAGCGCCCTCACCCTGCGTCAGATCGAGCTGTTCGATCTGGCATCCCCACCGGAATTCGAAGAAGCAGATCGGAAGGAATGACATGCAGTCCTCAGCTCCCCGCCGCGCCGGCATCGCCGCCGTCGCAGCCATCGGCCTGGCCATCGCGGGCCTGACCGTGCCCGCGGCGGCATCCGCCGCCCCGACCGCGCCACGCGGCGCAGACGACCCGAAGCGCGTCGTCTACGTCGAGGTCAACAGCAACGACATGGCGAACGTCGCCGACTACACGCTCGAAGGCACCGATCGGCCCGCGTTCGACATGGCCATGATCTTCGCCGCGAACATCAACTACGACGTCGACTCGCAGCAGGCGTACCTGCACCTCAACGAGCGCGTGACCGAGACCCTCGAGCAGGCGGACACGCAGATCCGCCCGCTGCAGGAGCGGGGCACCAAGGTGCTGCTCTCGGTGCTCGGCAACCACCAGGGCGCGGGGTTCGCGAACTTCACCTCGCGCGAGAGCGCCGCGGCGTTCGCCGACCAGCTCGCCGATGCCGTCGAGACCTACGACCTCGACGGAATCGACTTCGACGACGAGTGGTCGGGCTACGGCAACAACGGCACGGCGCAGCCGAACGCCACCTCGTTCGCCTATCTGCTGGATGAGCTGCGCGACCGCCTCGGCCCCGACAAGCTGATCACGCTCTACAACATCGGACCGTCGTACGACCTGACCGACTGGCAGGGCACCGGCGCCAGCGAGAACCTCGACTACTCGTGGAACCCGTACTACGGCGCGTGGAACCCGCCGCAGGTGCCGGGAATGACCAAGGACCAGTTCGGCGCCGCCGCCGTCGACCTGACCAGCACCAGCGTCGATCGCGCGACCGCTCTCGCCCACCGAACCGTCGATGAGGGCTACGGCGTCTACGTGACGTACAACCTCACCGCCGGCGATCACTCGGCGTATCTGTCGAAGATCACCGAGATCCTCACCGGCCACGCCACCGCCTACCGTGCCCCGTGGTACGACGTGGACCTCGAGGTGCAGGCCACGTGCGCCGGCGGTGACGTGAAGCTGAAGGTGGGCATCGACAGCGCCGACGACGCGGAGCTCAGCGCGACGGTCGCCTCGTCGGTCGGAACCCGCACGGTGGGCGGCATCGCCGGCGGCGAGAGCCGCACCATCGTGCAGCAGGCGAAGCGCGGCGCGGCCGCCGACGGCGAGCTCACGGTCAGCATCACCGGGCCCGATGGCACGCTCGATCTCGTCGAGCCGTACGCCGTGCCTGCCTGCCGCTGATCACTACGGGGGAACACATGACCGGGACGGCTGCGGCGTGGCTTGCGCTGCCGCAGCCGTCCCGCTTCGTGCGCGAGGCCGGATGCTGGCATCCGGCCTCGGCGACCGTCCACGCTGACGGTGCCGGGCTCGCCGACGAGGCTGCCCGCCTTCAGCAGGAGCTCGCCGACCTCGGCATCGCGCAGGGGGAGGACTCGGTCATCGCTCTGCGAGAGTCGACCACCCGGACCTCGCCGGAGGCGTTCGCGATCGACGTCGGCGACGACATCGTCATCGAGGCCGGGGCGGCGGCCGGCGCCTTCCGCGCGACCCGGCAGCTGCTGCACAACCTGCGCGCTCAGGGACACGTGCCGCACGGACGCGTCGAGAGCGAGCCTGCGGTCGCCGAACGCGGCATCCACCTCGACGCGGCCCGCAAGCACTATCCGGCCGACTGGATCATCGCCCTGCTGCACGACGCCGCCGACGTGGGCGTGAACGTCCTGCAGTGGCACTTCTCCGAGAACGAGGGGTTCCGGCTGGCATCCGACGCCTTCCCCGACGTGGTCTCGCCCGACCACATCACCCGAGAAGAGGCGCGGCGCATCGTCGAGACCGCCCGGTCGCTGCACATCGACGTCGTCCCATCCCTCGACATGCCCGGACACCTCGGGTGGGTGCTGAACCGGCACCCGGAACTGCGGATGCCGGCCGCCGACGACCCCGAGGCGCTCGTGCGCAGCGAGAACGCGCTCGACATCACCCGCGGCGAGGTGGTCGAGTTCGCCCGCGCTCTCATCGACGACATGATCGCGCATTTCCCGCACAGCACGCGGTGGAACCTCGGCGGCGACGAGTTCGTCGATTTCGCTCGCATGGACGACCACCCGGCGCTCGCCGCGGCGGCCGTCGCGCGGCATGGCGCCGGTGCCACCGGGTTCGACCTGCTCACCGGATTCGTCAACGAGATGGCGGCCCACCTGCGCCTGCGCGGGTTCACGGGGCGCGTCTGGAACGACGGGATGCTGCGGGGGTCGCGGGTGCAGCTCGACCACGAGGTCGAGCTGACCTGGTGGACGAACTGGCACGCCCGGATGCGCCCGCTGACGGATGCCCTGGCGGCCGGCCACGCCGTCGTGAACGTCAGCGACGCGGTGTTCTACTACGTGCTCGGCGAGAACGCCGGCTACCGGTACCCGACCGCTGAGCGCGTGTGGGATGCGGACTGGCATCCTGGCCTGTTCCCGTCGCTGCCTGACTCGTCGTCTCTTCGCCCGAAGCGGCAGGAGATCACGCAGCCGTACCCGCCCCAGCTGCGCGGCTGCTCTTTCGCGATCTGGTCGGACGACCCCGGTGCGCAGACCCCGGAGGAGGTGGCTGCGGGCGTACGCGGGCCGTTGCGCGCCATGGCCGAACGCGGCTGGAACGGCGGCTCCCGGCTCACCCTCGCGGAGTTCTCGCGGCTGGACGACGCCATCGGCACGGCGGTTACCCGGGTTGCGTCCCCATAGAATCATCTGAAGCCATACGGAAGGACGCCATGAGCGAGACCGTCAAGAAGCACCAGGACTACAACCCCGGGCCGCGGGTGGGGATCACCTTCTCCACCTTCGACCTGCTGCACGCCGGGCACATCATGATGCTCGCCGAGGCGAAGCGGCAGTGCGACTACCTCATCTGCGGTCTGCAGATGGACCCCACGCTCGATCGCCCCGAGAAGAACGCTCCGACCCAGACGGTCGTCGAGCGCTACATCCAGCTGCGGGGCTGCGAGTACGTCGACGAGATCGTCCCGTATTCGACCGAGCAGGACCTGGAAGACATCCTGCGCTCGTTCAAGCTCGACGTGCGCATCGTCGGCGACGAGTACGAAGACCGCGACTTCACCGGCCGCAGCTACTGCGAAGAGGCCGGCATCGAGCTGTACTTCAACAGCCGCAACCACCGCTTCTCGAGCTCCGGCCTGCGCAAGATCGTCGCCGCGAAAGAAGCCGAGCGCGTCGCCCGCGGCTGAGCCTCCGAAGCCTCGGCGCCAAGGTCACTTCATGATCGAGGTCGATGCCACAGCCGACGCGATCCGGCAGCGCCGCCGCACCTGGATGACGGGCGGCGTGCTGTTCTTGGTGTCGGCTCTACTGGGGCTCGCCCGGGTGAGCGTGCCCGGGCTGCCGTTCGGCATCTCGCAGCTGCTGTTCCACGCAGGTGCTGTGGTGTTCGCCGTCGGGCTCGGTCGCGGGGGCAGTGTGACGGCGCGGCGGCCCCTCGGCACGGGTGCCATCATCGCCCTTGCGGTCTGGGCGCTGGTCGGGTCCCCCGTGCTGTGGGCCCTGGTGAACTCGGGAGCGCCCGCCGACGGGGTCGACGACTCCTATCTGGCTTCCGCTGCGATGGTCGGCACGTCAGGCGAGATCGTCGGCCTCGTGCTTGCGATCATCGCGGTGGCGCAGGTCGGTCGCATCGCGGTCGTTCCGAAGCCGTGGAACTGGGCGCCGCTGTGGGCGCTGATCGGGGTCGTCGCCGCGCAGCTGGTTCCCAACCTGATCGCCACAGCGATGCGGACGGGGGATCAGGCTCTGCTGGGAGCCCTCTTCGCGATGATCGATCTCATCTCCGCCGGAGCTGTGGCGTTCCTCGGAGTGGTGGGGTTGATGCTGTCGCTGCGCCCGGCTCGGGGCGATTCGGTCGTCTTCACCTCACGGGGCTGACCGCTCAGCTCAGGACGGTGAGCTGCATCCCTGCGCTGCCGCCGGACTCGGCCCAGGCGAGCGACCGCGCGAGGATGCCCTGCAGCACGTCCATGTCGATCTGCTCGAGATCCTTGATGTAGAGGCATCCGGCGCCCGAGGTGTGCGGGCCCAGCTGCGCCAGCGCGTCGGCGTGCGCGTCGACTCCGTCGAGCAGGTAGATCGTCGTCGCCGCCTTGCGCGGGGCGAAGGCGAGCAGGCCGGTGTCTCCCTCGGTTCCGGTGGGGTACCGGTAGTGCACCTGACCGAAGCCGATGATCGTGCCCCACACCACGGGGTCTCGGCCCGAGATCTCCTGCATCAGAGCGGTCAGGGTCTCGGCGTCCCGTCGCCTGATCGCGGGAGCCGATCGGGCGATCAGGCCCGCGACGTCATCGCCGGTCGGCTTCACGCCTTCGCCGCCTTGGCGGCCGCCTTCATCGCCTTCTTGTGCTCGCGCACCTTGGTCAGAGACTCCGGAGAGACGATGTCTGCGACGCTGCGGTACGCGTTCTCCTCGCCGTAGGGAGCGGATGCCTCGCGCCACCCCTCGCCGGTGAAGCCGTACTGCTTGCCCAGCAGAGCCAGGAAGATCTTCGCCTTCTGCTCGCCGAAGCCGGGAAGCTTGTTCAGACGCGCGAGCACCTCACGGCCATCGGGGTCACCCGACGTCCACAGAGCGGAGGCGTCCCCGCCCCACTCGTCGACCAGCGTCTGGCAGAGCGTCTGCACGCGCGTCGCCATCGAGCCGGGGAAACGGTGAACGGCCGGCGTCTCCTTGAATGCCTCGAGAAAGGCATCCGGATCCATGCTCGCGATGGCAGCGGCGTCGGCCGCTCCTGTGCGCTGCTCGATCTTGAGCGGACCGGCGAAGGCGGTCTCCATGGGAACCTGCTGGTCGAGCAGCATGCCCACCAGCAGAGCCAGCGGGTTGTTCGTGAGCAGGTCGTCGGCGGCGGTGTCTCCGGTGATGTGAAGGGCCATGCGTCCAGTTTCGCAGAGCCCCGCGTCGCTAGTTGATGATCTCCGCCCGGCTGTCGCGCAGCGTCGCCAGTCGCTCACGCCAGGACTGCAGGTCGCCCGGCGACAGTCGCGTCCAGTCGTGCACCTCTTCCACGACCCGCAGCGGATGGTCGGTGCGGTACGAGCGGGTCGGGTTGCCGGGGAATTTCTTGTCGGTGACGTTCGGGTCGTTCTCGAACTCGCCCGTCGGCTCGACGCGGTACACGTGCGGCTCGGCGTCGCCGGATGCCAGTTCCGCGGCCAGCTCGGCCGCAAGTCCCGCTCCGTCGCGCAGTGCCGTGAAGTACACGTGGTTCATCACGATCTCGGGTCGGTAGTTCGAAGGGAAGCCTGCGGTGAGCAGGTCTCCTGGCTGCAGCGCAGCGGTGGTGCCGTGGAAGAAGGGGCCGTCATCGAGAGCCATGCACCCAGTGTCGCACCGGGGTGCGTACGCTTCGCGCGGAGTTGTGCGCTTCGCGCGGATGAATTCGCGGATCCGATCCGCGGCAGGTGCACATTCCCGCGCGAAGCGCAGCGCGGGACAGCAGCGCGGGACAATGCCGCGAGAGCGGATGCCCGAGCGGGGACCGATCAGGCGGTCGCGGCGTCCGACGCGCTGCCGGAGTCGGCGCTCAGGCCGTACAGGGTCTCGAGTGCGGCGTGGAACTCGTCGGCACGACCCTCGGCAGCGAGCTCGTGCGCACGCGTCGTCGGAGTGTGCAGCAGCACGCCCGCGAGGTGGCGCATCGCCTGCTCGACCAGACCGTTCTCGTCACCGCGACGGCGGGCACGATCGATCTCGGCCTCGAGCAGCCCGAAGATGTGGGTGCGCAGCGCGACGACCGCGGGCGTCACGCTCTGACGCGACCCGTCGAGATGGAAGCTCTCGGCGGCCTCGCGCACCACATCGCGGGCAGCATCCGTCGCGTGCAGCTCTTCGAGCGGAGCGTGCAGGCGGATGGTCTCGAGGTCGAGCAGCGCGACGCCCTCGAGCTGAGCCACGGCGGGGTCGACATTGCGGGGCATCCCGAGATCGATGACGAGCTGCGGGGCGGAGTGGCCCGGCACCGGGCATCCGGCACCCGAACCGGCCGTGCGCTCGAACTGCGCCGGACCCAGCACCATCTCGGTCGCGGTGCAGGTGATCAGCAGCGACGAGCGCTGGGCGACGGTCGCGTAGTCATCGGCCGAGACAGGGCGGATGCCGTGCTTCTTGGCGAACGGCACAGCCCGGCCAGACGGGGAGTAGACCGAGATGTCGACGGCGCCGCGCTCGCGCAGCGTCGCGAGCGTCACGGCGGCGTACGAGCCGGTGCCGACGAGCAGCACGCGCTCGGCGCTCCAATCGGCGATGCGGCTGTCGGCGAGTTCGAGCGAGAGACGCACGAGCGAGCGGCCGGCGCGGTGCAGGGCCGTGACGTTCTTGACCTTGCGCTGTGCCTGGCTGGCGCGCTGGAACAGGCGCTCGAGCTGCGGTGAGGTGGTGCCCTGCTCGCGGGCTCCGCTCAGGGCGCGGCGGACCTGGCCGGCGATCTCGCCCTCGCCCGACACGACCGATTCGAGACCGGAAGCGACCGCGAAGAGGTGCTCGGCGACGTGCGGGTCGTCGACGACCTGGTACGAGCCCGAGAGGTCTGCGGAGGGGATGCCGGTGGCCTGCGCGACCGTCTCGATGACCGCCTCCGAATCCACCTCATCGGCCTCTACGTAGGCTTCGAATCGGTTGCAGGTCGCGAGCACGACGGCTCCCTGCACGCCGGCAGCCATCAGGCTGGGGGCGACGGTCTCGGGGTGGCGGCTGAGGCGTTCGAGCAGTTCGAAAGAGGCGGTCTTGTGACTCGCCGTCACGCAGAGCAGCACCCGTCAAGTCTACGCCCGGTATTCCAGAAGGGCATCCAAGGGCGACCTAACCACGGGATGCGCTGCTGTGCCAGGGGCCATGTCCGTCGCCGCCAGGCGGGTGCCCGGCGGGTGCATAGGCGCTCGATGCGAGGATGGCGGCATGAGTGATCTGCTGCGCGCGCTCGCCCGTGAGACCCCCGAGCGCACCCCCGTCTGGTTCATGCGTCAGGCCGGGCGGTCGCTTCCCGAGTACCGCGAGATGCGCGTCGGCACCCGGATGCTCGACGCCTGCCTCACCCCCGACCTCGCCTCGGAGATCACGCTGCAGCCGGTGCGTCGGCACAAGGTCGATGCGGCGGTGTTCTTCAGCGACATCGTGATCCCGCTGCGGCTGGCCGGCGTCGACGTCGAGATCGAGCCGGGCCGCGGTCCGGTCTTCGCGAACCCGGTGCGCACGGCAGACGACGTCGCGAAGATCACGCAGATCGACCCCGCCGACCTCGACGGCACCGCCGTCGCCGAGGCCGTGCGCCTCACCGTCGCCGAGCTCGGCGACACTCCGCTGATCGGTTTCGCGGGAGCGCCGTTCACGCTCGCCGCGTACCTGATCGAGGGCGGCCCGTCGAAGGAGCACCTGCGCGCTCGCGCCATGATGCACGCCGACCCTGAGGCATGGAACGCGCTCGCCGGATGGCTCTCGCGGATCTCG
>Ga0308158_10004562_pt1 | contig 11676 bp, 9 predicted proteins | sample PhyBR2_FD_201038 | JGI IMG/M metagenome (GOLD analysis project Ga0308158, IMG submission 201038) | Phyllosphere microbial communities from UC Gill Tract Community Farm, Albany, California, United States - DLSLB.R2 | ecosystem: Host-associated > Plants > Phyllosphere > Unclassified | place: USA...
CCGGCCAGCCCGAGATTTTCACCGCCGGCAATGACCTCGACGATTTCCTGAACAATACGGGCGAAGGTGCGATGACGCCGGAGCGTCCGGTATTCCAGTTCATGCTGGCGCTGGAAGGGTGCACCAAGCCGGTGGTCGCGGCCGTGGCTGGCGCCGCCGTCGGCATCGGCACCACGCTCCTGATGCATTGCGATCTGGTCTACGCGGCCGACAACGCCAAATTCTCGATGCCGTTCTCGCAGCTGGGCCTGTGCCCTGAATTCGCGTCGTCGCTGCTGGTTGCGCAGTCGGCCGGCTACACGCGCGCCGCCGAAAAGCTGATGCTGGGCGAGCCGTTCCTGGCCCAGGAAGCGCTGGAGATGGGCATCGTCGCGCGCGTCGTGCCGGCGGCGGAACTGCTCGCGTTCGCACAGGCGCAGGCGGCCAAACTGGTCAAGCTGCCCCCAGCCTCGATCCGCACCACCAAGGCGCTGATGCGCCGCGCGCGCACCGCGCACGTCAGGGACACCATCGCGGCTGAAAATGAACAGTTCAGCGCGATGCTGGGCGGCGCCGAAGCGAAGGAAGCCTTCACGGCGTTCTTCGAAAAGCGCAAGCCGGATTTCAGCAAGTTCGACTGACTGGCCAACCGGCGGCGCCAGGGCGCGCCGCCGGGTCTCATACAAGTCGGGAATGGCGGCCGCGTAACCGGCCTCTGCCTTCACTCGGCTCGCGCGATCCGTTCCCACCAGCGCTGCCCTGGCGTTGTCTTCCCGCAGGCGTCACCCTGACCTTTAATGCTGATTGCATCTTTCGTATTGCACGGCTACAATTGAGAATGATTCTTATCCTCATTTGCGAGCATCTCGCCCGCAATCCGGATAAGGGGGACATCACATGGCCATCACCGAGAGAGCGCAGCATCACGAGATCAGCACGCTGTACAGCAACCACCATGGCTGGCTGCACGGCTGGCTATGCAAAAAGATCGGTAATGCGTTTGACGCGGCCGATCTGGCACAAGACACGTTCATGCGCATTCTCGGCGCGCGCGACCTTGCCAGCATCCATGAGCCGCGCGCCTATCTGACCACCGTGGCCAAGGGCCTCGTCATCAACTGGTACCAGCGGCAGGCGCTCGAACGCAGCTACCTCGAGGCACTGGCGTCGTTACCGGAGCAGCAGGCGCCGTCGCCCGAGCAGCGCCTGATGATCCTTGAAACGCTGCATGAAATCGACGCCATGCTCGACGCCTTGCCGCCCAAGGTCAGGACAGTGTTTCTGTTGTCGCAGATTAATGGCCTGAAATACGATGAGATCGCCGCGCAGATGGCGATTTCATCGATTACTGTCAAGCGCTACATGAAGCAGGCTTTCTTGCACTGCCTGGTGTTTCATGAATGATGCGCGCATGGTAAAGCGCCCCGAGCCGCCCGACCTGCGTATTCTCGAGGAGGCGGCCGAATGGCTGATGCAACTGAGCGAGGGCGCGTGCAACGAGGACTGCGACGCCTTTGAACGCTGGGGCCAACGCAGTCCGGCACATGCAGTTGCCTGGGCGCGCGCGCATTCACTGTTGAACAAGCTCGGCTGCCTGCCGCCCGCGCTGGCCATGCCAGCCCTCGATCGCACGTCGAAGGCAAGGCGGCGTGCAGTCATCGTCAGGCTGGCTGCCACGCTTGCCCTCGCGCCTGCAGGCTGGGCCACGTGGCGTGCCATCGACGCGCAACAGTGGTCTGCCGATTACCGCACGGCCGTGGGCCAGCAGCGCGTGCTGCGACTGGCCGATGGCAGCGGCGTCACCCTGAATACCGCCAGTGCGGTCGATGTTCATTTCAGTGCGGCGCAGCGCGTGATCCGCTTGCGCGCCGGTGAGATTCTCGTCGAGACAGCGCACGAAAAAGCAGCGACGTACCGGCCATTCAGCGTCCGCACGCCGCAAGGGCGCATGGATGCGCTCGGCACGCGTTTTTGTGTGCGCCACGATGGCGACACCACGCATCTCGTCGTGCTTGACGGCGCAGTGCGCATCACACCGGCCAACACGCGCGCGGCTGCCGGGCAGGTGCTGCATGCCGGCCAAAAGGTGGCGTTCATGGCCGATGCAATCGACAAGGTTGGCATGGCAGACCAGGACGTCATCGCCTGGACCAGCGGCATGCTGGTCGCCGACAAGATGCGGCTGGACGATTTTGCGACCGAACTGGCGCGCTACCGCAGCGGCATCGTGCAGGTCGATCCGGCCGTGGCGCGCATCGGCGTGTCGGGCGCCTTCCCGATCGGCGATACCGACCGGGCGCTGGCCATGCTTGCCGCCACCTATGCGGTCGATGTGCGCACCCGCTTGCGCGGGCGCTGGATCAGTTTGGTTGCGCGTTCCGGAGCAGGCACAAAAAATAGTTGAATGAAGTTGATACTTTTTTTTGTTTCAACTGGCAGAGAGAGTGAAGAACACATTTTCTCCCGTTGAAAAAAGGAAGTCACTCCATGTCATTCGCACGTCCGCGCCTCGTCGAGCGCCGCATGAGTCGCGCTGTACATCATGCGTTGGTCAGCATCGCCCTCGCCAGCGCCGCCATCTTCGTCCCGGGAGCTACTGCTGCCACGCCCGACGCCGAAGTAGCCCGTTCATACACGATTCCAGCGGGCCCTCTGGGCCGCACGCTGTCGAGTTTCGCCGCACAAACGGGAATCGCGCTGTCGTTCGATTCAACATTGACTGATGGCATCCTCAGCCCCGGCCTGTCGGGTCTTCACGGCGCACGCGAAGCGGCTGATCAATTGTTGACTGGCAGCGGCCTGGAAATGGTGCCACGTGCGGACGGCAGTTATACCCTGAGGAAAACAGCGGCCTCCGCTGGTCCCGCCACCGGCGCGCCGCGCGACGGCGCGGTGTTGCCGGTCGTGGTTGTCACAGCCGAGGGCTATGGCGCCACCACCGAAGGCACTGGCTCGTATACGACCAATTCGGCCAGCACGGCCACGCGCCTGAACCTGTCGCTGAGGGAAACGCCGCAGTCGGTCAGCGTGATCACGCGCCAGCGGATGGACGACCAGGGCCTGTCGCAGCTCACCGACGTTGTCACACAGACGCCCGGCCTGACACTGAGCGCGACCGGTAACCTCGGCTCCGATTCCAGTTCGATCTATTCACGCGGGTTTGCTGTCGAAAACTACCAGACCGACGGTGTCGGCCAGATCTACAGTGGCTACAACGCGATTTTTCAGACGAACGATATGGCAATCTACGACCGCGTCGAAGTCGTGCGCGGCGCGACCGGGCTGATGAACGGTGTCGGTTCACCGAGCGCCACGATCAACCTGATGCGCAAACGCCCGACCGCGCAGTTCCAGAGCGAGGGCAAGATCGAGTTCGGATCGTGGAACTACCGCCGTGTCGAGGCAGACATCTCGACGCCGCTGAACGCGGCAGGCAGCGTGCGTGCGCGCGCCGTCGCCGCTTACCAGGATAACGACTCGTACATCGACCGCCTGCACGAGAAGAAGAAAATTTTCTACGGTATCGTCGAAGCGGACCTGACGCCCGCCACCTTGCTTTCGGCGGGCTACACCTTGCAGCACCACGACGCTACGGGTCACGCCCGTAGCGGTCGCCCGGCCTATTTTACCGACGGCACGCGAGCGATCTGGGGCCGTTCGGACTCGGCTGCGGCCACATGGGCCTACTCGAAACGTCACGGCGAAAACCTGTTCGCCTCGCTCGAACACCAGTTCGATAATGCATGGAAGTTCAAGGGCACCGTCAGCCGCGCCAGCAGCGATTACGACGAGTTGCTGGGCTGGTCGGTGGGCAAACCGGTCCGCGCCACCGGCGGCGGCACGCGCGTGCTGATCGGCCACTGGGTAGGTGACCCGCTGCAGGAGAGCCTCGATGCGTATGCCTCCGGGCCGTTCTCCTTGTGGGGGCGCAAGCATGACCTCGTTATGGGCGTGACAGCGTCGCGTACCGACACCAGCATGCCGATCTATGGTGGCTGGAAGTCGGCGGCAATCGACAATTACTATACTTGGGACGGTGTGCTGCCAGCGCAGCCCGCTCTGCCAGTCCTCAGTGTCGAGAAGGAAAAGGAAAAGATCGCCAGCGCGTATGTGTCGACGCGCCTGCGGGCCACCGATGCCTTGTCGGTGATCCTCGGCGCGCGCATCACGGACTGGGAGCGCGACACGGGAACCTTGCGCTCCGAGAAGAAGGTCACGCCGTATGCGGGGATCGTGTATGACATCGATGCCAACTGGTCCGCCTATGGCAGTTATACCAGCATCTTCCAGCCGCAAAGCATCCGCGACATCAACGGCAATTACATCGATCCGCTGCTCGGCAATGGTTACGAGCTGGGCGTCAAGGGCGAATTCTTCCACAAACGTCTCAACCTGTCCGGCGCGCTGTACCAGATCGAACAGGACAACCTCGGCATCGCCTATGTGCCGGCGGTCTACTACACGGACGGCAGCCAGCTGTACCGCGTCGTTTCCGGCACCAGGACGCGCGGCTTCGAACTGGACGCTAGTGGCGAACTGAAGCGTAACTGGCAGGGTTCGGCCAGCTTTTCGCGCTCGCTGACGCAGGACCGCACGGGCGCGCGGGTAGATAGCAATGTCCCTCAGAACACGTTCAAATTATTCACCAGTTACACCATGCCGAAAATCGGCCAGGGCCTGACGGTAGGTGGCGGGTTGCGCTGGCAGAGCGACATCTACAACGTCAGCACCGAAGCCGGTGCGCTGGCGCGATTTACGCAGAAAGCCTACGCCATCGCCGACCTGATGGCGCGCTACAAAATTTCACCCAATCTGACGGCGACGCTCAATTTGTACAACCTGTCCGACAAAAAGTATTACACCGGCACCGGCAACGCCTATTACGGCGCGCCGTTCAACGTGCGCGTCGGCCTTGACGGGCGTTTCTAAGCGCAATGATGCGATCTGATTCCTGCACCGTAAGTGCCGGGCAGCCTTTTTTAATGTCAATTGATTGTAGGTGCATGCGATGAAGGAAGGCTTTCGCCAATGTATGGCCTGGCTCCATACCTGGAGTGGACTGGTGGTCGGCTGGGTGCTGTTTTTTGTCTTCGTGACGGGCACGGCCGGATATTTTGCTTACGAGATCGACCGCTGGATGCGCCCCGAACTGCCGTTGGTATCGTCGAGCGCCATCGCGCCCCACGATGCACTGGCCAAGGGCCAGGCTTACCTGGAACGGCATGCGGCCGGCGCCGAGTCATGGACCATCAGCCTGCCCGGCGAGCGCAGCCAGCCCGGCCTCGGGGTCTCCTGGAAGCCGCATCGGGCTGAGGGTGAACAAGGTGGCGGCGGTCGGGGCCGCGGCAAGCGCGTCACGCTCGATGCACGCACGGGTGAGGCGATCGACTCGGAAAAGGTGCGCGCCACTGGCGGTGGGCACCTGCTGTACCGCATGCATTACCAGCTCCATTATCTCTCGTACGACGTGGCAATCCGTATTGTCGGCGTGTGCACGATGCTGATGTTGCTGGCGATACTGTCCGGTGTCGTCACCCACAAGAAAATCTTCAAGGATTTTTTCACGTTCCGGCCGGCCAAGGGCCAGCGCTCATGGCTCGACGCGCACAACCTGATCAGCGTGATGGCCTTGCCTTTTTTTGTGATGATCACCTACAGCGGCCTGGTGTTCTTCATGTTCAATTACATGCCGCTCGGCGTGGCCGGCGTGTATGGCGCCACTGAACAGGCCAGCGAGCAGTTTTTCGAGGAACTTTATCCGCAACGTGGTGACGGCGTCAGCGCTCCCCGCGTTCCGGCCGCGCTGACGCCGCTCGCGCCGCTGCTGACGGCCGCAGAGCAGCAATGGGGGAAGGGCGAGGTGCAACGCATCAGAATTTCCCGCCCTTACGATGCCAGCGGCGAAGTCGTGCTGTCGCGCCGCCCACAGGCCGAGATCGGCAATGAACCGGTACTTCGTTTTCATGCGGCGACGGGCGCCAGCATCGCCGCCGACAAGCCGGATGCGGGTGCAAAGGCGTTCCAGTCCGTGCTGTTCGGCCTGCACGAAGGCCGCTCCGCCGCCCCATTGCTGCGCTGGTTTTACTTGCTGTCGGGCCTGCTCGGCGCAGCCATGATCGCGACCGGCCTGGTGCTGTGGACTGTCAAACGCAAGCTCAAACAGGACAAGCTGGTCAAGGCCGGCCAGCGCCGGGAATTCGGTTTTCGTCTGGTCGAGTGCCTCAATATCGGTACCGTAGCCGGCCTGCCGCTCGCCGTGGCCGTCTATTTCTGGGCAAACCGGTTGCTGCCGGCCGGTTTCGCCGGCCGGCGCGAATGGGAAGCGCACGCGATGTTCATCGCGTGGGGACTGGCCTTGCTGTACCCGGCCTTGCGCCCTGCATTGCGGGCCTGGTTCGAGGAACTGTGCCTGGTGGCAGCCGCTTTCCTGCTGTTACCGGTACTAAATCTGCTGACCACCGCGCGCCATCTCGGCGTGACGTTGCCGGCCGGTGACTTTGTGCTGGCTGGTTTCGACCTGACCATGCTGGCCCTCGGCGCGTTCTTCGCACTGGCCGCGGGCAAGGTGCAGCGCAAGCTGCGTGCAACGCCAGCGGTAACCAGGCCCGCGCGCCCGCCCGCCGCTGCGCCGGCCCCGCCGGGGCTGGGTGGCGCCATCTGATGGTCCGGGTTGACCCTTCTCCATAACGTTTTAACCAACTGAAAATATTCCATGATCAAGAAAATCCTTGTCAGTGTTCTGCTGTCCTCGTTCGCCGCTGCTGCCGGCGCCCACCAGGTCTGGATCGAACGCGATGGCGCAGCCCCGGCCAAAGTCTATGTCGGCGATATCGACGGCGAGCGCGATCACGGCGAGGATGTCGCCAGACTGGCCTCGACCATCAGGGTGTTCGGCCAGCACAGCGGGCAGCCGGCCACGGTGACCAACAGGGACGCTTACCTCGAGGCTGCCGTCACCGGGCCGGGCGACGTGCGCCTGATCGCCGACCAGGTCTGGAAGCCCTGGAAAAACAAGGACGGCCAGATGCAGGCCGCCGTCTTCACGTCGCGCGCGGGCCGCAGCGAAACTGCCGCCGCGCTCGATTTCGAACTGGTGCCGGTGAAGGCGAACGGCAACGCTTTTGTATTGATCTTCAAGGGCGCGCCGGTCGCCGGCAAACAAGTCAGCATCGTCAACCCGGATCAATGGGTCAAGGCGATGACGACCGACAAGGACGGTCGCCTCACGGTGCCGGTCCGGGACAAGGGCCGTTACATCCTGATGAGCAGCCACGACCATCCTGGCGAGGCCGAGATCGCTGGAGAAACAGTGCAGAAAGTGTCGTACACCACGACGCTCAGTTTCGTTGCGAAATAAGCAGGGTACACATCTGAAAAGGAACAGGCATGGGCAATCACCTCTCTTCCGGAAACATCGTGGCGTATCGCGCGCTGGTGCTGGCGCGTGTCGTGCTGGCGGCAGTGGGTGGTTATCTGCTGTCGTCGCTGGCTGTCATCGTGCTGGCCTTGCTGTTATCCCGGCTGCTTGCCATGCCGCGCGCCGATGCGCTGTTGACGGCAATGCTGTGGAGTTTCGTTTTCTATGCTGTCGCTATCATGTATGTGTTTGCCGCGCGCAGCGTGCTGCGTGCGGCGCTGGTCCTGACCGGCACCGGAATTGCCGTGGCCGCCGTGTATGCGGGTTTGCGCCTGGTGTCGGCATGAAAAATAGCGTGAAGGAACGAGCCTGTGATTGTGATTGAAACGCTGACGGGGTTTTTGCTGCTGTTCGCGGCAATGACCGGCTTAAGTCTGGCGATGGACCGCCACCATGAACAGCTCACGCAACAGCGTGACGTGCCATCCCGGCGCCGCAGGCAGTTGCGTGCTGGCGGTACGGTCCTGCTACTGCTTTCGCTCGCCGTCTGTATCCAGTCATGGGGCGGACCGATCGGCTTGACGTTGTGGTGCGGGCTCCTGACGCTGAGCGCGCTGGCCGTGGCGTGTTTGCTGGCCTATGTGCCGAAACTGGCACCGGCACTGATGCTGGCCGCAATTCCCCTGGGATTAGTGGGGCTGAGTTTGCGCCTGACGCCCGTCTGACCCGTCGATGGCAAACAACATGATGGTGCGCGCCGTATGGCGACACTGACGTTCGAGGTCAACAATGCTGAACAAGCGCAAGCGTTTTAGTGGAAAGCAAACGGCAGTGGCAGCGGCGGGCCTGCTGGTGGCAGCGGCCTCGCTTGGGCTGTGGTCCGGCACGCGGGCCGCTGCCAGCTACGAGACGGCGCCTGTGAGGCGCGGCAGTATCGAAGCGACGGTGACGGCGATCGGCACGTTGCAGCCGATGAGCTCGGTGGAAGTTGGTGCCCAGGTGTCGGGGCAAGTGCTGAAGCTGCACGTGCAGGCGGGCGATGTCGTGAAAAAGGGCCAGTTGCTGGCCGAGATCGACGCCAGCGTATTGCAGGCGACCGTCGATGCCGGGCGTGCGCAGCAGACCGAGTTGCAGGCACAACTGGCCGAGCAGCGGGCCCAGCATCGCCTCAGCGCGCAGCAGCATGAACGCCAGCAACAACTGCACAAGGGCGACGCCACCCGCCTCGAAGATGTGCAGACGGCGCAAGCCAACCTGGCGATGGCCTCGGCGCGCATCGCGCAATTACATGCGCGCATCGTTCAGACCCGGTCGAGCCTGAAAGCCGATGCGGCGCGCCTGGGCTACACGCGCATTTACGCGCCGATGAGCGGCACCGTGATCGGGATCGATGCCAAGGAAGGGCAGACCCTGAATGCCACCTACCAGACGCCGACCCTGATCCGCATCGCCGACCTGAGCTCCATGACCGTCTGGACCATGGTGTCCGAAGCCGACATCCGGAGCGTCAAGACCGGACAGGCGGCTTACTTCACGACGCTTGCCGGCGACCGTCGGCGCTGGACCGGCCAGGTACGCCAGGTGCTGCCAGCGCCGCCGGTCGCCGCCACCGGCCAGGTGTCCGGGCAGCCGGCTGCCAGCAAGGTGGTGCAGTACACGGTGCTGTTTGACGTCGATAACCAGGACGCCGAACTGCTCCCGCAAATGACGGCACAGGTCTCGTTCATCACGGCGTCGGCGCGCAATGTCGTGGTGGCGCCCTTGAGTGCGCTGCAACCGGTGGCGCAGAAGCCGCAGCTGTACACCGCCCGCGTGCTGGGCAGCGACAACACCGTGCACGTGCGCGAAGTGCGCGCCGGCGTGCATGACCGGCTGGCGGTGCAGGTCGTCGCCGGTCTCGGGGAAGGCGAGCAACTGATCACCGGCGACGCCGTGGCCGATACCGGAAAGAAGAGGTTTCAGTGGTAGGCGAGGCAGTATTGCAGGCAGGTCCGGCAGATACCGGCCACGGGGAAACGGGGCATGTACAGGCGCCGCTGATCGAACTGCGCGCCATCCACAAGCACTATGGCGGCAATGGCGGCGCGCCCGCTGTCAGCGTGCTGCACGGCGTGTCCCTGACCATCCGGGCCGGCGAGTTCGTCGCCATCGTCGGCGCCTCCGGCTCCGGAAAGTCGACCCTGATGCACCTGCTTGGCTGCCTCGACCGGCCCAGTTCCGGCCACTACCTTTTCAGCGGGCGCGACGTGGCCACGCTCGACGGCGACGAACTGGCGTGGCTGCGGCGCGAGGCGTTCGGTTTCGTGTTCCAGGGCTATCACCTGATCACGACCGAATCGGCCCGTGAAAACGTCGAAGTGCCGGCCATCTATGCCGGCATGCCGGAGGCCGAACGGGGTGGGCGGGCGATCGCCTTGCTTACCCGGCTGGGCCTGAGCGACAAGCTCGATAACCGGCCCAGCCAGTTGTCGGGTGGCCAGCAGCAGCGCGTGTCGATTGCGCGCGCGCTGATGAATGGCGGGCGCATTATCCTGGCCGACGAGCCGACCGGCGCGCTCGACAGCAAGAGCGGGGCCGAGGTAATGGTGCTGCTCAATGAATTGGCCGATGCCGGCCACACCATCATCCTGATTACCCACGACCGCGATGTGGCCAGGCAGGCGCGCCGCGTCATCGAGATCCATGACGGCACGGTGGTCGGTGATTCTGGCGCCGCACCCGTGAAGCGGGCCCTGGCGCCGCCCGACATGGCGCAGGCCGGGCGCGATGCCGGCGGTGCGTTCCTGGAGGATCTGCGCGAGGCGGCCCGCACCGCCTGGCGAGGTATGCGCATGAACCGCACGCGTACCGGGTTGACGCTGCTGGGCATCATCATCGGTGTGGCGTCGGTGATCGTGATGCTGGCCGTGGGGGAGGGCGCCAAGCAGCGCGTCATCGATGAAATGGGCTCGCTCGGCACCACCATCATGTATCTGGGTGGCGGCCAGCCGTCCAGCGGTGGCCCGCCCGGGCGCCTGACGATGGAAGACCTGGATGCTGTGGCGGCGTTGCCCGACATCGGCCACGTCATGCCGGTCATTGGCGACGAGGTCACGGTGCGTTACGGGAACGTCGACCGCCAGGTGTACGCGTTTGCCAGTGCCCATGTGATGCCGCTCGTGCACCGATGGCGCGTCGACAGGGGGCGCTTTTTCACGGCAGCCGAAGACCGTGATCTGGCGCCAGTGGTCGTGCTTGGCCACAAGGCATGGGAAAACTTTTTCCCGGACGGCGCCGACCCGATCGGCAAGCAACTCCTGATCGTCGATGCGCCCTTCGAAGTCATCGGCGTGATGGCCGAACGCGGCGCCGATTCGGGGTCGCAGAATTACGACGACATGGTGTTCATCCCCTATAACGCCGGGCGAATGCGGGTCTACGACGCGCGCGCCGAACCGGATTACACCGTCGTCGAGGCGGCGTCCGAGAACCAGGTGCAGGCGGCTGAAGAGGCCATGCACGACTTACTGCTGCAACGGCGCGGACGCGATGATTTCAGGATCGGCAATGCGGCAGCGAAACTGCAGGCTGCCGCGCAGACGAGCAACGCGATGAAGATGATGCTGGCGCTGGTTGCCGCTGTTTCGCTCATCGTCGGGGGCATCGGCGTGATGAACGTGATGCTGATGACGGTGCGCGAACGCACGCGTGAGATCGGCATCCGCATGGCGACCGGCGCGCGCGAGCGGGATATCTTGCGCCAGTTTCTGACGGAAGCTGTGCTGGTTTCTGTGGTTGGCGGCATGATCGGTGTCGCCACCGGTCTGCTGGTTGGGGGCGCGCTGCTGTTCTGGGACATGGCCGTACTGTTTTCGCTGTCGGCGATCCTGGGGGCATTCGGTTGCGCCGTCGCGACCGGCCTGATTTTCGGCTATATGCCGGCCAGGAAAGCGGCAGGGCTCGATCCCGTGGTCGCACTGGCGTCCGAGTGAACAGACCCTGTGACGATGAGCTTGCAAGATTGACTGGCTGATTGCGTGGCGACCGCAATGGCGCCAGCCGCAGCAGGCAACAGCGCAGACCGGACAAGCGCCGCGCAGGTGCGACCCGGCGCGCGCACCCCCACAGCCGTTCGCCGGTATCATGTGCCGAACCGCGCCTGCTACCAACGACGATTCCATGCAGCGGGCGCTTGCTAAAAAAGGGTGATATGAGAACGACGGAAAATACTGCGGTCGCCGAGTTGGCGTTTGAACTTGGCAAGGTAACGCGCAGGGCAATCGATGGCAGTTATGGCAAGGCCGATCCGGTCGAACTGTCGCGGGTGGCCAATGCGCTGCTCGAAGCAGGCCAGGAAAAAA
>Ga0308158_10004563_pt1 | contig 11674 bp, 12 predicted proteins | sample PhyBR2_FD_201038 | JGI IMG/M metagenome (GOLD analysis project Ga0308158, IMG submission 201038) | Phyllosphere microbial communities from UC Gill Tract Community Farm, Albany, California, United States - DLSLB.R2 | ecosystem: Host-associated > Plants > Phyllosphere > Unclassified | place: USA...
CGGCGATGCCGGCGAACACGGTCAGTACCATGCGTCCTGCTGGCGAGGTCGTATCCGCCCAAGGCTCAGCCAGTGAGCGCAGGCCGGCGCCGGCTTCTTTCAGCTTCTCGGCAATGTCGAGTAAATCGCGGGTGGAACGTGCCAGTCGGTCGAGCCTGGTCACCACCACCGTGTCATCATCGCGCAGCTGCTCGATCATCTTGGCCAGCTGGGGCCGGTCACGCTTTGCGCCCGAGATCTTTTCCTCAAACGTCCGCTTGCATCCAGCCTCCTTCAACGCGGTGCGTTGAAGGCGGAGATCTTGGTCGTCGGTGGACACACGAGCATAGCCGATGAGCATGTCGCAAAATTGTATCAGAATAAAAGTATTTTGCAACAGACTTTTGCGACATCAGCCTACCAGAGAACACGAACGCTGATTGCTCTGTCGCGAAACTTAGGAAATGCGCGACATCAACGCTTTCCCACGTTTCCGTCGCACTCGCTCATTTCGGGAAAACGACCGCCAGAGGTGAGGGGGCCCTTATCCTGTCCGACGGTCTTGCCCGCCGTTTCCAAGCGGAAACTGCGGATGGCGTTCATAGACAGTCATTCAACGCTTGTTTTCAGATCGCTCTTTCAAGACGTTTGACCGTTCAGTCTCTCTGGCGTTTCATCAGGTATAGAGGACGGACGTTTGCCGAAGATCGCCGCGTAGTTCTCAATCGGTGGTTGACGTGAATGGAAAAGATATGGCCTAACCAAGAGCTGCTTACCTTACAGGTGAAGCACTTAGGGGTGCGAGGTGATATGGACTCGAGTGAACGCCGTTTGAACGCCATCGTGAATAACAGCACGATGGCGATCTTCCTCATGGATGAGCGTCAGCACTGCGTGTTCATGAACGAAGCAGCGGAAGCACTGACCGGTTACCGTTTGGAAGAGGCAATCGGCCGTCCCTTGCACGATGTCGTTCATCACCAGCGCCCGGATGGTACACCTTACCCGTTGGCCGAATGTCCAATCGACCAAGCATTTCCCGAACGCGAACGGATGCAAGGTGAAGAGGTATTCGTCCATAAGGACGGACGCTTTTATCCCGTCGCATTCACCGCATCGCCAATTGCAGGCGATGACGGTCAACCTGTCGGCACGATTATCGAAGCGCGCGATCTGACGGAGGAAAGGGCCCGGGAGGCCGCGCTGCGGGAGAGCGAGGGCCGGTTCCGCAATATGGCGGATCATGCTCCGGTGATGATGTGGGTCACCGATGCGACTGGCTCGTGCACGTATTTGAATCACCAGTGGTACGACTTTACCGGGCAGACGATTGTGGAAGCGCACGGATACGGCTGGCTGGAGGCAACTCATCCTGACGATCGGCAGCGTACGGAGGCTGCTTTTGTCGCAGCGAATGCCAAACATGAACCGTTCCGCTTTGAGTACCGCCTCAAGCACGCATCAGGTGATTACCGCTGGGCGATCGATGCTGCGAGCCCTCGGTTTGGCGACGATGGTGAGTTCCTGGGCTATGTCGGCTCCGTCATCGACATCGACGAGCGGCGTGAAGCCGAGGAGCGACTTGCGGTTAGCGAGGAGCAACTGCGGCTTGCTCTCGAAGTTGCCGAAATTGGCCAATGGGACGTGGATCAGGCTACTGGCAGTATGTTCTGGCCGCCACGGGTCAATGCGATGTTCGGCATCTCTCCGGACGTGCCGGTTACGTTGGATGATTTCCATAACGGCGTGCATCTGGATGACCGAGAGAAGACCCGTCAGGCCTACGAGTCTGCAAGCGACCCTGATCGCCGCGCGCTTTACGACGTCGAGTACCGGACCGTCGGCAAGGAGGACGGCATTACCCGCTGGGTTGCGGCAAAGGGGCGTGGCCTGTTTGATGCGCAGGGTAATTGCTTCCGGGTGATCGGAACCGCGATCGACATTACGGCGCGAAAGGCAGGCGAACTCCGTCTCCATCAGCTCAACGAACGGCTCGAACACGAGGTCACCGCACGAACCGCAGAGCGCAACCGGGTATGGGAAATGAGCCGCGATCTGCTTGCCATCATGGGCTTCGACGGCTTCCTGAAGATCATAAACCCGGCATGGGAAGCCACGCTTGGCCGCGATACCGAGACGCTGCTGTCGATGTCGTTTCGTGAGCAGGTTCACCCTGATGACCATGATGCGATCAAGGACGTCATGGAGCGACTGCTTCGCGGCGAGACCGTCGAGCGCTTCGAGGACAGGATCGTTCATGCAGATGGATCGTGGCGCTGGATTTCTTGGACACTCGTGCCGGAAGGCGATGTCTTCTATGCCGTCGGACGCGATGTCACGTCAGAGAAGGCTGCTGCCGAAGAGCTGGAATACGCGCAGGAGGCACTTCGCCAGAGCCAGAAGATGGAGGCTATGGGCCAGCTTACTGGTGGCGTCGCGCATGACTTCAACAATCTGCTCACGCCGATTCTGGCAGCACTCGATATTCTTCAACGGCGCGGCGTCGGAGGCGACCGCGAACAACGACTGATCGAAGGTGCCATCCAATCGGTCGACCGGGCCGCCACGCTTGTTCAGCGCCTCCTGGCATTCGCACGTCGGCAGCCGTTGCAATCGGCTGCTGTCGACCTCGGCAAGCTTGTCGGGGGAATGGCGGATCTTCTTGCCAGCACGACCGGTCCCAAGGTTCGGGTGGTCGTCGATCTGGCAGACGATCTGCCGCCCGCCAAAGCCGATCCGAACCAGCTGGAGATGGCACTGCTGAACCTCGGCGTGAATGCCCGCGACGCAATGCCCCAAGGAGGCACGCTCCGGATAACGGCAAGTCGCGACAATGTCCGAACCCCCCACGGGGCGCTTAAGCGCGGGCATTACGTGCGATTGTCGGTGGCGGACACTGGCGTCGGGATGGACTCAGTCACGCTAGCTCGCGCGATCGAGCCATTCTTTTCCACGAAAGGCATTGGTAAAGGCACCGGTCTTGGCCTCTCGATGGCACATGGACTGGCAGCTCAGCTGGGGGGTGCGCTCACCATTCACAGCCAGGAAGGCGTCGGCACCAATGTCGAGCTTTGGTTGCCGGTCAGTGCCGTCTCCCCTGACGCTGATACGGAATCTACAAACGTTGCACATGATAATGCGGGCCGCGGCCTTGCACTCCTTGTCGATGATGAAGACGCGGTTCGGGCCAGCACGGCTGATTTACTCGAAGAATTTGGATACGAGGTTCGCGAAGCGAATTCCGCTGAAGCTGCTTTGGCGCTCGTTACCAACGGATTGGTCCCTGACCTGCTGGTCTCGGACCACCTCATGCCTGGTATGAGTGGGGTGCAGCTCGCATCAGAACTCCGAAAAACGTTGTCCGATCTGCCGGTGTTGATTGTTTCTGGCTACGCTGATGTGGACGGCCTTGCCCCGGATCTGCCTCGATTGGTGAAACCCTTCCGGAGCGCGGAGCTAGCCGCCAAACTCGCAGTACTATGAGACTGATCGGCGAAGGCGTAGCGCTCAAAAGCGATTACGGTGTGAGCGCATCTGGTGTCGCAAAATGCGCGACAAACGCAACGTTCGAAACTTAGCAGTTTCGAGACAAGGCTGCTGTCGTGTTCGCTTGATTAGCTCCAGTGGCGCACGGCCCCCGTATCGACATGGACGAAGCCGTCATGGGGATAATAACCGACCCCACCACCTCGCAAAGACAGTGCCGCGTCTCGCAAACGGTTCAGCCTCACACCGGGGATGGCAATGTCGGTTGCCTTGCCCAGTATGTGCTGGCTCTTGCTTGCCACGGCGTGCGAACGGGCGTGAAGCGCGCGGTTCGTTTTGGGGCAGCGATAGCCGGACACGAGCTTGAGATGCTGGTGCGGTGCCACGTCGAGCCGATCGCGGACACGGACTAGCAGGTTCAGAAGCTTCGGGTCCATGTGCCTGACTTCGCCGGTGCGCCAGTCGCGCAGCGCATGGTTCAGCTCGGCCAGCCCATCGGCCCGGTAGCGCCCGTTGGCGAAGTAGCAGGCCTCATAGCGCTCGCCATTGTGCGGATTGGCAAAGGCTAGACGGCGTTCCGGTGTGCGGGCGGATGCACGCTGCGATAGCGCCGCCATCACCAGCGCGGCAGCACCGCCGCCAAGAAGGTCGCGGCGGCCAAACGAGTGATCGATCATGCTTTTCGGCTCTCTGGGTAGGGAAGGCCTGCTCACCTAACATGTATCTGTCGGCTGCTCGCCCCGGCAAGGGTGCGTTCGTCCCGACGACACAACCGTTTACCGTCGCGCGTCGTCTTGTAGCAATACGCCCAGCTTTCGCTGAGGACATAAAGCTGATCGTTTACACCACCTTCGCAGAGGAGGTCCGTATTGGCCTGCAACGCACGCACCGGCAGCGCTGCCGCTTCCAGTGCCTGGCGTTCCTCGCCGCTCCTGAACACCGCGAGGAAACAGGTGCCTGCTAGCGCACCCCGTCTGCTGGACTGCACGGCGGACCTTGCTTGGAGCTCTCCCTCAAGCATCTTCGGCCTGCCGTACCGGAGTCACGGCGCTAACGCGCTCCAGGTAGGCGTTCGCCAGGGTGTAATGGACAAGCACCACTTCCGGCTTGGTCGCTTGCTGCGCAAGCTCAAGCTCGGTCTCCGCACGCCGTTGAAAATAGATCGCATCGTCCTCGTTCATCGCCAGCCTCCGTCGCGATCTGCAGGTCAGCCCTGCGGTCGCATGATTTAGGTGAAAACAATGATCGCGGTCTGTGCGATGTCCGACAGTGCGGCCGTATCGTGCGCGCAACCAGCAGAAACCGACCGATTTAATGCCAAAACCGGCCGCAACGTGCCTATATGGCCGTTATCGCTCGTCGACGACCAGGGCACGAGCGGCTGGAAGAGACGTGGAGCTTTCGCCCCGGTCAGAAGGGGGTAGCCATGTATCGAGCAGAGCCGTTCCACAGCCGTAACATTCTGCTCAACGCTTTGTCGGAGGAGGATCGCGGTCTGCTGACGCCGCACTTCGAACGAGTGCCCCTCGAACGCGAGATGGTCCTCGTCGCCGCGGACGAGCCCATTGCGCATGTGTATTTCCCTGAAAGCGGCATCGCCTCGATCGTCTCCTTATCCGTCGAGGGCGACCGGACCGAGGTCGGCATCTTCGGGCGCGAGGGTGTGTCTGGAACGTCGTTGCTGCTCGGCGCAGACCGTTCCCCGCACGAGACTTTCATCCAGGTGGACCACGCCCACGCCCTGCGCATCAGTGCCGCGATGTTCATGGAGGCGGTGGAGAGTAGCGCAACATTGCAGCGCGTGATGCTCCGTTATGTCCAAACGCCCTTCATTCAGACCCGCCAAAGCACCGTGGCGAACGCCCGCCACCAGATCGAGGCGCGACTGGCCCGCTGGTTGCTCATGTGTCGCGACCGCTACGACAGCGACGACATCCCCCTCACCCACGAGTTCATGGCGATCATGGTGGGCGCGCAGCGCAGCGGCGTGACAATCGCGCTGCATGTGCTGGAAGGCGCGGGCATGATCCGGCCGGCGCGGGGCCGGGTGACTATCCTCGACCGCGACAAGCTGGAAGAGATCGATAGCGACAGCTACGGACGCGCGGAGGCCGAATACCGCCGACTGATCGGGCCATTCGGCGAGCCCAGGGCGTAAGTGTGGGTGCGGAGAGTACCACAGTAACGATCGCAAATGCGTGCTGTTGTGAGCGCCCGCCGTTGCTATTTCCGATGACGATGGGAAAGGCGAAGATGCCGCGGTGTGAGCCATTGGTGTCGCAAAAGGTGGGACATATGCGACGTCCGAAACTCAGCATATTCTCGACAAAGCTCACGCTAAAGCGAAAATTGAGTTCTTCGCCCAAAGCCCATCCGACGCTGACTAAATGGCAATGATACGCTCGGCTTCATGCGCGAGATGCTTTAGCGTTGTCAGGTCGGGCTCTTCTCGCTGGCTGATAGTGTTAGCTATGCTTAATGTACCCAAAGCGTAACCAGCACGGTCTACCAGCGGAATGCCTACATAGAAACGAACGAATGGCGGCGCGGATACAGCTGAAAGATTTGAATAAACCTCATTCTTACGAGTATCTAATATAACCATCGGATCGCCTGGCCGCAATATAACTCGCCTGCAGATAAATTCCAGCCGTGGATACTCATCGGCATTAAGGCCAATGGCGGCTACGAGTCGTTGATGATTGCTGCTAACTATCGATATAAACGCAATGGGTGCCTTTGCGGCGTTAGACGCGTCAATTACTATACGTTGAAGTTCAACCTCCCGTTTGCTGACCGTCGTTCTTACTTGATTGAAGCCGGCTGAAGGCTCAGACCCGTTCTTAGGTGCCTCCATGACTACAGGTTCCCTGCTGCACGTAGGCTGACAGCTTTTCTACTGCCTACGATGACATGGTCGATAAGAACCATGCCAAGTTGGCTACAGAGATCGGAAAGCCGATGTGTGCACATAATATCCTCCTGGCTCGGACTTGGATCGCCACTGGGGTGATTGTGTGCAACGATGATGAAGGTGGCGCCGAGTTCGATTGCACGTCCGACAATCTCCCGATTGTAAAAAGGGGCGGCATCTACTGTTCCTACCGCCATTTCCTCATCCGCCAGCAATTCATGCTTGGGGTTTAGGTACAGCGCTCTGACCCGCTCTCTCGTCTCGAACCCCATCTGGAACTTGAGATAGTTGAGAAGCGCCGATGATGTGCCGATAATTGGCCGGTCGGCCGCTGCGCCTCGGAGTGAAAGTGCGACGGCCGACCGACACCAGCCTATGGCATTGATGACTGCATCGTCAGCTCCGACACGCCGCAACCGTGCGGACGAACCGGCAAGGACTGAAGCGAATGAGCCGAACTCGACTAAAAGCGCCCGCGCGGTAGATGCCGGGTCTAGTACCGTCGATGCGGCTCTCTTGATGAGTTCCTCGATCGCTCGGCGTTCCTCGATGCGCGATGGCGATTCCAGATTCCCAATGCGAGCAGGAGAAGCACCGGATAGCTCGAAGCCTCCGCCATCACCTGGTAGCCAAGCCGCCACATGCCAGGGGTGGTGATACGGGCAACATGAGCCGTCGTAGAGAGAAGATGTAGTGCGGCTGCGCACAGGACCCATCCTTTTCCGCTCCGCACACCGATGATCATGAGCCCTGCAAGCAGGCAGCAGTCGATCACCAGCAAGGAGCGCTCAAGATTGTAAAAGCGAGTGGCCAACGATGATTCAAGAACCGCCGTTGCGAGTGCCGCAATCCAGCAGAGTGCCATGACCGCTAGCTCAGGCTGCCTTAGGTGCTCTGCGATTCCCTGCGCATGACCTCGCCCACGCCACGCGAGAACCGAAAGCGCAACAAGGAACACCCAGAAGCTCGCGACGTAGAGGTCCATATCGGCGACCCATCATGAACCTCGCCATGCGTCAATCGGCAGCTGCAGGAACCTGTGGTTCGAGCGCGACGATTTTGCTGCCAGGGGTGTTCGGCACGCAGGTGCTGGGCCCAAAGCCAGACACATCGAAGAAGCTAATCAACTCTGTCATCACCTTGTGTGCTTCAGCGATCTTTGCCTGAGAACGTAGCTGAAGATTCAGGCTATCGGTCATCAGCTGCATCGCTTCGATCGACCCCTTGTCGATGAAGACCCGTGCGTCGGTTCGCTCGCACTGCATAGCGATCAGACAGCCCAGCGTGTCGGTGATACCTCGGTTCGTGGAGCGCTCGGCAGTGATCACCGCCTTCTTTGTGTTTTCAACGTGGTCGACAGAAACGCGGGGCATAATATTCTCCAAGCCCGCGGACTGTGTCCGAGGCTTACTCGTGAGGCCGTTCGAGGCTGTTTGCGATGCGCTGCGCGGTGGAGTCGTAGATTGCCGGAGCGGCGATCACGACCAGTGCAGCCAAAGCAGCAATCGCGAGGATCAGGGCAAGCCGACGCAACGCGACGTCTGGATCCTGGTCCTGCCCGCCGGAAACAGAGAGCCGTTCGTCATCGAAAACGAAGGTGGATCGCTGTTCCCGAACTTCGGCGGGGTGAGGCGACTCTGCGGTGGGGACGGCCCGATTGGCCATTGGCATTGACTGTCTAGACATCGGATGTGGAGAGGCGGAACCGTCGGGCGAGCTTAGCACCTCTTCCGCCAGGTTGCTTCCAACCGGCCCGGCGCACATGCCGGCATGCATCGCTTCAAACCGCCTCAGCTGGTCTGCGGCGGACAATCGTGAGATGCCCCCGAGCTTCTTGCGCGCCGAGAATACGTGCGAGTTAACCGTTGATGGCTTGATGCCGAGTTGGTGAGCGATCTCCTCAGCCTTTCGCTCGTGGTGTGCAAGCCGCAGGCAATTCCGCTCCATTGGCGTCAACGAGTCGTACAGCATCTGGTCCATCACTTGCTTGCCATGCCACGACTGTGCGCTCTGCGCACCCGACCTAGTTCGATCGCTTTTGCAAAAAGGGGTTCGTTGCAGTCCGTGCCTCATCGGCTGCCTGACAATCATCGCGGGCCGCATCGGCTTAGGCCGCTATGTGACTGGAACGCGATCGGGCGCCATCACAGGGGAAGGATCGATCGCATAACCAAAGGGCGAGAACGCCGGGCTGAACCTTGTTCGCCCGCTGCCTCTCACCATTGTCGAGTCGGTCGCCCAGCATGACAACGGCTAGCTCGAAGCCGTCGGGATACAGTATGCGTGAAGTCGCCCAAAGCTGGTTGGCCGACCAGTTCCGTTGCCGCCTTGCGTGCGGCACCCTTTGTCCTCAAGGCTCACCTTCGAGTTTTGAGGGCAGCGCCACATTCCACTGACCGCTTTCCCGGGCAGTCAGATTCTGACGGGGAAGTCTGGTCTTGCAGACAGTTCGACAATCTCGATCCAGGCCAGCTCGTGATCGATTCCCTCGTATGATATGAAAAGACGCATGCGCTCTTCCCTTGGTCGAGCAAGGGCGACGTGGACCACGTCCGCCATCTGCCCTCGAAAAAGCTCGATCGGCTTCTTGTGCTGCGCCTCCGAGTGAAGGCGCAGACAGGCCACGGCTCCCCATCTTACTAAGTCTGTCAATGCGGTACGCTCCACAGCGGTCAGAACGCTGACCGAAGCACCTGTATTGATTGCTTTAACTGCGCTTGCATCAGTAACGTTAATCTGGAGTCCCAATCAGGGACCGTGAATCTTGCAGCGAAAAGGCAACGGCAAAACAGCACGACACGAACGGCCTATCTGACGCGCCCGATTGTGCCAGTTTCCGTAGGGGCAACTCTTTTTTCCGGCGGATTGATCGACACGATAGATCGGCGTCGCACTTCATGGCGTGGTATGCCTTACTGGTACCTCGATTATCAATCCGTAGCAGAGTTTTCAGCACTAAGTCGGAACGGCCTACTGAATAGCCCCTAGATTTCTGGACGCCTTCAATCCTAATTTTGAGGACAGGAGGCGACGATGGGGAAGCCCAATTTCAGCGATGAGTTCAAGCGTGACGCGGTGGTGCAGATCATGGAGCGGGGTTACCCGGTAGCGGAGGTTTCGCAGCGCCTCGGCGTCAGCCCGCACTCGCTGTATGCGTGGAAGAAGCAGTTTGCGAAGGTGGCGTCGGGCGATGCCAATAAGGACGCCGAGATCCGCCAGTTGAAGCGCGAGTTGGCTCGGGTGACCGAGGAGCGAGACATCTTAAAAAAAGCCACCGCGTATTTCGCCAGGGATGCCAAGTGAGATACGCCTTTGTCGCGGAGCATCAGAACCAGTTTGGCGTCCGCGCGATGTGCCGGTGCCTGGCGATCCAGCCCAGCGGTTTCTATGCCTGGCGCAAAGCGCCGCTGAGCCGGCGAGCGCAAGAAGATGCTCGGCAGATTGCATTGATCCGGCAGGCCTGGAGCGACAGCGGCAAGGTCTATGGGTATCGCAAGTTGCACGACGATCTGCTCGATCAGGGCGAGACCTGTTGTCCCAATCGCGTTGCCCGCCTGACCAACCTGGCAGGCATCAAGGCGCAGATCGGCTACAAGCGGCGTCCAGGCAGCTCAGGAGGAAGGCCATCGGCCGTTGCTGCGAACACTTTGGATCGCCAGTTCGACGTGCCGCAGGCTAATCGCGCCTGGGTGACGGACATCACTTATATCCGCACGATGGAAGGCTTCGCCTATCTGGCGGTCGTGCTCGACCTCTACTCCCGTCGCGTGGTGGGCTGGTCGCTGCAAAGCCGTCAGACAACCGATGTGGTTTTGCAGGCCCTGCATATGGCGGTCTGGCGGCGTAAGCCGAAGAACCGCGTGCTGATCCATTCGGATCAGGGTTCGCAGTTCACCAGTATGGACTGGTCTGCCTTCACCCGGGCTCACAATCTGGAGCACTCCATGAGCCGGCGGGGAAACTGCCACGATAACGCCGTCGCTGAGAGCTTCTTCAATCTCCTCAAGCGTGAGCGCATCCGGCGACGCACCTATAAAACGCGCGAAGAAGCCCGGCACGACGTGTTCGATTACATCGAGATGTTCTACAACCCGATCCGCAAGCATGTCAGGAACGGGATGCTGTCGCCCGTCGAGTTCGAACGGCAGCAGGCTTTGATGGCTCAAGGCGTCTAGAAAACTAGGGGCTATTCATACGTCGCCTCCTTTGTGAATGCACCTTGGCGGCAGATGGCGTAGCCTATTTAGGTGCCTCGGACCGTCGTTCCAAAGGGGCGTTGCCTCAACGCCTAATCGCTGAGCGGTAGTTGCGTCGTAGCCCGCGTCAAACGCCTCGGGTCATTCTCTCATGCCTTTCGGCGCCCCCGCGGAGTTCTGCTGAGGGCCTATTCTCGATCGGAAGAAAGGCAACTGCCCAGCTTAGGCCGTCCCAGTGTCGCAAAAGCCGCAACATACGCAACGTCCGAAACTCAGCACTTACGCGACAAGCCTATGTCCGCTCCCGCCCATTTGCGGACGTAGCGCGACGTAGCTACCCTATGACGATGATCGCCTCGTTGCTCGCACTCTCCCTCCTTTCGTTAGGCTTTCCAGCCGATAGCCCGGTGCGGGAAAACTTGTCAGAAACCATCTATTACGCAAGCATCGACGCTAGCGGCAGCCGTCTTTGTGATCGTAATCGAAGTGCGCGTTACGAAAAGCAATTTAAGAGGCGGTACGGTGGCCGGATTTCTGCTTTGTTGAATTACCGCACGCAAAGTCATGGACCTGATCCGGACTTCATCACAACGAGTAGCTGTCGAGGGTCTTCTGAAACAGGTGCCGGTCAGGATCGGCGACATTCGCAGGGGTTGAATGATTTCGACGCAACGCTTCGCGATCTTGAACGGCGCTTCGGTCCCGTGGCGAACGGCGGCTAACCACCAGGTTGCGACGTTCATGCTGCCGACCGGCAGCAATCCGAAGCGGCCAGTCTGCATCCGCCCACACCCGTTCGTACCTGGCGTCATAACGGTCACGATTGCCGACACTCTTTCATCAGCTAAAATGATATAGGACTGGGGGGCGGAGACTGTCGCAATGATTGGCATGTTAGCACTTGCGGCAGCTACGGTAGCTACCTGTCCCGTTGAGCAGGCACACTATGTTATGCGCCACGATCCAAGCGTAACTGCCTACTTTCGCTCAGTCGACAGCGGTCCAGATTGGCCAAGCCATGTTGCGATAGCAGTCCAGCATAAGGAATTAAGGAAGACCTTTTGGTGGCTGCCGTGGAACGGTGGCTCGAACGGGCTCC
>Ga0308158_10004565_pt1 | contig 11670 bp, 7 predicted proteins | sample PhyBR2_FD_201038 | JGI IMG/M metagenome (GOLD analysis project Ga0308158, IMG submission 201038) | Phyllosphere microbial communities from UC Gill Tract Community Farm, Albany, California, United States - DLSLB.R2 | ecosystem: Host-associated > Plants > Phyllosphere > Unclassified | place: USA...
GCTCAATCCGTAGAATTTCAAAATATGAATCGTATTTTAAAATTACAGGATCAAATTCGTCAGCAAAGTCAATTTGTTGAACAGATCAAAGTAAATGCCACACCTGATTTACATGGTTGCGTAACTACGGCTTACTTTAGAAAAGAACCCTTTGTTAGTGAGCTTATTGCAGGAAAGTATATTTCTTATCATTATGATTTTAAAACTGAAACAATCAAATGTGTCACCAATATACACAAGCGTACTTTAGTAAAAGCTTGCACTCGGCTATAACAGTGAAACATAAAAAAGCGAAGCAGATGCTTCGCTTTTTTCTTTTAGATCAACGTTCTAAATTACTGAGCTAGAGTGTGTTCTTTTAAATAATCTTCGGTGCGTTGCATCGCGTCTTTAATGTTAAGAATTGCATTTTCAACATCGGCAAAAGTCTTGGCATGACCACCACTTAAAGCCTGACGCCATTTTCGAGCACCCGGAAGGTTTTGGAATAGCCCAAGAATATGGCGTGTGATAATCGACAATGGCGCACCCTCAGCCATACGCTGAGCAATATAAGGCAGCATTTGCTCGATAATTTCAAAGCGATCAGGTAGATCCAAATTCCACAGCTGCCCCAGCTCTGCCAAAAGGTAGGGATTATGATAGGCCTCACGACCAATCATGACACCATCGACATGTTCTAAATGTGCTTGTGTTTCTGCAAAAGTTTTAATACCACCATTAATTTCAATCAGTAGGTTTGGACGTTCTTGTTTGAGTCGATAGACATCTTCATAACGCAGTGGCGGAACTTCACGGTTTTCTTTCGGAGAAAGTCCCTGAAGCAAGGCGATACGCGCGTGTACGATAAAATTATCACAGCCCGTTTTGGCTACGGTATCGACAAAATGCAGCATTTCTTCATAAGAATGCATGTCATCAATGCCGATACGGTGCTTTACCGTCACTGGAATATCGACGGCATTCCGCATTTCAGCGATACATTCTGCTACAAGATCAGGTTCTGCCATGAGGCAAGCACCAATTTTATTGTTCTGTACACGGTCACTTGGGCAGCCGACATTTAAGTTGACTTCGTCATAGCCCCAGTCTTGTGCCATTTTGGTACAAGTGGCTAGGTCTTTAGGGTTTGAGCCACCAAGTTGTAAAACGATCGGGTGTTCTTCATTGTTATAATCGAGATGGCGATTTGCACCACCGAATAGAATCGCACCAGTGGTGACCATTTCGGTATAAAGGATGACGTTTGGGTTAAATAAACGTGCAAAAAAACGATAATCTTTGGTTGTCCAATCCATCATCGGTGCAACACTGATTCGTGGAGATTGAGGGGCTTCAATGGTTTTGTCAGTATTCATTAAAAAATCAGGCTCTTCAACAGTGTTCATCAGTTTCTATCGGCAAATACATGGTTAACGCACTATGTTTTGAAGTAGAAGTGGTGCAAAGAAATATGTGGGAAATTACATGAAAATCAGATGTCACATGACCAAAGTATCAACCTATGTATTGAGTACAGCACAATAAAATGGGCTGAAATGCACTCAATATGTAGAGATATGGTCTTTGGGAGTAGACACGAAAAAATGAAACGCGGTGCTTCATTTTTATTCAGATATTTCCGATAGCGCGCAATACTATCACAAAAATGAAATTGGTTCATTTGACTGAGTATGCTGCTTTACGGAGGAGGGGGAGCACTACAAGGCGACATTTATTTTAAGACACAACTCATGCTACTCAAGGAATTTGTTCAAAAGCTAAGTTAGTGGAGTTTCATCAAGATGCTTTAGGTCAATTGAGATGATAGAGTTATGATATCTCAGATGAATACTAAAGTTGGTTAGATTTGATGGGGGATTAGGGAGTTTGTTTTATAAGCATTTGAGTGAAACCACCATAAACGATGAAAAAGCTTAAACATCATTAGAGTGTGGAAACTGTATATTGTTTAAAACGCTCAATCGGCCATTTACTCTAAATAACCGATTGGGAAAGCTACTCAACGCTATCAGTATATTTATATCACTTTTTCAAATTATTCGTATATGCCAGAACAATTTGCTGCGAAATATACGCTAATTGGCAATCATCACTTTCATGATGGGTATGTGCGAATAGATTTGAATCATGGTTTGAGCTTGAAATTTTATACGTCGTTGTAAGCGTTGTTGGTGTGCTTGCATGTTTATTTTTCTTTGTAATTGGGAAAACTCTTCCTTCAAATACTGTGCCCCAAACAGGAACATCCTTAAGCCTGATTGGATCAACCTTGTACGGGTCTTGTTCAAGAACTGTAAAGTTGGCGATTTTCCCAGATTGAATGCTTCCGAGTGAATCCTCTTTGCGCCAAGAATAGGCTGCTTCAATGGTGATGGCACGTAAAGCAGCGTCGACACTAATTCGCTGTTCAGGTGCAGCAACACGACCACTCGCAGTTATGCGATTTACGCCTGACCATGCTAAATATAAAGGATCTGATGGTGCCATAGGCAAGTCAGAGTGAAATGAAAGATGAAGTGTTTGCTTTAAAATAGAGGCATTTCGTACCATCGTGTCCGCGCGCTCACGCCCGAGACCATCTACAAATTTATCTGCAAATCCGACAGGATAGTAAGGGTTTACACTAAAGATGGCTCCATTTTTAGCTAACTCTACAATTTGTTCTTCTGTTGAATTGGCAAAATGCACAACGACAAAACGATGATCCATCTTCGGATTTTCTTGCATACGTTTTTTTAATGTTGCCAGTACGACATCTGTCCCTAAATCACCATTCACATGGATATGTAATTGGTAGCCTGCATCCCAGAATAATTTAGCACGACGCTCTAAGTCCTCAGGTTCAATCATCCATTCGCCATGGTGACCATCTGTATAGGGTTCTTTCATTTGCATCAGTTGGGAAATAATCGCGCCATCTGCAAATAGTTTAATTTGTTTTGGGAAAAACATGACTTTTTTGCCTGAATTTTCAGGCGCTTTGGCAATGACTGCTTCGACTGCTGGTAATGCTTTTTCCAGCCCGACTTTATTTACGATGGCACGACCATCAGCCAGAAAGGTTGAATACATTGGGGTTTCATCAGCCCCTAAAATTTGCTCATAAAGTTTCCACATTTCAGGTGTAGCAATTGCGCCTGGCTCATTGTAGGCAGTAACACCATTGGCATGGGTATAAGCCACCATCTGTTTTAAGCCGAAAGTCATTCGTTTAGGTGTCGCGACTAAACTTAAAAACTTCGGCATAACAGCAGTTTCCATGAAGCCCTGTTCCCAGAAATGTCCAGCTGTATAGTCCATCATCTTGCTGGCTGGTCCCAGATTTGCAAGGTCTTCTTGTTTAAGATTCATTAACTTGAGTGCAGCGGTATTTAAGTACACTTCATGGCAAGAACGTTGCCAAATAATAATTGGGCGTGTTGAGCTGATTTTATCTAAGGTTGCTCGGTCAATAGGTCCGTGCCATAGTTTATGATATCCCCAGCTGACCAATGGCTCATTTGGGTCTTTTAAATTGGCTTCTGCTTGACTAAGTTTGGCAAGGTATTCTTCGGAAGAGTTCGCTGCTTTGAAGGTGCGGTCGGGTAAATTCCAGTCTTCTGTGGCAATCACTTCTGTGGCGAGTGTGAGTGCACCAAGCACAGGGTGTAAGTGTTGATCGATAAACCCAGGCATGATGATTTTATCTTTAAATTGATCATTGATTTTAATTGATGATTTTCCAGCCTGTTTTTTGAGTTGAGCAACTGTACCCACGCCTATAATTTTTTTTCCTCTGACGGAAACCGCGGTAGCCTCTTTTTGTGCGGACTCCATCGTAATGACTTTTTTAGCTGGGTAAATGATGATTTCTTCACCATTATTGGTAATGACTGGACGCGGCTTAGCTGTATGGTCTTTTGCATTGCTATAACAAGATAAGGTCGATAACAAAAAAATAGAGGATAGTATTGTAAGAGTAGTCTTCATTGATCTCATTCCATGAGGCATAGGTAACTGAAAGATTAGTCGAGCTTATGCCAATAATAAAGGCAGGAAGTGAGGGAAATACAAAAAACATTCTTTTGAGTGATTGAGACTTGTTCTTAATAAATACTTAGTATTTTAAATCAGTCCATTCGAATATTCCTGGTTTTATGTTTTCGTAATAGGATTTCACACCAAATTTACGTCGTAACTTTTTATATAATTTTAGATGCAATTCATGCTACTCAAAGGATTGCCCCAAATATTTTGAACAGAAACTTAAAAGTTGAAAGCAAATATATTCCATGTTAATTGATTAAAAAAATTGAAAGATACATAAATAGAAGATGTTATGAAAACCAAGTAAAATACTCGTGATTTAAATATTTATAAATCACTTAAAAGTTTTAAGACACAATGCTTGCGCAGTTTTTTTTGATTCTTTACTATGGGCCGAGATGTAAAAATAAATGATGTAGAACAAGAACAAACAGGGGAACAGCCAATGCGAATTATACCGACACAGACAGAATCCCCACCCCTAAAAACGGCCCAAATGATGGGGCAAGTTTACCGTTATCATGTCATGATCAAACCGTCTGGTGCACAGTGTAACTTAGACTGTAGCTATTGCTTTTATTTGCATAAGCAAGACATGTTACATCAACCCAAGACACCACGTATGGCAGAGTCACTGCTTGAACTGCACATTAAACAATACATCCAAGCACAAACCGCCGATGAAGTGGTGTTTAGCTGGCAAGGTGGCGAACCGACGTTGATGGGTTTAGCATTTTTTGAAAGAGTGGTTGAGCTGCAACAGAAGTATAAGAAACCCAATCAGCGCATTGAAAATGACTTACAAACCAACGGCACCTTACTCGATGAAGAATGGTGTGCTTTTCTCAAAAGACATAACTTCTTAGTGGGTTTGTCAATTGATGGCCCTGCTGAGTTTCATGATAAACATCGTTATAACAAAGGCGGCAAACCAACCCATGCCAAAGTCATGCATGCCGTAGAGCTCCTCCATCACTACCAAGTTCCGTTTAGTGCGCTGTGCGTCGTCAACAGAGACAACGCAAAGCGCCCCATTGATGTGTATCGCTTTATCCGTGATCACGTTCGACCACGTATGATTCAATTTATTCCCGGTATGGAAAGTGCGCAGTTCCAGCAAACTGCTCCAGGGCATTGGAATCTCGATGATTTGCCAACTCTTGGCAGTTCAGCCGCTCAACCCGGTACGTCAGATTCGGTTGTGACCGACTGGTCGATTGCTGCCGATGACTGGGGTTATTTCCTCTCTCGCGTTTGGGGTGAATGGTTGAATAAAGATTTTGGCCAAGTTTTTATCGATCAGTTTGAAAATATGATTTCGATGATGTTTGGCTATGGCCCACAAAAATGTGTTTCAGGGCAAATTTGTGGAAAATCATTGGCGGTTGAACATAATGGAGATCTCTTTTCCTGTGACCATTTTGTCTATCCTGAATACAAGCTGGGCAATATTCAGGACGTTCATCAAGGGGATCTGGTTTTTTCCGAACAGCAAAAGAAATTTGCGTATTCCAAATATAAATCTCTGTCTAAATATTGTACAAGTTGTCCATATTTGCAGTATTGTTGGGGAGACTGTCCTAAAGACCGCTTCTTGAAAACCCCTGATGGTGAAGCAGGCTTGCACTACCTTTGTTCAGGACTGAAAAAGTTTTTTCATACCGCAACCTTATCTAAAAACGAGATTGCGAAACGTTTACAACCTCATTAAAACAACCGTTGTAATTGAAGCAGAAGGGTATCTCTGCTTCTAAAAAGAAGTAAAAAAGCTGTGACGAAGTCACTCATAAACCCGACTTTGTGAAATAAAAAAATCTCTAGTGCTTCATAACAATCCTAATAAGAAGAAATACCATGCGGAAAAGTTTAATTGCACGTTCCGTCGCGTTGATCGGCGGTGCGTTGCTGTCAGCAACGACCTTTGCAAAACAACCCAATATTTTAGTGATTTGGGGCGATGACATTGGTTGGCAAAACGTCAGTGCCTACGGCATGGGAACAATGGGATACACTACCCCCAATATTGACAGTATTGGAAAACAAGGGATTCGATTTACCGATCACTATGCGCAACCTAGTTCAACTGCAGGCCGTGCTGCTTTTATTACAGGGCAGTATCCAATTCGTAGCGGTATGACCACAGTTGGACAACCGGGCGATGCGCTTGGTTTACAAGCAAAATCACCGAGCCTCGCAGAGGTGATGAAAAGTGCAGGCTATGCCACTGGTCAATTTGGTAAAAACCATTTGGGTGATCGAAATGAACACTTGCCGACGTCTCATGGTTTTGATGAGTTTTATGGCAACCTATACCATTTGAATACTCAAGAAGAGGCGGAACAACGTGACTATCAAGCCTTTGCAAAAAAATACTCAGGTAACTTAGAGGACTATGAGAAAAAATTTGGTACACGCGGGGTCATGCATTGTTATGCCAGTTCAAAGAATGACAGTACCGATGATCCACGTTTTGGGAAAATGGGGAAACAAACTTGTAAAGACACGGGCCCTCTAACTCAAGAACGTATGAAAGACTTTGATGCCAGTGAAGTTATTCCAAATGCAGAACGTTTTATGAAACAAGCAAAAGCAGATGGAAAACCATTTTTCGTTTGGATGAATACTAGTCGTATGCACCTTTATACACGCTTGAATGACAAGTGGCGTTATGCAGCAGAGAAATATACCTCCGAGGCGGACTACCATGGTAGTGGCATGTTGCAACATGACCATGACATTGGTCTCGTGCTGCAATTCTTAAAAGACAATGGTTTAGATGAAGATACGATTATCTGGTACTCAACTGATAATGGTCCAGAGCATTCTTCATGGCCTTATTGTGGTACGACACCATTCCGTGGCGAGAAGATGTCAACTTATGAGGGTGGTGTGCGAGTTGTGTCCATGTTGAAATGGCCAGGGACTATTAAAGCAGATCAAATTAAAAATGGTATCCAAACCCATATGGATATGTTTACGTCATTGGCAACCGCAGCAGGCGTACCAAATGTCGCTGATAAGATGATGAAGGAGAAAAAACAATATATCGATGGTATAAACAACGTGCCGTATTGGACTGGTCAGAAAGAGGACTCAGCTCGTGAAAGTATGTTCTACTACTATGAAAACAAACTAACTGCAGTCCGCATGGGGCCATGGAAATTCCACTTTTCAACCAAGGAAAACTACTATGCCAATGTAGTTCCATTGACTGTTCCAAAAGTCTTTAACTTGCGTATGGATCCAATGGAGTCATATGACAGTATTGATTCTGAAGGGCATTTAATGCAGAAAGTCAGTTGGCTAATGCAACCAATGAATAAACTCGTCGCAGCGCATATTAAAACCTTACAAGACTATCCTCCAGTACAAGGCAGTAAATCATTTGATATGTCGAATATTGTTGGTGATACCTTGTCGAAAGGCAGTCAGTAACGTTAAGGGTCAAACTTGAATGATTCTAGTTTGGTCTCTTTTTCTGACTAAAAGTAGATCTAAAAGTTAAAGCCATATAAATCTTATATGGCTTTTTTAGTGCCTTATTATGTGGTAATCGAATAGCTATGCAAATTGCCTGAATGAGGTTGCCTGTGTTTTTATAATACTCGATGTTTGGCGTTGGCGGTTCGAAATAATCATAAACTGAGTCGAGAAAATATCTAAGTAGGTTTTTACAGATTTGATTATCAGTAGGCACCTTAAAGGTTTGAATATAGTGGTTACAGATGAATATTTGTATGCGCTTTAATAATTATAGCAGCAGTAAAATAGTACATGTGCAATGTTATGACCACTTGCTAAAAGAATATAGATTTGTCTAATAAAAAAGACCTTTAGGCAAAGCTAAAGGTCTTTTGATACTGATATGTTAGTCGCTAAATCCGACTGCAGCGCCGGGCTTAATATAGCGCGGCATTTTTTGCCCTGTTTGTTGGGCAACTGCGTGAAGGGTACGTTCAATCCAACCTGCATCCATAATGAACATGAGTGAGTCGTCGTCGTTTAAGTTGACGTTTGCACCCTCAACGATCATGAAGCCTTCAGCACCTTCTGGTGTAGTTAAAGTATGGATAGAACCTGCTGGTTCAAATAAATAGCTGCCAGCTGTTTGAACATCTTCAGGATATTCCACATAATGCCATGCACCTGCTGTTGTATAAAAATGCACAACACCTGTATGGAAGTGGCGTGGAAGAGTTGTACCCGCATCAAAACGTGCACGAATAACCCATACACCATTGTCTGGATCTAAAAAGCAAGGGGTTACATGTACGCCTGGTAAGGCGTTTTTGATTTCGCTATCATTAACATTAATGGTTAATAAACGATCTTGATGATTGATTGACTGTGTAATACTCATGACAAACTCCATGTATGTCTTAAATTTAGAATTTGATGATTAAAATCGGTATCAAATATTTCCATGAAACTCAGCATAGCAATGTTTGACTGGATATAAACCACTCGAAAGAATGGATTTACTTTTGTTTAGTAAGTATCCATTTCTTAACGAGTCGTAAAACATATTCAAAATATAAATACTTAAACAGTATCTTGTTTTTAAAATGTTTTTATCATTTTAGAAAATTGAATATGCACCATCAACTTTCACAATCGCGCCATTTACAAAGCTTGCGGCATCAGATGCTAAGAAGACCACTACGTTAGCAATTTCTTCGGGTTTACCTAAACGTTGCATTGGTGAGCGTTGCATAATGCCATTGAATACTTCAGGCATATCTTTCAATGGTTGGATAAGCGGCGTATCGATCCAACCCGGAGCAACAGCATTTACGCGAATTTTGGCTGGAGCCATGCTCAGTGCATGTGAGAAGGTCAATTGATCAATGGCACCTTTAGAGCAAGAGTAAGCGGGTGCAATCCCTGAACCAAATTGTGCATACAGTGAAGACACGTTAATGATTGATGCATTGTCCGATTTGGCTAAGGCTTTAGCTGCGACTTCACTGATATAAAAAACAGAGGTGAGGTTAACTTCTAGTACTTTTTTATAAGTATCTAATTCGTGTTCTGAAACAGAACCCATACCTGCACCGTTGAATAAAGTATCAATGCGATCTACTTTTGCGAAAAAAGCATCGACAGCGGCTTTATCCGTGACATCCATTTCGACAGCTTCAATATCCAAACCAGCAGGGAAAACTGCTTTGGCTGCTTGTAAGCCAAGTGCCCATACTTTTGCACCACGTTCAGCAAATGCAACTGCAACGGCTTGACCAATACCAGATGTGCCACCTGTCACGACGGCGATTTTATTTTCAAACATTTTTGTGTTGAAAGCGTCCATTTCTTTCTTTCCTATTTCTTTCAGTTTTTGAGTTCAGCCTGTGCTGATGGTTTTACCCTAGAACGTTAAGTACCGAATGAAAAGAATGGTCTTTAAAAACCATTCTTTCGCATGGTTGCTTCAAGTCATGAGGCTGTTAATCTTCAGACATAAATTGATGGATCAATAAGTGAGCAATATTCATGTTTTCTCATTCTTTGGAAGCATGATTAAGCGTTTACAACCACATTAAAAAAACTGTTGTACTCAGTGGGCAGGATTGAGCCCTTTATGCTGAATAATTAAACAGCTGTCTGAGTGAGACTGTCTGAAAATAAGTTTTTAGTTCCCAAAACTGTTAAGGAAAACACATGCGTAAAAAGATCATCTCACGTGCTATAGCGTTGGCTGGAGGTACTTTACTTTCGACCGCCTTAATGGCCAAACCACCCAATATTTTAGTGATTATGTCGGATGATGTAGGCATGACCAACGTCAGTGCGTATAGCCATGGCATTATGGGGTATAACACGCCGAATATTGACCGAATTGCCAAAGAAGGCATCATGTTTACTGACCATTATGCACAGCCTAGTTCAACTGCTGGTCGTGCTTCCTTTATTACGGGTCAATATCCAATTCGTTCAGGTCTAACCACGGTGGGACGCCCAGGTTCACCTTTAGGGTTGAAAGCAGAAACACCAACGCTCGCAGAAGTACTCAAACCATTGGGCTATATGAATGGCCAGTTTGGTAAAAACCACTTAGGTGACCGTAACGAACATTTACCAACTGTACATGGCTTTGATGAGTTTTACGGTAATTTGTATCATCTCAATACCGAGGAGACTTTTGAGCAGGTTGATTATCCAAAAGATCCTGAGTTCCGTAAAAAATTTGGTACCCGTGGTGTTCTGCACTGTTATTCATCTACAACAGATGATGAAATGACAGATCCGCGTTTTGGTAAAATGGGCAAGCAGAAATGTGAGGATACAGGCGAACTTTCACGTAAACGCATGGAAACTGTGGATGATGAATTTATCGCAGCCAGCGTAGACTTCATGAAGCGCAGTAAAAAAGCAGACAAGCCATTTTTCGTTTGGTTAAACCCAAGTCGTATGCATATGTTTACCCATTTACGTGAGTCTCATCGTTATCTAGCAGCAAAAGCTACATCTGAAGAAGACATGTATGGTAGCGGTATGATTGAACACGACATGCAAGTCGGTCAAGTGCTGGATGAAATGAAAAAGATGGGAGTGTTAGATAACACGATTATTGTCTATACCACCGATAATGGTCCTGAACATAGTGCCAAAAACCATGGCGGAACCACGCCATTCCGTGGTGAGAAAATGACGACTTATGAAGGGGGCGTACGTGTTCCAATGATGATTCGTTGGCCTGGACACATTCCTGCGGGACAAGTCAAAAATGGTATTCAAGCCAATATGGACCTTTTCACAACCTTGGCAGCCATCGCAGGCAATACAAATGTGGTCGAGGAAATGAAAAACAATCGTAAGCAATATATTGATGGTTTAAATAACCTTGATTACTGGACAGGTAAGTCAGCTGAAAGTAAGCGTAATAATTTCTTGTATTATCATGAGTCTACGCTACGTGCTGTCCGAATTAACCAGTGGAAGCTACATTTAGAAACCAGTGAAACCTATTATGATGGTTATCAAAAGCAGAAGATTCCATTGATCTTCAACATTCGTCAGGACCCATATGAATCATTTGATAGCACTACAGATCGCTCGCAAATTACTCAGCAAAAATTATGGTTGGGTGAACCTGTAGAAGCATTGCTTGGGCAACATGTAAAGTCTTTGATGGATTATCCACCTGTACAAAAAGCGACGACGCTTGATTTCAGTAAATTGGTTGAAAATTTACTGTCCCAAAAGAAATAAAATGCATCATGCGTGATCAAGGCAGTCCAGTTTTGGGCTGCTTTTTTTATTGAATGTATCAAAATTTGTTTTCTAATTAAGTACCATCTTTAGATGGCGGTATTGTAAAAATAAAGATGTTGTTAATAAGATGTTTGTATTTGATGAAGTCATCAAAAATCAAAAAAGTAGAGTATTCGGATAACTTTATACTGTCGATAATCGCTATTTACTTGGCATATTGAAATATTAAAAACAATGCATCTATTTGTTGGTAGAACACTCGCATTGAACACATAGAGTGACAGGGAGTGTTGCTGAATCAATCACTATGTCCTAGCAGGATTGAATTGAATTTAGCTTAATCATTCAGTATGTTGAATACATAGAAGAATAAAGTATAGGAAAAGCCGATGTTGCTTTTAGAAGAAATTTTTAAAACTAAAAAAGTAC
>Ga0308158_10004566_pt1 | contig 11670 bp, 9 predicted proteins | sample PhyBR2_FD_201038 | JGI IMG/M metagenome (GOLD analysis project Ga0308158, IMG submission 201038) | Phyllosphere microbial communities from UC Gill Tract Community Farm, Albany, California, United States - DLSLB.R2 | ecosystem: Host-associated > Plants > Phyllosphere > Unclassified | place: USA...
TCCCGCCCCGTGCCGGATCCGGTCAGGCCGAGAAGTCCTCCGGGACCTCGAGCGGACGCCGCGAGAAGTATGCGTCCTTCGCCTTGCGATAGTAGAGCGCGAGCGGCACGACCCCGATCGCGATCAAACCGAGGCCGAGGATGTTTACGACGGGCTCGTTGTTCGGGATGGACGCGAAGAAGATGTACATCATGAACAGGGCGCCGGCCAGCGGCCAGATCCCGATCAGGATCGTGTTCTTCACAGACGTGAAGATCACCTTCCGGAAGCCGATCACCACGGCCAGGCCGGCGAGCGAGTAGTAGAACGCGATCTGCAGACCGATCGACGACACCGCCCACCCGAGGATCTGGCCCACGCTGTCGCCGAACACGTTCGCGAGCACGAACAGCAGCAGGGAGACGGCGACCACGACCAGGGTCGCGAACACGGGCGTCTTCCACTTGCGGTTGATCCTGCCGAAGGCGAACGGGATGGTGCGGTCGCGCCCCATCGCGAACAGCGTGCGGCTCACCTGCACCAGCGTGGTCTCGAGGGTCGCGATCGTGGAGAGCGCCACCGCGATGATGAGGATCTTGCCGCCGATGCCGGGCATGATCGCATCCCCCAGCGCCGTCAGCACATTGCCGCTGTTGTCCTCGATGGTCTTGCCCGGAAGCATCACGAGGGTCGTGGTCGTGTAGATCTCGAACAGGATGAACACGATGACGATGCCCAGGATCCCGGCCATGCCGGTGGTCTTGTGCGCGTTCTTGGTCTCCTCGCCGAGGTTCGCCGTGACGTCCCAGCCCCAGTAGTAGAACGCGGCGATCAGTGCGGCGGAGACGAACACCCCGGCCGTCGTCAGGTGCCCGAAGCCGAACCAGTCCCAGGAGAAGGTCTCGCCATGGTGGTACGTGGTGATGGCGCGCGGGATCGCGATCGCGGCGAAGACCACCAGAATCCCGACCTCGATCACGGACATGATCCACTGCGCCCGCTCGGTCGTATGCACCCCGAAGATGACTGCCGCCGCCATCACCAGGAACCAGATGGATCCGACCAGCGTCACCAGCAGCGTGTTGTTGGCCTGCTCCGGAGCGAACAGCGCCACGGTCATCTGGCCGGCGGGCAGGGCTCCCGCGACCATGAACACCGTGGCGGAGATCACCAGCGCCCAGCCCGCGAAGAAGCCGAGGATGGGGTGCAGGCCGCGCGCCACCCAGGAGAACGACGCACCGGCGTGGCTGTCGACGCGGGCGAGGTGGCTGAAGGCGAACGCGATGCCCAGCATCGGAATGCCGCACCACAGCAGCGCCGCCGGTGCGCCGACGCCGGCGGCGCCGATCAGCAGGGCCGTGCTCGCGGCGATGGAGTACGCCGGGGCGCTGCCGGCCACGGCCATCAGCGTCGAGCCGGCCTTGGACACTCCCCCTGCCTGGAGAGCGTGTTCTTGATAGTCGATCGCGCGTTGCAGAGACGTCTCTGTCTCGAGCGGATTCTGGGTCATTACTGTCCCCTGTCTCATCGTCGGGTGTGGGGGATGACAGGGGGACGCTAGCACCCCGGATATCCCTGCGCCTATAGCAGCAGCAGATCATTTCCGGGATGTCACCCGACGCTATGCGTGGGCTGGGAATCTTTGGCCGTTCGCCGCGGAATCACGCGGGATCCGCAGAATGGCCGACGGGATCCGTTGCAGACCGGTCCGGAGGCGCGCGGATGCGTCGCAGCCCCGTTTCGTCGGCGGCACCCCGTCCGGGCCGGACCTGCTGGTACGGTCGCGACATGACCGCGCCGCTGGGGCCGCAGGACAAGCGCATGCGCCTGCGCTATCCGGGGGTGTGCCGTGCATGCGGCGCTTCCCTTCCGGCCGGATCCGACGCCTTCCACGAACCCGCCACGAAGACCGTCCGGTGCCCGGGCTGTCCGGCCCTCGTCGCCGAAGCCCCTGAGGGACCGGCCGCCCCCGAGACCGCGGTGCAGGAGGTCGGACCCGACGCGACGGAGTCCGCGCTCCTCGCTGTGACGACGGATCCTCCAACGACGGTCGACGAGACGCCCCCGCCGCCGGCCGATGGCGTCGCTGGAGCTTCCGCCCGTCGCGAATACGAGCGCCGGAGCCATGCGCGCGAGGAGCGTGTCCGCACGCTCCACCCCGTGCTGGGCGGGCTGATCCTCGCGATGTCGGACGAGCCGCAGAGCACGCGGGCCTGGGAGCAGGGCGCGGTCGGCGAGGAGCTCCTCGCGAAGCGCCTCTCCGATCTCCCGCCGTCGGTCCGCGTTCTGCACGACCGGCGTATTCCACGCACGCGCGCGAACATCGACCACATCGTCGTCGCACCGGGTGGGATCTGGGTGGTCGATGCGAAGCGCTACAAAGGCCGGCGTCCGGCGCTGCGCACGGAGGGCGGCATCTTCAGCCCTCGGGTGTCCTCGCTGCGGATCGGCGGGCGCGATGGGACAGGCCTGGTGCGCGGCGTGCAGTCGCAGGTCGGACGGGTCGTGGCCGCTGCGGGCGCCGAGCCGGAGACGGTGGCAGGTGTGCTCTGCTTCCTCGAGGCGGACTGGCCGCTCTTCGGTCGACCGTTCACGGTGGACGGGATCCTGGTCATCTGGCCGTTGCGACTTGTTCAGACGATCGTCGCGGCGCCCACGCGCGGACTGGATGTGCCGTCGGTGCACGCCCGGCTGGCCGCGGCGTTTCCTCCCGCGTGACCGATCGCGTCAATATGGCGCGGCGAGTCCTTCGAACATCGGGAAATGCCTGACGTTCCGGGTCAGCAGTCGCGCATCGAGCAGAGTCGCCGTCGCCGCGATGAGGAAGTCCGCCGCGTCGATGCCGTTGAACGCGGGCAGCCAACGCCGCCCGAGCGCGCCGGCGAGTTCAGCGACCGGCTGATCCACCGGGTGCCAGACGATCGCGTGCAGAAGCGGCTCCACGAGCTGCAGCTCCTGTTCGCGGATCAGGATCTGCAATTCCGCGCGCACGATCTCGCTGGAGTGCAGGGGACCCTGCGCCGCTGCCTCGATCAGCGCCGCACGCGCCGCAGGGACGCCACGGCTGTGGTCGATGAGCACCGAGGTGTCGATGAAGCTGCTCATGCAGACTCTGCGAGCCGCTGCCCCGAGCGCAGCGAATCCACCAGCCGCTCGCCGGGCACCTCGATCTCGACGACCCCGAAGCTCATGTCGATCAGCGTGCGGATCCGCTCCGGCTCCTCGAGTCGGCCGTACGTCGTGTGGATCGCATCGCGGATCAAGGCGCTCATGGAGCGGCCCGTCCGCCGGGCGGCGGCGTCCAGCACCCGGCGATCGTCGTCACTGAGCGAGATTTGCGTACGGGTGAGGCTCATGATGTAACAATCATACATCATCATCGGTGGCCGCGGATCCCTGTCCCCGAACGCAGAAGGCCCCGGCCCCCCGCGCACGAGCGCGGGGGCCGGGGCCCTCCTGTTCCGATTCGGGTCCGCTCAGCGCCCCGAACGGCGCTTGTTGAACACGTCGAACGCGACCGCCGCGAGCAGCACGAGGCCCTTGATGAGCGCCTGGTACTCCGTGCCGACGCCGAGGATCGACATGCCGTTGTTCAGGATGCCGATGATCAGACCGCCGATGATCGCACCCGTGATCTTGCCGATGCCGCCAGTGACCGCCGCACCGCCGATGAAGACGGCCGCGATCGCGTCGAGCTCGAACCCGTCGCCGTTGCGCGGGCTGGCCAGGTTCAGCTGCGAGGTGAACACGAGGCCTGCGAGTGCGGACAGCACGCCCATGTTGATGAACAGCGTGAACGTCACCCGCGGCGTCTTCACGCCGGACAGGCTGGCCGCGAGCGGGTTGCCGCCGATCGCGTAGATGTGCCGGCCCCAGACGCTGCGCGCCATGATCGCCGAGTACACCACGGTCAGCACGCCCAGGATCACCAGGGCGATCGGGGTGCCGTTGTAGCTGGCGAGCAGGTACGCGACCAGGGCGATCAGCAGGCTCGTGAACCCGAGCTTGGCGATGAACCACCACAGCGGTTCGTCCTCGACGGCGAACTTGCGGCGCGTCATACGACCGCGGATCCCGAACCCGATCATGCCCAGCACGACGAGCACCGCGAGGATGAGGGTGAGCGGCTCGACCACGGTCTGTCCGCCGCCGAGATCGGGCAGGAAGCCCGCGCCGATCGCACGGAAGGCGTCCGGGAAGGGCGAGATCGCGGTGTTCTGCAGCGTGATCTCGGTGAGTCCGCGGAAGGTCAGCATGCCGGCCAGCGTCACGATGAAGGCGGGGATCTTGAAGTACGCGACCCAGAAGCCCTGCCAGGCGCCGATCAGGGCACCGAGCACGAGGCACAGCACGACCGCGATCGGCCAGGGAACGCCCATCTTCGTGATGAGCACGCCGGCCGCCGCGCCGATGAAGGCGACGACGGATCCCACCGACAGGTCGATGTGACCGGCGATGATCACCATCACCATGCCGATCGCGAGGATCAGGATGTAACTGTTCTGGATGATCAGGTTGGAGACGTTGATCGGCGCGAGGGTGATGCCGCCGGTCGTGATCTGGAAGAAGATCACGATGACGATCAGCGCGATGAACAGGCCGATCTGCCGGAGCTGGCCGGTGAGGAAGTCGACCCCGCTGCGGAACGAGGTGGTCTTCGGGGTGATGGATGTTCCGCTCATGCGGTGCCAACCTCCTTCTCCTGGGTCATGAAACGCATGAGGTTCTCCGCCGTGGCCTCCGCGCGCGGCACGTCCGCGGTGATGCGCCCCTCGGCGAGGGTGTAGATGCGGTCGCAGAGACCGATCAGTTCGGGAAGCTCGCTGGAGATGACGATGACGCCCTTGCCCTCGCTCGCGAGCTTGTTGATGATGCCGTAGATCTCGTACTTGGCCCCGACGTCGATGCCACGGGTGGGCTCGTCGAGGATCAGCACGTCGGGTGACGTGTTCATCCACTTCGAGAGCACGACCTTCTGCTGGTTGCCGCCGGAGAGCTTGCCGACGACCGCCTCGACCGAGCTGGTCTTGATGTTCATGCTCTTGCGGTAGGACTCCGCGACGATGCGCTCGCGGCTCTCGTTGACCCAGCCGATCTTCGCGATCCGGTCCAATGCGGCGATCGTGATGTTGCGCTCGACGTCGTCGATGAGGTTCAGCCCGAAGCGCTTGCGGTCCTCGGTCGCATAGGCGAGACCGTGGTCGATGGCATCCGACACGGTCTTCGTGGAGATCTCGGATCCGCGCTTGTACACCCGGCCCGAGATGTTCACGCCGTAGCTGCGTCCGAACACGCTCATCGCGAGCTCGGTGCGCCCCGCGCCCATGATCCCGGCGATGCCGACGATCTCACCCTCGCGGACGAACAGGTTCGCCGCGTCGACGACCTTGCGCTCGTGATCGAGCGGGTGATGCACGGTCCAGTCCTCGATCCGCAGCAGCTCGTCGCCGATCTTGGGAACGCGGTCGGGGAAGCGGCTCGCGAGATCGCGGCCGACCATGCCCCGGATGATCCGGTCCTCGCTGACATCGTCGGTGCGCATCTCGAGGGTCTCGATGTTGCGCCCGTCACGGATGACGGTGACCTCGTCGGCGATCGCCCGGATCTCGTTGAGCTTGTGGCTGATGATGATCGAGGTGATCCCCTCGTCGCGCAGACGGGTGATCAGTTCGAGCATGTGGGCCGAGTCGTCGTCGTTGAGCGCGGCGGTCGGCTCGTCCAGGATCAGCAGCTTGACGCTCTTCGAGAGCGCCTTCGCGATCTCGACGAGCTGCTGCTTGCCCACGCCGATGTCGGCGATCTTGGTGGCCGGGTTCTCCTTGAGCCCCACGCTCGCCAGCAGCTTCGCGGCCTCCTGGTTCGTGGTGTTCCAGTCGATCCAGCCGCCGGACTGACGCTCGTTGCCGAGGAAGATGTTCTCCGCGATCGACAGGTACGGGCTCAGCGCCAGCTCCTGATGGATGATCACGACGCCGGCATGCTCGGACTCGTTGATGTTCTTGAACGCGACGGCCTCGCCGTCCAGCAGGATCTCGCCCTCGTAGGTCCCGTGCGGGTAGACGCCCGAGAGCACCTTCATCAGGGTGGACTTGCCCGCGCCGTTCTCGCCGCAGATCGCGTGCACATGGCCGCGCTGCACGGTGATCGACACGTCCTGCAGCGCCTTCACGCCCGGGAACGTCTTGGTGATCCCGCGCATCTCGAGAATGTTGTCGCTCATCTCGCTCTCCTTTCGTCAGAGGGGGGTGGCTGCGGGAGCGTCCGCAGCCACCCCGGTCGATGGAGTGCTTACTTGAGCTGGTCCGCGCTGTAGTAACCGGTGTCGATGACGGCTTCCTTGTAGTTGTCCTTCGTGACCACGACGGGCTCGAACAGGAACGTCGGAACGACCTTGGTCTTGTTGTCGTAGGACTTCGTGTCGTTGACCTCGGGGGTCTTGCCGTTGAGCACGTCGTCAGCCATCTTCACGGCCTCGCCCGCGAGCTTGCGGGTGTCCTTGTAGATGGTCGAGTACTGCTGACCCGCGATGATCGACTTCACCGACGGGATCTCCGCGTCCTGACCCGTGATGATCGGGAGCTTGTCGGTCGCGTAGCCGGCGCCGGTGAGCGCCGAGATGATGCCGATCGAGAGGCCGTCGTACGGCGAGAGCACGCCGTCGACCTTCTGGCCGTTCGAGTACGTGGAGGCGATGAGGTCCTGCATGCGCTTCTTGGCGACGTCGGCCTGCCAGCCCTGCGTGGCGACCTGCGTGAACCCGGTCTGGCCGCTGCCGACCTTGATGACGCCCTTGTCGATGTAGGGCTTGAGGGTGTCCATCGCGCCGTTGAAGAAGAACGTGGCGTTGTTGTCGTCCGGGCTGCCGGCGAACAGCTCGATGTTGAACGGACCGGCGGTGCCGGTGTCCTTGCCGCTCTTGTCCAGTACGCCGAGGCCCTCAAGGAGGCTGCTGGCCTGCTGCACGCCCACCTTGTAGTTGTCGAAGGTCGTGTAGAAGTCGACGTTCTTGTTGCCGTTGATGAGGCGGTCGTAGGCGATGACCTTGACGCCCTTGGACGCGGCCTGGTCGAGCTGGCTGGACAGCGCCGTGCCGTCGACGGAGGCGATGATGAGGACCTTCGCGCCCTTGGTGAGCATGTTCGAGATCTGCTGCACCTGGGTGGGGATGTCGTCGTCGGCGTACTCGAGGTCGACCTTGTAGCCGAGCTTCTCGAGGCCCTCCTTGACGGCGTCGCCGTCATGGATCCAGCGGGTCGACGTCTTCGTCGGCATCGCGACGCCCACGGTGGCGCCCTTGTTCGCGCCCGGCTCGGCGGTGGCGGATCCGCCGCCGCCACGGGTGCCCGCGCACGCGGTCATGGTCAGGGCGATGGCGACGGCGGTGACGCCGACGGCCAGTCTCTTGAACTTCATGTGATTCCTTTCGTCGAGCGCACCGCCATGGTGCGCTCAGCACAGCGCCGGGTACGCCCGCAGTAGGGCGGCCCGTGGGGGACATGCGCCCCGCAGAGCGGGGCAGGGTGGCGACCTCATCGCTGCGATCACCGGGTGCACGGATCTCTTCGGCTCGGTCCGGTTGCCGCCGGGTCGAGCTGTCAGCCGGCGAAGGGGTTCGGGATTCCCGGACTCCTTCGTCGCGGTAGGTGTGACCGATCACACCTGCTGGAGAGATCCTCCGGCGAACCGGTCACATTTGTCAAGTGATTCGTCGAAGTCGAACGCCGGGCACCGGAGCGCCGCGGGCCGTCCTGCGTCTCGCGCGGGCCTCAGAGAGGCCGGGGCGCGGTCGTGGACTGCCGCACGATCAGCTGCGGGATCAGGGGCTCTTCCGGCAGTTCGTCTCCGCCGAGCTGCGCCAGCAGCATCCGGATCGTCCGGCGGCCGAGCTCACCGAAGTCCTGCCGCACGGTGGTGAGCGGCGGGAAGAAGTGCGCGGCCTCGGGGATGTCGTCGAACCCGACGACACTGACGTCCTCCGGCACCCTGGCACCGACCTCGCGGCAGGCGTGCAGGAAGCCGAGCGCCATCGAGTCGTTCCCGGCGAAGACCGCGGAGAAGTCGGGCATGCGCAGCAGGCTCAGGCCCGCCTCGTAGCCGAACTGCGCCGTCCAGTCGCCCAGGAGCGGGGCACGCACCCGCAGATCGCGCGCGTCGAGCTCGCGCAGATAGCCGACCATGCGCGCCTCGGCCTCGGTCCAGTTCTGCGGCCCGGCGAGATGCACGATGAACTCGTGGCCCAGGTCGGCGAGGTGTGCCACGGCGGCCCTGGCGCCGGCGATCTGGTCCATCGCCATCGAATGGCGCTCGCCGCTGGGTCCGAGCGCGACGATGGGCACGTCCACGCTCATCCCGCCGACTTCGGAGAGGACCTCCTGCTGCGGCGCGATCACGATGATCGCCTCGACCGCATGGCTGAGCAGATCGTCGATACTGGCACGCACGGTGCCGGGCTCGCCGGAGCGCAGATTGGCGATGGAGAGCCGGTAGCCGGCGTCCCGCGCGGCGAACTCGATGGCGGTGATCGCCGTGGCCGGCCCGTACAACTCGCTGTGCGCCGTGAGGACGCCGATGGTGCGGGAGCGATTGGTCGACAGCGCCCGCGCAACCGGGTTGGGGCGGTAGCCGAGCCGGTCGATGACCGACTGCACATGCTCGCGCGTCTTCTCCCGGATCCGATCGCTCCCGTTCAGCACCCGCGACACCGTCTGATACGAGACGCCGGCTTCGCGGGCCACGTCGCGGATGTTCAGGGCGCGAGGCGGCTCGCTCTCCATTGCCACGCGCACCTCCGTTCCGATCGGTCAGACTCATTATGCGCGAGGCATCGGAGCCTCCGGTCGCCGTCGGGTTCGCGGTGGTCTGATCACAGCTCGATCTGGGAGCCCATCACGATCACGCGATCGCGCGGCAGGCCGAAGTGGTCGCTCGCGTCGGTCGTGATGTGGGAGGCGGCGAGGAAGAGCCGCTTGCGCCACAGCGCCATGCCGCCGCGCCGGCCCTCGCGCAGCTCGATCTTGGACAGGAAGTACGTGGCGTTGTCGAGGTCCAGCCAGCCCTGCGTCTTGTGCGGCGGGATGGTGCGCAGCGCGCGGGGCAGATCCGGCTTCTCGGCATAGCCGAACCGCGCCGAGATGTACAGGATCCCGTCCGTGGGGTCGCCCAGGTCGTCGACCGTGCAGCGCCTGGTCTGCGGCACCCGGGGGACGTTCTGGATGTCGACGGACAGGATGATCACGCGCGCATGCCGCACGTGGTTGTGCTCCACGTTCGCCCGCAGCGCGAGCGGCGTGGTGGTGCCGCCGGGGTTGAGGAAGATCGCGGTGCCGGGCACGCGGTCGATGAGCTTCGGATGCGTGCGCAGGTTGCCCACGAAGTCGGCCAGGGACCCCTCCGCTTCGGTGCGGCGCGCGGTGATGAGCGCGCGCCCGCGCTGCCAGGTCGTCATGACGATGAATGCGGCGAGCCCGATCGCGAGCGGCAGCCAGGCGCCGTGCGTGAACTTGGTGATGTTCACCGCGAGGAAGAGCAGATCCACCGTCAGGAGCACGACCGCGCCCGCGATGAGGATCCACAGCGGAACGTTCCGCCAGCGCTGACGGGCGAGATAGAAGAACAGCACGGTGGTGATCGTGATCGTGCCGGTCACCGCCATCCCGTAGGCGAACGCGAGAGATGCCGAGCTGCGGAATGCGAACACCAGAGTGATCACCGAGACCATGAGCAGCCAGTTGATCCAGGGCACGTAGATCTGGCCGTGCGCCTCGGAAGACGTGTGCGTGACACGCAGCCGGGGCAGGTAGCCGAGCCCTGACGCCTGCGCTGCCACCGAGAACGCCCCGGAGATCGTCGCCTGCGAGGCGATCACGGTGGCAGCGGTGGCGAGCACGATCAGCCCGACGCGCGCCCACTCGGGGGCGAGCAGGAAGAACGGCGCCGAGACGTTCGCCTTGTCCTGCAGTATGAGCGCACCCTGCCCCATGTAGGTGAGCGCGAGCGCAGGGAAGACGAGGAAGAGCCACCCCAGCGAGATGGGGCGGCGACCGAAATGCCCCATGTCGGCGTACAACGCCTCCGCGCCGGTGAACGACAGCACCACGGCGGCGAGCGCGAAGAACGCGATGTTGAAGTGTCCGACCATGAAGCCGATCGCGTACGTCGGCAGCAGCGCCAGCAGGATCCGCGGATCCTGGGCGATCCCGCTGATGCCGAGGACTCCGATGACGACGAACCAGACCGCCGTGATCGGACCGAACAGGCGCCCGACCACCGCACTGCCGAACTTCTGGATCAGGAACAGGATCAGCAGGATCGTGGCGGTGATGGGGACGACCCACTCCCCCAGCCCCGGATTGATGGTCTTGAGTCCCTCGACGGCGGAGAGGACGGAGATCGCCGGGGTGATCATGCTGTCGCCGAGGAACAGCGCTGCTCCCAGCACGGCAAGGCCCGACAGGACAGCGACCGTGCGCGTTCGTCCCTTCGGCGCCCACCGGCGCAGCAGGGTGAGCAGCGCCATGATGCCGCCCTCGCCGTCGTTGTCCATCCGCATCGCGAGCGACACGTAGGTGATCGTGACGATCAGGATCACCGACCACACGATGAGCGAGACGACGCCGTACAGGTTCTCCGTCGTGAGCGGAACGGGGTGCGGATCCTCAGGATTGAACACCGTCTGCAGCGTATAGATCGGGCTGGTGCCGATGTCGCCGAAGACCACCCCCAGCGCACCGATGACGAGCGCAAGGCGAAGGGGACTCCTCGCGGGGACGGCGCTCTTCGCACCGATGTCGGTCTGGCTGTTCACACGACGAAGCCTAGGGCCGGATTCCCGCGCCACCGGGCACCCCTCACGGAATCCTCACGGTGCGCGCCGAGGCGGCCCTCGCGAGATCCTCACAGGCCGAGAGCACCGACGCGATCACTCGCGCCGAGCGCCGCAGCGCCGGCCCCGACGCGAATCGGGACCGGCGCTGCGGGTTTCGGATCAGCCCTTGCGCGGCGCGGTCACCGAGATGAGTGCCGCCGTGTTGTCCTGCATCGACTTCTTCACCGAGATCACGGTTCCGTAGCCCACTCCGGCGTCGGCGGGGTTGCCGGTGCCGAGGGTGGTGAATCCGAGATCCAGGCCGTAGTAGTCCGTCGCCGGGGTGCCGTCGGGGTTGACGATGCGCGTCGTGTACGGCGCGTTGCCGACCGAGGGCACGACGACCGAGGAGTCGCGCATGCGGTTGAACAGTTGCCCGTCACGCACCTCCAGGCCGGCCACCCAGCCCTTGTCGTCGGTGAAGGTGCTCACCGCCGGCAGTGCCGGGATGTCCGTGCAGGCCTCGTTGTAGTCCCCGTCGACCAGGCAGTCCCTGAGCGGGTACGTCGGCTGAAGGCCGAACGCCGCGTTCGAGGACTGCGCGCGACTGGAGATGTTCTTCGTCACCGACGGATCCAGCTCCGCCTCGGCACCCGTGCGGCGCAGCGGGTCGAAGTGGCTGTCCACCAGGAGCAGACCGCCCTTCGCACCGTAGCTCGGCAGGCTCGTCAGGTTCGCGGTGACCTGGTTCGAGTCGCCGTAGGTGGTGTCGCGGTACCAGACCAGCGCACCCGGGGCGTTGTACGCGACCTTCTCGACCTTCCAGGCGTCGTCGCTGTACACCGTGGTGTAGCCGTACTTCAGGCCGTTGTCGAAGCCGTCGAAGT
>Ga0308158_10004567_pt1 | contig 11670 bp, 11 predicted proteins | sample PhyBR2_FD_201038 | JGI IMG/M metagenome (GOLD analysis project Ga0308158, IMG submission 201038) | Phyllosphere microbial communities from UC Gill Tract Community Farm, Albany, California, United States - DLSLB.R2 | ecosystem: Host-associated > Plants > Phyllosphere > Unclassified | place: USA...
GAGCCCCGTCACCAGCACGGCGAGCAGCAGCTGGAACCAGGCGCTCCCGGTGAACCGGCGCAGGCGGCGGCGGAACGGAGAACGTGCAGGAGCGCCGATCGGGGCCGGAGCATCCGCGACCTCGCTCATCCCTGCGCCGTCTCGCCGAGTGCCGTCTCGCGGAGCGCCGTCTCGCCGAGCGCCGTCTCGCGGAGTGCCGTCTCGCTGTGCGCAGCCCCGCCGAGTGCAGCCCGGACCACCCGCTCGACCTCTGCGAGGGCGGGATCCAGCTGTGCGGCGGAGGTCTCGTAGGCGGTGGTGCCGAGACGATAGGGGTCGAGCACGTCGTCGTCGTCGCTGATAGAGCCGCGCCGGCCCGCGATCGCCATGATCACGGCCCCGAGCCGGGCTCGGGGGTCGGATCCGCCGGTCTCAGCGAAGCGCTGGATCTCGGCATCGTCGAGAGTGCGCGCCGCTCGCGCGAATTCCCGCACCGGGAAGATGCGGTGCAGCCTGCTCGGCACGAGCTGAACGGTGAACCCCCGCTGCTCCTGGGTCATCGTGAGCACGAGGTCGGACTCGAGCACCATCGGCTCGCGCAGACGTCGGCCCCGGTGGGCTTCGATGTCGGCGGGGCGCGCGTTCCGCGCCCGCGCGACGAGCTGCGCGTCTTCGGGCATGCCGGATCCGACCACGGCCCGCGTTCCCGCGCTGTGCACGCGGACGCCGAACGATTCGAGCCTGGCTCGCAGCAGCACTTCGGCCAGCGGCGAGCGGCAGATGTTGCCGGTGCACACGGTGAGGATCGTGGGAGCGCCTCGCGGCATGGGATCGGGGGTGACGATGGGCGTCCGGTTCCGCAGGCGTCTCGCCGGGGGCTGCGGCATCGCGGCGGCGACGGGGGGCGGCGCGGTCCGGCCCGCGTCCCGGGCGGCTCGGAGCTCCCGGCGGGTGCGCGGGGCCGCCGGCTCGCCGAAGTCGCGCGTGCGGCCGTCTTCGTTCATCGCTCCAGCCTAGGGCCGGGTGCCGGACGCGGGTGCGTTCAGGCCCCTCCGTCGTGCGCCCGCGCCTCGATGTAGCGCAGCAGCACGCCCTCGCGCAGGGCCCACGGCGAGACCTCGAGTTCGTCCACGTTCATCGCGGTCATCGCGGTGTGCAGCACCACCGCAGCCGCCACGATCTGGAAGGTGCGGTCCGGGGTGATGCCGGGCAGCTCCTGCCGCGCGGATGCGGGCAAGCGGGCGAGACGCGGGATCCAGGATCCGAGGGACTGGCGCGGCAGCAGCATCCGCTCGGATCCGGCCCACCCCGGCGCCGGGTAACCGACGAGACGCGCGAGCGACCGGATCGCCTTGGACGAGCCGACCACATGCTCGGGACGGGGGAGCGTCGCGAACCGGGCCGCGACCGGGGCGAACACCTCCGTAGCGTGCCCGCGCAGCCGCTCCACGGACTCCTCGCCGGGCGGGTCGTCCGGCAGGAACATCAGCGTCGAGCGGCCTGCGCCGAGCGGCACCGAGGCGGCGATGTCGGGGAGCTCCTCGGATCCGGCGGCCATCTCGAAGGATCCGCCGCCGATGTCGAACAGCAGGATCTGCCCCGCGGCCCAGCCGAACCAGCGGCGCACCGCGAGGAACGTCAGCCGCGCCTCGGTCTCGCCGTCGAGCACCTGCAGCGACTGCCCGAGGGCGGCCTCGACGCGGGCGATCACCTCGGCGCCGTTCGCCGCCTCGCGCACGGCGCTGGTCGCCGTCGCGAGCAGGGCGTCGACGTGCTGCTCCTCGGCGACCACCCGAGCCTGCACGACGGCGGCCTCGAGCGCCTGCACGCCCTCTTCGCTGATCGCGCCGGACGGCGTGAGGAACCGCATGAGCCGCAGCACCGTGCGATCGCTGGTCGTCGCCAGCGGCCGGCCACCGGGATGCACGTCCGCGGCGAGCAGGTGGACGGTGTTGGATCCGATGTCGAGCACTCCGAGACGCACGGACGAAGACTACTCGGTGCCCGTGAATCGCCGGCACGGCCCGTCGCCGGTGTTCACTGGACGCAGGTGTTCACTGGACGCAGATTGCGACTTTGCCGCAGCCAGACCCGCAATACGCGACCAGCGAGCGGGGGGACGCCGTTGTTCGCTGGTCCGTTGTTCGTTGGTCGCAGATTGCGGCTTTGCCGCAGCCAGACCCGCAATACGCGACCAGCGAGCGCAGGACGCAGTGTTCACTGGACGCCGTTGTTCATTGGACGCCGTTGTTCACTGGTCGCCGATTGCGACTTTGCCGCAGCCAGACCCGCAATATGCGACCAGCGAGCGCAGCACGAAGAGCGCAGCACGAAGAGCGTGGGGCGGCACGGCCGGGGCATCGCCGCGCCGATACGATGGAGCGCGTGAGCTCCGATCCCCTCGCATCGCAGACGTTGCCGTCGCTGTCGCCGTACCGCCGCATCGATCGTGCGGACTGGGCGCGCCTCGCCGCCGACCTGGACCAGCCGCTCAGTGAGACCGAGGTCGTCGAGATCCGCGGCATCGGCGACCGGCTCGACCCCACCGAGGTCAAAGAGGTCTACCTGCCGCTGAGCCGTCTGCTGAGCCTCTACGCGACCTCGACCAAGCGTCTCGGCGAGGCGACGAACCAGTTCCTCCGCGAGGATGACGACACCACGCCGTTCGTCGTCGGCGTGGCCGGATCCGTCGCGGTCGGCAAATCGACGATCGCGCGCCTGCTGCGGGAGCTGATGAGCCGCTGGCCGGGGACCCCACGCGTAGAACTCGTCACGACCGACGGCTTCCTCTACCCGAACGCGGAGCTCGAGCGCCGCGGGATCATGGACCGCAAGGGCTTCCCCGAGTCCTATGACCGTCGCGCACTGATCGAGTTCCTCACGAAGGTGAAGAGCGGCGCCGCCGAGGTGCGGGCGCCGTTCTACTCGCACATCCGGTACGACATCGTGCCCGATGCGCACGTCGTGGTGCGCCGCCCCGACGTGGTGATCGTCGAGGGCCTGAACGTGCTGCAGCCGCCGCCCGCGCCGAACGACGTCGCCGTGAGCGACCTCTTCGACTTCTCGATCTACGTCGACGCCGAACTCGACCACATCGCGCAGTGGTACGTGGACCGCTTCCTCGCCCTGCGGCAGGGGGCGTTCACGAACCCGTCGTCGTACTTCAACGTCTTCGCGCACCTCACCGACGATGAGGCGGTCACGACCGCGATGGGGTACTGGAACGAGATCAACATGCCGAACCTCATCGAGAACGTGATGCCGACCAGGCACCGCGCCACGCTCGTCCTGAACAAGGGCGCCTCGCACGCCGTGGAATCGGTGCTGCTGCGCAAATTGTGACCAGCGGACGGATCCGTTCCCGTCGCGATCGTTGTCGCCTGAACGCCGCGGAAGCGACATCCGTTGCGACGGGAGCCAAGGAGGATCGGACGGGGCATCGGATCCTGACACCGCGGCGCCTGGGATACTGACGGGATGGGGACCACCTTCTTCGACCTTCTGCTCCCGGCGACGGCCCTGGCGTCGACGATCATCCTCGTCGGGGTGCTCATCGCCAGCGGCATCGCCAAGTTCCGCACCCCGGACGATGCCGCCGGCTGGGAGGCGCTCGGCATCCCCGCGGCGCTGCGCCGGGACTGGCTGATCCGCCTGCACCCGATCGCCGAGCTCGTGCTCGCGGCGGCGCTGCTGCTGCTCGGAGGTGTGCTCGGAATCGCGGCCGCGATCGTCGCGGTGCTGCTGTTCGCGGCCTACCTGGTGATGGTGTGGCGCGCGAAGCGGCGCACGCCCGACGCCTCGTGCGCCTGCTTCGGCGAGCGCCGTCCGATCACCGGCCGCACCCTTGTGCGGAACGGGTGGCTGACCCTGCTGGCGGTCGCCTCCGCCGCGACGATCGGCGCGCTCCCGCTGCTCGGTGGCGTCGCCGCGCTCGCCGTCACCCTCTGGCCGTGGACGCTCGCTCTCGCCGCTGTCGCCCTGACCTTCGTGCTCGTCGAGCACGGGGGATCCGCGGACGACGCACACCCGCCGGTCGCCTCCGCTGCGGCGGCGAGCGGATCCGCATCGGGAGGGACCCAGGAATCCGACCTCGACTACCTGCGCGCCCGCACCCCCGCCGTCCCCGTGCAGTTCGGCGACGGTCAGACCGTGAATCTGCGAGAGCTCGCGGCGGCGAAGCCACTGCTGCTGCTGTTCGTCTCGGAGACCTGCTCCTCCTGCACGCCGGTGATCGACAGCGCCGGGGCGTATCGCGCGCTGCTGCCGGAGGTCTCCGTGCGCCTCGTCCTGCACATCCGACCCGAGGAGAGCACGCTCACCTCCACCGAGGAACCGCAGACCCTGCACGACCCGGAGCGCTACGTGAGCGGTTCGATCGGTGACTTCTACACCCCCACGGCCGTACTGCTGGGCATGGACGGGCTGCTCGCCGGCGGACCCGTGACCGGTGCCGGACGGATCGCCGAGTTCGTCGACGAGATCTACGAGAGCCTGCACGGGGAACCTCCCACCGGAGACTGATCCGAGAGCAGTCGTGATGTCGTAGCGCTTCACGCACGCGGGTCCGTGCGGCTCGGAGCCGTGCTCGCCGAACCTTCGCGTCGTGCGGAGCGCGGCTTCGGGGCGGTCGTGCGGGCGGGGCAGGCCCACGTCGGTCCGGCAGCTGCGGCGTCCGATCACCACGATCCGCCGCGCACCCGCCATCGCGGGATCCGTGGAACCGCGTAATGGAACGCTTCCTCTCGCATCTCCTGGAACGGGCGTCGAACACGACGAGCCCAGGGCCTGGGGAGGTCGACGATGGGGATCGTCATGAAGACGGCGGAGGCGACGAGTCTGCTGCGCGGTGCGAAACAGGGGCCGCTCACGGCCGTCCGCTACCGGACGGCGCTCGTGACACGGCATGCACTGTCGCCGGGGGAGGACGTGCGCTGGGATCCAGGCAGGCAGGAGGGCGCGCCGGTCGCGGCGATGATGGTTGCGACGGATCCCCTGCGCATCCGTGACGAACGCCGTGTCATGAGGGACGTGCCGGAAGGCCGCCTCGTGTTCCTGCATCCCGAGCATCCGATGCGCATCGCGTCCGCGCGGACATCGGCCCTGTTCTGCGCATGGGTGCCGTGGAGCGTGCTGGACGAGGTGGAGCAGACGGGCGAGATCCCGGCCGGTGCGCTCCCCGACACGGCGCTGGCGCGAGGACTGACGTCGTTCCTGGAGTCCGCTGCCGCGGGCGTTCCCGCCGAGCGATCGCACACGGATGCGGTGATGGAACGGCTGATCGGGGAGATGCTCTTCGGCGTGCTGGCCGACGCGGTCGCTCATGGTCCGGTGCGCGCTCGGCCGCCGAAGGCGATCGACAGGGCACGCGCACGCATTCTGGCTCGTCACGTCGATCCGGACTTCGACGTCGCGACGCTCGCGCGCGAGATGCATCTTTCCCACCGCCAGGTGCAGCGACTATTCGCCGCCGAGGGCAGCACGGCGGTCGAGGAGCTGCGGGATCTGCGCAGCGACGTCGCACGTGAACTCCTCGCGGAGAACGCGGGCGGCACGATCCCGGTCGGCGAGATCGCCCGACGATCGGGGTTCCGGGACCGTGCCGCGCTGCGCAGGGCGCTGGCGGCGGCGGGCGTGCCCGCGAAGCGCGTGATGACCCCGGCGCAGCGCTGACCGGCCGCGGGCCGGCCACATTTCGCGACGCGTCATGTCCATATCGCGACATCGCGTTGGCCGCCGTGCCGGTGCCGGGCGGAGAGTGGCGACGTGCCTGCCTCGCCTCTGGGAGCGAAGAGCGGAGCGCATCAATCCATCGAATCCGTCTGGGGAGACGCATGCCTGAATCGACGACAACGGGGAGCAGTTCGCGCGGGGCGGACACGGCCGGATCCGCGTCCGTGCGACGCCGTACGCTGCTGAAGGGCGCCGCCTGGAGCCTGCCGGCGATCGCGGTCGCATCGGCGGCCCCGCGTGCGGCCGCGAGTACCCCGAGGAACGCCCTGGCCGGGGTGTTCTACGTGACCCGCAGCCGTGACACGACGGTGACCTGGGACGGACGATCCGGCAGCCGCGGTCAGCTCTACGTCACCGACACGGTGAGCGGGCAGAAGATCACGAGCATGAGCCTGCGGTTCGGGTCGACCAAGGCGGTGACCAACTGGACCAAGCTCGGCGGCGGGAGCTGCTGGTCGCTGCCCGTGGCGGACGGCCAGCTCGTCTACAACGGCCAGACCTTCTCCATGTACAAGTCGGTCTACCAGTGCGCCCTGCCGCTTGCCGCGACCACAGGCAACACCACGGTGAACTCCGAGTTCTACTGGCAGGGCACCGTCGCCAACCCCACCGATCTCATCACGCAGCGGGTGACGCAGGTGACGCAGCCGCCGAGCAACACCGCGCCCGGAGCCACGATCTCGTGGATCCGCAACGTGGCGACCATCTGAGTCGCGTCGCACGGACACCTGTCACGAGAAACAGTCGCACGGACACCGTTTACGAGAAACCACGGAGCACACCATGACCGATAACAGCACCGCGCCGCAGCCCGACCAGACCACTCCCGCCGCTGATGAGCCGGCGGAGACTCCCGTGCCCGTGGGCACGGTCAAGCCGAACTGACCTCCGGGCCCGGCGCGGTGGCTCGGGCAGGTTCGCGACGGTCGGCGGTCGGAGCCGAGGATTCGTTCGGAATCCGCGCAAAATCCCGGCCCTACCCTGGAAACCATGTGTGGAATCGTCGGATACGTGGGGCCGCGCCCCAGCCAGGACATCCTGCTCGCGGGCCTCGCCCGTCTCGAGTACCGCGGCTACGACTCGGCCGGCATCGCCGTGATCGACGAGGCCGGATCCCTCGGCATGCGCAAGAAGGCCGGCAAGCTGCAGATGCTCCGCGACTCGCTCGGCGACGCCGCGCTCGCCGACGGCAGCACCGGGATCGGGCACACCCGCTGGGCCACGCACGGCGGACCGACCGATGCCAACGCGCACCCGCACCTGGCCGATGACGACAAGCTGGCGCTCATCCACAACGGCATCATCGAGAACTTCTCCGCCCTGCGCGCCGAGCTCGAGGCCGACGGCGTGAGCTTCCGCAGCGAGACCGACACCGAGGTCGCGGCCGCCCTCGTCGGCCGGGAGTACCGCCGCACGGGAGACCTGCAGCAGGCGTTCCGCGCCGTCGTGAACCGCCTCGAGGGCGCCTTCACGCTGCTCGCCGTGCACCAGGACGAGCCGGGCCTCGTCGTCGCCGCGCGCCGCAACTCGCCGCTCGTGATCGGCCTCGGCGAGGGGGAGAACTTCCTCGGATCCGACGTCGCCGCGTTCGTGGAGCACACCCGCCGCGCGCTCGCCATCGGCCAGGACCAGATCGTGGCCATCACGCCGTCCGAGGTCACCGTCACCGACTTCGCCGGCAACGCCGTCACCCCCGAGCCGTTCGAGGTCTCGTGGGACGCCTCCTCCGCCGAGAAGGGCGGCTGGCCGAGCTTCATGGCCAAGGAGGTGGCGGAGGAGCCCGACGCCGTCGCGAACACGATCCGCGGTCGCGTGCAGGCCGGCGCCGTCGTCATCCCCGAGCTGGACGGATCCGATGAGCTGTTCCGCGGCATCGACCGCATCATCATCACCGCCTGCGGCACCGCGTCGTATGCGGGCATGGTCGGCAAGTACGCGCTCGAGCAGTGGGCGCGCGTGCCCGTGGACGTGGAGCTCGCGCACGAGTTCCGCTACCGCGACCCGGTGATCGGCGAGAACACGCTGGTCGTGTCGATCAGCCAGTCCGGCGAGACCATGGACACGCTGATGGCGGTCAAGTACGCCCGCGAGCGCGGTGCGCGCACCCTGTCGATCTGCAACACCCAGGGCGCCACGATCCCGCGCGAGTCGGATGCGGTCGTCTACACGCACGCCGGCCCCGAGGTCGCGGTCGCCTCGACCAAGGCGTTCGTCGCGCAGATCACGGCGCTGCTGCTGCTCGGCCTGCACGCCGGGCGGGTGCGCGGGACGCTCAGCGCCGCCGACGGCGCGACCGCGGTGGCCGAGCTCGACGCGCTGCCCGCGAAGATCGCCGAGGTGCTCGCCGAGGAGCAGGCGCACGTCACCCAGCTCGCCGGCTGGATGGCCGACACCCGCTCGGTGCTGTTCCTGGGCCGCCACGTGGGCTACCCGATCGCCCTCGAGGGCGCGCTCAAGCTCAAGGAGATCTCCTACATCCACGCCGAGGGCTTCGCCGCCGGCGAGCTCAAGCACGGACCCATCGCCCTGATCGAACCCGGCCAGCCGGTGTTCGTGCTCGTGCCGTCGCCGCGCCACTCGGCCCTGCTGCACGCGAAGGTCGTCTCCAACATCCAGGAGATCCGCGCCCGTGGCGCCCGCGTGATCGTGATCGCCGAGGAGGGCGATGCCGCCGTGCTCCCGTTCGCCGACGAGGTGATCCGGATCCCGCTCGCCGAGGCGCTGTTCGAGCCGATCCTCGCGGTCGTGCCGCTGCAGATCTTCGCCATGGCGCTCGCCACGGCCAAGGGTCTGGACGTGGACCAGCCCCGCAACCTCGCCAAGTCCGTCACCGTGGAGTGAGGCGGGACCGACTCGGCTGTGCGCCGGGCGTGGCCGACGTGCTCCATGGCCGGGCCCCTGCCTGGCCGGCACACCTGGCTGGCCGGGACACCTGGCTGGCCGGGACACATGGCTGGCCGGGCCCCCTGCCTGGCCGGGACACATGGCTGGCCGGGCCCCATGCCAAGCCGGGACACCTGGCTGGAGTTTGCCCGGATGGCCGGGGATCCGGGGCCTTCTCTCCCGCCATCCGGCGTATCTCCCGCCATCTGGCCCGACGCGAGCGGATCCGCCGCCCCCTCGATTTGGCTCGGCGGCCTCGTCGCCCGGTTCCGACGGTCAGGCGTGCGCGCGGGCGAGCGCAGCCAGGATCGCGGCCGCGACCATTGCCCAGTGATGGATGATCAGCGCGTAGTCGAAGCGCAGGGTCTCGTAGCCCTGCCGTGAAGCCGCGGCGTCGCGCCAGCGGTCCCGATGTCGCTGCTCGGTGCTCCCGTGGTTCTGCTCGCCGTCGGCCTCGAGGATGATCCGTCCTTCGATCACGAAGTCGACCCGGCCCACATCCGGGATCTTCACCTGGCACGTCAACGCGATCCCCATGAGGTGCAGTCGCAGCCGCAGGATCGACTCCAAGCCGCTCTGCGCGTCCGCTCGGGCGAAGTCCAGCAGCCACTCGGCGGATCTCGGGAGGGTCGCACGGATGCGGGCTCGGGCTGCGGATCCGATGAGCCCTTTGTTCCAGGCTGACTCGTACGCCGCGAAGAACAGCTCGTCTCCGTAGCACGCGAATGCTTGCACGAGGGCCTGCTCGACGTCGGCGATGCCGAGGCGCATCGGACCTGGTCGATAGTGCGCGACGCAGTCGCAGGGCGCGTGAGGATGCGACCGCCCGCCGGCGCCGAGCCACACGTGGAGTTGCATGTCGTCGTCGAGTGTCCACACACCCTGCGCGCGCAGCGCCTTCGCGCAGGTGAGCGCGCCACCGTGTGCGGCAGCGGCGACAACATCCGGCGACGCCGTCCAGGAGGCGTACACGCCCGGCCGGATCCGCCGGATCTCGCCGCGATCGGCGGCGGCCGCCAGGTGTTTCCGGGTGCACCCGAATGACGAGAGCTCTGAGCCGCGGGCTACCTGGCGCTCCTTCAGCAACTGGACCGGATCCGTCATGCGTCCGATCGTTGCGGAGCGCGCCCTGCTCCGGTCGGTCGATCACTGGATCCGTGTGGAACGCCGGATGCCGCCTCGCTGTGGAGGACGAACGTGCGTCGGCGTCTCGCGGACATGTGGCGGGAGAAATCCCGGATGGCTGGAGATATCGCCGTGACACTCCCGCCATCTGGCCGATCTCCCGCCAAACGGCCGCAGGGGAAGGCCTCGGTCCACTCGCCTGCGGGTGGACCGCCGGAGGATCCAGGTGCCGCGGATCCCGGCCGGTAGGCTGAATCGGTGATCATCGGCACCGGCATCGACCTCGTGGACATTCCGCGGTTCGAGCGGACCGTCGCCCGTACGCCCCGCCTGATGCAGCGGCTGTTCGCGCCGTCGGAGCAGGGGCTGCGGCTGCCGTCGCTGGCCGCGCGGTACGCCGCGAAGGAGGCGCTGATCAAGGCGCTGGGCGGATCCGATGGGGTGCACTGGACGGAGATCGAAGTCGCCTCCGAGCCATCGGGCCGGCCGTACTTCGTGCTGAGCGGCAGCACCGCCGCCGCCGTCGCCGGGCGCGGCATCACCACCCTGCACCTCTCGCTCACGCACGACGCCGGGCTCGCCTCGGCGTACGTCGTGGCGGAGGCCCGCGAGGGGGAGGACCCGGTATGACCGCGCCGTTCCGCGAGGCGACGATCGACCTCGACGCGATCAGCGACAACACGCGGCACCTGCGCCGGCTCACCGGCGTCGACGTCATCGGCGTGGTCAAGGCGAACGCCTACGGTCACGGCGCCGCAGCGGCCGCCGTCGCCGCACTCGCGGGCGGTGCGTCCCGCCTCGGCGTCGCCACGGTCGAGGAGGGGCTCGAGCTGCGCCGCGAGGGCGTCACCGCGCGGATCCTGGCCTGGCTGCACGCTCCCGGGCGGCGCTTCGACGACGCCGCCGAGGCCGGCATCGAGGTGGGTGTCTCGAGCTTCGAGCAACTGGTCGCCGCGTCCGAGGCAGGGCGCGGGTCGGATCCGGTGCGCGTGCACCTCAAGTTCGAGACGGGCCTGAGCCGCAACGGCATCGCCCCGGTCGACCGTTCCCGGCTGCTGGCCGAGGCGGCACGGCTCGAGCGCATCGGGCGGGTGCGCATCGTCGGCCTGTTCAGCCACGTCTCCAACACTTCGCCCGAGGACGACCTGGCCGCGCTCGCCGCGTTCGAGACCGCGTGCGCGGAGGCGGCGTCGCTCGGCATCAGCCCCGAGGTGCATCACCTCGCCGCGACCGCCGCGGCCATCGACCTGCCGCAGACCCGGCTCGACGCGGTGCGCATCGGCATCGGCCTGTACGGGCTGAGCCCGTTCGAGGACCGCAGCTCGAGCGACCTCGGCCTGCGCCCCGCGATGACCCTGCGCGGCGCGGTCGCCGCCGTGCGCCGGGTGCCCGCGGGCACGGGCGTCTCCTACGGGTACACGCACCGCACCCGGGCCGAGACCACCCTCGCGCTCGTCCCGCTCGGCTACGCGGACGGGATCCCCCGCAGCGCATCGGGGCGCGGGCCCGTGCAGATCGGCGGGCGCCGCTACCCGGTGGCCGGGCGCATCGCGATGGACCAGTTCCTCGTCGATGTCGGCGACGACGAGGTCTCGGTGGGCGACGAGGTCGTGCTGTTCGGGGACCCCACGCTGGGACTGCCCTCGGCCACGGACTGGGCGGACGCCGCCGGCACCATCAACTACGAGATCGTGACGCGGATCGGCCCGCGCGTGCCGCGCCGGAGCGTGTCGTGACGGCGCTCGACGAGCTCGCCGGACGGCACGAGATCCGCACGACGGAGGAGATGGAGCAGCTCGGACGCCGGATCGGATCCGACCTCGTCGCGGGCGACGTGCTGATCCTCACCGGCCCGCTCGGCGCCGGCAAGACCACCTTCACGCGCGGGCTCGCCGAGGGCCTCGGCGTGCGCGGGCCGGTGCAGAGCCCGACCTTCGTGATCGCGCGCACGCA
>Ga0308158_10004568_pt1 | contig 11666 bp, 13 predicted proteins | sample PhyBR2_FD_201038 | JGI IMG/M metagenome (GOLD analysis project Ga0308158, IMG submission 201038) | Phyllosphere microbial communities from UC Gill Tract Community Farm, Albany, California, United States - DLSLB.R2 | ecosystem: Host-associated > Plants > Phyllosphere > Unclassified | place: USA...
CGACCGCGCGGACGCTCTCCTCGGTGACCTCGACACCCACGTGACTCTTCGCCATGTTCTCCCCCACGTTCCCCGTCTGCTGCGCCGTGGCTCAGCTCAGTCCCAGCATTCCGACATACCAGCGTCCAACCGGATCACCCACCGCGATCCCAGCCCAGGCACCCGCGATCATCCACGGCCCGAACGGGATCGCCGTCTTGCGTTTCGCTCGGCGGAGCAGGATCAGCCCGACGCCGAACAGCCCGCCGAACACGAAGGCTACGAAGGCGCCGACCACGAGCGTGGCCCACCCGCACCAGCCCAGGAACAGTCCGACGAGTGCGGCGAGCTTGACGTCGCCGCCGCCCATGCCGCGCGGGCTGATGAAGCGCACGATCGCATAGAACGCGTAGAGGATCGCGCCTCCCGCGAGCGCACGCAGGAACGCTCCCCCGTTGGTCGCTGAGCCTGTCGAAGCGCCCACGGCGGCGGCGATGGCGAACAGCACGATCCCGACGACGATGCTCGGCAGCACGATCGCGTTCGGCAGCCGCTTCGTGTCGAGATCGATGAGCGTCAGCACGACGGAGACCGCCGCGAAATACAGGAAAGCCACGAGCACGATCCAGAACGCCGGATCCGCCACGGCTCCCATCACGGATCCGCCCGTCTCCGGTCCCTGAGCGAGCGCAGTGAGACGAAGGGCCCACCATGTCACCGCGACGAACACCACTCCCGTGAGCGCCTCGACGATCGCATACCGCCCGCTGATCGGAGCGGCGCAGTTCGCACATCTGCCGCGCAGCGCGAGCCACGACACGACCGGCACGTTCTGCCACCACCGGATCGGTGTGTCGCAGTCGGGGCACTGGCTCTCCCGCATCAGCGAGATCCCGGCGGGCACTCGGTACGCGACGACGTTGAGGAAGGATCCGATGACGAGCCCGAACAGGCCCGCGAAGACGAGGAGGAAGGCGGTCATCCTGGCGACTCCGTCTGCGTCGTGAGGACCGGGGGCGACAGTGTGTACGTCGGATCACCGGGAATGGTTACAGCCGTCGAGATCTGGCAACTCAGATTGATCAGCGGATCCCACGCCATATCGCGACATTGGAAGGTCGACTGAACCCAGTCCGGCTCGCCCGCGTCATTCGAGTAATACTGCCCGTTGAACGTGAGGTGATTCGCGCTGCCGAGACCGCAAGGCGTATAGACCATCATGCGGAGCGGGTCCCCGGCATTGCTGACGGACAATGAATCGGTCCCGCCCGCACTGCAGTTGGGCCCTGGCGTCCCGGCGTCTCCATCCCCATGGATGATGAACAGCTGGGGTTGACCGGTCAGCGTGAATGGGCCCTGCGCGTCGATTGTCATCCTCGAGGAAGGCGGGACCAAGAACACCATGTCCGTCCGAATGGCGTTCGGGCTGCTACCGATCTTCACAGTCACAGCACCCGCGCAACCGGTGTAGTCGAGCCCGACTCGGGTGTTTCCCGCGCTGAGCGTGCCGGGAACTTTGCTGAGCGCGTTCGTGCCGTTGCAGTCGGCACCTGTCATGGCGATCCACTGCACGCCTGTCCCCCACGCGTTGCGCACGGCGGATAGGTCCTTCCACCGAGTCATGCCTTCGACATCCGACAAACTGGGGACGGTCTGATCCGTCCCAGGCGTCTTCGTGGTCGTGGCAGGTTTGGCCGGCACCACGCAGCGCGGATCCGGCGCGTTCGCATTGCATCCGGCAACCGACGCCGCGGTATTTCCCGGAGTTCCGCCTCCTGTCTTCGTGCCACCAACGACATACTTCCCCGTGAGGGTGCCCGAGTTGTAGGTGAAATTGCCATTGGCATAGACACCGCCGCTGATCTCAGCCTGGCTCGACTTCAGGGTTATCCCCTGCTCGGAGACGAGATCGCCTGTTACCTTGACCTTCGCGCTCGTGATGTCGATGCCGCCGTAGGCGTAAATACTGCCATTGATCGTGCAGTCGGCGCTGAACGTCGCCGTACTGTTCAGCACCCACAGGTTGCCGTTGATCGTCGCGGTGGAGTTGCAGAGATAGGGCCGATCTCGGATGACCAGGTCCCCGGAGTATGAGGACTGTCGAACTTTGAACTGCCCGGCGAAGTAAGACACCGTGCCGCCGATCGTGTCCGTCCTCGTCACTGCACGCACGTAGGTCGTCGCGATCGTGGTCTGCGCGCCCTTCGCGTCCAGGCCGGTCGCGGTGATGAGCATCCTGGTCGTCGCGGTCGTGCTCAGGCAGGACAGGGGAACACCACTCGCTGGGTCGGAGAACTGGGCCGAGACCTCTTGATAGCGCGCCCCGTCCCCGGTCTTCACGTCGGGCACTTCGGTCGCACAGGGATTGCTCATTACTGCGGCAAGCATCACATCTCGCCCCGACTCGGCCGCGATGAACGCTTGAGTCCGGCTCGCATTGTTGCTATTCGACCAGATCGCGTAGGTGACGTAGGCCGCGATAAGAACAGCCGCCGCAACACCGACCATCATCACGACGACAACGGTCACGAGTACCGCGCCGCGATCGTCGGTCTTATCCCGGACTCGCATCATCACGCGCCCGATTGCGAGGTTGAACGAGCGCCGAGGAATTCGGGAAGTTACGGGCATGTCAGCACCAATGCTGTCGAATTGCGCATGAAGGCGTCGCCGCTGAACTTCACAGGAGCCGCGCCCACCGGGGATGTGCCCTGCGGCGCACCCCCGATCGCCTGGAACGCGTAGTGAATGCCCCTAGAACCAGCGGAGGAAAACGTGACGGCGTCGTCCTTGAGGCGCACATTCGCGGTGGCGGCGCTGAACATCTCGCATGTGGCGGAACCCCCTGAGCCCATCTGCACGGTCAAGGAACCCGACGACCACGAGTAGGCGCTGGCATCGCGCATCGCCTTCTCGATACGACTGGCGAAAGATTGTCCGCGAACGGTTGCGTCGCTCTGGGTGGTCACGTTTTGCTCCGTCGTCAGGATGTTCGCGAACATGACAGCTACACCGGACAAGATCAGGCCGAGCACGACCACGACCACGATCAGTTCGATTAGCGACAGACCATGTTCGTCGGCTGCAGACTGGGATGGATCGATCCGGCCACGGACGTTCCTCATGACGCCCCCGGCACGTAGATGAGGGCCTTCACCCTGACGAGTTCACGGCCCCCTTGCGTGGCCCAGATCTCAAGAGACACCGCTTCGCCTGAGGCCGCGGGACAGGCACCCCGGAGCCCCTGCGTCTGGTAGCCATTCCCAGTGCCGTCGATCAGTGTGTCGTCATAGTGCGCCAGGGTCTGAAGGCTCGCGCAACTGGGTGTCTGCCGTCCTTGCTCTATTAGGGCGTTCACATGCCGGGTTGCGGTCGCAACCGTGGACTGCTCAGTGGAATATCGGACGCCGCCGAAGAGCGCGGGGATCATCGCGATCGCGATGAGTCCAAGAATGAGCACCGCGACCACGACCTCGACGAGGCTGAACCCGTCATCGTCATGAGCGCACATGCAACCCTCCATTCGGAACGGTCAGAAAGCGGGGATCCGTGGCGGACGGATCCCCGCTCAGTCAGCACGGTCTGTTATGGCTTGCAGGCGGTGCCGTCCGCCAGCGCACCTTGGCCGTCGTACCAGGTCTCGGTGCCCTTCGCCGCACTGACGCAGACGTTATCCACCTTGTCGCCGCTCTTAAACGTGACGGTGATGCCGTCCTTGGAGTTCGCGGCAGCGGCAGCGGTCGCAGTTGTGACGTCGCCTCCGGGCGCTGCGAAAGCGGCAGATGCAGCCATCGCCCCGTTCGCCGCGGCAGCTTTCAGCGTGTTCGTCTGTGCGCTTGCCTGGATATTCGCGAAGATCGGGATCGCGATCGCGACCAGGATGCCGAGGATCACCACGACGATGATCAACTCGATCAGTGAGAAGCCGGCTTCTTCGCCGTTCTCGCGTGCCGCTTTTTTTGCCTCGAGGGCGCGACGAATAGTGAGCATTGCATGTCCCCATTTCAGAGAGTCGTTTCGGGTGAAAAACGCACTCTGTGAACCGGCGCGTCCCCTGCGCCAAAAAGCCGGATGGATCCGGTCCCCAGATGGATTCGAGTCGTCCCAGGACTCTCATCCATTGATCAGAATGGACCCATCTCGGCCGTCACGCAAGTCAAGTGACGAAACCGCTATTTCGGGATACCGAGCACCGGCCCCAGACACGCTCCCGGAACTCCCCCGAGTGCGGTGGACGCCGCATACCGCTATGGTGCTCCCCATGGACTTCTGGGGAGTTCTCCGCACGGCCGAGGCGGGGTATGTGTACGCGGGCGCCGTGCTCGGCGCACTGCTCACGCTCGCCCTGTTCGTTGTGGTGAACGCGATCGTGCGCGACTCTCCCCAGCGCCGGATCCGTGGGGCCGAGCGCGCGCGCCGCCGTCTTGATCGTGCCGTGCGTTCCGCTGCGCGACACGGGATTGCCCCGAGGGCGGCAACGTCGACGCCGAGGCCCTTCTCGAATCGGGTCGGCACCGTCGGACCAGTGGAACGCTCGGGGTTCGTGGAGCCGGGGCCGCGTCCGCTGGGGCCTCGCGACTGGACGCCGGGCGGGCCGTAAGCACACCTCGGGGACGCCCCACACTGGAGGCTCAAACGGATGATCTCCGAACGGGATTTTCCCTCCCGCGCAGCTCGAGCATCGATCGCCGCGATCTCGTCAACGGTCAGACGTAGCGCGACCACCTGCGACGGCTCAGCCCCTCGACCAGGACGACCTCGTCCACGCTTCTTCAGCGCCTCGACGTCAAGGCTCGCCTCAGCCTCGGCGGTCCAGGCAGCGATCTGTTCCTCCGTGACGGGCGTCCCGTTGATCGGTCTCGCGCTTGGTCATGTGAATAAGACGAAGATCGCGACCAAACAAGATGATATCGTTGATATCATAGGAGGACTGAAATGGCACAGCTGCTGATCCGGAACCTGCCCGAGGATGCGAAAGCGGCGCTGCGACGCCGTGCGCAGGAGAACGGGCGATCGATGGAATCCGAAGCCCGTTCGATCATCGTCGACTACGTACTCCCCAGCACCGATGACCCGGTGCTGCTCTGGCTGTCTTCCGCCGATGAGCTCCGCAAGCAAGATCTCGCAGTCGATCTGCCCGAGCCCACCCGAAGCGCCCCACGCGCAGTGCATTTCGAATGATCGTCGTCGACACGAATGTGTGGTCTGAGACGCTCCGCGAGCGTCCGGACCCTGCGGTCATCGACTGGCTGCGAGCGCACCATGGCGACCTCCGCATGCCTGTGACAGCGCGACACGAGCTGCTCGTCGGAACCCTCCTACTTCCGACTGGACGCCGTCGCGACGACCTCTCCGTCGCGATCGAGCGGATGCTCAAGTCGATGCTCGCGCGCACGCTTCCGTATGACGCGGCAGCCGCAGACGCTTACGCGCGCATCCGAGCGCAGGCCCAGCGGGCTGGTCGAGCTCTCTCGTCGGAGGACGGGCAGATCCTGGGTATCGCGCTCGCGCAGGACGCGGCAGTGGCCACGCGGAATCACCGCGACTTCGCCGATCTCGGCGTGCCCCTGATCGACCCGTGGACCTGGCACGCCCAGACGGACTGACGCGCCGTCAACGACTCGGCGCCGATCCTGCGGTACGGCTGCCTCAGGCTGAGGGGCGGACCCTTCGACAGGCTCAGGGACCGGGGGCGCGGCTCAGGGACCCGGGGGCGCGGCCCTTCGACAGGCTCAGGGAGCGGGGAGCGGACCTTCGACAGGCTCAGGGACCGGAGGGCTCGCCCACCGGGAGCAGCACCTTCAGGCAGAAGCCTGCGTCGGTGTGCTCGGCGAAGACGTCGCCGCCGTGGGCACGGGCCAGGCCGCGGGCGATCGCGAGGCCGAGACCGGCTCCGGAGGCGACGGCGTCCGGAGAGGTGCCGCCGCGGGCCGGATCCGATCGCCAGCCGACCTCGAACATGCGATCCAGATCCTCGACGGCCACGCCGCTGCCGTGGTCGAGCACCGCGAGCACGAGGCGGTGCGGGGCCGGAGACTCGGCGAACACGAGCACCTCGGATCCCTCGGGCGCGTGCCGCACGGCGTTGGTGAGCAGGTTGACGATCACCCGGGTGAGCTGATGCGGATCCGCCCACAGCACGTGCCCGTCGATGTCGCGCTGCACGATCCGCACCCGGTGCTCGCCGGCGACCGCGATCACGTCGGCGACGGCGTCGGAGACGATGTCGAGCAGCTCGACCTGCTCGGTGCGCAGCCGCAGCGATCCCGACGTAATCCTGGACAGCTCGAACAGGTCGTCGACCATCCGGCTCATCGTCTCGATCTGCGCGCGCACCTGCCCCGGCAGCTCCTCGGGATCCGCCAGCCCCGCCTCCGCCGACTCAGCGAGGGCGCGGATCGCGGTGAGCGGGGTGCGCAGGTCGTGCGACATCCAGGCCAGGAAGCGGCGGCGGTCGGAGTCGAGGCGCTCGAGGTCGGCCCTCGCCTCGCTGAGCCGCTCCGACACCTCGGCGAGCTCGGCCGACAGCTCGTCGAACTCGCGCCAGCCGCTGCGCCCGCCGTCGACGACGTCGCCCTCACCGACGCGGCGCACCGCGGTCGAGAGCTCCTGCACCGAGGCCCGCGCCGCGCGCGCCGTGATCCACGCCGTCGCCAGCGCGCACAGCAGCGCGGCACCGAGCACCCAGACCAGCACCGTGAAGTCGTGCACCGACAGGTACATCTCTCCCGAGATCGCGAGCACGCCCGTGGCCAGCGACAGAACCGACGCCGCCCCCACCACGACGAGCCGGAACGTGAGCCCCGCCCGCCGCGCACGGCGCAGCACGAGCACGGCGACCAGCGTCACGACCGCCGCACAGCCGAGCGCGGTCAGCACGATGAGCAGCACGTCGAGCGCGCCGAGGGGCATCATGATCGCACCGCCCCGGGCCGGAACCGCACGGTCTTCCACCGCGACATCATGATCCGGATCCGTCCGCCGAGAACCGGTACCCGGCGCCCCACTCGGTGAGCAGATGCCTCGGATGACGCGGATCCTGCTCGATCTTCTCCCGCAGCCGGCGCACGTGCACCGTCACCGTCGACGCCTCGCCGAACGACCAGCCCCACACCTCGCGCAGGATGTCGTCGCGGGAGAGCACCTCGCCGTCGTGCTGCACGAGGTGCGCGAGCAGCTCGTACTCGCGCGCGGCCAGAACGACCTCCTCGTCGCGCACGTGCACGCGGCGGCGGGCCGGATCCAGCCGGAAGTCTCCGCGCAGGACCTCCCGGGTGGGCGCGGACGCCGCCCGGGAACGGCGCAGCAGCGCCCCGACCCGCAGCAGCAGCTCGCGCAGCGCGAACGGCTTCACGAGGTAGTCGTCGGCGCCGGTCTCGAGCCCCTCGATCCGCTGCTCGACCTCGCCGAGCGCGGTGAGCATGATGATCGGCAGCGCGGAGCGGGTCCGCGCATCGCGCGCCAGCTCGTCGCCGCTGAGGCCCGGCAGCATCCGGTCGACGATGAGCACGTCGGGCGGATCCGCCTGCACGGCCCGCTGCGCCGAGACGCCGTCGCCGAAGCCGTCGACCCGGTATCCGTTCGCGCCGAGGTAGCGCTGCACGGCGGCGCGCACGGTCGGATCGTCCTCGACGATCACGATCCGGGGCTCGGGGTCGGCGGGTCCGAGCGCCGCGACGGGCCCCGCGACGGGCAGCTCTGCCGTGTCGGGGGCCGCGACGGATCCGGGCTTCTCCATGGTCCGAGGCTAGCCCCGCCGGCCCGGGCGGATCCGGGAACCTTACGGCCTCGAAAGAACTCCCCCACCCGGATCCGCACCGACCTAGCGTCGCCAGTGTCCTCGAAACCTGTCGGCGGGATCCCCCGCCAGAACGGAGCAATCATGCGCAAGACCGCACTCCTCCCCGCGTCGCTCAGCGTCGGCATCCTCGCCCTCGGCCTGGCCCTCGCCGGCTGCAGCTCGACCCCGGCCGCCTCTCCGACCACGCCCGACACGATGGCGAGCTCATCGTCGACGCCGATGCCGTCGTCTTCTTCCTCGGCGATGGCCGATATGAAGACCGGCGCTTTCATGGGCCTGAACGGCAAGAACGTGAAGGGCACCGCGACGATCGAAGGATCCGACCTGAAGCTCACCGGATTCTCGTCCGACGAGGGTCCCGACCTGCACATCTACCTGACCACCGGCACCGATGAGGCAGCCGTCGCGTCCGGCAAGGAGATCAGCACCGTCGTCTTCAACCAGGACACGCAATCGTTCATGCTGAGCGGCGTCGACGCCTCGATGTACACGAACGTCGTCATCCACTGCGACAAGGCGAAGGCGGTGTTCGGGGCCGCCCCGCTCTCATGAGCGGACTGACCGCCAGGGCCGGCCAAGCGCCGGCCCTGGCCCCTCCCGGACGGTGGCTGCTCGGGTCGACGGTGCTGGGCGGCGCGGCCAGGATCGCCGCCGGCGTGCTCTGGCTCGCCGAGGGGATCCTGAAGTACCGCGCAGGATTCGGATCCGCCGACATCCTGCTCGTCGCGCAGAGCACGGCGGGCAACAGCCGGGTGCCGTTCTACTTCCGCCCGCTCGGGGCACTCATGCAGAGCGCTCCGGCACTTTTCGGGATCGCGATCCCGGCCCTCGAGGTGGCGCTCGGGGTGCTGCTCGTGCTCGGCCTCGGACGCGCGCTCACGACGCTGGTCGCACTCGGATCCGTCGCCACGCTGATGCTGTACTGGTCGTCGGATCAGCTCATCGCGCAGTACCCGATCCTGGTGCTGCTCTCGGCACTCGTACTGGCGCTGCCGGGATCGGGACGGATCGGGGTGGCGTGGTGGTGGGAGCGGCGCCGCCCTAGGGACGTGCGGGGCTGAGGCTGCTCAGGGCGGTTCCTCGAGCTCGTTCCGGGAGCCGCTTCCCGGGGTCGTTGAGCGAGGACGCCGAAGGCGAGCGAGACGAAACGGCGCTCGTTCCGCGCCGCCTCCGGCCTCAGGCCCGGCGGAACCGGCGACGGGACTTGGTTTCCCGCTCGTCTGCCGTCGCCTCGACCGTCGCGCGGCGCTCCCGCCATGCCTCGATCTCGGCGTCGACGTCGCGCGGACGGGTCACCACGGGTGGGCCGCCGAGCAGCTGGCGCCGCGCTTCGATCACGCGCCGGTTGAAGTCCTCGAGTACCGCACGCACGTCGCTCTCGCGCCGGAGCGCGTCGAGCTCCCCGTCCAGCTCACGGTCTTCCACGCGCAGCATCAGCGCCGGCGGCCCCAGCCCGGTCAGGTTCTCCCGCTCGATCTTGCGCCGGATCCACCAGTCCGGATCGTGATGGTCGCCGAGACCGGGGATCGGCTTGCCCGCGCCGGGAAGGTCATCGAACTGCCCCTGACGGATGGCGACCTGGATCGCCGTCTCGACGATCGCCGGCATCGTCTCGGCGTTCAGGACGGCGGGCGGGGCAGTGGGCGGCCCGGTGGGCTCGGCCGGCTCTGTGCTCAGCAGGCGGTCGGCATGCGAGCGGCGCCTATGCTCTTCCTTCATCATGACGCTCCTCCGGTTCTGGTCGGACCTCGGGTCCTTCCAGACTACGGGAGCGCGGGCGGCGCGGCGTCGGAGAACCGCAATCTGCGACCACCGAACCCCTCGGAATCGTCCTCCACAGGGGTGGATCCGAACCAGTTCTCCACAGAACGGGTTTTTACCACTGATCAGGTCTTCGAATGTCCGTGGCCCCGTATTGAATGGGGGTATGACATCCCCGACGTGCGAGGCCCTGGAGCAGGTTCACCACCTACTCCAGCAGGCGGCTGTGCGGGGTGAACTCGACACCCAGCTCGAGGGGACGGAGGATGCGGAGACGATCCGGATCCTGCGCGAGTGCGGACAGGTGCAGCGCCTGCTCGACGCGGCCATCACCACCGCGGTGGCCCGAGCACGACACCGCGACACGGGACTGCCGTCGGAGAAGATCACCACCCTGGCCGGGTGCCGTGACGTGACGGAACTGATCCGGCGGGCACTGCGCGTCGATGCCGCCACCGCACGCCGGTATGTGCGGGCCGCCGATGCGGTGGGGAAAGACCTCCTGCTCTCCTCGGGCGAGCACGCCACTGCCCGCTACGAGCAGCTCGGGACGGCACTGGCAGACGGTGAGCTCTCGGTCACGGGCCTGCTCGCCGCAATCGGACCTGTGGAACGCGCCGGCACCCGGATCAGCGCGGACGAGCGGGAGGCGGTGGACGCCCTGCTGGCGAACACTGCCCGCGGACTCGACCTGCCCGATGCACACGGCCACCCCGGGCCGGCCCCGTCCACGGACGAGCTCGCCGACTACGCGCGGGCGTTGATGCTCGCGCTGGACCCCGACGGCGCCGAACCCGACGACCGGGACGGGGAACGCAACCGAGCGCTGCGGATCGGGCCGCTGCGCGGCGGGGTGCACCCGGTGTCCGGGGGGCTGCTGCCCGAGGTCGCCGCGCAGCTGCAACGCCTGCTCGACGCACTGAACAACCCCGCCGCGGAGGACTCGCCCACCCTCACCCCCGGTGCCCTCGCGCCTGGTGTCCTCGCGCCTGGTGCGGTCGCGCCCGGTGCCCTCGCGCCTGGTGCGGTCGCGTTCGCCCCCGACGACCCGGACCCGGAGTGCGTTGACGGGCTACCCGCGCCCGCCGACCCGCGCAGCCCGGCGCAGCGCAACCATGACAACCTCGCGATGATCCTGCAAGTCGCCGCCGCGTCCGGCGGCATGCCCACCCTCGGCGGCGCCGCACCCACCCTGGTCGTATCTGTGACCGCCGCCGACTACGCGACCGGCCGTGGCCGGGCGTTCCTCGAGGGAACCCGCGACGACGTGCCCCTCTCCGTCGCCCGGCACACCGCCTGCACGGGCGGGATCCAGCGCGTCCTGTTCGACGAACACGGACAGATCGTCTCCATCGGGACCACCGCCCGCATCTTCAACGCCGTGCAACGCCGCGCGATCATCCTCCGCGACCGGGAATGCATCATCCCCGGCTGTCACGTCCCCGCGACCTGGTGCGAGATCCACCACGTCAAGGAGTGGGCCGACGGCGGCCCGACCCACACCAGCAACGGCGTCGCCCTCTGCTGGCACCACCACCGCACCCTCGACACCTCCGGCTGGCAGATCCGCATGAACCACGGCGTCCCCGAACTCCGAGGACCAGCCTGGTGGGACCCCCACGGCGAATGGCACAGACCGCGCACTCGCGGCGGCGACCCACAACACACACGGCGGGACCTCGCCGACGCCCTCGCGCCACCGGGCTGAGGGGCAGGTGGGCTGAGGCGCGGGCGGTCTGAAGTGCGGGTGAGCGTCCCGCCTCGGCAGGTGGGCTGAGCCGCTGGCAGGTGGGCTGAGACGCAGGTGAGCGTCCCGCCGGGGCTGGTGGAAACGCCGCCCCCGGAGCGAGCCCGGCTGAGGCGCGGGCCGGTGCCCAGGGGATGCGGCTGACCCCGTGTCGCCACCCGCCCGTAGGCTCGGACGGTGCCCTCCCCGATTCCCGACCCGACCTCGGCCGGTCGGCCCCGCTCGAACGCGGCGCCGACGCTGAACCGCGAGATCATCCGCCTCGCCGTGCCCGCCCTCGGCGCGCTCGTGGCGGAACCCGCGTTCCTCATGGTCGACGCCGCGCTCGTCGGTCACCTCGGCACCACTCCGCTCGCCGGGCTCGGCATCGCCTCGGCG
>Ga0308158_10004569_pt1 | contig 11665 bp, 7 predicted proteins | sample PhyBR2_FD_201038 | JGI IMG/M metagenome (GOLD analysis project Ga0308158, IMG submission 201038) | Phyllosphere microbial communities from UC Gill Tract Community Farm, Albany, California, United States - DLSLB.R2 | ecosystem: Host-associated > Plants > Phyllosphere > Unclassified | place: USA...
GTGATGGTCTGGGTGCATTCATAACAATTATTATAAGACCAAATATACATTATTAAACTTTTGTAACATAAACGCTGACTTTTGGGATCCGTTAAAGTACCTCGGGAAATTTCTCTTTATAATGAAATTTTACCAATGGAGACTGAATTATTGTTCTTTGAAAAGAAGAAACGATCGAAATGCGTCAAAATACTAATTCCTATATTAATTGATAAATCATTCGTGGATTAAAAAAACAATTCCGCCCAACAAATAGTATTGGACGGAATTAATTTTTCTCTCAAAGAAAGTCAATTCGTAGCTGATAAGTTCTAGTTGAATGATATGAAGCTCACTTTTTATATGTATTCATTTAAGGTTGCCCATTGCCTCCCGCTGCTCCATAGATCTGCCCAGTCGCAAAACTGGCATCGTCTGCTGCCAGCTGCACGAATATTGATGCTAACTCCGCAGGCTGGCCAGGCCTTCCCAAAGGCGTATCACTACCAAATTTTTCAAGGCTGTCCTGGGTCTGGCCGCCACTCACCTGTAAAGGTGTCCAAACCGGCCCGGGCGCAACGCCATTGACCCTGATGCCTTTCGGACCCAACTGCTTGGCCAGAGATTTCACATAGTTGGTGGTAGCGGCTTTAGTCTGCGCATAATCGTACAAATCCGCAGACGGGTCATAAGCCTGCACAGATGACAGTCCGATAATGGAAGAACCCGGCTTCAGATGAGGCAGCGCTGCTTTTGTAATCCAAAAGGGAGCGTAGATATTTGTTTTCATCGTCCAGTCAAAATCGTCGGTACTGATGTCTAGTATGGACGGATAGGCTTTCTGATGACCTGCATTATTGATGAGGATATCTAAGCCACCCAATTGCTGTACAGCTTGATTGACCAATTGGCGGCAAAAGTCTTCGCTGCGGATGTCACCCGGAATGGCAATGGCCTTACGCCCCTCTTTCCTGATAAGATCGATGACCTGCCTTGCATCTTCTTCTTCCGCAGGCAGATAATTGATGGCGACGTCGGCTCCTTCTCTGGCGTAGGCAATGGCAGCTGCACGGCCTATCCCGGAGTCGCCGCCTGTGATAAGGGCTTTCCTGCCTGAAAGTCTGCCGGAGCCGATGTAGCTTTTCTCACCATGGTCAGGAACCGGTGTCATCCTGGCTGCCAGTCCCGGAAAAGGCTGTGACTGCTTTTTAAATGGTGGTTTGGCATATTTGTTCCGAGGATCTGTGAGTTTCAATTGATTCTCTCTTCTTGTTTCGCTGCCGTTTGACTGTGCCAACGCAGCTGGAGCAACTGCCGCCACAGCAACGGTTGCAGCTATTTTACCGATAGCATCTCTCCTTGTCATTTTATTTTTCATATCCTATGATTTATTTGGTATTTAATGCTTTGATTTTAGAGAATTAAAAGATCGACAGTTGGACAAGTTGGTTTAATACCAATGACCTGAAATCTGACTGTTTTCTAAAACTGAGTTACACATTAAGCCTTAACGATCAATAATCTTTTATGACTGATATCTATTTAAAGTCAGTTTTGAGGCGTAAGTTTTCTCCCATTTGTATAATAGTAAATTTAGCAGATTGCTATTCAATATTTTATGACCAAGATCATAATTGTAAGTAACGATGAATTACTCTCGCTAGATTATGACTGACATCATAAAAACATTTTATCTTGATTGCTATATTTTGTGCCGAAAATTTTAATAAAAAATGATTTGTCATGAATGTGACTTATGAAATGATGACAGAATTTTGGGGAGACGGCACCGCACTGAGTGTGCTGCAAATGACTGTCCGCGGTATTATCGTCTTTTTGCTGGCTTTGGTGCTCATCAGGATTTCCGGAAGGCGGTCTTTTGGGATGGGCTCGCCTATCGACAACATCATCGTGATCCTGTTGGGCGCAATCCTGAGTCGTGCCGTGGTTGGCGCCTCCCCTTTCCTGCCTGTACTGACGACCTGTACAGCCATTGTTTTACTGCATCGGTTTCTGAGCTGGTACAAGATGAAAAGCAATTACTTCAGACTGGTGGAAGGCCGGAGAATTATCATTTTTGAAAACGATCAGTTTATAAAAGCTAATCTGGATCGCGCCCTGCTTCATACAGAGGACGTGATGCAGGAACTTAGAAAAACTGCTCAGACAGACGACCTCAGCAATATAGAAAGGATTTATATCGAAAGGACCGGCGAGATCAGTTTTGTGAAAAAAAACGCAACTGAACCAAATTAATATGAAATGAATTAATTGCTCAATGACAGTTACTTTCTTTACCCTTCATAAAATTAATTTCGAATCATAATAGGACTGCGATCATAAACGTGTCAGTTTCTAAGATTTTTTTCCTATTACACCACCCTTTAAACATATTAAAAATCAATCACTTATATCGATTTTGGGTTTTCGCTGGTATGCAAATTGAATTTATTCTGATCCACAACACTAAAAATTTTATGTTATGATTTCATCAAAAACCCACGCTCTTTTAGATTATCTTGTCGGGATTCTGCTCATTGCCGCGCCCTGGCTTTTAGGATTTGCTGACAGCACGGCCGCAACCGTCATTCCTATTGTTTTAGGCGCATCAACGCTTGTTTACAGCCTTTTTACCAATTATGAGTACGGCGTTGTCCGTGTGCTTCCTTACAAGATTCACCTCACCATCGATTTTATTGCAGGACTCCTTTTGCTAGTGTCACCGTGGCTTTTCGGTTTCAGCGACCGGATTTATCTGCCTCACGTTATTTTAGGCGCTTTTGAGATTGTAGCAGTTCTGCTTCCAGAAAGGCGACTGCTACAACTCCCAGAAATCAAAATGCTTAACCACCGTCTCAATAAGGTTTTTCTAAGTTTTGAAAAACCTTATTTTTTGTCGATATTATTAACACAATTAAAAAACACATTAGAAATGATTAAAAATTCATCAAAATAAAAAATGATTTTTTTTGAAGATCTAATTGAAAGTGGTTCAATCTCATATTTTATTTCAGTCAGACCTTTTCTATTATTAATAACAAGTTCTGCGTTTTTTGCTCAGAAAAAGATTACCGCTTTCTTACCGACAGCCTGGATATCGAACATCAATTAAAAAAAATACAAACTTCCCGTATTCAGGGTGGTTGTTTTCGAAAACTACAGGATTTTGTATTCCGAGCAATTCGGGATAAAATCACTGGATTCAAAGGAAAAAATTGATGAGAATACGGCTTTTGCCACAGCGTCTTTTGTAAACCGATTACGGCTATTGGGGGTTATAAGTGATCTACCACACAAACTGATAGAACTCTAAATATCCCATAAAACTCAAGGTGAGAAAAACAGTATCTATCAAGCCGTGGACCATAATATTGATCCAGATATTCTGAAATCTCATATACAGTAGCGCAAAAGCAATCCCGAATATAAAGGTCATAATCAGGCCTACTGTTCCCTGGTAAAGGTGTGGCAGGCAAAACATTATGGCTGAGAGAAGGACAATAATCAACTTTCTGTCGCCAAAGACCCTTTTTAACTGTGCGAACGCAAAAGCACGGAACAGCAACTCCTCTCCTATGGCAGCGCTGATCCACATTCTGTAAAGCCATTTAAAATACTGCGGTGCATCACCTTTGATATGCTCGAAGCTTGAATAGTCTGCCGTCTCATTGCAAAGCCAGTTGACCAGCGGCTGAATGAGAAAATCGACACTCAGTTCCAAAGCCAGATAAGCCATTATAATGATTTTAAGTTCCCGGAAACCAAGTTTTCTTAATTTTAACGCCTCCAAATCCCCGTCCTGGAGATAAGTTATGATTAAAATAAAAAGGATGATGACGCAAAAAGTATACGGAAACTTCGTCAGCGGATTGTAAATCAAAGAAAAAGCGATTGCGAGTAAGGCGAGAGACATCCATTTATTCTGGAGTAGAAGTTTCGTTTCTGGTTGCATTTTGCAAATATATTTTTTTTTGAGTGTTTACTCATCCCGGTCAACAGGTCTTTTAAGGCTATTCTGCGATTTTAGAATAATTGATTTGAGATCTTTATCATATATTTTGCCAAAGGTTGAACTGTAGATTAAGCGGATGTTAAACAAAACCTCAAATAATCATAAAATAGCCGTTTTCGATATGATTTTGAGACGTTTTCAAAGCAGTTTTTACATTTTCATTAACAATAAATCACTGCATATTTTGGATTTTCTTTAAAGTTATATTTGCGTGCACAATTAAGAAAACGCTATGAAAAAAAAATTATTCGCTGGAAATCATTTGAATAATGTATTGCCTTCCAGATTGTTATCAATCCTAATATTTCTCATACTCAGCCTCACTGTTGACGGTCAAACCACCACTTACACTTTCGATTCCAATAACTGGGGTGCATCGCCTGCCGACTGGACTTCCGGTAAAAACGGATTGGCCTATCTCTCAGCACGTGGAATTCAGGTGAATACCGGTGCTACAGGTGCATTTGGGAATAGTCCGGTTTCCTTTTCCAACATTTCCAAAGTGGTTGTCAACTACTCCACCAACGCATCATCCGGAGCGGGAACAATCAATGCATTTGCAGTCACCGGTACGACTGCAGCTGCACAATCCGGTATCAGGATCGGAACCTCACAAACAATATCAACCACGGGCGGAACAGCCAACCGTGCTCTGACTTTTACACCCACAAATGCTGTTACAGGATTTGTACAGCTTTATGTGACCTGTACTACCAACAGTGTCTATGTGCATTCTGTAGAAATTACGTATTCATCCGGTCCATCAGTGATCACCGGTTCGATTACGGGATCACCGTTTTGTGTCACCGCTTCTTCGGGAGCTGCTATCAATATTCCTTACAGCATATCGGGCACTTTTTCGTCAAATAATATCTTTACAGCGCAACTCTCCAATGCTTCCGGTGTTTTCCCGACAACTCCGGTTGCGATAGGTTCCAGAACGTCATCAGCTGCGGGAAGTATTGCAGCGATAATTCCCGCCGGAACAGCAACTGGCACCGGCTACAAGGTAAGAGTCATCGCCAGCACAGCTTCTGCTAATGCTACAGAATCGGCAGTATTCAGTATTAATCTTAGAACATCGGCTGTTTCACCAGCAGTAACTCAGGATTTATTTACAGGATCCAACGGCAGCCCGCTTACCTCATCTGCGGCCGGAAGCTCAGCGAGACAATGGAAATATTCAACGGTTGCAGGCGGACCTTATGATAATAGTATTGCAGGCGCAACAGCTGCAAGCTACACGCCAAATTTCAGCACACCTGGCACCTATTATGTTGTTTGCGAGGCTACATTTGCTGGCTGTGGAGCTGTTGTAAGTAATCCGGTTCAGATTAATGTTACCCAGGCAAGACCATTATTGACGGCAACACCTGGCAATTTATCAGGTTTCAGTTATATCGAAAGTAACGGGCCATCTGCGGTACAATCCTTTAAATTGTCCGGAAGTACTTTGATATCATCGGATCCGGTTGTGCTTGTTACAATCAATGATCATTTTGAAATTTCAGAAAATAATAACGGTCCGTGGTTGCATGATATTCAGTTAGCCTCGTCATACGCCGGCGAAGAGAAGACGATTTACGTACGACTGAAAGCCGGCCTTACTTCTACTAATTATACAGATACAATACTGATCAACGGCGGCGGTACTTCTCAGTCCGATTATGAAGAGGTAAGCCTTACGGGGACGGTATTGCCTTGTCTGGCACCAAGCGTACAGTCTTCTATTTTACCGTTCTCAAATATTACAAGTGCAGGAATGACCGTGAATTTTGCTGCAGGCAACGGATCGGGAAGGATTATCAAAATCAACACAACCAACAGCTTTACAAATCCTGCGAACAGCAGTTCTTTGCCTTCGGCCTCGGGTGTATATCCGGGCACAGGAGAGCAGATCATCTACGTGGGTAATGGCACCAGCACCGCAGTCTCAGGGCTGTCACCGTCTACCACATATTGGTACACGGCCTATGAATATAATGTTTGTTCAGGGACTTACACTTACAGCAATCAAACCATTACAAATAACCCACGAAGCCAGGCTACGCTCTGTGATATACCGGCCGATCCCAATGGCGAGATTACCCCTTTAGAAAATCCTTCATGCGGAACAGCTGTTTTGACTTATGAACACGGCGCCGGCCAACCGCAGGCAGGAATCAGCTATTACTGGCAAAACGCTGCAAACGGAACTTCTATTTCAGATCCTGTAATATTCACGGGAGAAGCAGTTATTTCCGAACCTCATAATGTGGCTCTCTCAGGCGACTATTACATCCGAGCTTACAATGGCAATTGCTGGAGTCTGGGTTCTTACAAGACACAAACGCCTATTTCCATCAGCTCGGGAACAACTATAAGTTCACAGCCTGCGAACCAAAATGCAATGGCTGGCAGTAATGTGGTATTTACAGTGGCAGCTGCAGGTACAGCACCATTTATTTATCAATGGCAGGAAAAAAAGCCGGGTCTGGAGGAAAGCTGGACAAACACCGGAACAAACAGCAATACGCTGACCATTACAGAAGTTCCTTTATCAAAAACAGGATTTAAGTATAGAGTTATTGTGAGTAATGCCTGCAACAGCAAGATATCTGATGAGGTTTCACTTACCGTCACTCAGGAGCCTTGTATCTCTGAAACATTTGAAAAACTGACACCTGTTGCTTCGTCTTATGCAACAAGAACCTGGACCGGAGATAACGGTGGAAGCTGGACGGCCACAGATGCCAGAACAGATCAGACGATCACCGGCAAAGCAGTGACCATACGAAATGGCGTACTTACCTCTCCTTCTTTCGCTAATGGTATCGGCAGTATCACTTTGACAACAAAACTACCCTTCAGTGATAATGCCGGTAGTCTGACCGTCCGGGTCAATGGTAATTCTGTAGGTACAATACCCTACTCAGCGACTGTGCAGACTACGACAATATCTGATATCAAAATTGCTGGAACTGCTGTGGTGACGCTTACCAGCACCGGCGCCCGTGTCTCCATCGATGATCTTCATTTCACCTGCTACACGCCTGCCTGTTCACCGGCAACTATTACTGTATTTCCGACTTCTGGACCTGCCGGAACAGTGGTGACGATTACAGGCAACAATTTTACACCTGCTTCTGCAGTAAGATTCGGGACAGTCTCAGCTGCCGTTGAGTATATCAGTGCTACGCAGATCAAAGCAATTGTCCCGACTGATGCAGACGGGCAAACTGTGACTGTTGATACAAACCTGGATTGTGACTCACAAATCTCTTTCACGCCTATAAATAAAGAAACTTCTGGTTGCGAGGCTATCGCTGTAGGAACCGGAAATCAAAATGCTTCTGATATTTTAATCTATGAAGTCTATGATGAAAATGGCGGCAACGGCGGCGTTGTGACACTCTACAACAGAACGGGTGCTACTGTGAATCTGGCAGGTTATGCTATTCAAAAAGCAGGTGATTACGGCGGTACTTATTCGACGTACGCAAATCTGAGCGGCAGTATAGCACCGGAATCCGTAGCAGTTGTAGCAGTAAGTTCTTCTAAATGTGGTTATACATCTACAGGAAACGGAAGTTTCGGAGCAGCAGGATTCAATGCTAATGACGGTTTCAGACTGGTGAAAAATTCTGTGACTGTAGATGATGTAAAAGTGCCAAACTACATCGGTTTCTACCTAAAAAGGAAAAATGAATACTTGTCGCCGAGCACAATTTACACAGAAAATCAATGGACCGTACAGAATATAACTGAAGGCGAGTGTCTGGCTGGCGTTGTTGCGCAAGCTCCGTCAGTAAAAATCTCCCCAACAATCACTGTGCAGCCTCTATTTTCACTCAACTGCGGTGTTGTCACCAATTCCCTGGCAATAAAAGCCGCGGAAGGTTTTGCAGGTGGCAATATACTCGAATACCAATGGTATATGCTTGGTACTTCCGGTAGCTGGACTGCCATTTCAGATAATGCTATCTATTCCGGAGCGACTTCCCAAACACTCAGTATTTCTGATCTCAGTGGACTTAATAATTATCAGTACTACTGTCAGGTTAAAGAAAATTCGCAGACGTGTTATACTGCTACTAATGCAGCACAAATCAAGGAGGCTGCGAATACGTGGGCCGGGAATGTATGGTCCAACGGAATGCCTGTACTGGGCAGTCAGGTGATTATTGACGGAAATTACGATACTCAGGTTAATGGTATTCTGAATGTATGCGACCTAACTCTGAATGCAGGAGCCAGCATAAGAATCAAACCAAATTATCCGGTGACTGTCAAAGTTAAAATCATTAATAACAGCAGCGATGCCAATTTTGTCGTAGAAAGCGATGCCAATCTGATTCAGACAGATAATGTTGTGAATGAAGGCAGCGTCCGCGCGGAGAGGCTGGTAAGTGATATGAATAACATCACCGGACAAATGGATTATGTATACTGGAGTTCGCCCGTCAGCGGACAGATAATCAAGGGTGCAGGTGGATTTTCACCCAATACGCCGGCAAATGGCTACCTGCAGTATAATGAGTCCAACGACAAATTTTCGGTGACCAACGATCCTGTTTTTCTGCCAGGAAAAGCTTATGCGATCCGTGCGGAAAATGGCGCCAACGGCTATTCTAAAACTTATACTTTTTCTGGAATTCCAAACAACGGCAATCTACAGTATCAAAACCTGAAATGGACCAATGCTGATCACGGGTTCAACCTTGTTGGCAATCCTTATCCTTCCAACATCGATTTTGATTTGCTGCATTCTGCCAATTCCGGCAAAATCTACTCTACCGTTTGGTTCTGGACCAACAACAGCTACACCGCAGCCCAGGCCGGATCTGCTTACAGTGGTAATAATTATGCAGTTTACAATGGTACGGGAGGATCGCCGGCTACCTACAATCCTGAAAATCCTTATAATGGTTCCATAATCCCGAACGGAAAAATAAAAGTGGGACAAGGGTTTATAGTACGGGCAAAACAAGCAGGAAAAGACCTTCCCTTAGCTTTCAATAATGGCATCCGGGTAACGGATGACGGCAGTTTTTATCAGAAAAGTCTTAAAAACAGGTTTTGGCTCAGTATGAGCAGCCCTTCCAATCTGGTCAATACTATATTGGTGGGATATATTCCGGGCGCAGGCAATGGGTACGAAACCGATTTTGATGGTGAACTGTTAACGGTTGGTTCAGATTCCTTCTACTCCATTTTAGGCGCGAGGAAATTAGCAATCCAGGGAAGGTCTGACCAGTTTTCCACGGAAGATGTGGTGCCTTTGGGTAATGTATTTTCTGCGAGCGGCAATTATACCATTAGACTTCAGACCTCGGAAGGCATTTTCGACGGTAATCAAAAAATTTATTTAAGGGATAAAACCCTTAGGAAAACGATAGACCTTAACGAGTCACGCAGCTATACGTTTTTTGCAGCAAAAGGAACTGATGAAAACCGTTTCGAAGTTGTTTACAAAGATGTCGTACTCAACGCTAATGAATCTACACTTAACGATTTTATTGTGTACAGAGATGGCACAGACTACGTCATTCGATCCTCAAAAATCCTCGGAAAAGTAGAAGTTTATGATGCGACAGGCAGGATTTTGATCTTCAAAAATACTAATAATAAAGAGCTGAGGCTGGATGTCTCTTCGCTTTCGAACGGTATTTATATCATTAAAACCGAAAATTCCGGAGATCCAAAAACTAAAAAAATCATCAGGTAAAATCAATTTCAATTAGCACTTTCAATAAAGGTATCTTACAAGCAGATGCCTTTTTTTTGTAGGCTGATGATGTTTAAAATAATTAAACAAAAAAAAATCCCCAAATAATATGGGGATAAAAACTAATAACCATGAAAACCTCTAAAGAATTTTCGTTGCAAATGTATAAAATGAAGTGTATTTGGACTAGGATTATAATGTTAATTTATTCATAAAAAACAGATTTAGCACTGAAATTTTTTGCTAACATGATTTCAAAAGACTCTAAAAACTATAAAATATGATCGAGGTCATAAAAATTGTTTTTAGGTTGGTGTACTTTTATATTGGGCTTGATAAAATTTGAACTCTGCTCGCAGACGATAGTTGATGGTGACAAAATTTTAAAATGATTGCTGTCTTGTGAAATAGAAATTTACCGCGTCATCGAATTTATACCATATCATATAACGAACTAAAAATTAATAACCCATGAAAAAGAAGATTGTTATTCAGGATAATGAAGATATTCTAAATCTGATGGACGACGTGCTGCAGGAAGAAGGTTTCAAAGTCATCGCATCGCTTACCACAGAGCCCATTGAGAAAATTAAAAACATAGAGCCTGATTTGCTGGTCGTAGAAGATAATCTACCGGGAACGAAGAAAGGATCAGAGGTGATTTCCGACTTAAAATCTGACCCCGATACCGAAGAAGTCTCCTCCGTTCTGACTTCTACCGCCAGCAATTTAGCAGATATCTCAAAAGCGTGCAAAGCGGACGATTTTATTGAAAAACCCTTCGATCTCGATCATATGATCCATATTGTAAAGAAGAATTGCTGAGTGATAATAAAAGGATAAAGCCTTTCAAAATGGCAATAGCGCTCATTTAAGAAAGCAAATCTCTTTTAAAATAGTGTCAGCATTTTCTTTCACAATTAATTAATGTTTGCATAAAACCGGTCTCGGCAGTTAGCGCTATTTTAGACCATTTAAATGACAAAGACCATCCTCGCCATTCTGATTTTTGCGATCACTTTTGTGTCTGCTCAAAAACCTGTTCAAATTGCTTTCCTGTCAGATGTCCATTTTCAGGATCTTTATGGTGACTTTTCTGATAACAGTTTTAAAGGAATCACCAACCCAAAAACCGGAAAATCAACCATTTTAAGAACTATGGATGCGCAGCTGCATTCGACAAGGATCTTCAATGAAAACTATTTTACACTGATAGCAGCACTGGACGACATTGCGTCCCGAGATATAAAAATTGTCGCCATGCCAGGCGACTTTTCTGATGACGGACAAGCGTACAATCTCCGCGGATTGCGACGGATTTTAGATCATTACCAGCAGAAATTCGGGATCAGATTCTACCTCACCACAGGCAATCACGATCCTGTCGGACCGTTTCGTCAGGATGCCGGCAAAGCTGATTTTCTCGGAAACGACGGGAATCCCATTGGGATTTACAGCAAAGCAAATCTGGCAGAGACATCGCCAACAATTATTACCAAAGACATTGCAGAATCCGGCTATCTGGAGATTTTGGATGAGCTGAAAGATTTTGGATTTTATCCTCAAAAAGATAATCTGTTTTGGAGTACACCTTTTGATGAAGCTGTGTTTCAGGATTACAGTTATCAGAAAGCTTTGGAATCTGCAGATTATTCAAGAAGAATGTACGAAGTGTCAGAAGGCTTCTCTGTTCCGGATCTGAGCTACGTTGCAGAACCTGTGAAAGATGTCTGGATCCTTGCTATCGACGGAAATACTTATATTCCGAAGAATATTGATGGGAAATCTGAGGATCCTACAAATTACAAAGGTGCAAGCATTGGATATAATAATGTTTTGACGAACAAGCGACATTTGATAGATTGGGTGAAGAAAATATCTGAAGAAGCTAAGAAAAATCACAAAACACTGATTGCGTTTACACATTATCCGATGATCGACTTTAATGACGGTGCCACAGAGGACAT
>Ga0308158_10004570_pt1 | contig 11664 bp, 10 predicted proteins | sample PhyBR2_FD_201038 | JGI IMG/M metagenome (GOLD analysis project Ga0308158, IMG submission 201038) | Phyllosphere microbial communities from UC Gill Tract Community Farm, Albany, California, United States - DLSLB.R2 | ecosystem: Host-associated > Plants > Phyllosphere > Unclassified | place: USA...
CAGGGCCATAATTCACTACGCGCCGATTTACGCTGCCTGCTGCACCTGTGTCGCAGCCTGCTCGGGTGCGCGCAGAGACCAGACGCTGTGCGGATCGCCGTGGCGGCCGCGATGCAGCGCGGCGCGCGCCATTTTCCAGTACAGCGCCGCCAGCAGCAGTGCGATGACGGCAACGCCCATCACGATGCCGTCGCCTTGCAACAGCGCCAGCAGCGGATTGAGGCCGGTGTTCCACCAGTGCGCCAGCGGGACCGCCAGCGTCAGCGCGGCGCACAGCATCAGCAGTTCATGCGCGGCGCGCGCCGGCGGGCGGGCGAAAGCCCATAGTACGCAGCCGAAGAACACCGCGTAGTAGCTGCGCGCCTCCCATAACGGCAACTGTCCTGCCGGACTCATTTTATTCGCCAGGAACACTGCCGATACGCCGGCCACGCAGCCGAGGCACACGCCCAGCGTGGCTTGCGCCATCAGCTTGCCGCTGCGTGGCTGCACCAGTTTCTGCCGCTTGCGGCGCGCTTCGATCCACAACAAATTCCCGCTGTAAAACAGGAACGCTCCCGCCAATCCCAGTATGAAGTACATCGAGCGCACCGCCATATCGCCAAAGTTGGCGAAGTGCAGCGACTGCAAACTGCGCAGGAAACGCGTGCCGGGACTTAGATTTTCCGGCATCATCGCGCGCTGCACTTTGCCGGTGCTGGCATTGAGCACCACCGCGCCGAAGCCGGCTACGGTCTTCTGATGCATCGGCCCGTATGCCTGCAATTGCGCATTGGCGTCGCCCGCCTGGCGATAGACCATGGTTTCGATCTCGATGCCCGGCGCGGCGCGCTGCACTGCGGCCAACAGCTGCGTGGCCGGCATCAGCTGCGCCGCCGTGCCGGAAGCCTTCGGTGGCGCGGCGGCGTTGATGTCCTGCCCGACCAGCTGCAGCAGCTTGCCGTCGAAGACCATGTACTGGAATGGCGCCAGCAGGATGATCCCCAGCGCCAGCACCGCGCTGCTCCATGCATACATCAGGTGAAACGGCAGCGACAGCATGCCGATCGCGTTGTGCGCGTCCTGCCACATGCGCTTGATGTTCTTGCCGATCCGCAGTGCAAACAGATCCTTGACCAAGCTCGGTGCGTAAATGATCACCCCACTGGCCAGCGCCAGTCCGTACAAAATGCACACCACGCCCAGCACGTAGATGCCCCAGCTGTTCGGCAGCCCCGCCGTGTAGTGCAGGCGATAGATAAAATCCACCAGCTGCGATCGTTCGTGGAATTCTTCCAGCTTGCCGCTGGCGTCGAGCCGGAAGTGGCGTTCGTCGAATTCCAGCACCATCTCCGGCGCGCTCTTCGACGGCAGGCGCATGAAGAACATGTCGCTGGCCTTCGGGTGCGCTTGCAGCACCGCGTCGATGAGCGCCTGCGGATCGCGCTGCGGCAAGGCCGTCTGCGGCAGCGGCGTCTCCCACGCATGCAGCTCCTCATGGAACAGCGTCACCGATCCCGCATAGAAGGCGATGAACAGGAAGAAGCCCGCTAAAATTCCCACCCACGTGTGCATCGAAATATAGGTGCGCAAAGTCGCGGCCTTCATGCGGCAATCCTGACCAGGCCACTGGCCTTGAGAAAATGCAGCGCGGTGTAGCCGGCCACGGTCATTCCCCCCATCCACAGCCAAGCGCGCAGCCCGGTCCGGAACAGAAAGGTACACGTCATCACGGCGATCCACACCAAGAAGAACAGCAGCAGCCAGGGCAGCGTGGTGTTGGCCTGGTCGCTGCTGAGCAGCGCCGCCATGCCGACCATCAGCACCGACAGCGGCAGGCCAAGGAACACGGCGGCAGTCGATTTACCCCACATGACGACTTCCCTTCTGACGCCAGGCGTCCATATACGGCAGCACCACCAGCGTGGCCATGAAGCCCGACAGCGTCATGCACACACCGCACCAGACGCCATAGTTGTCAGCCGCTGTGGCGATCGAACCCACCATGAGCGGCACCGAAAGCCCGCGCAGGAAAGCTTGTCGGCGCAACGCCCCTGGCCACAAGGACTGGTGCGGCGACGCCAGATAAAGACACAACGCAGCCAGTGCCGCCACACCGATACAGATCCAGTTCATGACATCCCTCCGGGTTACAGCATGCCCTGCACACCGAAGCCGAACTGGCGCGCGGCACCCAGCGCCACGTTGTAGCGGCCGGTCACCGACACTAGCTTGTTGGCGGTGATGTAGGTCTGGTTGGTCAGATTGCTGCCGTAGGCAAACAGCGTGACGCCCTTGCTCAGCTCATAGGTGGCCTTGCCACCCAGCGTGGTGTGGCCGTCGTTGCGGTCGATGTTGGCGGCATCCATGTAGGTGCCGTCGGCGTGCTGCAGGTTCATGTTCAGCATCCATCGGCCCGGCGTCCAGCTGAAGCCGACCGACTGCGTCTGGCGCGGCGAACGCGCAAACTGATGGCCGGTGTAATCGCCGGTCGGTGACACGAAGTCGATGAACCGGGTGCGGGCCAGGCCCATCGCGCCGAACAGCTCCAGGGTGGGCGCTACCTTACCGCGCAGTTCCGCTTCCATCCCTTGCAGGCGCGAGCTGCCGGCATTGACCAGATAGGTGTCGAGCGAATTGCGGCCGACGTCAACCTGCTGGTCGGTCCAGTTGACGCGGTAGGCGTTGAGCGACACCATCAAGCCGCTCTCGAGCACGCCCTTGAGCGAAGCCTCGTAGTTCTTGGTGTATTCCGGCCCGTAGGCGTGGGAACCGCGCTGATAACTGTAGTCGACGCCACCGGTGCGGTAGCCGCGCTGCGCCGTCAGGCCCGCCACCCACTCCGGCGCCAGCGCATAGCGCACTCCCAGCTTCGGCAGCCACACCGAGTTATCGGTGCCAAGGTCCTGCACATTGTCCGGCGCGAAAATGCCGCCGCGGATCAGCTGCGTGAACACCTGGGTGGCCAGCGCCGAGGTGCCGTTGGTTTCGGACTGCAGGATGCGCTTCTGGCGCTCGCCATCGAAGCGGATGCCCGCCGTCAGCGTCAGCTTGCCGACCACGTAGTCCGCCTCGCCGTACGCCGCGCGGGTCTTGCTGGCGTTATTCTGCATCTGGCGCCGGTTGATGAAGTCGGCGCCGTACTGGGCGTCGCATGCAGCTTGCACGCGGCACTGGCCGGTCAAGCCCAGCACATAAGAAACCGGCACAGTGAACAAGTCGTCGCCGTCGTAGTACTGCTGCGAGTAGTACAGGCCGACTACGCCTTTCAGCTTGTTGCCAGCCACCAGCGTGTCGAAATTGGCGCGCGCCTCCTGCACCCACTGGCGGTCGATGTTGACGCCGTCGCGGTAACCCTGGTGCAGCTCGGTGCCATCGTAGTCCTGGATGCGGCTGTAGCGGTTATGCGAATACGTGGTCAGCAGCGTGATGTCGGCGCCCAGCACGCGAAAGGTCTGCTCCAGCGCGGCCGAGCGCGTGCGGTTGACCGTGTTGCGCGGTTCGTTGGAAAAATTCTGGCGCGCTGACGCCGGCACGGTCACCGCTTCGACATTGCCGTAGCCGCGCTCCTGCTTGTCGTCCACCAGCGTCACCATTGCCTGGTAGTGATCGCCCCATGGCGTGATGCGCAGCTTGCCGCGCAGCGTGTAGCCATCGTCGTGATTGGACCGCCGGTCGTCGCGGGTTGGGTTGTAGACGTCACCGTCGCGCTTGTGCTGTTCGAGCGACAGGCGTCCCGCCAGCATGTCATCCACGATGGCACCGCCGCCGGCGATCGCCTCGCGGTGCGCATGCTGGTTGCCGGCGCTGACGCGGTAGCTGAAATCGCGCGCATCCTGCGGATCGCGCGTCTTCAGCACCACTGCGCCGGCCAGCGAGTTGCGTCCCTGGTTGGTCGACTGCGGCCCGCGCAGCACTTCTACGCGGTCGGCGTCCCATACGCTCAGATCGGAGATGTCCTGGCCAAAGCCATCCTGCGGCACCCCGTCTACCACCAGCGTGATGGTCTTGCCGCCACCGCCGGTCGGGCCATAGGCCTGCACGCCGCGAATCGACAGGTTTTCGGCGGTCCCGACGTTGGCCATTTGCGCTGCCACATCTCCCAGCGTGGTCATGCCGGATTCGGCGATCTGGCGGCGATTGCGCGCGCCGACGCTGGCATTGCTGTCGATTTCCGTGCGTTTCAGCTTGTCGCCGGTGATCACCACCTGCTCAACCGGCTCAATCGTCTCCACTTCTTCCGCGTGCACCGCCCAGCTAGCCATGACTCCCGCCAGCGCCACCACCATCACTTTAATGCGCATTTCCCTGTTTCCCTATTTTTAATGAATGATAACTATTCTCAAATAAGAATATTAAATGAGAATCGTTTACATTCAAAGAGAAAATTTATCGTATTGGCATTGCAATGCCAAGACGCGTGTCCGCGTCGATCCGCTCTGGCAAACCATATCGTTCGAAGGTCGCCTGCGACGCCGTTTGCAAGTTGACGCAAAATTGCAGACACGAGCACATGGCGATATACTGTACAAATACCCAGTATATAATTTGCCAATACAAAGTCTCATGCGACGAAACGGTCGCACTCGTCAGAATACGCAACGCAGCGACAACGGAAGCTACCACATGACAGAACTGAACAATTACCTCAAGAAACATTTCCTTAACGAGGCGCAGCTGGCCAGCGCAAGTGCTATGCGTATCGATGAGATCGATGCTCTAATACATAATCGACTGGTTCCCGCACCATCGTATGTGGTCACCAATGCGGGAAACGTATGTTCCTTTGTGTTCGGCGAGATGACCGCAACCGGCTCCACGCCCGGCCGTTACTTCCGTCCATCGCAGCTCTTTTGGATCGATCGAGCACGCCACGCCATCGCAGGCGGGGCTGCAGAAAACATTGAGGCAAGCTTGAAGGCGCAGTTCACAGTCAAATTCGCCACGGCGCTCGCAACTCTTAATCTGTCCACTTGGCGTTTGCGTGACAGCTTCGGCGACGACGGTGCGCCGATTGACGACGGTCTACGCGTGCGTACCGATGCTGCGTGGGAGTATTTTTTGAACGGGACATATGCCTTGTGCGTTGCCAGTCCAATATCCGAGGCGCACATCGCTTACAAGGAAGTGCTGCAGGAAAAACTCACACAGATTAGTGATAACGGGAGTAAAACGATGTTCTCGCCACAGTTGGCGCAGATGACGCACGAGTTGATCGACGCCTATGCGGCAGCGTCTATGCCCTTCTCACCCATTGAGTATGCGTCGAGCAGCCGCAAGCGCCTGGTCGATGACCTGCGCCTAAACATCCGCGCATCGGCCGCCGCAGCTTAAATTCTGTGGATTGGAGCTCTAGAGGAGGGGAAAGTTTGACGCTTCCGGCCAAGAGCAGACGTTCGCAAACGCGCGAACGTAGCTCCTATTCATCTGTTTGTATCTTTCACAGACATTCTCAACCAGAAAATGCCGGTTGGCTTTTCACACTCTCTCGAGTCTTCATCCGTTCGAACCAAGCGAGCAAGGCCTCACATTCTTGGGGCACATCCAGCTTGACGATTGCGGCGAATACAAGTCCACCGATGACGGTAATGTCGGCCATAGAGAATTTTTCGCCAGCAATGAAAGATTGTCGCTGAAGCAACTTATCGAAATAATGCATGCCGCGTACTGCCTTGTCGCGCTGGCGAAATCCCCACTCCGGATTCTGGTAAAGCTCCACCGAAGGCCCTAACCCTGGTGTGCCGTGGTGAAAGTAGGTGCTGATGGCGTCGAGCATTTCAATTTCCGCCCGTTTGCTCATCATATGAATGGTCCCTTGTTCTAAGGGGCTAGTGCCAGTAAGGCTGGGCGAGCCGTCGAGTGTATCGAGGTATTGAGTGATGGCAGTGCATTCAGCGATGAGTGTCCCGTCTGCCAACTCGAGAACGGGTAGCGTTCCCGAGTAGTTTTTCTGCTCGATGAAATCTGGTCTCTTGTGTTCCCCTTTATAGAGATCAACCATCTCAAATCGAACTTTGTCTTGGAGATTCTTTTCCGCGATGGCGATCCGGACGCGCGTTGGGTAGGGCCCAACCGGGAAATCGTAGATGGTCATACTTTGGAGGTTGCTGGCCTCAATGCTTGCAGCGAGTTCCGACATGGCATGCTCCTAAATCGTGGGGAAGGGACAAACGTAGGCTGATTTTTGGCTACCTAACGTTTGTTAGGTTAACAGTATTGCGTTATACTTTGCTTGTCAATGCCTTTTTAGTAGGAGTGAGCATGGAAATCGAAGCGGAAGCAAGTTCGAGGGCCAAGATCCTGTTTGAAGCCACCAGGATCGCGCAGGCACATGGTTATAGCGGATTGAATTTACGGAACCTAGCCCAGCAAGTGGGCATCAAGGCAGCAAGTCTCTACTACCATTTTCCAAGCAAGGCTGATTTGGCCGCTGCGGTGGCGCGGCGATACGCAGAAGATTCAGTAGCAACGCTGGAGGCCCTATCGTTAGAAGCCAGCGACGCTGAAACCTGTCTGCGGCGCTATCCAGAAACATTTCGAAGGTCGCTAGAAAACGGTAACCGTATTTGTCTTTGCAGCTTCATGGCGGCCGAGTACGACGACTTGCCGTCAGAGGTCCAGACAGAGGTACAGGCGTTCGCAGATGGAAATATTTCTTGGCTCGGAAAGATGCTGCAATTGACAGGAATGAAGCGTCAACATGCTCAAACGCGCGCGTACGCAATTTTTGCGGCAGTCTCCGGAGCACAATTAATGGCGCGAGGGCGTGCGGATATTGGGTTATTCGATTCAATAATCGAAAGCTACCGTGTAGCGGGATTGCTTCGTGGAGAGAATACGACTTAGCGGATAAAGTACAGGTCTGGTCAATCTAGATGACCTCGACAAACTTGGCATTCGACCACATGTCCGCTTTGGGGCGAATGCTGACATTCGTCAATCGCACTGAATGTGTCAGGTCAATTACGAAATCTTGCACTTAAGCAACCAGTCCGCAAATGCCTGAAGCATCGCCCTGCGCTGCTTCAGGTACTCCGCGGAATTATAGACACCACGCACTCCGACGTCCTTGTGCGCGAGCTGCATCTCGATATGGTCGGTGTCGAATTCGTGTTCGTTTGCCCAAGTGGAACCCACCTTGCGCCACCAGTGCCCGGGCATGCAGCCCTTGTACCCGATCCTGTGGATGAGGTACAGGATCGAATTTCACTCATAGGCCGGTTGCCTGTTCGATCATTCGGAAACACGTAGGCGCTCCCGCGCGAGCGTAGTTTCATTTCTTTCAGCAGCGCCTTTCCTTGCGTCGACAGCGGTACAAGATGTTCGCGGTTCTTCTTCATCCGCTTGCCAGGTATGCGCCAGATATCGCCCTCGACTTCCGCCCACGTCATGCGGCGCAGCTCGTCCGTGCGGGTCCATGTGAGTGCGAGCAGCTTGCAGGCCAGCACGGACTGAATTCATCCTCCAGTGCCAGGCGCTCCAGGAACGGATGCACCTCGGATATGCCCAGCGCCGCAAAACCCTCTCGCGGCTTTCTGGAAAACGCGACCTTCGCATTGATCGATGATGCTGGGTTCTCGGCGCAGTGTCCGTGCTGAACGCCCCAATCAAGCACCTGGCTGGCCCACATGCGCACGCGTCGAACATACACGGATAGGCCAGCCGCATCCATGGGCCTCAAAGCATCCATCAGGCTGTCGCGTGTGATATCGCGTCGATCGCGTGCTTCCTTTAAGCCAATGAGTGGGTACGGCCCGATTACCGCAGTTTGCTGCTTGCCGTCAGCGTTGCGATAGGCCACGCGCCAGACCTTGCCCCACGCGGTCGGGGCTGCACGAACTGACGTGTTGGCCGAAGTAAAAGCTTGCTCAGTCGAAAAGCTGATTAGAACCACGAACGCGCGCCCACGGCGTGCGGGGCTGCCGCGCAGCGGCAGCAGATGGGCGATTCGGGGCGGCATGCGCCTGCAGGCGCAAGGCCTTCGAATCTCACACGCAGGGCGCGCAGGCGCCCTGCTCGCTTCCGCCAGGCAATAAAAAACCGCCCTTAGGCGGTTTCTTTATTTCCTGGCGGAAGCGGTGAGATTCGAACTCACGAACAGTTTAACCCGTCGCTAGTTTTCAAGACTAGTGCCTTCAACCACTCGGCCACGCTTCCATGTGGCAGCATTATACATAAAGCTGGCGGGCTTACCAATGGGCTTGGTGTGCTGGCAGAAGATTAAAGCTGCTCGGGCAGGTTCCAGTTCTGGCGCAGGATGCGTTCGAAGTCTTCGGATGGGAGCGGGCGCGAGAGCAGGTAGCCCTGGACCTCGTCGCAGCCGGAGCTTTTCAGGAAGGCCAGCTGTTCGGCTGTTTCCACACCTTCGGCGATGACTTTGTGCTGCAGTTGCTGGGCGATGCTGATGATGGTGCTGGCGATGGCGCAGTCGTTGGCGTCGATCGGGATGCCGGTGGTGAAGGAACGGTCGATTTTCAGGGTGTCGATCGGGAAGCGCTTGAGGTAGGACAGGCTGGAGTAGCCGGTGCCAAAGTCGTCCAGCGATAGCGCCACGCCCAGGGCGGTGATGCGGTCCATGATGCCGATTACGCGCTCGATGTTGTGCATCAGCGTGCTTTCGGTGATTTCCAGTTCCAGCCAGGCTGGCTCCAGGTCGTAGCGCGCCAGGGTGGCGGCCACGCGTGCCGGCAGGGCTGGGGTAAATTCGCGGGCCGAGACGTTGACGGCCAGGCGGATCGGCGGCAGGCCGGCTTTTTTCCAGGCTTGCGCCTGGGCGCAGGCGGCGTTCAGCACCCATTCGCCGATCTGCACCACCAGGCCGGTCGATTCGGCCAGCGGGATGAATTCGGCGGGCGGGATCATGCCCAGCTCGGGGTGGCGCCAGCGTACCAGGGCTTCGGCGCCGATCATGCGGCCGTTGCTCAGTTCGTATTTGGGCTGGTAGTGCAGCAACAGCTGCTGGCCGGACAGCGCATGGCGCAAGCCTGTTTCCAGGCGCATGCGCGACTGCATGCCCAGGTTCATGTCCTGGCTGTAGAAGGCCACGCTTTCCGGTTCGCCCGCGTCCTGCTTGGCGCGCTCCATGGCGATATCGGCCAGGCGCAGCAGCGTTTCACCGTCCTGGCCGTCCTGCGGATAGACGCTGATGCCGATGCTGGCGCCTACGCGCAGGTCGTGGCCTTCGATTAGGAACGGCGTGGTCAGCGAGGCCAGCAGCTTTTGCGCTACCGTGCTTGCTTCAAAATGCTGGCTGATATCGAACAGGCCGACGGCAAATTCGTCGCCGCTCAGGCGCGCCACCAGGTCCTGTTCGCGCAGCACCTGGCGAAAACGCAGCGAGACCTGGCGCAGCAGTTCGTCGCCGACCTGGCGGCCCAGGGTGTCGTTGATCAGCTTGAAACGGTTCAGGTCGATGAACAGCACGCAGCCGAGCAGCTTGCTGCGCTGGGCCACGGAGAGGGCCTGGTCGACCAGCTTGGTGAGCAAGGTACGGTTGGGCAGGTTGGTCAGCGCGTCGTAGTAGGCCAGATGATGCAGCCGCTCTTCGGCCTGCTTGCGCTCGGTAATGTCGGTCAGGTAGGCGATCAGGCCGATCGGGTTTTCATCGAGGTCGCGCAGGGTCGACAGCGACAGGCTGGCCCAGAACACTTCGCCCGATTTTTTGCGGCGGCGCACTTCCATCAGGCGCCCGCCCTGCTCCAGGAAGGCGTCGTGGAAACCGGCGTCTTCCTCGTCGTACAGGAACAGGATATTGCGCCCGATCGCTTCGACCGAGGTGTAGCCGAACAGGCGCTCGGCGCCCTTGTTCCAGCTGGTGATGTAGCCGGTCAGGTCCATCGTCAGCACCGACTCGTGCAACTGGTCGAGTATCTGCGTCTGCTGCGCCAGCAGTGCTTCGACCTGGGCGTAGGCGTGGGTCGAACGCTGCGCCAGCGAATGCACTTGCAGCACGCCGGCCGTCAGTGCGGCCAGGCTCGACAGCTGGTGGCGGTCGGCCTCGCTGTAGCGGCTGCGCCCGGCCACCGCGTAGTGGCCGAAACAATGGCCGTCAAAGCTGATTTCCTGCAACAACGCTGGCGCACTGGCTGCCAAGCCGCCCGGCTCGCCATTGCTGGCCGGCAGGAACTGGCAGTCAGGGCTGTCCATCACGGTGCAGGCGATGCGGCCCAGTTCGGCTTCGAGCGCCGTGCCGCGCAGGCGCACGATGGCGTTGCACAGGGCGGCGCTGTCGCGCAAGGTGTCAGCAGTGGGAGCGGGATGCGTCAGTTGATTCATGCTAGACACTCCGGCTGAGCCGTATCGCCCATTGATAAGCTTGCAGCAAGCTGCGCCACCAGCTTTCACTATCGACGCCGGCGACCTGCAGGTCGGCACGGGTGGGCACCACGTTTTCCATCAGCGCCAGCGCCGTGCCGAGCTCGCCGCTGCGATCGAGCAAGGCGGCACTGACGGCCGGCGCCAGGTTGAGCGCACCGACGATCTCGGGCATCGGCATGCCCAGCAGAATATCGAGCAGCGAGAAGACACCGGTCATGAAGGCCTGGTCCTGGGCATCGCGCGCGCCGCCGCGCAGCTGGCACAGCGCTTCCATCTGCGCCGCGCGCACGGCGGCAAGCGGCAGCAGCGCGTTGAGCTTGCCATCGTCCTGCTGGCGCGCGTACAGCAGCAGCTGCAGCCAGCGCTGCAGCTGGCGCCGTCCCAGCATGGTGATGGCCTGGCCGAAACTGGTGATGGGCGCCGTAAAGCCGAACGCGGCCGAATTGACCAGCTTTAACAGATGATAGGCCAGCACCGGGTCCTGCTTGAGCGGCACTTCGAGTTCCTGCACATCGGCGTCGCGCGCCAGCAGACCGAGCAGCGCCAGCAGACGGCGGCGGGTACTGCCGTCGTCGGCGTCGTTTTGCGCACGCGCGTGGCGCAGTGCCACGTTGCCGGCAAACCAGGTCACACCAAGCCCGGCAACGCTGGCCTGGCACAGCACGTCGTCGACGTTGTAGGCCATATGCGGGCCGGGCAGCGCCAGCAGCTGATGCAGGCCAGGCAGTGCGCCGGCGGCATCAAAGCTCAGCGAACCGGCTTCGGCTTGTGCCGCCAGGACGGGGTCGGCGTGCGCGCCATCGAACATGATGCGGTAGCCGGCCTGGCGCCATTGCGCGCATTTTTTGCTCACTTGCGGCTCGCCGGCAAGGCTGGCCGGCAGGCGCAGGATGGTGCGCTGCGGCAGGCAGGCGGCCAGCGTGGCGTCGTCCACGCGCAAGGGATCGTGCAGGGGAATAATCAGGTCGAGCGGCGCCAGCGCAGCATAGGCATTGCCCGCGCCCAGTACGCTGGCCAGCATGCCGCCGGCTTCTTGCGGCAGGTGCACGATCACCGCTACCCACTCATTGTGAGTATTGGCAACGGCTTGTAATCCCACCAAAGGAAACTGGCTTGATGCAGACGCGAACATGGTATCTCGGTGTAGCTGAAAGCAAATAGTAAAGTGACAAACAAGGAGCGCTACCATGAACGCCCTCTACCCTGCAGCAGTGCTGTCAGATTGACAGCCGGAAATCATTCTATCCGAATCTAACGCGCACAACAGTTTAATTTTGGCAAGAAATGTTTAAAACGCATAATTAAACAAAAACTGTGCCGCATGGTGCCAGAGCCGGCGAATCGCTGGCGCGAGTCACGATGTCTGGC
>Ga0308158_10004571_pt1 | contig 11662 bp, 12 predicted proteins | sample PhyBR2_FD_201038 | JGI IMG/M metagenome (GOLD analysis project Ga0308158, IMG submission 201038) | Phyllosphere microbial communities from UC Gill Tract Community Farm, Albany, California, United States - DLSLB.R2 | ecosystem: Host-associated > Plants > Phyllosphere > Unclassified | place: USA...
ACAGGCGCGGCCGGGACGGCTGTTGGCGGCAGCATTCGCCGGAGCCCTCCTGGTGGCGGGAATTGCGACTCCGGGACTCGCCGCCTCAACGGCCGGGCAGTACGCCGTCCCGCATGGTGAACACGGCAACCTGGCCCCGGCCGGCCATCACCACCACTGAAAGCTAATGGGACAGCCGGCCCCGTCCGCACCGGAACGCCCCGACAAAAGAGCCTCCACACCGCAGCAGCGGCATGGAGGCTCTTCCGGTTTACGGGATGCGCGGCGGCTAGTGGTCCACCGCCTTCTCGGCGCCGATGCCTGTCAGGGAGCGGACTTCCATTTCGGCCTGCTTGGCCGGATCCTCCCGCCGCTTGTCCAGCGTGGTGCCCAGCCAGCCCAGCAGGAACGCCAGCGGGATGGACACGATGCCCGGGTTGCTGAGCGGGAAAAGGGCGAAGTTGGCGCCCGGGATCATCGAGGTCTTGGCACCGGAAACCACCGGCGAGAAGACGATCAGCAGGATGGCCGAGGCCAGGCCGCCATACATGCTCCACACGGCGCCCTGGGTGGTGAATTTCCGCCAGAACAGCGAGTAGATGATGGTGGGCAGGTTGGCAGAGGCGGCGACGGCGAAGGCCAGCGCCACGAGGAAGGCCACATTCTGGCCGTTGGCGAAGATGCCGCCCAGGATGGCCAGGATGCCGATCACCACCACGGTGCGCCGGGCCACCCGGACTTCCGTGGCGGCGTCGGCCTTGCCCTTGGCGATGACGTTGGCGTAGATGTCATGCGCAAAGGAAGCAGCGGCCGTGATGGTCAACCCGGCCACCACGGCGAGGATCGTGGCAAACGCGACCGCGGAGATGAAACCGAGCAGCAGCGGGCCGCCCAGGTGGAACGCCAGCAGCGGGGCGGCGGAGTTGACGCCGCCGGGGGCGCCCTTGATCGTGTCCGCTCCGACCAGTGCCGCAGCACCGTAGCCCAGCACCAGGGTGAACAGGTAGAAGATACCGATCAGCCAGATGGACCAGACCACGGACTTGCGGGCTTCCTTGGCGGTGGGGACCGTGTAGAAGCGCATCAGCACGTGCGGCAGGGCTGCGGTGCCCAGTACCAGTGCCAGGCCGAGGGACATGAAGTCCAGCTTGGAGGTGTCCGACTTGCCGTACTGCAGGCCCGGGTTGAGGACGGCCGGGTTCTTGGCGGTCTCCACGGCGCCGCCCAGGAGTGCGGAGATGTTGAAGCCGTAGATGGCCAGGACCCAGAAGGTCATTACGGCCGCACCGGCGATCAGCAGCATCGCCTTGATGATCTGCACCCAGGTGGTGCCCTTCATGCCGCCGATCAGGACGTACATGATCATGAGGGCGCCGACGACGATGATCACCAGCGCTTGTCCGCCCCAGTCGCTGATGCCCAGCAGCAGGGAGATCAGGCTTCCCGCACCCGCCATCTGGGCCAGGAGGTAGAAGAAGCAGACGGCGAGGGTGGAGATGGCCGCCGCGATCCGCACCGGGCGCTGCTTCAGCCGGAAGGACAGGACGTCCGCCATGGTGAACTTGCCGGTGTTGCGCAGCAGTTCGGCAACGAGCAGCAGCGCCACCAGCCACGCCACCAGGAAGCCGATGGAGTACATGAAGCCGTCGTAGCCGTTGATGGCGATAGCGCCGGTGATGCCCAGGAAGGACGCTGCGGAGAGGTAGTCACCGGCAATGGCGGTGCCGTTCTGCGAACCGGTGAAGGACCGGCCCGCTGCGTAGTAGTCGGCAGCGGTCTTGTTGTTGCGGCTGGCCCGGAACACGATCACCATGGTCACGGCAACGAACAGGGCGAAGATGCCCATGTTCAAGAGCGTGGTGTCCTTGAGGGCGGAAACGTCCACCGCAGCTGGGATTGCGATCATTTGTTGGCTCCGCCCACTCGGTGTCCGTTCTTGTCGAATTCATGCCCCTCGATCTCGTGCCTGATTTCGGTGGCGATCGGGTCCAGCTTTCGGTTGGAATAATGCACGTACCAGCCGGTGATGGCGAACGTGGAGACGAACTGGAGCAGGCCCAGGACCAGGCCGACGTTGATGTTGCCCCAGACTTTGGTGGACATGAAGTCCACCGCGTAATCCGCCAGCAGGACGTAAGCGAAGTACCACAGCAGGAAGGCCACTGCCATGGGGAAGACAAAGCTGCGGTGACGCCTGCGCAGTTCCTGGAACTGCCCGGTCGACTGGACTTGCTCAAAGTCCACGGACGCCGCTGCGTCCGGAGTATGGGCCTCGTTACCCATCGTTCCTCCTCATTGAGTGATGCGGGTACACACCGGGCGGCAGGGCCTGCGGCAGGAGACTGCCGGAACACTGCCAGGGAAACCGCAGATGTGACTGCAATCACTCTGCGGCCTGTCAGGTGCGGTATTCCAGAACCACACGGCGCGGGGTCGCTCAACGGCTGCGATGCTGCGGCAAACGGCACCCGCCGCTACGCTGGGCACCATGCCGGACTCCCCCCTCCTGACCGCCGCGGCAGTGGCGGTGATCGCCATGGCCATTGCCGTCGTCGTCGGCGTTGGCCTGAAGGTGCTCCGCTCGTTCCGTGAGCTGGGCACCGACGCGGAGCGCGCCACTTACCACACCCTGCACGCCGCCTCCCAGGCCGGCCAGCACCTGCGCCGCGGCCTGAACCCGGCAGGTGCCGCGAAGGCCGGGCGCCAGCTCCGCTCCCTGCTGGGCTGCGACGCCCTGGCCATTACGGACACGTCCGGCGTGCTGGCGTGGGACGGCGGAGCCGAGGAGATCAGGCCGCGGCTGATGGAGCTCGCCGCCGGAGCCATCGAATCAGGCCGGGCGGCGGTGCTTCCGCCCGGCGCGGAGGGAACCGGCGGCCCCCTGGCCGGAGTCATCGCCCCGGTGCGGGCCGGCACCCGGGTGGTGGGCGCGGTCGCGGCATTCGCTCCCACCGCCGGCGCAGGACTGGTCCGGGCCACGGGTGAAGTGGCTGACTGGGTGGCGGTGCAGGTGGAACTCGCGGAGCTGGATGCCTCCCGCACCCTGCTGATGGAGGCGGAGGTGCGGGCGCTGCGCGCGCAGATCAGCCCGCACTTCATCTACAACTCGCTGAACGCCATCGCCTCGTTCATCAATACGGACCCGGAGCGGGCCAGGGAGCTGGTGGTGGAGTTCGCCGACTTCACCCGGTACTCCTTCCGGCGGCACGGGGACTTCACCACCCTTGCCGAGGAGCTCCGCTGCATCGACCGGTACCTGCTGCTGGAGCGGGCCCGGTTCGGCGAACGCGTCCAGGTCAGCCTGCGCGTGGCCCCCGAGGTCCTCAGCACCGTCATCCCCTTCCTGAGCCTGCAACCGCTGGTGGAGAATGCCGTCCGGCACGGTCTCGAGGCCAAGGAAGGGCCCGGACACATCAGCATCACCGCCGAGGACGCCGGCGCCTTCGCCGAAGTCACCATCGAGGACGACGGCGTGGGGATGGATCCCGAACAGCTCCGGTCCGTGCTGGCGGGCCATACCGACGGGGACCACGTGGGGCTGCGGAACGTCGACGCCCGGCTCCGGCAGGTGTACGGCAACGACCACGGGCTGGTGGTGGAAACGGCGCCGGGCGAGGGAACCCTGATCACCATGCGGGTGCCCAAATCCCAGCCCGGCCGTGACGCGTAAGGCTGCTCCCGCCGCTGGAAGTACCCTAGGAGCATGATTAACGTCCTCGTCGTTGATGATGAGCTGCCCGCCGTTGAGGAACTGGCCTTCCTCCTGGGCAGGGACGAGCGCATCGGCAAAGTGCTGCGGGCAACGTCCGGCGCGGAAGCCCTGGCTGCCCTGGCCGGCGGCGGCATCGATGCCGTCTTCCTGGACATCCACATGCCCGCCGTGTCCGGCCTGGACATCGCCGCCTTCATTAACCGGAGCAGCAATCCCCCGGCCGTCGTCTTCGTCACCGCCGACGAAGACCACGCCCTGGCTGCGTTCGAACTGGCCGCCGTCGACTATCTGCTCAAGCCCGTCCGCACTGAACGCCTGGCCCGCTCCGTGGGGCGGATCAGCGAACTGCGCGACGGCGGCAGTGCACCGGAGATGATCACGGTGGACCAGGGTGGAACCACCAGGATGATCCGGCGCGACGACGTCACGTATGTCCAGGCGCAAGGCGACTACGCCCGCCTGCACACCGCCGACGCCAGCTACCTCATCCGGGTGCCCCTGGCCGACCTTGAACAGCAGTGGGCGGATGCCGGTTTCATCCGGACGCACCGCTCCTACCTGGTGGCGCTGAAGCACGTGTCCTCGATGAAGCTGGCCGCCGACGGGCCCCGCGTGACCGTGGCCGGGGCGGGGCTGCCCATCAGCCGCCGCCACCTGCCGATCGTGCGCGAGAAGCTGGAAGCCACCCGGATCAGGCCGCACGCATGACCAGGGTCCGGGTCACCGCCCCGCACGCCTCGCCCGGCAACCCCGGGCGGGGCGGACCAGGCCCGCTGGAATCACGCGAAGCCGCCCAGGACTCCGAGGTGGGCCAGGTTTTCGTCCGGTCCCTGATCAGGTCGCAGCTGCGGCTGGCCCTGGTGGTTGCGGGTGGCTTCCTGTTGATCCTTGCAGCGTTCCCGCTGATCCTGGTTGCGGTTCCCGGCCTGGCCGACACCAGGATCGCCGGCATCCCTTTCGACTGGCTCCTGCTGGGCCTGGGCATCTACCCGGTGATCGGGTTGAGCGCGTGGCTGTACGTCAGGAGCGCGGCCCGGAACGAGGCGCGCTACCGCGACCTGGCCGGCGAACAATGAACCCTGCGGCACAGGACGGCACGGTGGGGCGGCAGTGAACCCGGGCGTCGCCATCACGGCGGTCACGGTGGTGTCCCTTGCCACGGCCATCATCGGGTTCTACGGGCTGCGGATTTCGCGTACCACCGGGGATTTCTACGTCGCCTCCCGGACGGTTCGCCCCTGGTGGAACGCGTCCGCGATCGGCGGGGAATACCTGTCCGCTGCCAGTTTCCTGGGCGTGGCCGGCCTCATCCTGCTGTCCGGCACGGATGCCCTGTGGTTCCCGGTGGGGTACACGGCCGGCTACCTGATGCTGCTGCTTTTCGTCGCCGCCCCGCTGCGGCGCTCGGGGGCCTATACCATCCCGGACTTCACCGAGGCCAGGCTCGCGTCCCGGACCGTCAGAAGGGTCACCAGCCTGGTGGTGGTGATGGTTGGCTGGCTTTATATCGTGCCGCAGCTCCACGGGGCGGCACTGACCATCCGCATCTCCACAGGCCTGCCATCCTGGGCAGGGTCCGTGGCCGTCGTCGTGGTGGTGTGCCTCACCGTGGCGGCGGGCGGGATGCGGTCCATCACCTTCGTCCAGGCGTTCCAGTACTGGCTCAAGCTGACGGCCCTGGCCGTGCCCATCCTGTTCATCGTGTTCGTACTCGCCGGCAACGGCACGCAACCGCTGGGTGCGGCGGACGTCAACCCAGCCGGAACTGCCCCCGCGGGCCTCTACCAGAACATTTCCCTCCTGGTGGCACTGCTGTTCGGCACGCTGGGGCTGCCACATGTGCTGGTGCGCTTCTACACCAACCCGGACGGACACACGGCCCGGCGCACCACGCTGATCGTCCTGGGTCTATTGTCGGTGTTCTACCTGTTCCCCACCGCGTACGGCCTGGTGGCCCGGATGTTCGCCCCGGACCTGGCCCGTTCTGGCCAGCCGGACGCCATGGTCCTGCGGCTTCCCGGCGAGTTCATTGGCGGCACGGCCGGCAGCCTGCTCTCCGCGCTGGTGGTGGCCGGCGCCTTCGCCGCGTTCCTCTCCACCACCTCGGGCCTGGTGGTCTCCCTGGCCGGCGTCATCAGCCAGGACGTCCTGGACGGAAGCGTGCGCGGGTTCCGGTGGGCCGCCGTCGTCTCCGCGGTGGTGCCGCTGGGCTTTGCCTTGATGACCGACTCCCTTGCCCTGGCTGGAAGCGTGGGATTGGTGTTCGCGTTCACCGCCTCCACGGTGTGCCCCGTGCTCCTGTTGGGCATCTGGTGGCGGGGCCTGACGGACGCCGGAGCCATCGCCGGCATGGTCACCGGCGGTGTGCTCTGCGGCGGGGCGATGACCGCCGGCTCACTGGCGCTGGCCGGTTCCGGGCAGACGCCGGCGTGGCTCGCCCAGCCTGCCGCCTGGAGCGTGCCCCTGGCTTTCGCCGTCATGGTCCTTGTTTCCCGGGCCACGGCCCACCGTGTTCCGGCAACGATGCCGCGGACCATGACGCGCCTGCACACCCCGGAAAGGCCACTGGCAACCGAACGGTGATCGGGTGGACAATAACGCCATGTCCATCGAGGACGGCGGCCCCTCCCGCCGGCAAGGCGCAGTTCCTTCCTCCGTCAGGGCTCAGCTGCTCGCCACGGAACACTGGGGCCTGCTGGCGTCCCGGAGCACCGCGCAAAGCGAGGTCCTGACGCGGATCAGCATGTTCCTGACGTTCACGTCCGCGAGCGTGGTCAGCGTCGCCCTGGTGGGACAGGCAACGAAATTTTCCGATTCATTTGTGCTGCTCGCGGTGGTGGTTCTGTTCATCGACACCGCGATTGGCCTGCTGACCCAGCTCCGGGTCATGAACGTGGCCCATGAGGACCTCATGTACGTCACGGCCATGAACCGCCTCCGGGCCGCGTACGTTGACCTCGACCCCGGCGTGGCGCCGTACCTGATGGCGTCCACCCACGACGACGAGGCCGGCTCAGTGCAGACCTACTATTTCTTCGGCCACCGGGGCAGCTTCAGCCATGTGGCGGGGAGCAGCATGATTTTCATGACGACGGCGAACGCTGCCTTGATTGCCATTTTTGCCGGCATGCTGGTGACGCTCGCGGGGGCGGGAACCGGGCCGGCTACGGTTGCCGGGGCCGTGTGCGGGGCTTTGTTCCTGGCGGTATCCGCCGTGCGCGGCTACCGCAGCTACCTGGACGTGTGGCGGCGGTACACCCCGCTCTTCCCCACCCCGCCGGCCGGGGACTGACCGGCAGTCCCGGGGGCCGTTCGCTAGTCGATGGCCGCCATCAGCTCGACCACCCGGTCCAGGAAGGCGTCCACCTGGGATTCCTCGTAACCTTCGCGGCCAATGGCCGGGCGGAAAACCGCGCGCCGGACGCTGTCCACGCTCAGGGGCTTGTCATGCTCGAGGTAGGCGACGAGTTCGCCGCACAACCGGTCGACGTCGGCCGTGTTGTAGCTGCGGGCCTTCTTCTTGGCGGGCCGCCGGAACCGCTCGCCGTCCGGCCGGTGCAGCCGTCCGCGGAGGATGCCGGAAAGGCTGCCGATTTCACGCAACCAGGCTTCCTCGCCGCCGGCAGCGATCAGCTCATCCCGCTCGCGGCGGGCGAAAGCGTCCTCCAGCCGGTCCAGCGCGGCGTCCACCACGGCGGCGGAGTAGCCGCCCTTGACGGGGTCGAAGGATACGGCCCTGACGTCGGAGCTGTTGACGGGGTCCACGGCGGTCCCGGGGGTTTCCAGCGAGACCCGGGCCCGCTGGAGGAACTGGTCCACCTGCTTGGCGTTGTAGCCGTACTCACTGCGCTGTACGCGCTCAAAGGACGCAGGGATCTGCCGATGAATGTCCAATGCCACTTCGATTCCTTCAATGCTCTTCAGCCGGAGTGCTTCCGCACCAGTTTAAGGTGCCGGGGAGGGTGCAACCGTCCGGCCCCGTTGTGTGTCACGTTGGCCCGCGCGGGCCGTTGTTTGTTCGCTGCCCCCGCGCCGGAGGGCGTGCCTCAGGCCCCCGCCACGAGTCCGTACAGGATGAACGCCACGGGTGAGGCGAAGACGATGGAGTCCAGCCGGTCCATCACGCCGCCGTGGCCGGGCAGGATGCTGCTCATGTCCTTGACCCCGAGTTCTCGCTTGACCATGGATTCGGCCAGATCCCCGGCAGTGGATGCGGCCACGGTTCCCACTGCGAGGACCACGCCTACCCACCACGGCTTGTCCAACACGAAGATGGCTGCCAGGACGCCGATCAGCATGGCGCCGGCCGCCGATCCTGCGAAGCCCTCCCAGGACTTCTTGGGGCTGATCTTGGGCGCCATGGGATGCTTCCCGATGGACGCTCCCACCAGGTAGCCGAAGGTGTCGTTGGAGACCACCAGCAGCAGCATGACCGCGATCTCCCAGGCGCCGATGGGGGCGAGGCCGCCCGGCCACAGCCCCAGCGGGATGGTCCCGGCCGCGTGCAGCGGGAGTGCCGCGAAGCTGATGAAGAACGGAACCCAGCCCAGGGTGAAGACGCCGGCGAAGATGCTGTTGGCCGAGCCTGCGGCGCTTTCGATCGACCGCCACAGCAGGACAGCCACAGCGCTGAGCAGCAGGGCGAACAGCTGGCTCTCAATGCCGCCGAAGTAGGCGGCGAAGGGCAGGGCCACCGTGCCGGTCATTACCGGCACGATGGGCATCCTGGTTCCGTTGGCCTCCAGCGCCCGGTAGATTTCCCAGACGCCGAAGACGGCGAAGGCGGTGACGATCGCCACGAACGCCAGCGGGAGGAACAGCAGGCCGCCCAGCACGCCCAGCAGCATGGCCAGGCCAACCACGACGGCGGCGGGCAGGTTCCGCCCGGCCTTCGGCGTCGGGTTGCTTCTGGGCTGCTTCCCCCGTGTGCGGGCCCGTGAAGCTGGGGCCTGATCTGCCTGGCCCATCAGACTTCGAGCAGCTCTGCTTCCTTGCGCTTGAGCAGCTCGTCGATGCCGTCCACGTGGGCCTTGGTGAGGCTGTCCAGTTCTTTCTCGGCCCTGCTGCCTTCGTCCTCGCCGGCTTCGCCGTCCTTGACCAGGCGGTCCAGCGTTTCCTTGGCCTTGCGGCGGATGTTGCGGATGGAGATCTTTGCGTCCTCGCCCTTGGTCTTGACGATCTTGACGTATTCCTTGCGGCGTTCCTTGGTCAGCTCAGGAATGGTGATCCGGATGACGTTGCCGTCGTTGGACGGGTTGGCGCCAACCTCGGAGTCGCTCAGGGCGCGTTCGATGTCCCGCAGGGCGGTCTTGTCGAACGGGGTGATCAGGATGGTGCGGGCGTCCGGGATGGCGAACGACGCCAGCTGCTGCAGCGGCGTGGGTGATCCGTAGTACTCCACCAGGACCTTGTTGTAGAGGCCGGGGTTGGCGCGGCCGGTGCGGACGGAGGCGAAGTCTTCCTTGGCTACCTCTACCGCCTTGTCCATCTTTTCTTCGGCTTCGAGCAAGGTTTCTTCGATCACGGTCTCTCCTGACGGTTCTGGTGCAATCCGATCGCGCCGGGTGCACTCACGTGGTTCTTTGTTGCTGTTTCCGTCCCCGCCATCGCAGGCGGGGACGGAACTGTCCTGAAATCATCCTAGCGGGAGCTAGGCGGTGACCAGCGTGCCCAGCTTCTCACCGAGGATGGCGCGGGTGACGTTGCCTTCGCCTTCCATGCCGAAGACCACCATCGAGAGGTCGTTGTCCTTGCACATGGTCATGGCTGTCTGGTCCATGACCCGGATGTCGCGGCGCAGCGCATCGTCGTAGCTGAGGGTTTCCAGGCGCTCGGCGCTGGGGTCCTTCTTGGGGTCTGCCGTGTATACGGCGTCCACCCCGCTCTTGGCCATCAGGACGACGTCGGCGTGGACTTCCAGGGCCCGCTGGGCAGCCACGGTGTCGGTGGAGAAGTAGGGCAGGCCGGCACCGGCGCCGAAGATGACCACGCGGCCCTTTTCCATGTGGCGGATGGCGCGGCGCGGAATGTAGGCCTCCGCCACCTGGCCCATGGTGATGGCGCTCTGGACGCGGGTTTCCACTCCGGCCTGCTCCAGGAAGTCCTGCAAGGCGAGGCAGTTCATGACGGTTCCCAGCATGCCCATGTAGTCGGCGCGGGAGCGGTCCATCCCACTCTGGGACAGTTCTGCACCGCGGAAGAAGTTGCCGCCACCTACCACGATGGCCACCTCAACCTGCGGCACGGCCGCGGCGATCTGCTTGGCGACGTCGCGGACGGTCTCGGGGTCGACACCCAGTTTCCCGCCGCCGAAGACCTCGCCGGAGAGCTTCAGGAGGACCCGCCGCTTGCTCTTCTCTGAATGCATGTCAGTGTTGACGGCTTCCATGATGCCTTCCCGTTGGTGATTCTGAAAAAAGGGTATCCTGCCGGGTCCCGTGCTCGGAACCGGCCGCGCTATCCGCTGCGATTCCAGCAAATTGGGCGCATGCAAAAGGGGCGGCCACCGAAGTGGCCACCCCCTTGCAGTTTCGACTAGGAGCCGACGCGGAAACGCGTGAACGCAGTTCCCTTGACACCGGCCTCTTCGAGGATCTGTGCCACGGACTTCTTGGCGTCCTTGGCGAATGCCTGGTCGACCAGGACCTCGCCCTTGTAGAAGCCCGTCACGCGGCCTTCAACGATCTTGGTGAGGGCTGCCTCGGGCTTGCCTTCAGCCTTGGCGGTCTCCTCGGCGATGCGGCGCTCGGACTCAACGAGATCGGCGGGAACGTCCTCACGGGTGAGGTAGTTCGGAGCCATCGCGGCGATGTGCACGGCGACGTCGTGGGCAGCGGTGGCTGCGGCTTCGCCTTCACCGTCAACGGCGAACAGCACGCCGACCTGGGCCGGGAGGTCCTTGGAGGTCTTGTGCAGGTAAGCGTCGACCGTTGCACCCTCGATGCGGGAGATGCGGCGGACCACAACCTTCTCGCCCAGGATGGCGCCCTCTTCGACGACGACCTCGGACAGCGGCTTGCCGTCGACGTCGGTGGCGAGCAGGGTCTCGAGGTCGGCAGCGCCGGACTCGACGGCGACGGCCAGGACCTTGTCTGCCAGTTGGATGAACTTGTCAGCCTTGGCAACGAAGTCGGTCTCGCAGTTGACCTCGATCATGACGCCGACGCCGTTGCTGACCTTGGCGGCCACCAGGCCTTCAGCGGTGGAGCGGCCTTCACGCTTGGTAGCGCCCTTGAGGCCCTTGATGCGGATGATCTCGATGGCCTTCTCGGCGTCACCGTTGGCTTCGTCAAGAGCCTTCTTGACGTCCATCATGCCGGCGCCGGTGCGCTCGCGCAGGGCCTTGATGTCAGCGGCAGTGTAGTTCGCCATGTGAACCCCTCTGTCTAGAAATGTTTGGTGGTGTACGGACCGACAGGACGGCAGCCCACGGGTGTGGGCTGCCATCCTGTCAGCAGCTCCGGCTGCGGACAGCGCGGAGAATCCGGATTGACGTGTGTTACTTGGCGTCTTCGGCGGGAGCCTCGGCGGCCGGAGCTTCAGCAGCGGGAGCCTCGGCGGCCGGAGCTTCTGCGTTCTCGGCCGGAGCAGCAGCGGCTTCTGCCTTGTTGCCCTCGAGGAGTTCGCGCTCCCACTCGGCCAGGGGCTCTTCCGGAGCTTCGGTGGCGCCGGTGCCGCGGTTGTTGCGGGCGATGAGGCCCTCGGCGACGGCGTCGGCCACAACGCGGGTCAGCAGGTTCACGGAGCGGATGGCGTCGTCGTTGCCCGGGATCGGGAAGTCGACTTCGTCGGGATCGCAGTTGGTGTCCAGGATGGCAACAACCGGGATGTTCAGCTTCTTGGCCTCGTCAACGGCGAGGTGTTCCTTCTTGGTGTCGACAACCCAGAGCACGGACGGAGCCTTGGTCAGGTTGCGAATGCCGCCGAGGTTGGATTCGAGCTTGGTCAGTTCGCGCTTGAGGAGCAGGAGCT
>Ga0308158_10004572_pt1 | contig 11662 bp, 11 predicted proteins | sample PhyBR2_FD_201038 | JGI IMG/M metagenome (GOLD analysis project Ga0308158, IMG submission 201038) | Phyllosphere microbial communities from UC Gill Tract Community Farm, Albany, California, United States - DLSLB.R2 | ecosystem: Host-associated > Plants > Phyllosphere > Unclassified | place: USA...
GCAGTGTGTGCAATGCAGCGAGAGAATGCAAGGCGGAAGGGGAGCCGGCTTACGGCGTTATCCGCCGAAGCCTGTCATGTCACACACTGGGCGGAACCCGCTTTTTCTCTTCAGGAGCGCGACATGGCATCGATCCCCTCCTGCCAGGTCAAGCGCGGCTCATAACCGAGATGACGCTGAGCCTTCTCGGTGCGCAGCGTGAAGGGTTTGCCGATCAATTGCAGCATCTGGCGGGTGAGCGGCGGCTCGCCGCCGAGATGCAGCAACCGCCAGATCGTTTCCATCACGGTGGACAGTCGCCAGGCCATTGCAAAGGAGACGGATTTATCCTTCGCCGTGACGCCCTGCGTGGCCAAAAGCGCGCTCAGCACGCTCTTCAATGTGCCCCTTTCGTCATCGGCGACGAAATAGGCCTGCCCGCTGCGCCCGCTATCGGCCGCGAGCAGCAGCGCTTCGACGAGGTTGTCGACGTGACAGGTGGACATGGCCTGCGTGCCGCCACCCACCCATTGCCATTGCCCCTTGCGGACGGTGGCTGCCATCTGCTCCAGCATGGGCATGTCCTTGCCCCAGATCATCGGCGGGCGGATCGCCATCGTTTCAAAGCCCGGACGGCGATTGTTGGCGGCCAGCAGGCGCGCTTCTGCTTCGGCCTTTGAACTGCTGTAGGGCGCGAAGCCGCGCTGCTGTGTCGGTGCGGTCTCGTCGATCTCGACCAAGGCGATGGGGTCGCCCATGACGACCGCCGCGGCGCTGACGTAGATCAGCTTGCGCACCGAGGAAGCGGCGACCGCTGCGGCGATCAGATTGTCCATGCCATCGACATTGACGGCGTCGAACTCGCGACGCGTGCCCCAGAGCTTGAACATGGCGGCGGCGTGGAAGGCGACGTCGCAGCCTTCGATACCCGCCGACAGGGCTTCGCGGTTGCCGATATCGCCTGAGACCGGCGTGGCGCCGAGTGCCGCAACGGCGGCCATGCTTGCGCTGCTTCGCACCAGGGCGCGCACGTCCCAGCCTCGGGCGACCAGTGCCCGGATCAGCCTTCCGCCGACGAAGCCGGACCCGCCAGTTACGAAGGCAATGCGTCTTTTGATTTCGATGTCTGCCATGTTGCAGCTCCTGTTTCCTGAAGATGATGTAAATCATGCTCGAACAAAATTCAACGAACAAAATATGAAATTTGTTCGTTGTGGAAATGCGACGGCAACTGGGTTATGGAGAGCCATGAGCAAGGATACGAATATGGCCGACGACGGCCTGACAACGACGAAGATCTTGGATGTGGCTGCCGCGCAGATCAGACGCCACGGGCATGTGAAGACGAATATCGTCGACATCGCCAAGGCTCTGGGCACGTCGCACACCACCATCTACCGGCATTTCCGCTCCAAGGCCGAGGTCTTCGACGCAATCGTCGCTGCCGCGATGAAGGACGAGGAGGCGCTGGCGGAGCGCTTCGTCTCGGCCACGACGCCGGCGGCCGAGCGGCTTTTGGGCCTGGTGCTTGCGCTGCACCGCCGCAAGCGCGAGAACTTCGTCGATGATTTCGAGGTCTACCAACTCTACCGGCGGATCGTCGATGAGCGGCCGGAACTCGTGCGGAGCTATGCGGCGGCGATGACACGGCTCCTCGCCGCGATCATCGAAGACGGGGTGCGACGCAAGGAATTCACGGTTGACGATATCGGCGCTGCCGCCGAAGTCGTTCGCGACGCCGTGACTGTTTATGTCCATCCCGCCCATGTCGAAGCCGCGATGAAGGCGGGCGTGGACTTGGAGCCGTTGATCCGGCGGATGATGATGGCGCTGACCGCGGCGCTGACGAGCGGCGTGTCGTTCGACGCTGCAGAGTAACTGAGAGGGAGGCTGCGTCAGCCCCGCGGAAACGTGACCGAGGCCTGCAATCCGCTTCCGCCCCGTCCGGGCTCGAGATGCAGTCGCGCGCCAAACAGCCCGCAAATCTCCTCGACGATCGGCAAGCCCAATCCAGCACCTGGGGCGCCGGATTGGTCGGCGCGGGAGAAGCGGCGGCGGACGGCGGCGAGCTGGTCGGGCGGGATGCCGGGGCCGTTGTCTTCGACTTCGAGCAGCACGGCATCGTCCAAGCCGCGGATGCGGACGGTGACTTCGGCGCCGTGGCCGGCATAGGCGATGGCGTTGCCTGTGAGGTTGCGCAGGAGTTCGCCGATCAGAAGCGGTTCGGCGCGGATCATCTCTTGCTTGTCGCCCTCGAAGCCGAGATCGATGCCGGCTGCCGATGCTGTGGGGATGAGTTCGCCGGTGATCTCCTGGGCGATGGCGGTGAGGTCGATGGCGGTCGCCGTCAGCGCCTCGCGCGAGGTGGCGGCGTCGATCTTCGCCATCAGGAGCAGCTGGGCGAGCACGCGCTCGGCATGCGCCACGGCCTGGTCGCCCTTCAGCGCCACGGCCTGGGCATCGGCGAGCGAGGTGGCGCGGGCGGAAAGCGCGAGCTGCGTGCGGATGATGGCGAGCGGGGTGCGCAGCTGGTGGCTGGCATTGCCGGTGAAGTTGCGCAGCGCGTCCAGCGCCTGTTCGAGCCGGATCATGAAGCCGTTGACGGTATCGACCAGCGGCTGGACTTCGCTGGGCACGGATTGCTCGATCGGGTGCAGGTCGTCGGGGCTGCGCTCGCCGATCGCGTCGCGCAGCTTGTAGAGCGGGCGCAGGGCCACGGTGACGGAGATCCAGACGATGACGGCGGCGCCGAGGATCATGACGGAGAGGCGCAGCGCCGAGCGCAGCAGGATGGCGCGAGCGAGCTGGCGGCGGGCGATGGTGGTTTCGGCGACGGTGACGGTGAAGGGCACCGAGCGGATGCCTGTCGAGGCCGAGCGGTTGAGGGTCGCGACACGGATCGGCTCGTTGCGGAAGCGGTCGTCGGCGAATGCAGCGCCGTCGCCCCTGGTGTCCTTGATGACCGGGAGCGCCTGGTAGCCGGTGATGAAGTGGCCGGGTGGGCCGTCGACGCGGTAGAAGACGCGGTCCTGCGCCGCCGATGTCAGCATTTCCAGCGCCACATAGGGGATGTCGACCTGCAGCGAGCCATCCTCGGCCACCACGACGCGCTCGGCGATTGCCAGCGCCGAACCGGCGAGAACGCGGTCGGAGACGATGTTGGAGGTCTCGACCGCCTCGCGATAGGTGTCGGCCAGCGCCACGATGCCGATGACGGCGGTGGAGATCAGCAGCCAGAAGAGCAGCCGGCGGCGGAGCGAATAGGCCGACGTCATGAGGCCTCGGGGGTGGGCGCCTCGGGAGCGGCAATATCGGGTGCGGGCTCGGGCAGCTTGTCGAGATAGTAGCCGATCCCCCGTGCCGTCTTCACCGTTAGGCCGTGTGGCGCCAGGCGCTTTCTGAGGCGGCTCACATATTGCTCGATCGCATTGGCGGAGATGTCGTCGTCGAAGGCGGTGAGCGACTGGATGATCGCTTCCTTGGCGACAACCTTGCCGGCGCGCATGAAGAGGATTTCGAGCAGGCCGAGCTCGCGGGCGGGGATGTCGAGCGGCGTGCCGCCGGAGAAGAAGGCGCGCGAATTCAGATCGAGCGACAGGCCGCCGAAGCTGACGGTCGCCGAATGCAGGCCTGCCTGGCGGCGCAGAAGGACGCGCACGCGGGCCTCGAATTCGGAGATGTCGAAAGGCTTGATCAGGTAGTCGTCGGCGCCGAGGTCGAGGCCTTTGACACGTTCTTCCGGGGTGCCGCGCGCGGTGAGGATCAGGACGGCGGCCTGGTTCTGGCGGGCGCGCATGGCGCGCAGCACGTCGAGGCCGTCCATCTCGGGCAGGTTGAGATCGAGCACCACGAGGTCGAAGCTCTCGGCTGCCGTCACCGCATTGGCGGATGCGCCATCATGAACGACATCGACGGCATGGCCGGTGCCGCGCAGAATGGCCGACAGCCCGTCGGCCAGCGCGATATTGTCCTCCACCAGTAGAATGCGCACGGATCCTCCCCTCGATCTCGCCGGAGACTACAGGGCGGCGCTGGCGATGTCACGATGCGCTTTTTAAGGCTTCACTGCTGCGCGATGGCGGCCATCAGCTCGATGAAGCGCGGGTCGGAGCGGATGTTGTCGAGGTCTGAATCGTTTTCGAACCAGCCGATCTGGTAGGAGGAGCTGTTGGGCAGCAATTGCTGCATGTGCTCGACGGCGCGGTCGGTTTCTCCGAGCAAGGCGTGGACGCAGACGGCGTTGTAGCGGGTGATGACGTCGTGCGGGTCCATGGCGAGCGCGCGGTTGATCCAGGAGATGGCGCGCCTGGTGTCGCCGATCTGCGCGTAGGCAAGGGCCGCGCGGTGGACCGGGGCGGAGTTGCCGGGGTTCTGCTCTGCTGCGCGCTCGGCGCGAACCGCCCCTTCTGCTGCCCATTTGCGGCCATCCTCGGGAAGCCCGAGCGAGCGGAAGGCGGCGGCGAGCAGGACCGGGGAGACATAATCGTCGCCATAGAGGCTGGCGGAACGCTCGAAATAGATGATCGCATCCTCGAACTGGCCACGCTTGAACAGGCGGTGGGCGAAGTGGAAATTGGCCTCGAAGAGATTGGGGTCCAGCGCCAGCGCCTTGGCGAAATAGATGTCGGCTTCTGCGTCGCGGGCGGCGTGATGGAGCGCGATGGCGCGGGCGGCGTGGGCTTCGGCGAGATTGGGGTCGAGGGCCAGCGCCTTCGAGGTCATCTCCAGGATCTCGTCGATCGGCAGCTCGGCGGCGTACCAAATGTAAAGCGCGCTGTCACAATCGGCGATGCCGGCATAGGCGCGGGCATAGTTCGGATCGAGCTCGACCGCCTTGTAGAACATGCGCCTCGCCATGATCAGATAGGACATGGTCATGGTGCGGGCGAATTTGCGGCCGCGCAGATAGTAGGTGTAGGCCTCGACATTGGTGGTGGGATCGCTTTCCAGCGCGCGCACTTCCTCCGGGCGCATCTTGACCTTCAATTGGCCGACGATCGCATGGGCGATCTCGTCCTGGATGGCGAAGATATCGGTGAGGTCGCGGTCGTAGCGATCGGCCCAGAGATGGTCCTCGTTGCAGGCATCGATCATCTGGGCGCTGATGCGCACGCGGCCGCCGGATGTGCGCACGCTACCCTGCAGCACATAACGAACCGAGAGCTCGCAGGCGATCTGGCCGATTTTCATGGCCCGGCCCTTGTAGGCGAAGGTGGTGTTGCGCGGGGTGACCAGCAGGCCCGAGATTTTCGAGAGGTCGGTAATGATGTCTTCGGTCAGGCCGTCGGAGAAATACTCCTGGTCGGGATCGCCGCTCATGTTGGTGAAGGGCAGCACGACGATCGAGCGCGTGCCTGAAATGGGCGTTTCGGAGGCCACACCCGTGCTCTGATCGGGGAGATCGACGAGCACGGCGTAGACGTGGACCTTCTGCTCGATGTTCTTCAGCGTCTGACGGCCGCGATCTTCAAAGCGCAGGTCGAGGCGGGCGCCGACATGGTCGCGGACCGAGGAGGAGACGGCGATGCCGCCGGGGTCCGCGACGGCCTCGAGACGAGCGGCGACATTGACGCCGTCGCCGAAGATATCGCCGCCCTCGACGATGACATCGCCGAGATTGACGCCGATGCGAAAGCGGATGCGGCGGTCCTCGGGAACCTCGGCATTGCCGAGTGCTACGCCGCGCTGGATTTCGACGGCGCAGGCGACCGCGTTGACGACGCTGCCGAATTCCACCAGCAGACCATCTCCGAGCAGCTTCACCACCCGACCGCCATATTCGAGGATCGCCGGCTCGATCAGCTCGACGCGGTGACGGTTGAAGGCCTTCAGCGTGCCAGCCTCGTCGATGCCCATCAGCCTGGAATAACCGACGACATCGGCGGCGAGAATGGCTGTCAGTCGTCGCTCCAATGCGGCCTCCGCGTGATAGGGCAACTGGGTTGCGGGAAGTCTAACGTCTTTGGCGCTGATTGTCGCGCGCGACGGTTACGCCTTTGGACGGGCATGGAGCATGGGCAGCATCGCGCAGCGGGCAAATGGGGCGGGTGTGTGCTCACTTGTGCCTGATAGCGCAGTCATGCATTCTCCTCTCATGAGGAGACTGCCACTACTTGCGTTGATGTTGCTCTGTCCGGGCTTTGCCCTGGCGGAGCCGATTTTCTATCCGGCTGTGTCGGGCAATGCCGCTGCACCCGTGCTCGTGGTCTATTCCTCGCTCGACGAGCCGCTGGCGCAGCCGATGATCCGCGGATTTCAGGAGGCGAACCCCGACGTCGCCGTCACCTACGAGGACATGCTGACGGGGGAGATCTACGATCGCATCGTGCAGGAGACGGACGCGGGGAAGCCGACGGCGGACTTCGCCTTTTCGTCGGCCATGGACCTGCAGGTGAAGCTTTCCAACGACGGCTATGCGCAGCCGAGCAACCTGCCGATGAGCGGGATCTGGCCGAAATGGGCGAACTGGCGCAACACCGCCTATGCGCTGACCTTCGAGCCCGCCGTCTTCGTCTATCACAAGCCGAGCTTCGCCAACGAACGGCCGCCGAGCTCGCGCGCCGAGTTCGTCGATTATCTGAAGCGCAAGGGCGATGCGGTGCATGGGCGGATCGGCACCTATGATATCGAGCGCTCCGGTGTCGGCTTCCTGTTCATGGCGCGCGACCAGGAGCAGTTCGGCGATATCTGGTCGGTGATCGGCGCCATGGGGGCGGCGGGGGTGAAGCTCTATTCGACGAGTTCGGCGATCCTGGAGCGGGTGTCGGACGGGCGTTTCGTGCTCGGCTACAATATTCTGGGCTCCTACGCGGCGGATTGGGCCAAACGCCATCCAGAGGTCGGCATCGTGCTGCCGAAGGACTATACGGTCGTGATGTCCCGGATCGGGCTGGTGCCGCAGGCGGCGGCCAATCCGGAGCTCGGGCGGCGCTACCTCTCCTTCTTCATGTCGAAGGAGGGGCAGACGATCATGGCGCGCGAGCTGCAGATCCCCGCCGTCAGCCCCGAGGTGACCGGCGAAAATACCGCCAACACCATGCAGGCGCTGCTCGGCGCGCAGTTGCGGCCCGTACCTGTCAGCCCCGGCCTGATGGTCTATCTCGACCAGGTGAAGCGGGCGCGGCTGATCGCGCACTGGAACGAGGTGCTGCGCACGCAGTAGATGCTAGCTAAGCGTCAGCTAAGCGCTGGGCGTGTTGTTTTGGCGCATTTATATCGGATGGGTTGCATAAGTATATTTTCGCCCGATTTCATCGGTTTTGCCGTGACATGCGGGGTTTGTATTGAACATTTAAAGCCCAAAATTGGTATGGCGCGGCTACTATTCTTTTAACCCTCGGGCTCCATATTAGGAAATTGGAAAGGTCGGGAACCAATCGCGGCGTCACGCGTTTTCGAGTTTCAGGCTGGCATGCATTCCACAGATATGGGCACTACCGCATGAATATTCTTATTGTCGAAGACGAATTGTTGATCGCGCTCGATCTCGAATCCATCGTCGAGGATCTCGGTCACACCGTCATCGGCCCGGCCCGAACGCTGGACGAAGCCCTGGAGCTTGCCGAGCAGGCAGAAGTGGCCTTGGTGGATGTTCAGCTTGCCGATGGCGTGACCGGTCCTGCGATTGCTGAGCGTCTTTCCAGCGAGCATGGCGTAACCGTCGTCTTCGTCACCGGCAATCCCGAGATGGTGCGCAACAACCGCAGCGCCGTCGGCGTCGTCTCCAAGCCGCATTGGCCGGAGAAGGTATCGGAAGCGCTGGATTACGCGGCCGCGATCCGTTTCGGCAAATCGCTGATCGCGCCGCGCTTCCTGATGCCGTTGGCGTCGTGAACCGCTGGGCGGTTCTCTAAAATCTCATTTGTCTCATGTGAAAGTAGGTCGGCTTCGGCATCGGATGATGCCGCATATGCAGGCCGCTCGACAGCGCGCCCGCGGTATCCACCGGGGATGGGTGTTTTGACCTATCTGCGCTACGCTCCGCTTTTCAGCGGAAGCGGCAGGGGCGCTGGGCGTTCGAGAGCAGTTCCTGCTTCGTCGCAAACGAGCCGAAGAGCTTGAGCAGACGCTGCTCCTCTTCCTTTTCCAGCCGGTGACGGCGCGAGAAATCGGCGACGCTCCACACTTCCCGCAAGCGGTCGTTCTGGCGGTCGTCGTTGATCTGGTTGATGTCGATGTGCGTGCTCATGGCGCAAATTCCCCTATTACTTCCGTCTAACGTCGAAAGGCGACAAGGGTTCCCGACATCAATCAGAAATCTGCAGTTTCGGCCAAGAATTCGAATTGCGGCAAAAAAGTGTCCATCCTGACCGGATAAGCGCGGGGTGTCAGCTAAATGACAGCTTGTTGTGGTCCCTTTTGACGAACTTCAACTCCGTGGAGGCGGATAGGGGAAGTTTCGGGAGGAGTTTCGCCAGATATTTCGGATGCGTTTTCGCGTCCGTGTGCGCTGTCCTTCCCGATCCGATCGAGAACAATGCGTGGTCACCGACCGCGCTCATGGAGGACAGTCTCTTGAAGCATATTTTCCTGACCAGCATTTTCGCGGCGGCCATCGCGCTGCCGGCCTATGCCGCCGACTATTCGATCATGGCGCCTGCCGCTCCCGGCGGCGGCTGGGACCAGACGGCCCGCACCATGCAGACCTCGCTGCAGAGCGAGAAGATTTCCGGCAAAGTTCAGGTCATGAACGTTCCGGGCGCCGGCGGCACGATCGGCATCGCCCAGTTCGCCAGCCAGCAGAAGGGCAATCCGAACGCCCTGCTCGTCGGCGGCTATGTCATGGTCGGCGCCATCCTGACCAACAAGTCGCCGGTGACCCTCAAGGACGTTACCCCGATCGCCCGTCTGACCGGCGAATACGAGGCCATCGTCGTACCGGCGAATTCCGATATCAAGACGGTCGCCGATTTGGTCGCCAAGCTGAAGGAAAATCCGGGCGCGGTTTCCTGGGGCGGCGGTTCTGCCGGCGGCACGGACCACATTCTCGTCGGCCTGCTCGCCAAGGCCGCTGGCGCCGATCCGACCAAGATCAACTACATCGCGTTTTCCGGCGGCGGCGAGGCTCTGGCCGCCATCCTCGGCGGTCAGGTGACGGCTGGCGTTTCGTCCTATGGCGAATTCGAAGGCCAGATCAAGGCTGGCGCGCTGCGCCTGCTGGCGATCTCGGCCGACAAGAAGGTCGACGGCATCGACGCGCCGACGCTGAAGGAATCCGGCTTCGACGTCGTGCTGCAGAACTGGCGCATGGTTGCCGCCGCTCCCGGTCTTACCGACGAGCAGAAGAAGGCCGTGACCGATGACGTCGAGAAGCTCGCCAAGTCGAAGACCTGGCAGGACAACCTGAAGACCAAGGGCTGGATGGACACCTATCTCTCCGGTCCGGAATTCGAAGCACAGCTCGCGCAGGACATTTCCGCGACGGAAACGATCCTGAAAGACATCGGACTGGTTAAATGAACCCCGAGAACCAAGTGACATCGCAACAGCGCCGCCCTGATTGGGCGGCGCTTGTTATTGCCGCCGTGCTGGTCGCCATGGCGGCCGTCATCTTCTTCGACGTGGCGCGCCTCAACGAGACGACGGGCTATTCGCAGGTCGGGCCGGCAACGGTGCCGCACTGGATCGCCTACGTTCTCGTCGGCCTGGGCGTCTGGACCGTCTTTGCCGCGTTCCGTCGCGATTTTCCCGAGCGCGAGCGCCAGGAGTTTGGCCCGGTGGTCTGGGTCGTTGCCGGTCTCGTCGCGCAGATGGTGCTGATCCGGCCGCTCGGCTTTTCGATCGCAACCGGCGCGCTGTTCGGTCTTGCCGCCGCCGGCTTCGGCGCCCGCAGGATCTGGATCAGCATTCCTGTCGGCATCGTCATCTGTCTCGGCATCTACTGGCTTTTTGCCGTTGTGCTTCAGCTTTCGCTTCCGGCGGGACCGCTGGAACACCTGATCCATTGACGGGAGCCTTGAGAGTAGCATCATGAGCACATTCGAATTTCTTCTACAGGGCCTGGTCTCGGCGATGGAGCCGATGAACCTGCTATACGCCCTGATCGGCGTCACGCTCGGCACCATGGTCGGCGTGTTGCCCGGCATCGGCCCGGCCACAACAGTGGCGCTTCTTTTGCCCGTCACCTACCAGCTCGACGCGACCGGCTCGCTGATCATGTTCGCCGGCATCTATTACGGCGGCATGTATGGCGGCTCCACGACATCGATCCTCTTGAACACGCCCGGCGAAAGCGCCTCGATCGTCACGGCGCTCGAGGGCAACAAGATGGCGCGCGCCGGACGCGGCGGCCCGGCGCTCGCCACCGCGGCGATCGGCTCCTTCGTTGCCGGCCTGATCGCCACGCTGGCGCTTGCCTTCATCGCGCCGCTGATCGTCAAGATCGCCCTCGTCTTTGGCCCGCGCGAATATTTCGCGCTGATGATCCTCGCCTTCGTCACCGTGTCTTCGGCCTTCGGCAATTCGTCGCTTCGCGGCCTTACCTCGCTGTTCATCGGTCTTGCGCTGTCGCTTGTCGGCATCGACCAGCTGACCGGTCAGAACCGGCTCTCCTTCGGCGTTCCGGATCTCCTCGATGGCATCGAGGTGACGACGATGGCGGTGGCGATGTTTGCGATCGGCGAGACGCTGTTCATCGCAGCACAGGGTACATCGGCGCCCGACAAGATCGAGGCGATCAAGGGCTCGGTCTGGATGACGGCGCAGGACTGGGCACGCTCCTGGAAGGCATGGCTGCGCGGCACCGTCATCGGCTTCCCGATCGGCGCCATGCCGGCCGGCGGCGCCGAGATCGGCACGTTCCTCTCCTATGCGACCGAAAAGAAGCTCTCCAAGCATCCGGAAGAGTTCGGCAATGGCGCGATCGAAGGCGTCGCCGGCCCGGAGGCCGCCAACAACGCCTCGGCCGCCGGCACGCTGGTGCCGCTGCTGACGCTCGGCCTGCCGACTTCGGCCACGGCGGCAATCATGCTGGCCGGCTTCCAGCAATATGGCCTGCAACCGGGGCCGCTGCTGTTTGCCACCAACCCGCAGCTCGTCTGGGGCCTGATCGCCTCGCTGCTCATCGCCAACCTGATGCTGCTCGTGCTCAACCTGCCGCTGGTCGGGCTGTGGGTGCGGCTGCTGACGATCCCGAAGCCCTGGCTCTATGCCGGCATCCTGGTCTTTGCGACGCTGGGTACGATCGGCGCCAATCCGTCGGTGTTCGAACTCGGCATGTTGCTGGCGTTCGGGTTGATCGCCTATGTCATGCGCGTTTTCGATTACCCGATCGCGCCCGTCATCGTCGGCCTGATCCTCGGCCCGCTCGCGGAGCAGCAGCTGCGCCGTGCGCTCGCCATCAGCCAGGGCGACGTGACGACGCTCGTGCAGTCGCCGATCGCCGCCGTGCTGCTCGGCTTGGCAGCCCTGGCGTTGATCCTGCCGCTCATCCTTCGCCTGCGCGGGCGCGGCGATGTGCTGACACAGATGGCGGCCAGCGAAGACTGAGCCGCCTTCAGACAAAGAAAAAGACTGCCCAAACCCCTATCTTTCACGGCCGGCGATGGAGACATCCGCCGGCCGTTTCTCGTTCAAGGTAAGCCGTCGCCGGCGCCGTTGACGTGTCGGAGGAAATCGAGGACGCGGCGGGTGAGCACTTCGGCGGCGTCGGAATCCCAGGAGGGGAGCGAACTGTCGGCGAAAT
>Ga0308158_10004573_pt1 | contig 11660 bp, 7 predicted proteins | sample PhyBR2_FD_201038 | JGI IMG/M metagenome (GOLD analysis project Ga0308158, IMG submission 201038) | Phyllosphere microbial communities from UC Gill Tract Community Farm, Albany, California, United States - DLSLB.R2 | ecosystem: Host-associated > Plants > Phyllosphere > Unclassified | place: USA...
ATGGCCATTGCCAGCCTGGTGATGGTGGGCAGCGTGCGCCACGACGGCGCGGTCGAGGCACTGCTGCAGGCCGGGCCTCGCGTGACGCGAATAGCGGTAGGGCAATACCTGGGGCCTGACCATGGCAGGGTGACGGCGATTGAAGAGCAGGCGCTGCAGTACCGCGAACTGCTGCAGGAGCCGGGCGGCACATGGCGCGAACGCCATGGCAGCCTGCCTTTGCAACTGTTTGGCGCGGCCAGGCCGGCTTTGGCGGAGGCTGAAAAATGAAGCCGCTACTGTTGGCGCTGCTGGTGCTCCTGGCTGCCACTGCACCGGTGCGCAGCGTGGAGCCGGACAGCGCCGTGGTGCAGGTCAGCGCCCCCCGCCTCTATGCCGGCCAGACGATCTCGCTCGATTTCCAGAACGTGGCCGTGCGCTCGGCATTGCATGTGCTGGCCGATGTGTCCGGGCAGAACATTGTTGCCAGCGACAGCGTGGCTGGCAATGTGACCTTGCGCCTGCGCGACCTGCCGTGGGACCAGGCGCTCGACGTGCTGTTGCAGGCCCGGGGCCTGGACATGCGGCGCAACGGCAATGTGCTGTGGATCGCGCCGCGCGATGAAATACTGGCGCGCGAAAAGCTGGAACTGGAACAGCGTGCGCAGATTGCCGAACTCGAACCGCTGCAATCGGCCGTCTTCCAGCTCAATTACCAGAAGGCCGAAACCTTCCGGGCCATGTTCGGCCTCGATGCAGGAGAAGGGCGCAGCCGCGTGCTGTCGCGCCGTGGCAGCGTACTGATCGACCCGCGTACCAACCAGCTGTTTGTCAGCGACGTGCCGGCCCGGCTCGAACAGATTCGCCTGCTCATTGCCAGCACCGACGTGCCGACACGCCAGGTGCTGATCGAAGCGCGCATCGTCGAGGCCAATGACAGCTTCAGCCGCAACCTCGGCGCGCGCCTCGGGTTTGCCGACCAGCGCCTGGCCCAGGGCGCCCAGCCTGGCTACTCCATCGGCGGTGGGCGCCGCGCCGTTGTCGGCGGCAGTTACCAGGGTGTGGGCGAGGCGACCGGCCAGAGCGTGGCCGGCGCAGGGGCCTATGTGCCCAATACGCAGTTCGTCAACCTGCCGGCGGCGAGCATCAACGGCCTGGCGCCAGCCAGTTTTGCGCTGAGCCTGTTTTCGGCCGCCGCCAACCGTTTTTTGAACCTGGAGCTGTCGGCGCTGGAAGCCGATGGCCAGGGCAAGATTATTTCCAGCCCGCGCGTGGTGACAGCCGACAAGGTGCTGGCGCTGATCGAGCAGGGTATCGAGCTGCCTTACCAGGTTGCCACCAGCAGCGGCGCCACCTCGATCACCTTTCGCAAAGCCAACTTGCGCCTGGAAGTCACGCCACAGATCACGCCCGATGGCAACGTGGTGCTGGAAGTCGATGTCAGCAAGGACAGCGTCGGCCAGGAAACGCGCTCCGGCTTTGCCATCGACACCAAGCACGTCAAGACGCAGGTCATGGTTGAAGACGGCGGCACCGTGGTACTGGGCGGCATCTACCAGCAGTCCGAACGGGGCACACAAAGCAAGGTGCCGCTGCTCGGCGATATCCCGCTATTCGGCGTTTTTTTCCGCAGTACCGGGCGTTATCAAGAAAAAACCGAGTTAATGGTGTTTATCACGCCGAAAATAGTGGCAGAGCGGCCCTCAACACGTTAATGTCATATCTTTACGTTTAAGTAACAATGCTGACGAAAGCGGACTGATGGCGACTATGCGGAATATTTCCTTGAGCAACACTTATTGGGGCAGGGCATCTAACTGGATGTCGGCGCTGCTGCTGGCCACGCTGCTGGCCGCCTGTGGCGGCGGTGGCGGTGATCCAACTATCGGCCTGCCTGGCGGGACGAGCAGTGGCGTAGCCAGTGTGGCGCTGGTGGCCAGTGCTGCAACGATAGTCGCATCGGGCGAGGATGGCACGGAGGTCACATTGAGTGTGATTGTCAAAAATGCAGCCAATAATGCCTTGAGCGACCAGACCGTTGCCATTACGGCCAGTAGCGGTACCATCAGCAATACGACGCGCGTGACCAATGCCAATGGCACGGTCACCGAAAAGCTCAGCGTGAAAGGCGATGCAACGCTACGCGATATCACCATCACGGCCAGCAGCGGTGGCGTCAGCTCGGCGCCGGTGGTCGTCAAGGTCGTGCCTGTCACGTCCAGCATCGCTACCTTGCTGCTGACGTCTTCCGACGGCAACCTGGCATCGTCGGGCGGTACCGCCGTCAATCTTATCGCTTTTGTCAAGGATGCCAGTAATGCCGTGGTACCCAATGCCAATGTCACCTTCACTGCCGATTCGGGAGCGCTGGGTGCAACGGTGGTCAGCACCAATGCACAAGGACAGGCAACTGTCAGTCTCAACACGGGCGGAGACGCCAGCTTACGCACCATCAAGGTGCGCGCCAGCGCCGGTGCGCAAACGGCCAGTACCGATATCAGCGTTAGTGGTACCAGGCTGGCCATCAGTGCTTTTTCATCGATTAACTTGAATACCAGTACGGATATGGTAGTCAAACTGGTTGATTCCAGCGGCAACGCGCTGGTGGGCAAGCCAGTCACCTTCGGTGCCCAGATCAATCCGCTGACAGTCAAGGGCGGCGGCGCCAGCCCTGCAGTGACGGACAATAATGGCCAGCTGGTATTGAGCTACAGCGCCGCGTCCGGCAGCAGCGATACCGTCACCATCAAGTCGCAGGGCGATAGCGTGGTATTGCCAGTGACCATCAATGCAGCCAATTTCACCATCAACGCTGTCACTGGCGCCAACGTGGCGTTGACCAGCCTGGCCACCAATACCTGCTACGCCATACGGGTACACAGCGATGTCGCTGGCGCACCACAGTCAGGCAGTGTGCGTTTCAGCACGTCGCGCGGTACGATTTATCAAGATGCCGGCTGTCTTACGCCTTTGCTGACACCGCTGGCGCTCGTTGGCGGCGACGCCATCGCGTATGTGCAGGCCGCCGGTGCTGGCCTGACCAGTCTGACTGCAAAAAATGAAAGTACAGGCGTGTCGGTACAGTCCGATGTTGAATTTGTTGCCCCGCTGACAGCGCAGGCGAGCATTTCATTGCAGGCCGATCCGGCCGTGATCGGCGCCAATACGGCAGGCAGCACCACTGCCCGCAGCACCTTGCGCGCAGTGGTGCGCGATGGCACGGCACAAAACAATCTGGTCAAGAATGCCCAGGTCAGCTTCAGTATCAAGAGTGACGCCAGTAGCGGCGCGTTGAGCTCGCCGTCGGTAGTAACGACGGACAGCGATGGTGTTGCCACCGTCAGCTATATTGCAGGCCAGGGCAGTACCGGTGTCGATGGCGTGACGGTCCAGGCCCAATTGCAAGGCATATCGAGCAACAGCACCACGGCCAACCTGACGGTCACGAAAAAATCGCTGTTTATCAGCGCCGGCAGCGGCAATGCGCTCGACGGCACGGACAGCAGCACCTATCGCAAGACCTATACCGTCTTTGTTACTGATGCCGCAGGCAATCCGGTGCCGGACGTGATCATCACGGCTGCCGCCTGGCCACGCAATTATTACAAGGGCTATCTGCAGTTTTCCGTGACAGCGACCACCTGGATCGTGGCGCAGCATATCGAATGCCGGAACGAAGACCGGGACCGCGACGGCATGCTTGACGCGGGCGAAGATATCAATGGCAATGGTCACCTTGATCCGGGCATTCCCCTCAATGTAACGACCGGTGGCAAGACCGACAGTAACGGCACCACCACCGTCACGCTGACTTATCCGCGCGACAGGGCCAATTGGCTGGAGGTGGAATTGACGATACGCGGCAACAGTTCGGGTACGGAGGCAACTTATGTCGGTTACACTTTGCTTCCGGGACTGTCTTCGGACTTCAACCGCCAGGATGTGTCTCCTCCAGGCGTGAATAGTCCGTATGGACAGGCGAATGTTTGTAGCAATCCACAATAACTATCGCAGCACATGCAAAATCTGTTTTTAGTAGGCCTGATGGGCGCAGGCAAGACCACGATCGGGCGCATCCTGGCCCGCAAGCTGGGCTTGCGCTTTGTCGATTCCGACCACGAGATCGAAGCGCGCACTGGCGCTTCGATTCCGTGGATCTTCGAGATCGAGGGCGAGCCGAGCTTTCGCCGCCGCGAGGCCGAGGTGATCCGCGAACTGTGCGGTCAGGAAGGACTGGTGCTGGCCACCGGCGGCGGCGCCATTCTCAATGCCGAAAGCCGCGCTTTTCTGAAAGAGCGCGGCACGGTAATCTATCTGCGCGCCAGCGTCAGCAATATCCTGGCGCGCACCAGCCATGACAAGAACCGCCCGCTGCTGCAGACGGCCGATCCGCGCAAAAAGCTCGAAGAACTGACGGCGCAGCGCGAGCCGCATTACCTGGAAGTGGCCGATATCGTGATCGATACCGGCCGTCCTAACGTACAATCGATGGTCCAGACCATCCTGATGCAGCTGGCCAGCCTGGAATGCGAGGCCGCGCCCAACTGCGTCATTCATGCAGAGCCCTCGATGAACGAGCAATCCAAAATACTGTTGAGCGTAGACCTCGACGAACGCAGCTACCCCATTACCATCGGTCCCGACCTGCTGTCTGATGCCGACGCGCTGGTGCGCCATGTCAGCGGCAACAAGGTTGCCATCGTCACCAATACCACCGTCGCGCCGCTGTACCTGGAGCGGCTGCAGACTGCACTGTCGGGCAACGGGCGCGAAGTGATCAGCATCGTGCTGCCGGACGGCGAAGAGCACAAGAACTGGGCCAGCCTGATGCAGATTTTCGATGCACTGCTGGCCAACAAATGCGACCGCAAGACCACCCTGGTGGCGCTGGGCGGCGGCGTGATCGGCGACCTGACCGGCTACGCTGCGGCAAGCTACATGCGCGGCATCGGCTTCGTGCAGGTGCCGACCACGCTGCTGTCGCAGGTCGACTCCTCCGTTGGCGGCAAGACCGGCATCAACCACCCGCTGGGCAAGAACATGATCGGGGCGTTCTACCAGCCGCGCGCCGTATTTGCCGACACTACCACGCTCGATACGCTGCCGGCGCGCGAGCTGTCGGCCGGCCTGGCCGAAGTGATCAAGCATGGCGCCATTATCGACAGCGCTTTTTTCGACTGGATCGAAGCGAACATCGGCAAGCTGATGGCGCGCGACAAGGGTGCACTGGCTTATGCGATCGCGCGCTCGTGCGAGATCAAGGCCGACGTGGTGCGCCAGGACGAACGCGAAGGCGGCCTGCGCGCTATCCTCAACTTCGGCCACACCTTCGGCCACGCCATCGAAGCGGGCATGGGCTATGGCCAGTGGCTGCACGGCGAAGCCGTGGGCTGCGGCATGGTGATGGCGGCCGACCTGTCGTGCCGCATGGGCCATATCGACCAGGCCACGGTCGAACGGGTACGCAAGCTCGTTGCGGCCGCCGGCCTGCCGGTCACGGCGCCGGACCTCGGCACCGCGCGCTGGCTTGAGCTGATGGAAGTGGACAAGAAGAACGAAGGCGGCGCCATCAAGTTTATCCTGCTCAAACCGCTGGGCAGCCCGGCCATCACGGCCGCGCCGCAGGACCTGCTGCTGGCCACGCTGGCCGCCGGAGTGGCCTGACGTGACGCCTGAAGACTTCCTCGCTCCTTATGCGGCCCACTCGGCACAAGGGCCGGGACGTCGTTTTGATGAAGCGGCGCACGCGTCGCGCAGCCAGTTCCAGCGCGACCGCGACCGCATCATTCATTCGTCGGCTTTTCGCCGGCTCGAATACAAGACCCAGGTTTTTCTCAATCACGAAGGCGACCTGTTTCGCACGCGCCTGACGCACAGCCTGGAAGTGGCGCAGATCGGCCGCTCGATCGCGCGCAACCTGCGTCTCAATGAAGACCTGGTCGAAGCCATCGCGCTGGCGCATGACCTTGGACATACCCCGTTCGGCCATGTTGGCCAGGATGTGCTCAATGAGTGCATGAAGGAGCACGGCGGCTTCGAGCACAATCTGCAAAGCCTGCGCGTGGTCGATCAGCTCGAAGAACATTATGGCGCCTTCGATGGCCTGAACCTGATGTTCGAGACGCGCGAAGGCATTCTGAAACACTGCTCGCTGGCCAATGCGCGCGAACTCGGGCCGGTGGCGCAGCGCTTTATCGACCGCACCCAGCCTACGCTCGAAGCGCAACTGACCAACCTGGCCGATGAAATCGCCTACAACAGCCATGATATCGACGATGGCCTGCGCTCAGGCCTGATCACCATCGCGCAGCTCGACGAAGTGCCGTTCTTCGGCCGCCTGTGGCGCGAGGTGCAGGGCGCTTATCCGGGCCTGTCGGGCCGGCGCGCCATCTATGAAACGCTGCGCCGCCTGATTACCGCGCTGGCCGACGACCTGATCGCCACCTCTACCGGCCTGATCGCCGATGCCGCGCCACGCAGCGTGGCAGAAGTGCGCGCCAGTGCGCCGCTGATCCGTTTTTCCGACGCCATGCGCGCCGATGCCACCGACCTCAAACGCTTCCTGCGCGCCAATTTGTACCGCCACTACCAGGTCAACCGCATGCGCGTGAAAGCGAGCCGCATCGTGCGCGAGCTGTACGACAGCTTTATGGCCGAACCGGCGCTGCTGCCACCCGACTATCAGCTGCAAGACGCCAGCACCACGGAGCAGGCGCGCAAGATCGCCGACTATATCGCAGGCATGACCGACCGCTATGCGATTCGCGAACACCGGCGCTTGTATTCGCTCGAAGAGCTGTGATGGCGTTCGCTCATGACAAACTGCGCGCAAACCAGTAGGTCGGATTAGCGGGGCAAAGCCCCGCGTAATCCGACAACACCACCGACGCCAACAATGTTGTCGGATTACGGCCCAAAGGGCCTAATCCGACCTACCTCCGCCTCCCAGATTTTCAGAACATGCTGCGCTGCGCCGAGCGGCTGTCGCCGCACAGGTCGAGCAGCAGTTTTTTGACCGGAGCCGGCAGGGCTGCGTCCGCCAGTTTGCCGCTGTCCAGCCACACAAAACCGGCTTCGCCGGCCAGCAAGTTGCGCTGCGCCAGCGTAATACGGCAGGGCACGATATGGAGCTTATAGTGCGTAAATACATGCACGATGGGCAGCAGCGTTTCCACTGACTCGATCTCGCCAAAGGGCGCTACGGCGTGCGCGAGCGCCTGCTGGTCGACGGCGGGCAGGGCGCTGCCGGTGTCGTGCAGCACATGGCCGTCCAGTTCTGGCAGCGACAGCAGGCCGCCCCAGATGCCGGTGCCGGCGCGCTGTTCGAGCAGCACCTGGCCCTGGTCGATCACGACCAGCATGACGGCCTGTTTCTCGGGGCTGGTCTTTTTCGGTTTGCGCACCGGCAGCTCCCTGGTGCGGCCGGTGGCGTAAGCCACGCAGCGCGCCTGCAACGGGCAGCGTCCACAATCGGGACTGCTGCGCGTGCACAGCGTGGCGCCCAGGTCCATCAGCCCCTGCGTGTAGGCCTCGATGCCCGTTTCCGGCAGCAGCGCTTCGGCGCGCCGCCACATGTCCTGTTCGACCTTTTTTTCACCGGGAAAAGCATCGATGCCGAACACGCGTGCAAACACGCGCTTGACGTTGCCGTCCATGATGGCTGCGCGCGTGCCGCTGGAAAAGGCTGCAATGGCCGCTGCCGTCGAGCGGCCGATGCCGGGCAGTTCGGCCAGCAGGGCGGGATCGGCGGGAAACACGCCGTCGTACTGTGCCACCACCTGCTGCGCGCACTTGTGCAAGTTGCGCGCGCGCGTGTAGTAGCCCAGGCCGCTCCACTGCGCCATTACGTCTTCGACCGGTGCAGCAGCGAGCTCGCGCAGGGTCGGGAAGCGCTCGAGGAAGCGCGCATAGTAGCCCAGCACGGCAGATACCTGGGTCTGCTGCAGCATGATTTCGGACAGCCACACCAGATAGGCGTTGCGCGTGTTCTGCCACGGCAGCGCGTGGCGGCCGTGCTGCTTTTGCCAGGTAATGACGGCGGCGGAAAAACTCGGGTCGGTATAGTCGGGCGCAGCGCCTTGTGCGGGCGAGAGCGGGTGCAGCAAACGTTTCATGCAGATTCCAGAAAATTCAATCGGTGGTGTAGTGCAGGCATCAGGTATCGGGCGTCATGTGTCATGCGTCAGGCGTCGATAGCCTGGCGCAGCAGCGCAGCGAGCTGTGCCAGCTGCTGCCTGTCGCGCTCGAGCGCGGCCAGGCTGGCTTCAAAGGCGGCGATCTTCTGTTCCAGCGTACCGGTGGCGTCGTGGATGCGCTGGATCGAGGCAAAGCGCAGTTTCAGCTGTTCCTTGTAGTCGACGATCTGCGCTTCGAGCGGCGCCATGATGACTTTGAGCCAGGCGCTTGCTTCGTCATTGGCGTCGGTAAAACTGCGCCGCACGCGCGAGGCGATGGTGTCGAAAAACTTCTCCATCAGCACCACGCGGCTGGTGGTGAGCAGGGTCGCCGTGCCGAACTGCTTGTGGTAAGCGGCCTCGATATCGCTGATCTGCTGGCGGTAGCGCGCCAGTGTGAAGGGCATCGGCATGGCCAGCGTCAGGCCGTGTTCGGCGGCAAACTTGCGGTACATGGTGGCCATCATGTCGCTGATCTCGGCCGTCTTCGCTTCCGAACGGTCAAGGTTCCTGCCGATACGTTCAAAATACTGGCGCACCGCTTCGCGCAGGCCCGTAAAGAAGCGGCTGCGCTGCATGGCCAGGCGCACTGCGTCGATATCGTCGCGCACGATATCCATGCCCAGGCTGGTATAGAGCTCGGTCGACAGGCGCGTAAAGACCGCGCGCGTGGCCTGCAGCTTGAACACGCTGCTGTCGAACTGCTTTTTCTCGATATCGACGCGGCGCATCATGTGCGCGATCACGCTCTGGTTCTTGCCGCGCATGCCATGCAGTTCATGCAGCTGCTCGTTAATGCCGCGCGCGCGCGACGCCGTCTGCAGCTGTTGCGCGGCCAGGATGGCGGCCAGGTCGAAATCGAGCTGGTGGCGGATAATGTTCTTGCGCGCCGGTATCAGCTCATCGAACAGCGCCGCTTCGAGCGGCAGCAGCCGGCTTTTTTCCAGCAGCGCCTGATCGTGATTGATCTTGCCCACCAGCGCTTTTTGCGCCGACACGGGAAACACCTGCGCTTCATCGAGCGCCAGCAGGTGCGCCACGCTGGCCTGCTGGCGTGCAATCGCCTGCTCCACTTCCTCGCCGCCGCGCAGTTCGTCCCACATGCTGTCGATCTTGTTGAGCACGACCAGCCGGCCCGTACCTTTTGCGCCATCGGCGCCGGCGCCGATATGGTTGCGCCAGACCTCGATATCGCTGCGCGTCACGCCCGTGTCGGCCGCCAGGATGAACAGCACTGCATGCGCATTGGGAATCAGGTTGAGCGTCAGTTCGGGCTCGGTGCCGATGGCGTTCAGGCCGGGGGTGTCGAGTATCACCAGACCCTGCTTCAATAGCGGATGGGGGAAGTTGATGATGGCGTGGCGCCACATGGAAATTTCCACCAGCCCGTCCTCGCCCAGCAGGGCGCTGGCGTCGGCATCATCGGCGTCATACAGGCCATAGCGCGTGGCTTCCCCGACGCTGACGCGGCGCGTCAGGCTGACCTGGCGCACCGCTTCCTGCATGTCGGCGCCAACATCGAGATTCAAGGGCAGCACGGTCCAGGCGCCGGGCACTTCGCGGTAGTCGCTGGTTGACAGATTGTGCGCACGCGTTTCGATCGGCAGCAGCCGGATCGACGGCTCCCAGCCCGGGTTGTACAGCAGTTCGGTCGGGCACATGGTGGTGCGGCCGGCGCCCGAAGGCAGGATGCGCTGGCCGTAGTCGGCAAAGAAAATGGCGTTGATCAGTTCGGATTTGCCGCGCGAAAACTCCGCCACGAAGGCCACCGACAGGCGGTCGTCAAGCAGGCGCGCCAGGCAGCGCGCCAGGCGCAAGCCGGTGGCGCCATCGACCAGCGAGGCCGCTTGCGCCGCCTGCTGGTAAGCCTGCAGGGCCAGGCGCACGTCCTGGCGCCAAGCGCTGTATTGTTCCAGATCCCTGACCATATGCCTGCCTTTGCGGTGACTTAGTGTTGACGCATCATTTTTGACAATTGACGCAATAGAACGTCGAGCGCTGTCCCTGCACGATCTGGCGGATCGGCGCTGCACACACGCGGCAAGGCTTGCCGGTGCGGTTGTAGACGAAATACGTCTGCTGGAAATAGCCCGATTGGCCGTTGACGTTGATAAAGTCGCGCAGCGTACTGCCACCCTGGACGATCGCCTCGGCCAGCACGTCGCGGATGGCCTGCGCCAGTTTTTCGTAGCGCGCCAGGCCGATGCGCCGCGCCGGCGTCTTCGGATTGATGCCGGCCCGGAACAGGCTTTCGGAGCAGTAGATATTGCCCACGCCGACAACGATATCGCCTGCCAGCAGCACCTGCTTGATATTGGTATTGCGGTTGCGGGTTTTTTCAAACAGCAGCTGGCCCGTAAAGCTGCCTTCGAGCGGCTCGACGCCCAGGCCGCGCAGCAGTACATGGCTGTCGAGCGGGCCGTCGGCAGCGTCATGCCAGAGCACTGCGCCAAAGCGGCGCGGGTCGGTCATGCGCAGCGCCTGGGTGCTGCCGTCGGCGTTTTCCACCACCAGGTCGATATGGTCGTGCTTTTGCACCTCGGTCTCGGGCGGCAGCACCCGCAAATGGCCCGACATGCCCAGATGGATGATCAGCGTGCCGTGCTGGAAATGGATCAGCAGGTATTTGCCGCGCCGGCCGGTGGCGCTGATGGTCTGGCCAGACAATTGCTCGCCCAGCGCCGGAGGAAACGGCCAGCGCAGGCCGTCGCGGCGCAGCACCACCTTGCGCACGGCGCGCCCTTCGATATGGGGCGCAACACCGCGCCGCGTAACTTCGACTTCTGGCAATTCTGGCATAGGGCAATCAGGAATAAGGATAAAACACAGGCAGGACAGGCCGGGCAGCGCAGGGCGCCGCGCAATCGTATATATTTCGTTACACACGTGAAGCCACGCAAAACACGGCCAGGGCGTAGAATCAGCTTTTGCCGTTCAGCCAGGATATGCCTTGAAAAACGCTTTCGCCATTGTAACCTTGTCCGCCCTGATGGCTACGCATGCCATGGCACAAACCTCCGTTTCGCCGTTCGGCAAGCCGGCCAGCAAGTCTGCGCCTGCCGCAGCCAAGGGGGAGGGGCAGCCTGATCCGTCCGGCGCCAAGCCCGCTGCCTTGCCCAATGTCGAGCTTGACAGCGACTTGCTCTACAAGCTCTCCAAGGCCGAACTGGAATTCAAGAACGGCCAGTGGCAAGGCCCGTACATGACCATGATGGTCGCGGCGCAGCAGACGCGCGACCCGCGCCTGGCGCGGCGCGCCTCGGAAATGGCGCTGGCCGCCAAGCAGGGCGCCGAAGCGATGGCCGCCCTGCGCCTGTGGCGCGAACTGGCGCCGGACTCGGACGAGGCGACCCAGTTCTACCTGGGCTTTGTGGTGCTGACCGACAAGATGGACGAGGCCGAACCGATCTTCGCCGAACGCATCAAGAATGCGCCGCCCGGGTCGCGCGGCGTGGCGCTGTTCCAGATGCAGCAGATCTTGCTGCGCGCCAATGACAAGCTGTATGC
>Ga0308158_10004574_pt1 | contig 11660 bp, 14 predicted proteins | sample PhyBR2_FD_201038 | JGI IMG/M metagenome (GOLD analysis project Ga0308158, IMG submission 201038) | Phyllosphere microbial communities from UC Gill Tract Community Farm, Albany, California, United States - DLSLB.R2 | ecosystem: Host-associated > Plants > Phyllosphere > Unclassified | place: USA...
AAAAGAACAGGACGGCCTCGTCGCCCTGTTCAAAAATGGTTTCACCCGGAACAACACGCCGCGTTGAGGCGTAAGACACAAGCTTGTCCAGCTCGTCATCGCTCATCTTTGCGAACAACGATAGTTTTCTGACAAGCCCGCGATCTATCGTGGCCATCACGCATCCCCTGCTAAAAATCCCCATCGTCGCTTTAGCACAGCAGGAGGAAGAAGGGATAGTCTCGGGGGAATAAAACAGGCCATTCAAGCATAAACCATCATATTGAGAATTCTTTCAGCCGTTTCAGAACGACCGCATACCAGCGGCCGTCGCGAACCAGACGAAAGCCCAGATTGTCGGGGGGTACACCGACGCTGCAACCACCCGTCTTGGGGTTGCGGATGAATGAACTCATGGCGGCGCGATGCTTGCCATTGACCACATAGACACCGCAGACGGGCGTCTCCGCAACGACCTTGCCATAGGCATCGATATTCACACGACGATGGCAGGTCTGCGTCCATTCCCACACATTGCCCGCAACATCGGCAATGCCCAGTTCGTTCTCGCCAAATGCACCCGCAGAACGGACTTCAGGGCTGCGCTCAAGCTTGCGTGCGCTTTGCTGTTCATAGTCCTTGAGCCAGCGTAAAGCCGGGTTGGCTGCATCTTCTTCCTCAATGCCGAGTGCGGTATCGGTGAAGCGGGAGCCAGCAGCAAAAGCCCATTGCTCATCCGTTGGCAGATGCCAGATTTCACCCGTCTTTTGCGACAGCCATTTCGCATAGTTTTCGGCATCATCGTAGCTCACGCCGACAATCGGTGCGTCCGCGCCTAATCCGCTTCGATTATGCGGCAGCGCTTCTGCCGGTTGGCAAACGCCATCGGCGATACAACGCTCGTAATCGGATGCGCTGACCTGATATTTCATGATCTCGAACGACCGCGCAAGTTTGCGCGTTGTCAGCGGTGCGTCCACCGGATAATTGTTTTTCTGATAGTCGCCATCGGCGCGATAGGTCATGCTGCGCGGAGCAACGACGATGGTCTGCGGGCGCTCAAACTGTGTGTCTTGCGATGTGCGACCCACCCGCCCCGCGGCATCGACCACGAACAGGCCTGCAACCACTGCCAGCAAAACGGCAGGCACAGCCACGGCCAATTCGTGCAGGCGCTTTTTCTTGCTGCCTTTGGTCATTTGGTATCGAGAGGCCGTGTCCTTTGACAGATACGGCCCCAAGCCTTTCCTTGTTCGACAATCACCAAAGAAGTCTTCAGTCTTTTCGTTTCATGCCGGTCGTTTCATGCCAGCCGTTACATGCCAGACGGTGCCAGGACCGACGTCATCAGATCGTCATTCCATTCGCCGGTGACTTTGAAGTGCGCTGCCGCACCCAGTTCAAAGGCTTCGATCAGATTGTGGTTCACATAGGCGTAGATGCCCGGCTGCTGGAATGTGTAGAAGGCCGCTGCCGCTGCACCACCCGGAATGAACCATGTTTCCTGATCAAGATCCGGCGGCGTGTTGAACTTGCCGGTCGACCAGACATAGTCGCCATGTCCGCCAATAAGATGCGGTCTGGTATCGCGATTGGCCTGCGAGTGAACGATCAGCACCTTCTCGCCAACCTTGGCGGTCATTGCCTTGTCGCCGGTCAATGCGCCCACTGCACCGTTGAAGACAACATGTGTCGGGATCAGGTTACGCATCACCTTCACGGTGTCTTCATAGGCATCGCCCGGTGCGTCGTATTTCTTGTACTGACCAGCCTCATCGCGCGGCACGTAGAAGTCCTGCTCACCGACATAATAGACCTTGTCGTAAGAGAGCTTGTTGCCCTTGCCGTCATGCAGTCCATCGCGTGGCAATACCATGATCGCCCCATTCATGCCCGACACGACGTGCCAAGGCACCATTCCGGGAGGTGCGCAGTGATAGACGAAGACGCCGGGCTTGGTCGCCTTGAAGCGCAGTATCGTCTTTTCACCGGGATTGATCTCGGTGAGTCCACCGCCACCCAATGCACCGGTCGCCGCATGGAAATCGATATTGTGCATGAGCGTGTTGGTTTCAGGATTGATGAGCGTCAGCTCGACATAGTCGTCCTGATGCACCACCATCAGCGGACCGGGAACGGTGCCGTTGAAAGCCATGGCGTGAACTTCGGTTCCCGCATCATCGATGACGATCTTCTTTTCCTCGATCACCATCGTGAACTCAATGACCTTCGGCCCGCCCTCTGCGACCTGGCTGTGAGCGTGGACGAATGGTGGGTCCACCAGCTCTACTTTTTGCCGGGGAAGTGCTGCTATTTCCGCTGCACTGGCCTTCCGGATTGCGCCGTTACCCCAGGCGGATGTTGTCGCAAGCATCGGCGCAAGTGCACCCGCGAGTGCTGCTCCTGCAAGTATTGTGCGACGGTTAATCTGCATCTGGTCTGCCATCGATTCTCTCCTATACGATAGGACCGAGCGCTCTTTGCTCTGTCGTTTTATGTATAGGGGGTCGGGCAGGTTCCTTCCTTGACCGCAATCAACATGGATCATAAATCGATAAAATAATTATCCTTTAAATACAATAAGTTGAGCATATGGCATCAAATTTTCCGACGCTTGTTTGCGATAGCACAAAGGACGATCGCAGCGTGGGGTGGTGTTAAAAGTAAAACCAGCGATTGATTAATTTCAATCGCTGGTCTCCGTGAGGCGGTTGGCCCGATGTCTTTGATGATGCCTGTTATAAAGAGAGGCCCGTGAAACGGGATTGAACTTCCGGCAGTGCCATCTCAGGCATCCATGCCGGTTCATAGGTCAGTTCGACATTGGCGCGTGAAACGCCGTCGACAGCTTCCACGCATGTTTGTACGGCTTGCGTGAGAAAGCCTGCGGCGGGGCAGCCGGGGGTGGTCGTCGTCATCTGCACATTGACCGTTCCGTCGCCTGCGACCTCGATGTGATAGATCATCCCCAGATCAACCAGATTAACGCCCAGCTCGGGATCAAGTATCAGTCGCAGCGCATCGAGGATGGCATATTCGAGTTGGGCATCGTTCACGCTTTGCATGGCTTTGTCCTCACTCTTGGCGCTCTTGGCCAACGCGGATCATGATCCGATAGGCACTGCCGGTTTCATCGAAGTTGCCGACCCATTCATGACCGCGCCTTTCAAGTTCCGGAAACAGGAAGAGCGGTTCGCGGTGAAGCAGAGCAAACAAGACCTCGCCGCCTGCCATGCGTTCGAGTTCTGCCAGAATATGAACCATCGGTTCCGGTGGCTGCATGTCCGAGCAATCGAGATAATACGACGGTTCGGGCCAGATATCGGGCGACCCTACATTGTTGGAAAGCTGTATTTCCGGGACTGCTTCTTGCGCCGGAGAAAAGAGCGTTTGCCAGTCGCCCTCGCCAATTGGCTGTGGCTCGGCAAGAAAGCCTTTTCGTTCCATGACCGCAAAGAGCGGTACGGGCTTGAAGGGGGTTATGAGCAAAAGGCTCTGGCCGGGCAGCAGATTTTCCGCGGCATCCATGATTGCCTGAAACGGCTCCACGCCACTTTTGAGCAAGGGGCGCACATCCAGCTCACGATGAGCGATGTCCTGAATGGATAATGTCATTTCGACCTCCTAAACACAGGTGTGGCGGCATGGATAAGGTTGGGTAGGGCCACGCCGTTGGGCAGGCGCAAACTGGGAGGGACGTCCAGAAGTCGCCGGGCGCGGAAGAAGTGAATGCTCAAAGCCAGAATGGCGATGAGGGTAAGTGCGGATGACAGCCTGAAAATGGTTGGAGTGTCGGCGATCAGTGCCAAGGTGCCGAATCCGACGCTCCCATAATAAAGGATGAACCAACGGTGCGCTTGTTGCTCCCGCACCATGTCCTGCACACGCGGCGTCTGCACGCGGCCCATGACGGGGCCATAGCATTCAAGCCAGGTGAGAAAAGGCACGATCTTGTAAAGCTGTGCGAGGCTCAGGCCTGAAAGCCAACCGAAGACAAACAGATAGACGAGGGCTGCGACCATCTCATCGGTCATGCCGGTAAAGAGCATTGCCAGCGCAAGCACCATCGAAATCAGCAAGGCTGCAAATGCAGAAATGCTGGCGGCACTGTTCAATTCAATGACTTTGCGTTTGCGCCGCCGATAGATCGCGCGCATGTCGAGCGTATAAAGAGCAACGCAAGCGACACCGGGGACGAGCGCGATCGATAGTATGATCTCGGGCTGACTGACACCGAAAGCAACAAGTGGGATGCTAAATCCAAGGATGCTCAGCGCGGCGAGGCCCAGGCACCATAAAAGCCCGGTGCGTTTCGTGTTGCTGTCCGGCGAAAGCATGAACATGGTGAGCAACCGATAGCTTACGCCCATGGCGGTGAAAGTCATCCAGCCGCCAAGCGCCAGCACGGCATGAATGGATAGGGTCGATCCGGCGATATCAAGGGCCAGCACCTGATCGGTCATCCCTGAAAGAACGAAGGTATAAAGCCCTCCAAGACCAGCGACGATCAGCAGGCAGCTGATGCCGATGGCAACAAAGCGTGTCGGCAACGTAAGGGGGCGTGCTCTCCAGATGGTCACTCCAAGCATCAGCACGACCAGCGAAAAGCCTGCGATCAAAAGCAGACCAGAGAGGGGCAGCAGCCAGACCGGATTGTCGAGCAGCCCGGCCATGCCTGCAAAGCCGGAAAGCAGTCCGGTCAGCCCTGTGAGCAACAGCAGGAGTGCGGGCAGTTGCGCGGCGCTTCCCCAAAGCGGTTTTGCAACCAGAACCGGCACGAACTGCAACAAGGCACCGCTCATCAGCAATGCCAGCCAGCCGATAGCGATGATATGGACAAGAATGAGAGTTTCCGGTGCCCGCGTTCCATGAAACGGATAGCCAAAGCCGCCTGCCATCAATCCGACCCCAGCTATGAGGAAGGCGAGGGAGGCTGCAAAATAGGACAGAGTCCAGCGGGAAAGCGCGGCACCGATCATCTTAAACCGGAAATGTTCTAGTGATTGCCGCAAGTGCATTCATGGTCTGAACCATGGAGCTTGCGCCGTGCAATTTCGACACGCCAGAGGGGACCGGTCTCTTTATAGACCCACGAAAAATCGCCGGGGTTGCGGGCCTCGAGCTGGCGGCGCAAAGGCACTGGATCGTGGTCGTTGACGATCTCCAGCGCATCGCCCGGCTCAAGCGCATCAATCATCGAAAAGATCGTCGCATGTCGCGTGATGGGCGGAATGCTCCGCACGTCGATGACAGGATTTACCGAAACAGGTTCGATTGACATCATAGTTTTCCAGGGCCGTCACTGCCGAAAGATGATGACGACAGCCAGCGTCACCATGACAGCTTTTCTAAATCGTCTGGTGCGATGCTGCTTTGATGCATGTCAAACAAGACAACGAATTACGGCATTTCCTGTGCTTCATCATAAACTGGAAATGCTCTATTGGCCGAAGAACAGGACGACAGCAATCACGATAGATGCTGCAACCGCTGAAAGCGTGCCCGCGCCCTGCAAGGCCCCCATGCGATAGAGAACCAGCGAAAAGGCGATGATTGCAGGCGTGGCAACCATGAGTCCGATTTGTGCATCCGTCATTGAAAGATTCCTTGCTTTGAAAAGGAACGATGCATCTGCGGGCATGATTTTTCTTTGTCAAAACGCAAAGAAGATGCCGGATGAGCGGGTTAGGCATGGCCCATGCTTGGAACGGAAGACACAGCCTTCGCGGCAACGATTTCAGACGATGGGCCGGAGGACAATCTTCTGCTCTGGATTCTCGTCTGGAGTGAACTTGTCACTTTCGCAATTTTGCTGATCGCCTTCATGGTGATGTCGATCCTCAATACCGACGGCGTGGCGCAATTGCGGACGCATCTCAGCCCCGGTCTTGCCGCAACCAACACGGTTGTGCTGCTGATAAGCGGCTGGCAGGCTGCAAGCGCTGTGCGACAACGCCATAATGCAAAGAAAGCAAGACGCCCGCTGTTGGGGGCGGCGTTTTTCGGCCTTGTATTTGTGGCCCTCAAATTCGTCGAATATTCGCACGAAGTCCAATTTGTCGGCGACGAAGCGGTGGGCGCGTTTTTTGAACTCTACTTTCTCCTCACCGGCTTTCATCTCATGCATGTGCTGTTTGGCTCAGTCATTCTGGCGCTGGTCGCGTGGCGTCCGTCCGCTTCCAATATTCTGCTGATCACCACGCTCTGGCATGCGATTGACCTTGTCTGGCTGGTGATGTTCCCGGCCCTTTATCTTGCGTGAGGTGATGAAATGCGAAACGAAGAACACACCTCCCTCAACCGCACGCTTCTCATTTTGCTGGCGCTTGCAATTAGCGGTGCGCTGATCGCCGGTTTCAGCGGCGGCATGCTGATGGCGATTGTCGTGGTCCTGATTCTTGCCTTTGCAAAAGGCTGGTTCGTCATTCTCGATTTCATGGAAATGCGCGGCACCAGCGGCGCGTTGAAGCCAGCCTTGCTCGTGTGGCCCGCCGCTTTGCTCACACTCGCCCTCATGCGTTCTGTCGCAGTCCGCTTACCTTTTTGAATAAACGCTCCGGTCTTTGCCAAAACGCAAAGAGGTCTTTTCCCCGCCCGATAGAAGGATGCAGTCCCGTGATGCTGGCGAGGGGATTGACCAGCCGTACCATCGACGGGGGGATGAGAGCGCGTCCCGAAAAGTGTGAAACGGTTTTCGCACAAAGATGCGCGTTAAAACAAATATTTAGAGCGCCGATCTGGTTCATTCCGATCGAAATGCGCTCTGGATGCCGGGGCTCTGTCTTCGGCCAGTGAAAGGACGAAGGGGATGGCAGAACGCCTAACCAAGACCGGCGCCCGAAACGTCTTCTACGGCGGTTCTATTTTCTTTTTCGCGATCTTCGTGGGACTGACGGCGCACAGCCATTACTACATGAAAACCACCTCCACGGATGAATCGACGCTGACCGAAGCGGTCGCGCGCGGAAAGCACGTCTGGGAGAAAAACTCCTGCATCAATTGCCATACGCTGCTGGGTGAGGGGGCCTATTTCGCACCTGAGCTCGGCAATGTCTGGAAGCGTTACGGCGGCGAGGATGACCCCGAAGGTGCACGCGAGACGATGAAGGCCAGGCGCAGCCCACGGGAATTGAGGGGCGACGTCAGATGCCACAGTTCAACCTGAGCGAACAGGAACTCAACGATCTGGCGGATTTCCTTGAATGGACAAGCCGTATCAAGACGCAGAACTGGCCGCCCAATGAGGCTGGCTGAGGCGCGGGATGAACGGAGTTTTATGATATGAAATATGAAAGCCAAAAGGTCGCGATGCTCTATTTCTATGGAGCGCTCGTCCTGTTCGTAGCCCAGGTCGCGTTCGGTGTGCTGGCCGGGACGATTTATGTCCTGCCCAACACGCTCTCCGAGCTTCTGCCCTTCAATATTGTCCGCATGATCCACACCAATGCGCTGGTTGTCTGGCTGCTGATGGGTTTCATGGGCTCAACCTATTATCTGCTGCCTGAAGAGACAGAAACCGAGCTTTACAGCACCAGGCTTGCCGTCATCCAGTTCTGGATGTTCTTTGTGGCAGCGGGTGTCGCGGTGGTGGGTTATCTGTTCAAGATCCATGAGGGACGCGAGTTTCTCGAGCAGCCCTTTATCATCAAGGTCGGCATTCTTGTTGTCTGCCTGATGTTTATGTTCAATATCACGCTGACAGCTTTGAAAGGCCGCAAGACGACAGTCACCAATATCCTGCTGTTTGGTCTGTGGGGCCTGTCGCTGTTCTTCCTCTTCGCCTTCTATAACCCGGTCAACCTCGCCATTGACAAGCTCTACTGGTGGTATGTGATCCATCTGTGGGTTGAAGGTGTGTGGGAACTGATCATGGCTTCGATCCTCGCTTTCCTGATGATCAAGCTCAATGGTATTGACCGCGAAGTGGTCGAAAAATGGCTCTATGTCATTGTCGGGCTGGCCCTGTTCTCGGGCATTCTGGGCACAGGTCACCATTATTACTGGATTGGCGCGCCGGGTTACTGGCAATGGATCGGTTCGCTGTTCTCCACGCTTGAAGTCGCTCCGTTTTTCACCATGGTCATCTTTACATTTGTGATGACATGGAAGGCCGGTCGCAAACATCCAAACCGCGCAGCCCTTCTCTGGTCCATAGGTTGCTCGGTGATGGCTTTCTTTGGCGCAGGCGTATGGGGCTTTCTGCACACGCTGTCTTCGGTCAACTATTACACCCACGGCACGCAGCTGACAGCAGCCCATGGCCATCTCGCCTTCTTCGGTGCCTATGTCATGCTCAACCTCGCGGTCATGGCCTATGCAATCCCTGAACTGCGCGGACGTGCGCCTTATAATCAGATGCTCTCCATGGTGAGCTTCTGGGCTATGTGCACGGCGATGTCCGTCATGACCTTTGCACTCACTTTTGCAGGCGTCGTGCAGACCCATCTGCAGCGTGTTCTGGGTGAAAGCTTCATGGTTGTGCAGGACCAGCTGGCACTGTTTTACTGGGTGCGTCTTGGCTCTGGCGTCGTGGTCGTCATTTCCGCCTTCATGTTCATCTGGGCCGTTCTGGTGCCGGGTAAGGAACGCCGCGAAAACACCGCCGGTTTCGTGCAGCCCGCTGAATGATCGACGCAAAAGCCCTGCCGGAAGGTGGGGCTTTTTTCCCTTAAAAAAAGCAATGGAAGACGGCCATGAACAGCATTCTCAAGAACATTGAAACAATCAATACATCCATCCCCGCTTACAGCCCATCCGGCAATGAATGCGCCCTGTTTGAACTGGCATGGAAGCGCAAGCTGCCGCTGCTTCTTAAAGGCCCGACCGGGTGCGGAAAGACACGTTTCGTCAGTCATATGGCAGCAAGGCTCGGCCTGCCGCTCTCGACGGTTTCCTGCCATGACGATCTCGCGGCAGCCGATCTGACCGGACGCTATCTGCTTAAAGGCGGAGACACCCATTGGGTGGACGGACCCTTGACCCGCGCGGTGCGCGAGGGTGGCATCTGCTATCTCGATGAGATTGTCGAGGCACGCAAGGACGTGGCCGTGGTGCTGCATCCACTGACTGACGACCGCCGCATTCTGCCACTGGAGCGCACCGGCGAATTGCTTGAAGCGCCGGATCGCTTCATGCTCGTTGTGTCTTATAATCCCGGCTATCAGAACCTGCTCAAATCATTGAAACCGAGCACGCGTCAGCGCTTTGTGGCAATCGAGTTCGACTTCCTGCCCAAAGAACAGGAAATTGCCGTGGTGAGTGCCGAAAGCGGCCTTGATGCGCATAAGGTTGCGCCGCTTGTGGCGCTCGCCCATCGTTTGCGTGGGCTGAAAGGGCACGATCTGGAGGAAGGCGTTTCAACGCGTTTGCTGGTTTATTGCGCATCATTGATTGATGCGGGCATGTCGCAGCGCGAGGCAGCGCGCGCCGCGATGATCGAACCGCTGACCGACGAGCCGGACGTGAAGGCGGCATTGCTTGAAATCGCCGATGCAATGTTGAAATAGGCGGACACATCATGCTGGATTTTCTGGAGCTTGAAGAAACAGTTGGCCGCGCCTGGCACCGGCTTATCGGCAAGACCGGGTCATGGCCGCAATATCCCGATCAGGCCGTGAAGCTTGCCGATATTCGTCAGCGACTTGCGATCTGCTTTCGTGGTTTTGGCGGTGATATCGCCGTTCAGATTGCACCGGCTCGTGCCCGAACTTCCGGGCATCGGCTGGGCTTGCGGCAGCGTATGGCTTTGGGCGAGGAGAAACTGAACCACCCCCTGCGCGATGAAGCGACATTGATGTTGCCGCCGGAGATTGCGCTCTTTCCGGATCGCGTGCTGAATTACGATCTCTATGTCTGGCTTGCAGGCTATATGGCGATCATGCCAACTGATCTGGAAGCCATGCCCGATGATCCATTACGCCGCGATCTTGCGGCGCTCGACAGGGCGGCAGAAACAGCGGCAAAGGCCTGTGAATTGTTTCCGGGGCTGGAGGATCGCTATGCCCGGCTTTGCGATGCCGTGCTGGATGCGCGCCCTAATCGGCGGCTCAACCAGCTTGAACAGCTGGTCGAAGAGCGTGTTCTTTCGCTGCTGAAAGAGGGTGCAGGTCTGCCGGACTTCAGTCTTCCAGCCATTTTTCCGCATCGTGCTCCGGCGGGTTATCTGCCGCTTCTTCCCGTTCCGCTCTGGCCGGGGCTTATCCGGCGCGATGAAACGGCACCCCGCGCGGCGGAAGATGAGCCCGTGCGCAACTCTCACGCCGAAGCTGCTGAAACCGGACGCCAGATAGCGCAGCGCGAGCAGCAGGACCCGCGGCTTGCCGACAGAAGCCCGTTCATTCTCAACCGCTTCGAGAAAATCCTCGCCATGGCCGAGATGGTCAGCGTTGACCGGCCTTCGGATGACAGTGACGAGCAGAATGCAAAATCCGCCGATGAACTCGATGATCTGACGCTGGGCGAGCGTAAGGGCAGGCCCGCTGCCCGCTTCCGCTTCGATCTCGACCTGCCGCCGGAAGCGGTTGACCGCAGCCTGCTGACGGCCAAGCTTACCTATCCGGAATGGGATTATCGCAAGGCCGCCTATCTTCAGGATCATTGCAGCGTGTTGGCCACCCCTGTGCAGGAGCGCGATGAAGCGCTGGCACTGGACGATGAAGCGCGAAGTCTTGTGCGGCGCGTGCGACGCCAGTTTGAAATTCTGCGGCCCGGTCGCGAAATGATGCGCGCGCAACTTGATGGCAATGATCTTGATCTCGATGCGGTTGTGCGTTCGCGGTGTGATTTTGCAGCCGGCGGGCAGGGCAGCGAGCGGGTGCATCTGATGAGCCGTCCGCAGGCCAATGATCTGGCCGTGACGATTCTGGTCGATGTCTCGCTTTCAACCGATGCATGGGTGGATAATCGTCGGGTACTTGATGTGGAGAAAGAGGCGTTGCTGGTGCTGGCCAATGGCATTGCTGCCTGTGGCGATCGCTGTTCTATTCTGACCTTCACGTCGCGGCGACGTTCATGGGTGCGGGTGGAAACGGTGAAGGATTTCGATGAAGCTTTCAGCCCAACCGTCGAACATCGTATCGCAGCCCTCAAGCCGGGTTTTTATACCCGCATGGGCGCTGCCATGCGTCACGCAACGGCAAAGCTCCACGAACAGCAAAACCGGAAAAAGCTTCTGCTGCTTCTAACCGATGGCAAGCCGAATGATGTCGATCATTATGAGGGACGCTTTGCACTGGAAGATACCCGACGGGCAGCAAATGAAGCGCGTGCCAAAGGCGTCAACGTTTTTGCCGTGACGGTTGACCGCGAGGCCAATGCTTATCTGCCTGCACTTTTCGGACATGGCGGCTTCGCAATGGTTGCAAAACTCGCGAAACTGCCGGTCGCCTTGCCCGCAATCTATCGAATGCTTGCGGGATAGTTTTCAGCAGTGAAGCCGAAGGTCATGGCTTTCGCCCGACAAGGCCGCTCTCGCGGCCTTGTCGGTTACCAGCTGATTTTTCTCAGCTATGCATGACGGAAGCGGTTTTGTGTCGGCTCACCCAGGCTGCACCAATGCCGCCATGCAGAAACCCGTTGGAAAGCGGGACGGAAGGATAGATTGCCTGCAATCGGGCGAGGCCTTCTTCGGCATCGATACGTTCCTGCAGCACATCATCATGCACTTTTGCGACAGCAACCAT
>Ga0308158_10004578_pt1 | contig 11657 bp, 7 predicted proteins | sample PhyBR2_FD_201038 | JGI IMG/M metagenome (GOLD analysis project Ga0308158, IMG submission 201038) | Phyllosphere microbial communities from UC Gill Tract Community Farm, Albany, California, United States - DLSLB.R2 | ecosystem: Host-associated > Plants > Phyllosphere > Unclassified | place: USA...
GCCGGCGTCAGCGCCGAACCGAGCGCTTGCAACGTGCCGGCGATGAAGCTGACAAGCGTCAGGCTGACAGCGTAATAGGGGACAGAGGACGGGGCGTAGCGCGCCAAAATGACAAGATCGAGCCCCGATACCAACAGCATGGCCAGGTTCCAAACGGTAAGGCTAAGGCAGAACCCGCCTAGTTCCCTGAGGCTATTGCGGCTTATCAAGCGGGGGGCAATTGTGGGCTGCAGGGTCCGCCTGCGCCACAGGCCGGTAAGGACGAGTGTGACCACGGTTGATCCCGCGAGATGGGCTAGCGCCATCATTGTCAAACTTCGGGTCGACGCTGCAACAATGAGCAGCCCGGCCTGGAGAAGCCTGCCGCCAAGCTGCGTAATCGCTGGAATATGGCTTTGCTGGAGGCCAAGAAAAACCGATCCGAAGATTGACCCAACCAGTGACACCGCAAATGACAATCCCAGTATCGCGGTGGCGAGCGCAGCATCGGCCTGCCATGCCGAGGACAGATGCGGAAACAACTGATTGGTATGAGTAGCAAGTACCCCGACTGCAGCGCAGCCGAGCAATGCAATCAGCAGCAAAGCCCAAAACGCGGATGCAACTATGCTGTCTCGTTCAGCAAGCTGGTCTGACGCCCGGTGGAAGGCGATGTATCGCCCGACCGCCGCCTGTACCCCAAGCCCAAAAATGTTGACATAGGTGCCAATCTGCAGCGCAACCGCCCATGCGCCATAGGCTTCGGGTGGTAGGATCCGGGTTAAAAACGGCGGGACGAGCACAGCGACCAGCGCGCTCGACGTACCGCCAAGCACATTCCAAAGGCCGTTCGAAATTATCTTTTTATTCACTTTCGGCGGAATCCGGAACATGGGCAGTGTACGGCACGAGAAGCATGCTGATTTGCCGTTAATGCGAAGAGCGGCGGCATGATAATCACTCAGCCATTAACAGATCGAGCGTTTGGTCCGCTGCGTCGGGTCGAAAAGTAAACGCTATCGATTCCAGCGTCATCCAACTGTTTGCGGCGGAGCCGACGATCTCTAAATGCGTAAAGGGGCGGTCCGCCAGGCGTTCGTCAAGTTTGAGATACGTACGCTCGCCCGACGACGCTGGCAGGACGCCCAACACCTGAGAAAACGCTGGGTTGGCCGGATCGCCATCTGGCGCACCGACCGCTTGTAAGGTGAGTGGAACCGATGCGGCATAAACTATGATCGCGAGTACCCGCTGCCCCGATATCATGTGGTCGGTGGGCAGGGGAGTGTTTGCACCAAATTGTGCGCCGTTCCCAGCGGTGCGGCAGCATAAGCGGACGCCTGCTATCCCGATAAAGCTACGTTTGATCGCACAGCCACGCCCAAAGCCGCGCCAATCTCGACCATGTGGCGCAACCATGTTTGCAGCGCTGCCGGGTGTAAGCGGCCTGCCGGGCAGCGTCGGATTGCCAGCGATCGGAAAGGCTGGGGTGACGGCGCGGATATCGATTTTTCCCGCACCGCCCGACGCAGTTACAAAGCTGGATAGCGAGGCGTGGGTCTGGCCGGCGACTTTCACTTCTCGCAATCGGATCGTCCCGCCAACGGGGTTTACCAACGCGGTGTTTGGCAGGTGACCGAAGAACACCACCCCTCCTGACACTGTCGTCAACCCTGCATTGTCGAACACGACACCGCCCATATTCTCGCCAACATAGCAATTTTCAAACGCGGCGACGACGCCCTTGCCGATGCGAACTCCGGTTCCCTTGCCGAACTCGACATCGCAGCTTCGGAACGTCAGCGCAGAGCTAGGCTCGCTCTGTCCCGGAGTATCAATCTCTAGATGGACATCGTCGCATCCGACGAACGAACATCCTTCCCATGAGCTGCTGTGGCCGTTGCGTTCGACTAGCCACCCAATTCTATGTCCCTCAACTCGGCAATTGTAGCGCCGTGACAACCAGCAGTCTGTTTCATGGATGCCAGTCTTTGCACTAGTGCATAGCATGTCGCGCAGCACCGAGTGATGGCGATAGCGAATTTCTAGCGTTGTGTCAGCAAGCCCTGCACCGTCTAGCCATAGCCCTTCCATCTCGAAGGGCGAAACGACTTTGTCTTCGGTTTCGCGAACGTCGATCATCACGTCCATCGCCGCCGCAGCGCGCAAGATAGTCCGATCCATGCCGACTCCGAGTAGCCGTACTGAGCGCCCCTGCAACCGAAGCGGTTTGCGTAGCAATGCAACGCCGCCAGGTATCAACAGCATCTTACGCGCGGCATGGGCGGCATCGATTGCGGCCTGCAACGCCGCGCTATCGTCGGTGCGCCCCGACATGGTAACCCCAAAGGTCGCGGCATCAAGGATGCCGCTCAGCTTGGCGATTGTCCCTAGATTGGGAGCCGTTTTATCCTGTTGAGAATGGCAGTAAGATGCGCTCGACGCCAAACCAAGCCCGGCAATGCCCCCCATGCCGGCCAGTAGCCGCCGGCGTCCGATACCGGCATTGCCAGTGGTAGACGCTGCGTCTTTATCGGAGGAGGACACAGGCGCGTTCCACCATGGTTTCGACGCCAAACAGCTCAACGAAACGCTCCCGCGACCGCTGGCGTAGTGCACCGGTATCGTCGGCCGCCATGACAGACTGTATTGCGGCAGCCAGCGCCGTGGGCGATCCTACCGGGACAATTGGACCAGTGGCGCCCTCGCCTGCGACCCACGGCACGCCCGACCCCTGAATATCAGTTGTAACGATCGGCAGCCCGAACGTCATGGCTTCCAGCAGCACAACGCCATAGGCCTCAGACCTTTGATTTGATGCCAATACAAAGAGTGCCGCATGTGCAAACAAAGCTTTTAGAAGATTGTCAGGAACACGTCCGGCTAACAGAACGCGGTCGCCCAAGCCGTGTTGGTTAATCGCAGTGGCAAGTTCCGCTTTAAGTGGCCCGGTGCCGGCAATCACGATTGCCTGATCGTCATCTAGCAAGGCTGCTGCCTCAATAAGATCTTGGAATCCTTTGTAGGGGACAAGCCGGCCAACCGACAGCGCAAAGCGGCGTCCGCGCAGGAACGTCAGAATTTCCGGCGATAACGATTGCACGGGACCTGTGGCGGCATCCTGGATTCCGATTGCCATGGTGTGTATCTTGTTCGCATGGCGGCGAAGCCGACGAGAACTGGCCGCGTAGATGTCTGATGTTACCCAAATCTGATCGGCACGGCGCAGCATCGCTTCTTCGAGCGGCCAAGCGACGATGCCAAAGATTCCCTTGTTCACGATATCGCTGTGCCACAGCACAATCGATTTTCCCCGCCCAAGAAACGGGCTGACGATCCCGCCGAGCAAGTTCGGCGCATGGAGGATTGATGCATCTGCTAATCGCGCGCGGCGAATTGCCGTTATGATCCATCCTAGCCCCAGTGGCTGCGAGGATAGCAGCGCCTGACATTTAACACGAAGTATTGATACACCGTTGCGAATAACAGTTTCGGGTTGACGCCGCGTAAAGACAATAGCCTCTGACGTCCAACCCCGCTTAACAAAGCCTTCGGCAAGGTCGAGGGTGACGGTTTCGATACCGCCGTTCTCTGGCGGATAAAACTTTCCGAGCTGGGTAATACGCATGAATATACCTTCTAGGCCGAACGCAGAATGTCTAGCGTATCGCGCGCAGTGCGCTCCCAGCTATATTTAGCAACGTTAACGGTCCCTGCGTCGACCAAGCGTTGGCGAATGTCAGGTTGGCTGCGGACAGCAAGCAATGCCCGAGAAAGCGCATCGGGGTCATCGGGATCGAAAAACAGCGCCCCGTCACCTGCGACTTCGGGTAATGAGCCACGGCTCGCACACAGTACAGGCACTCCGCTCGCCTGGGCCTCAAGCACGGGTAGGCCAAAACCTTCGTAGTAAGACGGAATGACTACTGCCAGTGAAGTCGCGTAAAGCCGCGCGAGTTCCCCATCAGTCACATGGCGTTGCTGTTCGACAATAGCGCTTGCATCGTGTTCGGCAATTGCCGCAGCGGCCAGTCCTTCAGGATCATCGCCGACGATTAGTCCACTAGCCCACGGATACTCGGCGTGTAATCGTTTTAACGCCGCGACAAAAACTCGAGGATTCTTATTTGCGGTGATTGTTGATACCATCATCGCGCGATCTGATCGTGTGGCGTTGGCCATTCGATCGGAGACCGGGATTGCGCGGCAGGCAAGAGGCACCACCGTAATCCGATCAGCGATATCGGGATAAGTGTCAGCAAGATCACGTCCGGTGTTTTGCGACACAGCTATAATAGCGCGGCTCCGTCGTAACGTTGGCGGAGTCAAGGTCTTAAGGTATAGGCGACGATCTGGGCGCACCATGGCAGGCACGACCTGATAGAAAAGGTCATGTATTACCGTGACCATGTCGCCACGCCAATAAAGCGGCCCGGTGAATGACGCGTTAAGCAGGGTCCGTATTCCTGCTTGACGCAGAATCGCGGGGAAAGCCAACTGTTCATAAGCTATGCGCGCCACGGGATGGCGCGGCATGCGCAGAGCGCGGATATGAGAGCGAGCGGCATCTGAGAAATGATGTTCGCTGCCTGCAGGTACGAAAGCTACTACGGGCTCGTCTGGTATGGCGGGAAGGGCCGCGATCACCGCTTCGAAAAGTGCGACCGAATAGCGCCCGATCCCCGAAAGGTGATTAGGAGCAAGGCCCAAAAAACTAAAGCCGATCAAATACGCTCTCCAAGGCGAGACTTCTTAACCCGCGAAAGGAAGAAGCATGCAGAAAGAAATATAACAATTGATCCTGTAAAATAATTCGCTCCACGAACAAGTAGCTCGACAATAGCTCCTAATAGGATCGCATGGCAAAGCATCAGCGAGGCGGGGATCCGTTCCTCTCCACGAGGAGCAAAGCGCAGGGCAATGAAGGACTTGATAGCTAGATAAATACCCACGGCAGATAGCAATACGCCAAATACACCAAACTCGCTGCCGACCTTAGCAAAAATAAAGCTGCCATCGGTCAGGTTAAGGTCAAAGCCTAATAGTTGGTTGAGTCGGATTGACGCGGGGACGTTGGTATAGCCAATACCTAATTGCTGAAAGCCTAACCCCCAACCCATAGTATCCCGTAATGACTCTTCAAGTAGCTGCCATCCTTGAATGTAAACCAATGTTGACAAGTTTCTTGAAGTGAGCGTAAAGTCAATACGATCTGTAAAGTAACTAAGATCAAGTAGACTAGCAAAGCTAATTGCCGCTACAAGGCTGGGCGCTAAAACAAGCAGTGGCAGGCTAACTGCCGCGGCTAACAGCACCACAAACATCAATGTCAAATTGGCAAGTAGTAACGCCAGTGTGAGGGTTGCAGTCAACCAAACTAGCCTAAGCCAAAGCGGCGCCGATACGCACAGATAAATAAGAACCGGAGCAAACGTAAAAGCAAAAAACGAAGGCTCAGTATAAGGGAAAATTGGCTTTTCACCAATACTCTGTGTTGGTGGTTGGATTCCCGCAATAGATAGCGCAGCAAAGCTAAAAAATAACAACGCCAACAAGGTCATTGCCCTCGCCAGCGCACTGTCGTCGATAACGAAAAGAGTGTCAGCAAGCAGCGCGGCGGACACAATCATAAACATCAATATGGCGAGCGATGTTAAAGCTCGCCCGACATCAACGGTGGCAATCTGTGACGCGACGACGAGATGCAATATGGTAAAAATAGCAATTGCTAGTGTCCACAGCCAGCCGATGCCAGCCATTCCGGCCGACCGCTTTGGTGTCCATCCCATGCCATAGAAAAACCAGAACATAGCGAGGCTAACTACGGTACCAACGGCAAACGAAGAAACGTTGAACAGAAATGGCAGCATGGCCGGTAGAAAATATAACGCGCCCAGCATTAGGCACGCCATAAACCATCCGGTGCTAATGGCCGCGTGAGGGACGGTATTAGGCCCACTCGTTGCTATGGCGTTGCGATCAAGATCTGATTGGTCGTTCAAAGGATCGATACTCCGGTCATTCACGCAATAGGCGCGGCTATTTGGCACCAAATCCAGTCATCATGGTCCGGATGGTACGGATGACGATCAGTATATCGATCCAAAGTGAATAGTTTTTGATGTAGTAAAAGTCGTAATGTAGCTTACTTGTTACGTCAGATACCTCGACGACATGGCCCTGCGACACCTGTGCCCAACCTGTAATGCCAGGACGTACAATGTGGCGGTAGCGATAGAAGGGAATCTCTTGCTCATACCATCGCGAGAGTATCATCGCTTCTGGACGTGGGCCAATCCAGCTCATCTCACCTTTGAGCACATTCACAAGCTGTGGAAGTTCGTCAATTCGACTGTGGCGCAGGAAGTGACCGATCGACGTAATCCGGTTATCACCTTCCTTGGTCATCGCTGAGTCGCGCTGATCCTTAGACGGAGGAGCGTTCGTCATAGTGCGAAACTTGTAAAGTGTGAAAGGTTCGCCGCGGTGCCCCATTCGTTCTTGGCGAAAAATTGCAGGCCCAGGCGAATTGAAGCGGATCACTACCATAAGTATCAATAATAGCGGAAACAGCAGAGTTAACATGATCAGCGCCATCACCGTATCAATGACGCGCTTAAGTGCCATGTAGGCCGAGATTGGTGACAGGGTACCAAACGTATTTTCCGAAAGATGTTCTAGCTCAACTCGACCGGTCAACGATTCCACAAGATGCTTGCTATGGTAGACAGGGATGCCCTGTAACGCGAAGTCGGCTAGACGCCGCTCCCATTCGTCAGGGAGATCAGCCCATAGGTTTGCAGCGACTGCGATTGCGCCACTCAGCGGCGTATCTGGACTCGATAGAATATGCCAATTAGCATATTTCTCGCTTAGCAAAGGTTGATAATCTCCAACGGGAACGACTGCGATGCATGGCTTTTCATGTCGCATAGATCCAACTATGGCGACGTAGTAGAAAATCACGGCGCAAACGAATGATCCTATAATTTGCGGTCGGCTATATGGTATTCTCGCCATGGCAAATATCAAAAGCAAAGAGGCGTAAGCTATAGAAAAAGAAGGTACAAAATAAAGGCTGGTCTCAACACCCGGATAGCGGGTGACATTGCGCAAAATGCTCGATCCAATCAATACAGCAAAAAAAGATGCTGCAGCGGTGACAAGCAAAGGCCAAGCACCCTGCCCAGCAGGAAGACTAAGTGAGATTATGATATATGGAATGACCGATGATAGCAACGAAACAATGAGTTGATGACTTATCTCGGCATACGGTCTGCTATTGCTGGTTATCATAATCTCACTGAATACTCTTAAACATTAAAAGCATGGCATTTTTTGCTAAGGAAGGTGTTACAGACACCTTTGGTATAGCTCTCGTATATCCCACGACTTGGCGATAGTAAATTAATTTCAGGTCGCGGTGAAGCGCGGCAAAAACGCTCGTTAAAGTGGTTTTCTGTCTCCACGGAATGGCGTAGTTGCCTGTGCGCATGTCGCAGCACCGCCCCAATTTCCGTCGCCCCAGTCCGCCCCTTGTCATGACGGGTTTGCTTCTAGCGCTATTATTTCTTACGGGTGGAAGCGCGCGTGCCGACGTCCTGGGGCAGGTGCTCGTGCGTGCCGGAGCATGGGCTGTTCTTATTGCATGCATCTTGTTGCAGGATCGAAGTACGATCACTGAACCTCGCCCCGTCTTCTGGCTAGCGCTGGCGGCACTCGTTCTCGTAGTCGCACAATTGATACCGCTGCCGCCGATAATATGGCAAGCTCTTCCGGGCAGAGCCATGCTGGCACAAGCGGTTGGAGGCACTCCGGCGCCGTATCGACCACTCGCCATCGTCCCGGGCGCTGCGATCAACGCGGCATCGTCACTAGTTGTCCCTTTCGCGGTTCTGTTCAGTATGGGTGGAGTACGCGCGCATGAACGGCGGTGGATTTTCGTCCTACTCCTGGGTCTGGTCGTTGTGTCTATGCTGATTGGCCTCGTCCAGTTCTCGGGGGTTGATTTCCGCAATCCGCTGCTCAATGGCGACGAGCGTCAAGTCAGCGGTCTGTTTGCCAATCGCAATCATTTTGCTCTGTTCATGGCGATGGGCTGCGTGATGGCGCCGGTATGGGCGTTTCCGCCGAACCATCGATCGGGGTGGCGGTTGCCAGTATTATTGGGCTTGCTGGTGCTGTTCCTTCTGATGATCCTTGCTACTGGGTCCCGTGCCGGGCTGGTGCTCGGTGGCGTAGGACTCGTACTTGGCGGGATGCTGGTCTGGCCACGGATGCGCCGTCAACTGAGTCGCTATCCGCGTTGGGTGCTGCCGTTAGGCGGTGTGTTGCTAATGGCCGGGTTCGTCGCGACCAGTGTCGTGGCAGGGCGGGCTGCGTCAATTGATCGGCTGTTCGCGATGGATCAGGCGCAAGACATGCGCACTCGTGCGCTGCCGACCGTGTTGGGAATGATCGGGACGTATTTCCCGGTGGGTTCGGGGTTCGGCGGCTTTGATCCGATATTTCGCATTAATGAACCGTTTGATTTGCTCAAAACTACCTATTTTAATCACGCTCACAACGATTTTCTCGAGATCGTTCTTGATGGTGGTTTGCCCGCGGCACTGCTATTGGCAGGAGCCTTGGCATGGTGGGGATATGCGAGCTTCCGTGCGGTCCGCTCGACACTCGTGGCACCGGACGATGTGCCGCCGTTGCTGGGATCAGCTCTGCTGCTTCTGCTGTGCATCGCGAGCCTATTTGATTATCCAGCGCGTACGCCAATGATGATGGCGATGACCATTATTGCTGCGATATGGCTGGCCCAACCCAGAAAAGAAGGAGCCTGAGTGCTCCGCTTTACCTGGCATGTTTCAGCACTTATAGGCTCCACCCTTTCCCTGCATCGATCGCGGATTGTCAAAAGCGCATGCGCAAATTCTGTTTCGCCTTAATGATGGCAGGCGCCCTTTCAGGGTGCGCTGGTCCAGATGTTTTACAATCGACTTCTCGGTTGACGGTAGTTGACGGCAGCGCTGTATTGCCTCCTCCTAATCGCGGTGATCTGACCGCCGCTGACCGGCCGGCGTTAATTGGACCTCTTGATACCATTCAGGTTGATGTGTTCAGCGTCCCCGAACTCAGCCGCGAGATGCAGGTTGACGCGAGTGGCCGTATCGCCATGCCGTTGGCGGGTACAATCGATGCGCGCGGAAAGACTGCGGAGGAATTGGCACGCACGATCGATACCGCATTGCAAGCGCGCTACGTCCGTAAACCCGAGGTCACTGTTAACATTAAAAGCTCGGTGAGCCAAGTTGTGACTATCGACGGACAGGTCGTAGAGCCGGGTCTGTACCCTGTGACTAATCAAATGACGCTTATGCGTGTGATTGCCTCGGCTAAAGGCATGTCTGAGTTTGCTAGGCAGGACGATGTCGTAATCCTGCGTACAGTCGGTAACCAGCGCATGGCGGGCCTCTACAATGTCGAGGAAATTCGACGTGGTACCTATGATGATCCGCCAGTTTTTGCCAACGACGTTATTATTGTCGGTGATTCCCCGCAACGTCGCTTGTTCCGCGATTTCGTGTCGCTCTCCCCGCTCCTCGCCGCGCCGCTGATTGCGGTCCTGCAATAAGGCCCCGCACGACATGACTATCGCCACTCCTTATCCGCAGGGTGCCGTAGCGGGCCTTCGGTCGCCGCGGCCTGCTGAAACCGTGCCTATCATCCGTCAATATCTTAGGATTGCATTGCGTTGGCGCTATGTAATCCTTGGAGCCGTAGCTGCGTGCATTCTGCTCGGTTTGATCGTTACGCTTTTGATGACGCCGAAATACACGGCAACTGCGACAATCGAGATTTCACGTGAATCCAGCCAGGTAACTAACATTCAAGGTGTCGAACGCGAGACGAGCGTAGCAGATCAAGAGTTTTATCAGACCCAGTATGGTCTATTAGAGTCACGTTCACTTTCGGAACGCGTCGCCACCCAGCTCCGTTTGGTAGATGATCCCAAGTTTTACGAGCGCTTCGGCGTGTCACATAACCAGCCCGCCTTTAAAATAGTTGATGGCCGTTATGCGGCATCAGGGCGCGCAACGCGCAAGCGTGTGGCCGGGCAGGTCTTGCGAGATCATTTGGGTGTGTCGCCTACACGTTTGTCTCGACTAGTCGATATTCGATTCACCAGCCCTGATGCGGAGTTTTCCGCGCGGGTAGTCAACGCTTGGTCAGAGTCTTTCATCCAGACCAACTTGGAGCGAAAGGTCCAAGCGACGTCATATGGTCGCAATTTGCTGCAGCGTCAGTTGGCCCAGCAAAAAGAACGGCTTGATCAGTCACAGCGTCAGCTTGTAGGTTATGCCTCGCAGGAGCGCATCATTAATTTGCCAGCCCAGCAGAACGGCGATGGCTCGACCGCCGAGCGCTCGATCGTCGCGGATGATCTTGCGTCGATAAATGCGGCACTGAGTCAAGCGACTGCTGAGCGCATTGCAACCGAAGCACGCTATCACGAAGTCGGGCGCGCAGGCGCCTCACCAGAGGCCCTGCGAAACCAAGCAATTAATTCGCTACGTCAGCGTCGTGCTGAACTGGCCGCCGACTATCAGCGCCTGATGACACAGTTCGAACCTGGTTACCCTGCAGCAAGAGCTATCCAATCGCAGATTAATCAGCTTGATCGCAGTATTACGAGTGAGGAGCGTCGCGTTTCAGGTTCACTTGAGGCTGATTATCGTAGCGCAGTAGAGCGTGAGCGGGGTCTTCTGGCGCGTGTAGAGCAATTAAAGGGAAGCTATTTAGATCTACGACGACGTTCTATTCAGTATAATATCTTTCAGCAAGAAGTTGATACTAATCGAGCCCTGTATGAAGGATTGCTGCAGCGATTTAAAGAAATCGGAGTTGCTGGCGGCGTTGGCGTCAATAACATAGCGATCGTCGATCAAGCTGAGGTGCCGCAAAAGCCGTCCTCACCGCGCCTGCTTATAAATTTGGCGATCGCTTTGTTGGCGGGGCTCGGGATCGGAGCACTGCTTGCCTTCACGCTTGAGCAGATGGACGAGGCTATCGCCGATCCCGCAGAAATTGAGCGTAGACTTGGTCTACCGCTTCTTGGATCGGTACCTAAAGTTGAGGGAGTTACACCGCGAGAAGCTCTGCTCGACCGCAAGTCAGATTTGGTGGACGCCTATCTGGCAGTGCAGACCAATCTGGCGTTTACAACTGAGCATGGGGTACCTCGATCGCTATCGGTTACTTCGACGCGACCGGCCGAAGGAAAGTCGACGACCGCGCTGGCCCTCGCAACTATGTTGGCGCGGGGCGGCAAGCGTGTGATCCTGATTGATGGCGACATGCGCTCGCCTTCGATTCATCAACTCGGCAATGTTGTGAACGATCGCGGTCTCAGCAACTTCTTGGCTGGGCAAGACGCGATCGGGCCGTTGACCTTTGAAATGACGGATCTCGGTATCACTGCTATGGCGGCGGGGCCCATTCCGCCCAATGCAGCAGAGCTGCTTACTGGAACTCGTCTGTCGGTGCTAATCGAACGGCTGCATGAGGATTACGATCATGTTGTGATTGATAGTCCACCTGTTATGGGGCTGGCAGACGCGCCACTAATCGCTAACCGGGTTGAGGGCGTTGTCTATGCTGTTGAATCGCACGGAATCCGTTCGACG
>Ga0308158_10004583_pt1 | contig 11649 bp, 10 predicted proteins | sample PhyBR2_FD_201038 | JGI IMG/M metagenome (GOLD analysis project Ga0308158, IMG submission 201038) | Phyllosphere microbial communities from UC Gill Tract Community Farm, Albany, California, United States - DLSLB.R2 | ecosystem: Host-associated > Plants > Phyllosphere > Unclassified | place: USA...
CTGGCCGATGTATTTTTATTTTGCCTTGTTTGCTTGTGCGGCTCTGTTTTCCAGCGCACGCCGCGCTGCAGTTTCTATAACAGCCGGAATCACGTCACCATGATTGCCCCGGGCCACCAGCATAAACTGGCTATCGACACCCCGCTTGCGTAACCAGGCATCCAGTTGGCGCGCACTGATCAGCTTATTGTTGTTGCGCTTTTGAATTCGGGCAAGACGCTCCGGGGTGATATTGGGATTGGCCCTGGGATTTTCCTCATATTCACCTTGCAAAATCGTGACAGACAGGGTGTCCTTATCGTTATAAGGGAGCACGCCCCTATATATAGCAGCAGAATCTGTAGCAGAAGAATCGCGAACTAACGCGTCACCCTTGCCCGGTTTCACCGCCAGTGTCCGCACATCGTTCAGGATGGCGCCGTTGCCCCACCATAAAGAAGGACTGCCTATGACATATTGATCAAATGCACTCGGGTGGTTAAGTAATACATAGAGAGCAAACAAGCCGCCGAAGGAATGGCCAGAAAGAATCTGATGTTTCGGGTCGGTCGCATACTGCTTCTCTATATAGGGCCTGACCTGGCTGCTGACAAAATCGTAGAAATTTGCCGCACCACCACCGGCAGCAAACGCCTCACCGGGCGTGGCGTAGGTGTAGTCACGGGTACGCGCCGCAAGTGGGTATGCCCTTGCCACGGGATATCCCAAGCCGACAATGACGGGCAGGCTCGCTGACGACTGCGCATTGCCTGACATGGCAGTCCATTTTTTACCTATGGCATTGATTACAAGCGGAAACTGGGCATTGCCATCGAGCACATAGAGCGCCGCAGGCAGGCGCTTGTCAACTGGGGCAGATCGTGGGGTTGCCACAAGCACGCGGTATGGGTGCGTCTGCCAAACCATGTCCTGATATCTGATGTGATAGAGCTTGCCGGCCGTGGAAACAACTTGCGGGATTTCCTGCACTGGCTGAGCCCAGCTGGTTTGCGCGCCAAGGGCACCCAGCATGACGGCGCAGGCAAAACGGAGCTGACACAACTGCGTCTGCCCTAAAAAACGGCCAGATAAACGTCGCTTCAGTTTCTTCAATATCATTGTGTTGTCTTAATCGCTCTTTTTCTGATTTGAAGGGCGCCCGATCGCGGCCGGCCACACCCACAAGTCTGCCACGATCTGAGCGAACGCCAAAACGCCGGGCACGCCTGGGTAGACGGTTGCACCGGCGCCTGGTGCCAGCGTTAACGCGCCTTGATTAACGACAGAAATTCCCGACGCAGATCCGAGTCATTCAGAAAAGAACCACGCATCACGCTATTGATCATGCGTGATTCCATATCCCTGACGCCGCGCCACTGCATGCAAAAGTGATCGGCATCCATGACCACCGCCAGGCCGTCCGGGTTTACTTTCTTCATCAACAAATCTGCCACGTGCTTGACGGCCTCTTCCTGGATTTGCGGGCGTTCCATCAGCCAGGCAATCAGTCTTGCATATTTTGACAGGCCAATGAGATTGGAATGCTCGTTGGGCATGATGCCGATCCAGACTTTGCCCATGATGGGGCACAAATGGTGAGAGCAGGCGCTGCGCACCTGAATCGGCCCGACAATCATCAGCTCATTGAGCTTTTCGATGTTGGGGAACTCGGTCACTTGCGGAGCCTCGGTATAACGGCCGACAAAGACTTCACGCAAATACATTTTTGCCACCCGCTTGGCGGTTTCATTGGTGTTGTGATCGCTCTCGGTGTCGATCACCAGACTGGAGAGCACCGCCTGCATTTTTTCTTCCACTTCCTGCTGCAGCAGCTCGAGCTCGCCGGGTTCGATAAAACGGGCGATATTGTCATTGGCATGAAAGCGGGCACCGGCCTGGCGAATACGCTGGCGGATCCGTGTGGAAATATAACCCCTGTCATCGGGATGCGTCGCCTGCTCCGATTGTTGCTCGTTGTCCTTATTTATGTTGCTATCACTCACGACACTTGTCCTTGTCTGAAATATGAACCTGATCCAATGCATTATGATACTGTTTATCATGAACCCCTGTGTGCCGGCCGTCGCTTTGCGCAGACATCTCATGCTAAGCTGACAGCACCAACCACGAAACCGTAGCAGACGAAAATAATATGAGTGGACACATTCTGATCAACGTAACACCGTTTGAAACCCGCGTTGCCCTGATAGAACACGGCGTCGTTCAGGAGATTCATCTTGAGCGCACGCGGCAGCGCGGTAAAGTCGGCAATATTTATCTGGGCCGGGTCGTACGGGTACTGCCCGGCATGCAAAGCGCCTTCGTCGATATCGGGCTGGAGCGCGCGGCATTCATTCATATTGCAGACCTGCGCGAAAACCGCGCCGTACGCAATACCGGCATTCCTTATACGCAAATTGAAAAGCTGCTGTTTGAGGGGCAAACGCTACTGGTGCAGGTAATCAAAGACCCACTGGGAAACAAGGGGGCACGGCTTTCGAACCAGATCAGCATCGCCGGTCGCATGCTGGTGTATTTACCCTACGACAATCATATCGGCATTTCGCAAAAAATTGAATCAGAAGAAGAACGCAACAGCCTGAAGGAACGGGTCACCGCCCACATGCCAGCCAACGAAAAAGGCGGCTATATTATTCGCACCCAGGCAGAAGGCGCAAGCGACGATGAAATCGGGCGCGACCAGGAATATCTGGCCCGCCGCTGGTCCATGATACAAGCCGCTGTCATGACGCAGGCAGCGCCTTCCCTGCTTTATGAAGATCTGACTCTGGCGCAGCGGGTCTTGCGAGACATGGTCAGCCCGGAAACCGAATCCATCGAGATCGACTCTCGCGTGACCGTGCAAACACTGCAGACCTGGGCCGATATTTACACGCCGGGCATCTCCAACAAAATCAACCACTATCACGGCGAGCGCCCCCTGTTTGACACGGCCAATGTAGACGAAGAGATCAAGTCGGCCCTCTCGCGCCGGGTAGACCTGAAGTCGGGTGGTTATCTGATTATTGATCAGACCGAAGCGCTGACCAGTATTGATGTAAATACAGGCGGCTTTGTCGGTGGACGCAGCTTTCACGACACCATTTTCAAGACCAATCTGGAGGCCGCGCATGCCATAGCACGCCAGCTGCGTATTCGTAACCTGGGCGGCATTATTATTATCGACTTCATCGATATGGACAATAAAGACCATCAGGACGCGGTACTGACCGAATTGCAGAAAGCCCTGAGCCGTGACCGCACAAAAACCACAACTAACGGTTTTTCACCGCTCGGGCTGGTGGAAATGACGCGCAAACGCACCCGCGACTCGCTTTCTCACCAACTGTGCGAGCCCTGCCCGACCTGCGACGCGCGCGGTCAGATCCAGACGCCACAGACCATGTGTTACAACATCATGCGCGAGATTTTACGGGAAGCCAGACAATTTAACCCCCGGGAATTCCGGCTGATTGCCTCCCAAGGGGTCATTGATCTGTTTCTGGAAGAAGAAAGCCAGTACCTGGCTACGCTGGGCGACTTTATCGGTAAACCGGTTACCCTAGAAGTGGACAACCGGTATTCCCAGGAAATGTACGATATCGTCCTGATCTGATCAGGACCCATTGCCGAGACGGTCAGCTATGACCGGGTTGAACCCGGGCCTGCATCTTGATGATCCGATCCTCAAGATGAGGCGAGGTTTCCAGCGCAATGAGCGGTGTATTGCTTTCTTCACTCTGTTCAAAGCGCAGGCGGATACTCTGGCCATCAAACGTGGCCGGGTCTGCTTCGATTTCAATATATTTTTGCAACAGGGCATCAATCGAGGTCTGGGCAGTATCCAGAAAGTCATTGATGTTGTCATCGTTCGCATCCTTGAATGCCTGTTCGATGGTTTTGGACAGATCCCAGGTAAAAAACATCAATGCATTGGGCCCTTTTACCTCGGGATGTTCATATCCCCAGAAAGCGCCCTGGCTGGGAGAGGATTGGGTCATAATATATCTCAAATACAAATAATAGGTAATGGAATCAGTATGATATGCAAAACTGTACGGCTAATTCAAGTGCCATCAGCTGTCACGGAACTGCATGTTATATAAAGATGCGTACAATCCGCTATTTTTCAAGAGCTCGGTATGATTTCCCTGCTCGACGATGCGCCCCTTGTCCAACACGAGGATACGATCGGCATTCTGCACGGTGGAAAGGCGGTGTGCAATCACAAATGTCGTACGTCCCTTCATCAGGGTTTCCAGCGATGCCTGCACCTGCCTTTCGGACTCGTTATCCAGGGCTGAGGTGGCTTCGTCAAGAATCAGGATGGGCGCATTCTTGATCAGGGCACGGGCGATGGCCAGACGTTGACGTTGCCCGCCCGAGAGCCAGGCACCGTTTTCGCCAATGGGCGTTTCCAGCCCCTGTGGCAGCGAATTGACATAATCGAGCAAGTTGGCCGAGGCCAGCGCTTCCCGTATGCGATCCTCGTTGGTGTCGCCGAAAAAGCCGTAAGCCACGTTCTGGGCCATAGTGCCTTCAAATAGCACCACGCTCTGGCTCACCAGCGACAATTGTGAACGCAGGCTCTCCAATGTGAAATCGGCAATATTGGTGCCGTCCATCGTAATCTGTCCGCTGACCGGATCGACAAACCGCGGAATCATATTAACCAATGTGGTTTTCCCACTGCCTGAACGGCCAACAAACGCGATGGTTTCACCCCGCTTGACGGTAAAGGAGATATCGCTCAGGGTATCGCTGGTGGCATCGGGAAACCGAAAGTTCACGTTTTCAAACGAGATGCTACCCAAGTTGTCTGAGTTCAGGATTTTTTTACCAGTGTCGTTTTCCTGGGTGCTGTCGATCAAAGTAAACACGCTGTCGGCCGCTACCAGCATTTTCTGCATGCGCGCGGCAACATTGGTCAGGCGCTTGACCGGATCGAAGATTTGCGCCAGGGCCGTGAGAAACGCGGCAAATGAGCCGACCGTCAAGGCGCCGGTGCTTCCCTGGTACAGCGCGGTTGCAATCACAATGCCTACGGCAAATGCAATACTCAGTTGGGTAATGGGTGTCATGGCGGCACTGGCAATGGCCGAGCGCATGGCAAACCGGCGCAGCCCGCTGTTGACCGACAGGAATCGCCCGCGCTCAAAATTGTATCCGTTGAACAGTTTGACCACGCGCTGGCCTTCAATGGATTCCTTGACGACCCGGGTGAGCTCTGCGTTGATATCCACCGTCTTCATATTGATGCGACGAAGACGCTTGATGAATATCCTTGTGGTAATGACGGAAATGGGCATGATGATGAAAATAATCAGCGTCAACTGCCATGACAAATACAGCAACATGGCCAGCAGCGCAATCACCACTGCACCATCACGCACCAGAATGATGCACACCTCGGTGGCGTAGTCTGTAATATTACCGGCATCAATGGTGAAGCGATTCATCAGTCTGCCCGTATCGCCTTTCTGAAATTCACCATCGGGCATGCCCAGCAGCTTTTCAAACATATCCTTGCGGATGCCCAGCAACATATTGTTGGCAATCCAGGCAAGCAGGTAATCGCTCAGAAAGTTCAGAACGCCGCGCACCAGAAACAGCCCCACGACTGTGAGCGGGATGGACCAGATATAGTGCGGCTTGGCGCCATTGAAACCCTCGTCAAGAAGGGGTTTCATAATATAGGCCAGCGCGGGCTGGGTGACGGCCGCTACCGACACCAGCACCAGCGCTGCCGTCAGGGCCTGCCAGTAGTCGCCGACCCTGGCGTAAATACGTCGAAACACGGTTTTGCGGCTACCGCTTTTGAAAGAGTTATCCAATCTGGGTACCTTATACTGTCATTTTCTTACTGTTCATCCCCGGGATTTTACCGGTTTAGACCGGTCTTGCGTGCCTGTTTGGCTGGATCATCGGGAGAAGTTTGCCGCGGCAACATGAAAACCACGCTAAAATCCGGAGCATGAAAAACCTAGAACGTGTTTACATCCGGCTGCCAAACTGGATCGGTGACGTTTGCATGTCCAGGCCTGCGATCGAGGCAGCGCTGGCCAGCGGCCTGACTATCGTGGCCTGCGGCAAGCCATGGGCCCAGGCCCTGCTGGCAGACTTGCCCGGCCTGCAGTTTCTGGCGCTAAGCGGTCAGTGGCGCCAAGACCGTCAACGCATCAAAGCCCATCGCAGCGCTCATCCGGCTGCCGGGCGCAGTGTGGGGCTGCTGCTGCCCGATTCGCTGACCAGTGCACTGGCCTTCCGCCTGGCGGGGCTGCCGTGTGCAGGCTACCGGGACGATGGCCGCTCTCTGCTGCTCAAGTGGGGCTTTGCCAAACCATCGCAAACGTTGCATGCCGTGCAATCGTGGTATTGGCTTACCCGCGAGGCATTTGCCCGGTGGGGGTTAACGCTGGCCGCACAACCGGCAGACAGCCTGTATTTTCCCTCCAGCGCAGAGGCCGTTGCTGCCGCGCAAGCGGCATTGTCTTCGGTTCATGCAACCGGTACGCCGGTCCTGATCGCGCCAACGGCCACCGGCGAGCATAAGGGTAGAAATAAGGTATGGCCGCACTTTGACACGTTGACGCGTCAGTTGCAGGCCCAAGGTTATACTGTTGTCATGTCGCCGCCGCCCAATGAAGTTGCCCAGGCCCAAGCCAATGCGCCGACTGCGACAGTGCTTCCCGCACTGGATCTTGCCGCCTTTGTTGCATTACTTCGGCAGTGCAGTCTGGTCATCTGTAACGATTCGGGTGTGGCCCACCTGGCCGCGCTGACCGAAACGCCCCAGCTTACCCTGATCGGGGTCACCAACCCCACGCGTACCCGCCCGTGGACGCCCCGCGCGCACCTGCTGGGCAGCTATGGACACTGGCCGTCGGTCGACGATGTGCTGGACACAGTCAATCAATTATTGCGGAACTAATAGAACATGTTCAGTTCACTGATCAATCTTGTTGTACCCCTGAACCTGTGTATTTTCCTGATGGTCGTGGGGTTTGTGCTGTGCCTGATTCGCTTTAAGCGTAGCGGGCTGTCACTTATTTTTGCCGGCATACTGTGGGTACTGATCTGGTCCCTGCCCGTTACCTCCATCGTGTTTGGAGGAATTCTTGAAAACAGTTATCCGCACCGTCCTACCGCGCAATATCCAACCGCGCAAGCCATCGTCGTGCTCGGTGGCGCTACGGCCAATAATCGCATCAACTGGTTTGAACCGCTGGAGCCTGACTCCAAGATTGCCCGCGTGGACACGGCCGCCGAACTCTACTTCCAGCATAAAGCGCCTCGCATACTGGTCTCGGGCGGCGCGTTGTCGGGCGACGTGAGCGAAGCGCGCGGCATGGCGGCCAGGCTCAAAACCCTGGGCGTGCCGGCCGAGGACATTATTCTTGAAAATGAGAGCCGCACCACGCATGAGAATGCCGCACTCACCGTGCAGCAATTGCGGGACCACCAGATCCGTTCCATTTTACTGGTCACTTCTGCCCTGCACATGCCCCGCTCCATGGCCTCGTTCAGTAAATATGGCTTGGAAGTCACCGCCGCGCCTAATCCGGCCCAAATCACTATACCGGACGATAAGAACTTTTCGCTTTTCATCCCCAATGAACGGGCCTTGGCCGGCAGTCGCTCGATTCTCAAAGAGTATGTGGGTGTATTGGTCTATTGGTTGCGCGGCTGGGTGTAATGCAGGGCGGCTGACCGCAACTGGGCATTTTCCGGAGAAAGCCTCATCAACACTGATGACGCCTGCAACGATAAGCAGGAATTTGCCTAGCAGATGGTAGACCATGAAAACGGATCAATAAGGTCAGCCGCAACTGAGCATGGCCGTGGAGCCGTCATTACCACAAGCCTGGCGTGAAGTACATGCCTTCAAGTGCCTGCTCTAAGCAGAATAATATAGGTGCCTGGTATTGAAATTAGCTGTGACTGTCTGTTTATTTAGACGTCCGGCTTGATTTTTCCGTTCTACTTTCAAGCGCCTCACCCAATAGAGCCATTGCGTGCAAAATAGGTTCGGCCATCTTGCCAAGCTCGGAGACTGAGTACTCAACTTTTGGCGATATTTGCTCAAAATCCTTCCTGATGATGAGGCCATCTTCTTCCAGTTCGCGCAATTGCTTTGTCAGAGATCGAGCAGAGACTGGCCCCAGACAGCGAGACAATTCCCCAAATCGTCTGGGTCGCTCAAGTAAGAACTGGATAATCAGGACTTTCCATCGACCGCTGAGCACTTTTAGCGTTGTTTCAACTGGGCAGCTCGCAGTTGTTTTTAATGCTTTTGTTACCATTTTTTCCCCGAAAATTCGTCATGTGCACGCAGGCAGTATCACCGTGGTAACTACTTGTTGTGTTGACCGACACCGACTATATTGGAACTGTTCTGCAAATTAAAAGTTTGCAGAATCAGACACTTTAAATTTCAATCTTTAGGAGCTGCACATGTCTGCTACGAACGGTATGCTTGATCCCGATGACTCAGTCATTTTACTCATTGACCACCAAAGTGGACTATTTAATACAGTTAGAGACGTGCCTGTTCCAGATTTGCGACACTACGTTACTGCGATCGCAAAAACTGCTACGCTTTTGAACATTCCGGTGATCACGACGGCCTCAGTACCTGACGGTCCCAACGGTCCACTTATCCCGGAAATTCATACCCACGCTCCCCATGCCGTTTATGTGCCTCGTACCGGTCAAATTAACACTTGGGACAACCCGTTGTTCGTTAAAGAAGTTGAAAAGACCGGACGCAAAACACTGATCATTGCCGGCACGCTTACCAGCGTCTGCATGGCGTTTCCCGCAGTCAGCGCAATTGAAGAAGGCTACAAAGTCTATTGTGTCGTGGATGCTTCGGGTAACTGGAGTAAATTGGCAACTGACGCCACTATTGCGCGCGTTGCTCAGGCCGGTGCCATTCCTACGGACACGTTCGCCATTGTCGCTGAACTGATGCGCACATGGAATCGACCAGAAGGATCCCGTTTTGCACAGATTCTTGCCGAGCATGTATGCCCCGAGTACAAATGTCTAATGGAAAGCTTTGATAAAGCTCAGGAAATTGCAAAGAATGGGCCGGAAACGAAGTTGGATAAATATCAATAATTATGAGCAGCGGGCGGACGTGATCTTTGATGATGTGATGTAAAACGTTCGCCCCGACCGCCTGGTTGCCTCTTCTGTGCTAACCGGCCCTGATGACTAATATCTTCTGCTAATACTATCTTCTGCTTTTAGGCGTTTCAGATACTCACCCAGCAGATATCATTCATCAGTTTTTTCCCGACCCACTCTGCGTAACGTTGCCAAGGATGTCCAACGGTGCAGCCACGTTACGAACGCGCCGGATCACCGGGAAATGTCTCATTGGTAAGGTCAGGATCACTTTTAACATGAGCCCTGGGTTCAACGCCCCCCATGTTCCGTAGCATACGTATGCCCGTCGCGCGTCAAGCAGAAGCCCTGTTTACCCACGACGGTAAACACCAGAGCGCGCTAAGCGCCGGCTTCGCGGGCCCGTTTTTTGGCTTCACGACGCATCTTTTTCCATTTTTTGAATTTACCGTAAAGGCGCCCGGCCAATGTGTCTCTGGCGTAAAACAGCCGATTGAGCAGCCATTTGCCACTACGGTTGGACACGGCAATGCGGTAGATATTTTCCGCGTCACCCTGCGGCTTGTTAAAGCCATAGGCGTCAGTCGTGAAAAAATAGCGAAAGCCCAGATCCCGGGCCGCCTGCTTGTAATCTTCGTCGAAATATCCCTGAGGCCAGCAGATAAAATCATCCTGCTTGTTAAGTCGCTGGGCAATCAGCCCGCGGCACAGCGCCAGCTCTTCACTGATTTTTTCGATTTTTTCTTCGCGGCTTGAGGCAACCTTATCCCAGCGGGTATGCGTATGAGTATGCGAGTGGATCTGCATAACACCGCTGGCATCCATTTCCTGCAATTCGGACCAGCGCAGAATGACCTTGTCCGTTTCGCCGGAAGCCACCAGATGCTTGGACTCCTCATGCACGAACGCAGCCGGCAGGTCAGCAAGGCTGGCATTCGCAGTGGTCGGGCGCGGTTCCCCTTCGCCCACCCACCCGGTGACGACAAACAAAACCCCCGTCATTCCATACTTTTTCAGTAACGGATAGGCGTAAGTGTAATTATTCAGATAACCATCATCAAAAGTGATCAACACCGATTTGTCGGGCACCGGCGTGCCGTTCAGGTAATCGGCAAATTGCTCGATCGTCAGCGAACGATAGCCCGCGCCCTTCAAGGCAGCCAGTTGGCGCTCAAATACATCGGGTTGCACATTGAGAGGGCTTTTGAGCGGATGCACATGGTGATACATGAGCACCGGAACATTTTTTGCATTGTCTGTCATGATTTTTCATCCAGCCATTTGCAGTAAACGGCTTCGGTATTGATGGCCAGCATTTCCGGAGAAAACACAGCTTCATCATAAAGCCATTTATGCGCGGCGCGGCTCATCTGCGTGCGTAATGCCGGATTTTGAATCAACGTATCAAGCGCCTGAGTAAGCGCGGCGGCGTCATGCAGGGGGACCAGGATACCGGTTTCGCCGTTTCTGAGCATCTCGGAAACACCACCGACATCGGTGCCCACGACCGGCAGACCGCTCATTTGCGCTTCTACGTATACCGTGCCCGAGGCCTCCTGTTCGGTAGCCAGGGCAAATATGTCGCTGCCGGCAAGCAGATTGGGTACGTCCTTTCGGTAACCCATAAGATGTACGCGCTGCTGCAAGCCACTGTCGGCAATATGCTTGCCGACTTTTTCAAACGTTGGCGAGCCGGCGCCGACCAGCACCAGGTGCAGATCCGGATAGCGTTCAAACAAGGCCTTCATGCTGTCGATGAGAAAGATGTGACCTTTTTTTTCACGCATCACCGCGACACAAATCACCACGATCGCCGAACTGCTCAGTCCCAGTTCCTCGCGCAGCGTCGATTGCGCCACGGGCGCAGGCGGCTCGACCGGGGAATAAATCGTAGCCACTTTTTCTGGCGCAACGCCCTTGTCCAGCACCATTTGCCGCACATGGTTGCTGACCGTAGCGACCTTGTGCGGCAGCCAGGTATAGGACAGCAGCGAGCCAATGGGAATGGCCAGATGGCGGGTACGCACAATGAGCGGGGTGCCGGCAAGACGCCCGGCCAGCGCGGCGATCAGCGTATCCTTGCGACTGTGCGTGTTGAGCACATCGAACCGTCCTTGGCTCAGGATTCGGCGAATCGCGGCGACCCCTTTGACAAAATTGACGATCCCACCCATGGGAACCGTGTGCACGACAAATCCTTCATCACGCATGCGCGCCACCAGTTGGGCTTCGGGCCGGCAGATCAGCTCCATATGGTGCCCGCGCTTGCGCATGGCGCGCATTTCCTTGAAGATACGGTGCTCCTGTCCGCCAAAAGACACCGCCGCTTCGGAGTGCACGATGCGTAGCGGTCTGGTCGTTTTCTCAACCGCTGTTGCAGGGGATGCTGCCGCTTGCGGCACGTCCTGGACGATCGGTGGTGTGGCGGATGTATTCACGAATAGCTTACCTCTACGGAGCCGGACTGCTGATGTTCCCGCAGTCGTTCGAACAGGCTATCGGCCATGCGCACGCGCCATTCCTCGCCTAGTTCAATGT